>Ga0114996_10006215_pt1 | contig 13846 bp, 12 predicted proteins | sample ArcticOcean_MG_C_4_FD_87039 | JGI IMG/M metagenome (GOLD analysis project Ga0114996, IMG submission 87039) | Marine microbial communities from western Arctic Ocean - ArcticOcean_MG_CB4_134 | ecosystem: Environmental > Aquatic > Marine > Oceanic | place: Arctic Ocean: Canada Basin | collected... | reverse complement strand
ATCTCCAGGTGGCCGTGGAGCGGCGCAGACGAGCACGGAGATGCCCTGATGGCCGCTTACAGAGGACAAGCCCTACCATTCGACTGGGGCGGACAAAGATCTCAGATACCACAGGCTCTTATGAGCAACTGGATGGGAGACGAAGGATTTATTCGAAGGCTGCAAATGGCTCTTAGAAGGCCCTTCTATTACGCCGACATAGGCCTGTATAACGGCGAAATAGTAAAGAAGTTCAAAGAGGTGCAAAAAGGTGCAGCAGGTGAAGGAGCTGAACCAGGCGAACAAACCTATTACGCTGTCGGTATTAAGTACGAAGGCCGCAACCAAACAGACCAGGTATTCGTACAGGGCACTTCTACCGTATACCTCCCTTCACGTGAAGGCGGTAAGGTAGTCCTGCCAATACCACACGTAGCTAATCCACCCGCAGTACCATACGAAACCTTCTACAGAGATTGGTATTAAAAACGAAATAACGGAGGTGGTTAAAAATCACCTCCGTTATTTCGACATAGATTCAAATCCGTATTTTTAATCCGCCATGAATAGATTAGGCACTATATTTGCTCTGACGGGGTTAGGAGTCCTAGTCTTGTACGCCTCTTTTCATATTTTAAAATCCCTCCTCTTTGGTTTAAATCCTCCCTTAATTATACGGCTAGCAATATTGGCAACAATAGTTGGACCGACCATGCTTTTCGCATCCGTGATTCGTGATAAATTGAGAAAATCAAACACGTATCATTAAACGTAATTACCACTGACACAATTGAAGGATCCGAAATTAAAGGAATATTGGGTCTCGTGAGCGCAAACACTGTAAGAACCAAACATCTGGGAAAAGATATCATGGCCGTTTCCGAAGCATAGTTGGTGGTGAAGTGACCGAGTACGCGAAACTAATGGCTGAGGCACGCGAGCAAGCCCTTTCAAGGTTGACTACCAGACAGAAGCACTAGACGCCGGTGCCGCAGTAGGCTTAAGATTCACCACATCAATGATTGTCCAAGGCTCGGAAGAAATACTCGCTTTTAGCACAGCTGTAAGACTTTCATAGGTACTGACCTTATCCCATACACTTCCCACAGACATTTGACAGCTTTCCGAATGTGCTATGATTGTTTGACTAACATGTGTCTTACCCAAGTAGCGATATCACTTGAATAATCCAGCCGCCAAACCACACCATAATCAGGAAATCCGCAACATAGCTATCATTGCACATGTAGACCATGGCAAAACTACTCTTGTTGACGCCTTGTTGAAACAAAGCAACGTATTCCGAGACAACCAGCCACTTGGCGATCTCATAATGGATTCACACCCTCTCGAACGTGAAAGAGGAATTACGATATTAGCAAAGAATACCGCCGTCACATATCGAGATGTGAAAATTAATATTATAGATACTCCAGGACATGCCGACTTTGGTGGAGAAGTGGAGAGAGTCATAAACATGGCTGACGCCTGCCTACTCGTTGTAGACGCAGTAGAAGGTCCAATGCCCCAAACTAGATATGTGTTAAAAAAGGCTCTGAAGAAAAACTTGAGACCTTTGGTTGTAATTAACAAGATCGACCGCCAATCTGCGCGAGTTTCTGAAGTCGTAGGAATGGTCCAAGACCTGTTTTTAGAAGTAGCCACAGAAGCCGAACAGTTAGATTATCCCGTTATATACACATCAGGGCGTGACGGCTATGCAACATTTAATCCAGAAGAACGCGGTGTTGATATGGATCCATTATTTAAGGCGATCATTGATGAAGTGCCGCCATTTACTGGGCAAGCCAATGGACCTCTTCAACTTCAAGTGGCGGCGTTAGACTACGATAATCATATTGGGCAAATTGCTATCGGAAGAATACACCAAGGTCGCATAAATCAGGGCCAACCTATAATCCAAATTGATAATAACAACCAACAAACTCCTAACAGGATAGATCATTTGTTCGTTTTTCAGAACTTGGAACGAACTGAAGTCTCATCTGCTGGCGTCGGAGACATTGTCGCAATAAGTGGAGTTCATAATGCCGCCATTGGTGATACGATCGCAGATCCATCTTCTCCAGAACCATTGCCACCGATTACCTTAGACGAACCAACTTTAACTATTACCATTGGTGTAAATACTTCGCCTTTCGCTGGTCGTGAAGGGAATTCTATTACTGCTCGTCAACTCCATGCCAGGTTGAAAAGAGAACTCCAGACAAACGTTAGCCTTAAGATAGAAACCACTACAAATGCAAGTGAATTCACTGTCATTGGTCGAGGTGAACTTCATTTAGGCGTGTTGCTGGAAACTTTAAGGCGTGAAGGTTACGAAATCGAAGCGTCACGGCCACAGGCAGTAATAAAAACAATAGACAACAAAATTATGGAACCGTACGAACGCCTTTTTATCGACACAGATAAGAAATACATCGGCCCACTCACTGAGAATCTAGCTAAGCGTGCGGCTAGACTGGAAAGCATGCTCTCAGATCAACATGGATCTGTCCACTTAGAATTCGCAATATCCACTCGCGGACTAATAGGTTTCCACAGTTACTTTATTCGCACCATTCATGGCGATGGCGTAATGAATACAGAATTCATCGGATATGAGCCATTCACTGGTGACTTTCCGTCTATTAGGACTGGCGCTCTTGTCGCATCCGAAGATGGGATAGCTGTAACCAATGGACTAAGTAATGCTCAAGGTAGAGGAAACACTTTTATAGATCCAGGTACAGCCGTTTATGAGGGGATGATAATCGGATCTCACCAAAGAGACAAAGACATAGTCATTAACGTTTGTAAAGAGAAGAAGAAAACCAATGTTCGATCATCAACCTCAGACATCGCAGTTCGACTGGCACCTCCTACTTTGCTGACCTTGGAGGAATCTTTAGACTTTATAGCCTCAGACGAGCTTGTTGAAATTACACCACTCAATGTCAGGATGAGAAAAAGGCTTTTGGGCGCAACCGCTAGGAAACGTGGCATCCGTGACGAAACCAAGTCATCCGGATCATATAAATAGGACTCTCCACAGTATCAATGGATGCTAATCAGATAAACGGATCTAATCAGCTATGTATGTTAGCTCGAATTGGTGCCGAAGCCCAAGAAAGGTAATAAGAGTAAGGAGAGCGAGTCCGACTTCGCAATCCAGACCCAAATGGCCTAAGTGAAGCGCAAGTATTGCGTCAAGGCAGGTGGACTCCGTAATAAGGAACCCCGATCAGGTCGAGCAGAACATTTCCGAATGAGCCAAGAAGCGAGCCTACTGGAACCGCGAATCAACCCTTACAATCGAGTGCCTGATTCGCTAGAAAATTATGCAACCACGAGAGAAGAGTACGCCGAAAAGGCCAAAATAGCTAAGAAAGATCAGAGAATTGTAAACGGCATCCAATCACAGCCGATTTTCTATCGCGCAGGGAAAGAGTCCTTAAAAGAAGTGGCATTATGGGATATAGATAGAAAATTACTGGCCGAAAGGCAGAGTACCCTGATATTGTCCACGCTAAAGAGGTTGCAAACACGGGGATGCCAACTGACATTAAAGCCAAGTGACGGATCATTATATATACAGTTAACTACTATCTGACATTCATATTAGACTGGTAGACAAGATGGTACTGATCAGAATAGGAGCAAGAACACTACAGCGGGGAATCTCCTGCGACGAAGGTGTTCAAAGATGTTGCGTGTTTGCCCGGTTCACGATTTGAACGGCATATCCACAGACCTTGATCAGCTTCTCTTTCCTTGCCTTTGCCATTCTTTTTACTCTGTATTCCACCTTCAACGCCAGGCTCCTAGATCCAAGTTTCTCTTTGAATACCAAACTTAAAGGCCCCCTGCCTTTGAGGTATCTTGATCCTGCATACCCTTCACTCTGGTGCTGGGCAAATCTGCGATCGACATCGGTAGAGATGCCGGTGTAGAGGGTGTCATCACGACATCTTATGAGATATAAGTACCAGTCAGACATTGGGGTTCAATTGTTCTCGCCATCTAGCCGAATTTGTTCCAGTTTTTCCCAATGGGCGTAGGAATCCTCCAGCAGCTTCTTCACTGCCTCCAGCCTATCGTTGGCAGCAACAATGTCAGCCTTGTCCTTCTTGTAGAATCCTGGGTCTCCCATAGCTTGGAACAAGTCATCCTGTTCTCTTTCAAGGCGCTCAATGATATCCGGCAGTGCAGCCAGTTCCTGTTTCTGCTTGAACCCAAGTTTAAGTCTTGCAATGGGTGTCTGAGCCAGTAGGACGTCTTGTTTCCTGAAAGATGCCTTCCTCGGCTTTGCATCCTGTGGACGCTGCCGCAGCCAGTCATCATACCCGCCCACGTATTCTTTCACGACGGATTCGCCTTCAAAGACGAGCGTGCTCGTCACGATGTTGTTGATGAGCGTCCTATCATGACTGACGAGGAGAATCGTTCCTGCGTAACTCATCAAGAGGTCTTCAAGAAGGTCAAGTGTCTCCACGTCAAGGTCGTTGGTGGGTTCATCCAGGACAAGGAGATTGGATGGCAGCGTGAAAAGACGGGCGAGCATGAGGCGGTTACGCTCCCCGCCGGAAAGAACAGAGACAAGAGAGCGAGTTTGTTCTGGGGAAAAAAGAAAATCTTGCAAATAGCCTACAATGTGACGAGTCTTCCCATTAACTGTAACTGTATCCGTGCCATGGCCGACGTTTTCTATGGCGGTCTTGTTCTCGTCCAATTGCTCAAGGAGTTGGTCGAAGTAGCTGATTTGCAAACTGGCGCCAAGGCGGATTGTTCCAGTTTCCGGACTGAGCATTCCAAGAAGAATGCGCAAGAGGGTTGTCTTGCCGCTGCCGTTGGGGCCCAAAATGCCAATCCTGTCGCCTTTCAGAATCGTGGTAGAAAACTTTGAGATTATCTGAGTGTCGCCATAATTGAAACTAATGTTGTCTGCCTTTGCTACCAACGCTCCAGAACGTTCGGCCTCGTGGACTTCCATCTTAACCGTCCCTGGCCGTTCCCGTCTGGACCGGCGAATCTCGCGCATTCTTTCCAGTTCTCTCACCCTGCCCTCGTTGCGCGTCCGTCTCGCTTTGATGCCTCCACGAACCCAATGCTCTTCCTGTTGAAGCTTCTTGTCGAATAGCGCGTTTTGCGTCTCTTCTGTCTTGCGTTCCACGCTGCGCCGTACCAGAAATGTCTCATAATCGCCGACCTGATCAAACAGTCTGCCTCGATCGATTTCCACGATGCGGGTGGCGATTCTCTGCAGGAACATCCGGTCGTGGGTAACAAAGATCAAGGCGCCTGCAAACCGAACCATCATCTTTTCCAACTCTTTGATGGAATCAATATCCATGTGGTTGGTCGGTTCATCAAGTAGGAGGATTTCCGGCTCTCCAGCAAGCGCCCTTTTCAAGAGCACTTGGCGCTTAAGCCCGGCGGAAAGGGAATTGAAAGCACGGCCAGCATCCACCCCAAGTTGCGAGAGCATTTTGCTGAGATACCATTCACCCTCCATCTCAAGGGTACCGTGAGTGCGGTCCGATTTGTCAGCCATAGGCATCGTGTCTTCGTCCAGCAATCCGGCAAATCTTTGCTTTGCGACCAAGTCAGTGTATTGTCTGATTCCGCTAGCGACTACATCGAACGCACTCCCTGGCATATCATCGGGCACTTGTTGTGAAAGATAGGCTATATGGGCGCCTTTCAGGGCTGAAACAGTGCCGGAGTCCGGTTTGAGGCTTCCCTCTATCAATCGCAGAAGAGTTGATTTACCGGACCCGTTCCTGCCTACTAAGCCAATTCTTTCTCTCCGTTCAACTGTCAAATCAATTCCGTCGAAGAGTGGGCCACCGCCAAAGGAAAGTGATATGCCATGCATACTTATGAAGACCATGAGTGGAAACTACCTCGCTGCCGTTATTTTCTTGACCCGACCCACTTGACCGCTTTCCAACCGGACCTTTATGCCGTGAGTGTGAATTGGTGAGTTTGTCAAAATGGCTTCAACTATCCCTTCGGTTAGTTTTCCGGTTCGCTGGTCTTCTTTCATAACTATTGAGACGCGCAAACCTCGTCTTATATTGGCGCGTTCTGTGCCTGCCATATTGGGCAATCTACCTTTCTTATTACTACGTTGTGGCACAGTTCGTAAGGAAATAGCAAAAGGAAGCCACGAACTAGTATCGAGGTTCTCCTCGATAACAAAATGTATTCAACCCAAGTCCTAATTCAGGCTTGAATAAGCCTCCTCACCATGCTGCGTTATGTCTAATCCTGAATCTTCATCTTCCGGGCTGACCCGGATACCCACTGTACACTTCAGGACATACAAGATCACTAGTGTCCAGACAAAGGACCAGCCCGCTGCTACTCCTATGGCTCCCAACTGCCGAATGATTTGTCCCACACGATCAATTCCTGGTAGAACATGGGCGGAAAACTCCAAGAAGCCGACCCCTGCGAACAGGCCGGCTGCTATCATGCCTATGATCCCGCCAACGCCGTGAATGGCAAAGACGTCCAGTGAATCGTCCAGTTGAGTTCTATTCTTAAGTTCAACCATCAAGTAACACACACTTCCTGCTGCCAATCCGATTAGAAGCGCAGGCATTGGCCCGACGAACCCAGAAGCCGGTGTAATAGTAGCCAGCCCTGCGACAGCTCCAGTAGCCGCACCAACACCGCCGATCTTCCCTTTACGAGCATAGTCGATGCCAATCCATGTAAGAGCCGCGGTGGCAGCTGCAATGTTGGTTACCACGAAGGCGGACGTTGCACTACCCCCAGCCGTCAGCGCGCTTCCTGCGTTGAATCCAAACCATCCAAACCAGAGCAGAGCAGCTCCAATGATGACGAAAGGTATGTTATGAGGCTGCATAGGCTCAGATCCTAGATTTCGGCGCTTACCAAAGACTAGGGCTGCGGCTAAAGCAGCGACCCCAGAACTGATGTGGACAACCGAGCCACCGGCGAAATCTAAAGCTCCCCATCCTGACAACCCAAGCCAGCCACCAGCCCCCCAAACCCAGTGAGCAAGCGGTGCATACACTACGGTGGACCAGACGACAATGAAAATCATCAAAGTTGTGAACTTTACTCGTTCGGCGAAGGCCCCAGTAATGAGAGCTGGCGTGATGATGGCAAACATCGCTTGGAATATCATGAAAGTTTGGTGGGGTATGCCATCAGCATATGGACCGGCTTCAATGGCAGAAACTCCCCGGAGTCCAATGTAGTCCAAATTACCGATGAAGCCACCGATGGATGGACCAAAGGCCAACGTATATCCCCACAGGACCCAAACAACACAACCCAGCGCAATAGCAATGAAACTATGCATGATAGTGGACAATGCATTTTTAGATCGAACCAACCCTGCGTAAAACAAGGCTAGACCGGGTAGCATAATGAACACCAATGCCGAGGATGCCAACACCCACGCAGTATCGCCACTATTCAGGTAAAACCTCCTTGGTATGCCGTGGAACCAGCCAATTTACAACGATTCCTTTTTCAGTCTTTAGCAGCAACAGAAACCAAGCTAGGCAGAATGCCAGCATCCTATGTGGGAACCCTAATCCTGTCAATGAGGGAAGTAGTAGGAGTCAGGTAAAAGTTGAACTAGTCTGCCGAAATCTACATGCAGTAAGGTTAATATCTAGAGGGCCTGTTTTGACATAATGGTTAAATTAGTGGGTGACCGGTATGGCTTCCGATTTGTCGCTGGTATCTGTTTACCACTGCCGATTTATAATGTTCATAAGGATTTAACGATACTCTGTAGCTATGGATCACTGGTTCGAGCCTATTATCGCCCACCAACTTTTTAGCCACGGATTTGCCCTCTGGCACAAAATCGGAAAGCTATCGCTTTAGCCACTTACAGCAATATTTACGGCAACGCTCCCTGACATTGATTTACATGAGGAGACAGATCAGGTATAAATCTCTTGAGGGGGGACTTGGTTTATACTTGAAACCAGCATCCCATACTTATGGAGTGGAGAGAGTCGGCAGTTCTAATCGACTCGACCCACCCCGCCCATTTAACTTAAGTTCGACACTAGGTCTATTTGTAAGGAGGATCTAAAGCATGGCTTCTGAAGGCGCTCATAGCATATTAGGTAGGATCATCGGGGCTGCTCGTCTTGACGCCCACATATTCGAAGAGGTAGAGGCTGACAAATCGGCGACAAGGCAGGCCCTTTTGGTGGTTGCCCTTGTTGCCTTGTCGACCGGGATAGCATCCGCGGGCACCGGTGGAGTTGGCGGCATCGTCGCAGGAATTATCGTCGCTATCGCTGGGTGGGCGATTTGGGCTTGGGTAGTGTATCTCATCGGCACGAAGATACTTCCAGCACATGAGACTCATGCAGACTGGGGGCAGCTGGCACGTACGCTCGGCTTTGCTCAGTCTCCTGGCATCTTGAGAGTGTTGGGGGCAGTACCTGTCGCAGGTGACATTATCTTCTTGGTCGTGTCTCTCTGGATGTTCGTGGCAATGGTAATAGCCGTACGCCAGGCATTGGACTACACATCAACGGCGCGCGCGATTGGGGTAGTCTTGTTAGGCTTCATTCCCTACGCAATACTCCTGTTCATTACTCCCGGCATTTAGAATGCCTAAGGGTGAATAACATCTCAAAGTAGAGGTTGGTTCAGTGGCTTGAAGAGGTTCTGAGCGTAAGAACTTTCTGGGAAGGAGCCGCCTCGGCTGGGCCAATAAGTCCACCTTTTCCCACCGGCACAGTCCTTGGCGCCACTGAAGGAGGTTTTGACATATACATCGTACCGAAGGATAGCCCACCTCTGAAGACAGCGCACCCGCAATGGAGTGTATTGGATGAGATCCAAGACGTCACTCTCTTGCTAGCTTCACCCAAGGAGCAACAGGGAGCAGTTCATTTAACCATCGGGATACCTGGCCACCAGTTGGACAGTGGAACCGTCGATTTGATCAATGGTTGGGCTAAGGTTGTCTATGCACCTCTTGCTTTGAGAACGACGTTTCCCAATATCGATGTCCATGGTCGTACAGGGGTTTTCCCAGGCTTGACGGACACTGTTTGGATCAACGTATTCCTTGAGGCCGACGGCGGCGGTTTCTACGCCCGCCAGTTCACGCTACAAGGTCCAGATCTGTTGATCCCTCCCCAAGAAACAGAATAGCGATTCGTCACCGTTATCTACATATCCTTGCCAGTTCATAATGCGCGGAAGGAGCTCACTATAATTTACAGCAGTTTGTTGGCTGAGAAGTTGCTACTATTCAGCCATGTGACTCCTAACGGACAGTGATTTTACTAGTAATACCTCTGACAGGTTATAATGCGGGAAAGGAATTAATTCATGAAACTACTCTTACGAGAAATCAGTGGGATAAAACAACAAATCCTTGAACAGACAAGAATGCTTGATGAGGGCACGAACGGATGAATGGTGATGCTACGAAACTCCTGAACACAGGAACGGCTTTTGAGTAAAAGTGTTTTCCACGCCAAGTTAAAATTGCTTGACAGTGAATTGCAAACAGAAGGATGTAGGCACACGAATCCAGACCACTGTGCTAATCACTCCCTCGTGGGCGTGTGTGCCTTTGTGAGGGAGGACGGTATTTGTCATAAACCCCCAAAATCTTGGTCAAAACAGTTCCAAAAGCTTAGGGAAAGCGCATGACTCCCAACATAGGAGATATGACTCAGAAGGAACTGCTATCTAAGCTTATACCACTACTTCTCCTCACCGCATCTTCTCCTCACCGCAAGTGCTCAATATAACAATATTCGGGGAACAGCAGCTACAGGTTTAAGTATGAAACTTAAGTATGCAACCTTACTCTAGTCTGGGCTTTGCAAGCAGGAGTCAGGGATTCGAGTCCCCTAAGCTCCACCACAAAATTTAGATATGGATGTACCTAATGACTAACAGTAAGTCCTCCAACGGTCGGAAAGCTGTCGTTTCTTGGGCCATATACGATTTAGCGAATACCATTTTTTCACTGAATATAGTATCCATCCATTTCGGATTATGGGTGGTCAATGAAATGGGTGGGAATGACTCCATTTATGGGTACGCTAACATAGCCTCGATGTTGCTTGTCCTGATCACCGCACCAATGCTCGGTGCCATGTCTGATCAATCTGGCCGGCGTATCCCATTTTTGGCCACCACTACTTGCTGCTGTGTATTTTTGACCGTCTTTTTGGGAGTCGGAGGGCTTCTCCCTTCCTTAGTTATTTTCATAGGAGCAAATTATATGTTTCAGTCGGGTCTCATATTCTACGATGCTCTACTCCCAACAGTATCTACTGAACGGAATCGCGGAAAAATTGGGAGCTTCGGAGTAGGCGTAGGATACTTGGGATCCTTGCTAGGAGCTACCAGCGGCATTTTATTACTTGATAGCATAGGCCACATTGGGATGTTTAAAGTATCGGCTCTGTTATTCCTAGTCTTCTCCATACCATGTTTTGTTTTCGTAAACGAAAATGGCTCCTCCAAGTATTTGGGGTCAAGATTGAAAGCACTACGTGGTTCCGTCAACCAGCTAATCAAAACCCTAGGAAGAACACGTATATATCCAGGGCTATCCCGTTTTTTGTTTGGCCGAATATTTTATGCCGATGCAGTGAATACCTTGATGATTTTCATGGGAATATATGTGACCAACGAACTCGGTCTCACAGATTCGGAATTTCAGCTCATTTTGATGGTAGCTATTATTTCGTCGATCATAGGTGCTTTTTTTTGGGGAATTGTAGTTGATTCGATAGGTCCTAAGCGATCTCTAAACTTAGTTCTTTACCTGTGGATAATAGTTCTTGGAGGAGTTGCTGCTATTCCGCTACTGAATCTCCCAATAATAGTCATGTGGATCAGTGCGTCTTTAGCTGGCATTGCTATAGGTGGCACGTGGTGTGCGGATCGTCCTTACTTATTGCGTCTAGTGCCACCTCAACATGTAGGGGAATTCTTTGGTGTTTACAGTATGGTAGGCAGATTCGCAAGCATAATAGGCCCACTTGTATGGGTTGTGGTTGCTGATACTCTAGGGTTTGGTCGACCAATTGCAGTGCTGACATTGGTTATTTTCATAATGATCTCCTATGTAATTCTGCAGGGCGTCGACGATCAACCACGCATATGGGACTTGAATGCATCAAATACTTAGCAATATAGGTCATCCCAGATGATGCCCCATTCTAGTAACAAGGCGTTACCTGGAGTGCCAGCTGCGTTTGATACAGTATCAGTAACGTCCTATTACTAAAATGAGGCAATGTACAGACTGCGGTGCCGAGCTCACCGTTCCATCCAGGCCTTTCTGCCAAGAATACGGCGCAAGAATCCGATCCCTGGAAGAAACCAAAGAGATTGTTCTCTTTAAAGCTTCCTCTTCTAGCTGTGTATCCTAACCCTCCTGCTCTTGATGCCATACTAGATTTTCGAGTTACCAGATAATTCAAAATCCGCCAGTCGGTTTTTACAGCAAAATTTACAGTACCGGCAAATGACAACATTTTACACAGGCTTACATTGGTAGGTATAAATACCATCACGGGTTAACGTGGACTTACGAGTAGATACAACCTAGCGTACTTAATTTACACGCAGGAGGCCACTGCTTCGAGCCCATTATCGCCCACACCAGTTTTTAGGCACAAATCAGCCCTCTGGCAAAGGATCGAAGGGCTTTTCTATGCCCTATTTCGTATCTAAAATAGTGGTGCCGAAGCCCGGACTCGAACCGGGATGGGGTCGCCCCCAATGGTTTTTGAGACCATCGCGTCTACCATTCCGCCACTTCGGCACAATGCCATTCTAGTCACCCTTTGTCTTCCCCGCAATCTATCCTGATATTTTTCTTCCCCTTTAGTTATTTTACCTTGACACTATATTTAGGGCTGTCATACTATGAAGCCGCGCCGAGGTAGCTCAGTGGTAGAGCAGTGGACTGAAAATCCTCGTGTCGGTGGTTCGACTCCGCCCCTCGGCACTTGCAAGAGCTATCAGTCGCGGAGAAAAGTGCGGAAGTGGCTCAGTGGTAGAGCATCACCTTGCCAAGGTGAGGGTCGCGGGTTCGAATCCCGTCTTCCGCTCCACTTTCACGCTCTAAAGTCTCTACCAAAATGTGACTCTTTCGGAACAGCTGCTGATTTATATACGCCATGGAGGCACGAATGTCGGTCCTTTGTGTAACATCAATAAACTCTGGTGATGGCAAAACAGCTTTTTGCGCTGGGGTTACTCTACTATCAAAAAAGTTGGGTAAACAAATTGATGCCGTAAAGCCACTTAACATCTCTGAATTGACGGAACCGGATAACGACGCGACGTTCTTGGCAAGTATAAGCGGCACAGAAAATCAGCCTGGTTGGCCCGATTTGGCCAAATCTCATAGTAATAATGCTCAACTATTAAGTGAAGTCCCGAAGATCATTAAAAGGATCCTTAGTATCAAGAACGATGTTATTGTGGAGCTCCCTTCATTATCGGACGGAGGCAAAGACAGGTCATCCATTCCAATAGAATTAATTGAAGGCCTAGAAGGAGAAGTGATTTTAATAGCCTCCTACTCTCGAAAACTTACTTCAAAGTTAATAATTGGATCGGCTAATAGAATTGGTAAGAAATTAGCAGGAGTAATAGTAAACCAAGTTCCGAGATATCGTTACAAAGAGACTGAATCTGCTTTACAACACGATCTTACATCTGTCGGCATTAATGTGCTCGGCTTTATTCCCGAGGAACGGTCGTTACAAGGCGTAACGGTAGGGCAAATAGCAGAACACTTGGGTGGAGAATACTTGCTTGGAGAAGACAAAAAAAATCAGCTGTTTGACAATGTACTTATCGGTGGAATCGTCCTAGACAATGGCGTTGAGTATTTCAACCTTAATGAAACCAAAGCAGTATTAGTCAGAGCGGATCGCCCAGACATTCAAATGGCTGCCCTTAAAACACCTACAAAATGCCTCGTACTTACTGGTGGACATAAACCGGTACAGTACATTGAACATGAGGCTAGAGAAGAGTCAGTTCCAGTCATAATGGTTAAGCAAGGCACATTGGAATCATCAAGAGAATTGGATACTTTGTTTCAATCCTCTACTGTTCACCATAATGAAAAAGCGGAAACTTTTGCCAGTTTAATTGAAAAACATTTTGATATTGAAGCATTGAGCCCAATAATCGGTTGGACCTCATAGGTTGAGAGTTGTTAGCATAACTGGCCAAGATACGATACTTTACTTTGGCCCGGAGGTTGGATGAATTTGGACGCTTTAGGCAAGCATCTCATATTAGAACTTAAGCAGTGTGACAAAACTTTGCTAAATGATCTTGATTACGTGAAGGACTCTATGATGGAAGCTGCAAGAACAATCGGCGCAACAATACTGGACGAAACCTTTCACAAATTCAGCCCCCTAGGTGTTACAGGAGTTGTAGCAATTGCAGAATCTCATCTCACGATTCATACTTGGCCCGAGTATGCCTATGCAGCAGTTGATATATTCTCATGCAGCGACACATTTAAGCCTCAAAAGGCAGCGGCATTCCTCAAAGACAGATTCGGAGCGATCGAATCTTCTACGACTGAAATAGCACGCGGCATCTTAAGTGAATTAGCAAGCTTGCCTTCAGAATCAGCATTATAAATATGGCTGAGACTCCTACAAGATGGTATTACGAATACATTACTCCAGATCTATTCCTGTCTTCACATTTATCGAAAATAGTGTTCTCCGGGCAAACAAAGTATCAACAGATTGAAATCATAGATACAGTACCATTTGGACGGACGCTTGTCCTTGACGGTCGAACTCAATCTTCCGAAGCCGATGACTTCATCTACCATGAAACTCTT
>Ga0114996_10006212_pt1 | contig 13848 bp, 13 predicted proteins | sample ArcticOcean_MG_C_4_FD_87039 | JGI IMG/M metagenome (GOLD analysis project Ga0114996, IMG submission 87039) | Marine microbial communities from western Arctic Ocean - ArcticOcean_MG_CB4_134 | ecosystem: Environmental > Aquatic > Marine > Oceanic | place: Arctic Ocean: Canada Basin | collected... | reverse complement strand
CGGGAACACGACGCCGAGCGGCTCGATCTGATAGTGCGACGCGTCCGTGGAGTAGAGCCCGCGTGTGAAGCCGTCGAAGCGGACCTCACCCTCTAGGGCACGGGTCAGCTTGGCCGCGAGCCCAGGATCTCCGGGGGATATATCGGTGTCGGTCATCTCGGTGCTGTCGGGCGGCGGCGGAGGGAGTAAGTTGGGCCCTTCGGGCGGCGCCCATTGTAGTGGCCCCGCCGCCCCCACACGAGGCAGGAGCGCTGAGGTGAACAGGCCGACGACCGTCCCAGGGAGGACGCTACTCCCCTTTGTCGCAGTGACCCTGGTTATTGCCCTCACGGCCTGCGCCGGCGACCCGGGTGAGCCGCGCTCGCTGACCTTCGGCCACGTGGGAGAGCCGGGCTCTCTCTTCGCGCTGTCCGCGGACGAGTTCGCCCGCCGGGCGAACGAACGCCTTCCGGAGGGCTGGACCGTCGTCACTTATGGGTCGAGCCAACTGGGGGGCGACGAGCTTCTCCTCCAGAAGATCAAGCTTGGCACCGTCGACTTCGCGCTGCCTTCGAGCGTGATGTCGTCGGAGATCGACGAGTTCGGTCTCTTTGAGATGCCCTACCTCGTCCGTGACCGTGCTCACATGCGCGCCATCGAGGAGGAGGTGGTGTGGCGCGACCTAGCGCCGCTCGCTGAGGCGCGCGGCTACCGTCTGCTCGCGGTCTGGGAGAACGGGTTCCGCCACGTGACGAACAACACCCGCGCCATCACCGCCCCCGGAGATCTCGCCGGCGTCAAGCTGCGCACGCCACGCGGCATCTGGCGGGTGAAGCTCTTCCAGGCATTCGGCGCGAACCCCACGCCGATGGCACTGTCCGAGGTGTTCATCGGGCTTCAGACAGGCGTGATCGACGGTCAGGAGAACCCGATGGCGCAGATCTGGGGCTCGAAGCTGTACGAGGTCCAGGAGTACCTGTCCCTAACGGGGCACGTGTACACGCCTGCGTATGTCGTGGTCTCGCCATCGCGCTGGGACGGGCTCCCGGCGGACGTTCGCGCGATCCTCGAAGAAGAGGCTCGCGCGGTGCAGGTCTATGTCCACGAGACCGCCGCGCAGCTCGACAGCGACCTGCTCGAGGAGATGCGAAGCGCCGGCGTCGTAGTGAATACGCCGGCGCCGACCGAGTTCCTGGCCGCGAGCCGCAGCGTCTATGAGGATTATGGCCAGACGGTGCCCGGCGGGGACGCGCTCGTAGCGCGGGCAACATCAGCGGGGTCCCGCTGAGGACCGCCTTCCGCAGAATCCTGGAGGCCATAGTCCTCACGCTCATGGCCGCGCTCGCGGTCGTGGTGGTCGTCGGGGTCGGGTTTCGAAAGGCGGGGGCGTCGCTCGTCTGGTACGACGAGGTGGCGTCGATTCTGCTCGCATGGCTGACCTACTACGGCGCGGCTTATGCGGCGTTGCATCGGGCACACATCGGTATGCCGACACTGGTCGCCCGTTTGTCTGGCCGCGCCCGGGCCGCCGCGATCCTCGCTGGCGAAGCCTGCACGCTCACGTTCTTCGTCGTGCTCGCTTGGTCGGGCACGCGGGTGCTCTCGGTGCTCAGCGGCAACACGCTGGTGTCGCTCCCGTGGGTGCCGATGGCTGTAGCTCAGTCGGTCATCCCAATCGGGGCAGTCTTGTTCATCGTAGCGCAGCTCCTGTCACTACCGGACGTGCTGCGTGGCACGACGAAGGGGCCGGACGGGGATGATGAGGAACCGCCGCCGTCGGCCACGGCCGAGCAGGAAGCCGCCGTATGAGCCTCCTCGCCATCGGCCTGGTTCTCCTCGCCCTCATCCTGATCGGCGTTCCGATCGCGATCTCGCTCGGACTGGTCTCGGTCATCGCGATGGTGACCGGGCCGGCGGGCACCGGCTCCCTCCCCAACGTCGGCCTCCTGATGTTCAGTGGAGCCACGTCGTTCCCGCTCATCGCGATCCCACTCTTCATCCTCGCGGGCGCGATCATGAACGCGACCGGCATCAGCCGCCGCCTCATCGCGCTCGCGTCGGCGCTGGTGGGCTTCATCCGGGGAGGGCTCTCGATGGTGACGATCACCGCCTCGCTCTTCTTTGCGGAGATCAGCGGGTCGGCCGTCGCCGACGTGGCGGCCCTCGGTTCCATCTTGATCCCGGCGATGAAGAAGCGGGGCTATTCGAGCGCGTTCGCCGCCGCGGTGACGTCGTCGTCGGCGACGCTAGCCGTGATCATCCCGCCCTCGATTCCGATGATCATCTACGGCGTCATGTCAGGCAGCTCGATCGTCGAACTCTTCGTGGCCGGGATCGTCCCCGGGGTGCTCGGTGGGCTGATGATGATGTTCGTGGCCTACATGCTTGCACGGCATCACGACTTCCCGATCGAACAGGCATTTCAGTTGAAACGCTTGCGGGAGACGCTCAAGGAAGCAGCCTGGGCGCTCCTCCTGCCGGTGATCATCCTGGGAGGGATCTTCACCGGGTGGGTGACCGCCACGGAGGGCGCCGGCCTCGCTGTTGTCGCGGCTATGCTGATCGGGGGGCTCGTCTACGGGGAACTCGACGCCAAACTCCTCCGTCAGGCGATGCTTGAGGGTGGGTCACAGACGGCTGTGGTCATGCTGCTCGTGGCTGGGTCGGCCCTCTTGGGAGACTACCTGACCGAGGTCCAGGTCCCGCAGCGAGTCGCCGAGGGGATCATGGGCCTCACCCAGGATCGGTGGGCCATCCTCCTGCTGCTCAATGCCTTCTTCCTGGTAATAGGCCTCTTCCTCCACTCCGCCGCGGCGATCATCCTCGTGGTGCCCATCGTCATGCCGCTGGTCCAGGCCGCTGGCATCGATCCCGTGCACTTCGGACTGATCGTTACGCTCAACCTGGGCATCGGTCAGCAGACTCCCCCGGTCGCGTCGGTACTCGTGACGGCGTGCTCGGTAGCCAAGGCCGACATCTGGGAGGTGAGCAAGGTCAATGTCTGGTTCGTTGCGGTTTTAGTCACAATGCTCGCGGTCGTGACATACATTCCAATAGTACCCATGGCACTCGTGGAGATGTTCTACCGATGAGCTCCGAGGTTCACGTCGAGGTCACCATCCCCATCGCGACCGTCCGCATGGACGGCCCCGAGCGGCACAATGTGCTGGGCGTAGGCGGCTGGCGGACGCTCCAGGTGGCCTTCGAAGAGCTGTCGGATCGTGACGATGTGGCCTGCGTGGCGGTGTGCGGGACGGGCGGCCGTGCTTTCTCGGCCGGATCGGACATCGGACGGTTCGCCGATGAGCGAGAGACGCTGGATGACGTGCGTGCCTACTCGGCTGCCATCGGCTCTGCGCTCGTTGCGGTGCAGGCCTGCAAGCACCCGACCGTCGCAATCATCGAGGGGATCTGCGTCGGGGGAGGTTTGGAGATCGCCGCGTGCTGCGACCTGAGGGTCTGCGGGGAGTCGAGCCGGTTCGGGGCCCCGATCAACCAACTCGGCCTGACAATGTCATACGACGAGCTCGAGCCGCTCGTGCGGCTCCTGGGACCGAGTCCCGTGCTCGAGCTGCTGCTGAGTGGAGAGCTTATCGGCGCGGACCGAGCTCGGACGGTGGGCCTCGTCAACCGCGTACATGCCGACGGCACGGTTGTGGAGCACGGCTACGGGCTGGCCGCTCGCATCGCCGCGGGAGCCCCACTCGTGAACCGCTGGCACAAGCGGTTCGTTAGGCGCCTGTTGGATCTCACGCCGGTCAGCCAGGAAGAGCGGGAGGAGGCGCACGCCGCCTTCGCGACCGCCGATTACCGCGAGGGCCGCTTGGCGTTCCTGGAGAAGCGCGAGCCGCGCTTCCGGGGGGAGTAGGGGCCTGACGGCCCCCCTGAGTCGACCGTTGGCCGGCCCCCTCACCGGAGTCCGCGTGCTCGAACTCGCGCACGTGATGGCTGGCCCTGTATGCGGGCTGATGCTCGCCGATATGGGCGCCGACGTCGTGAAAGTCGAGCGGCTTCCGGGCGGCGATGGCACGCGCGGTTTCCTTCCGCCCGACCTATCAGGCGAGTCGGCCGCCTTCATGATGCTCAACCGCGGCAAGCGCGGGATCGCCGTCGACCTCCGGTCAGGCGAAGGAGTGGCGATCGTCCGGCGTCTGGCATCGAGCTCCGACGTGCTCATCGAGAATTTCCGCATGGGCACGATGGAGCGGATCGGCCTAGGTTGGGACGCGCTCGCAGAGGCCAACCCCCGCCTCGTCTACTGCCAGATCACGGGGTTCGGTCGAACCGGCCCGCTGGCCGAGCAGGGAGGCTTCGACCTCATCGCCCAGGGCTACTCGGGGCTCATGAGCGTCACCGGCGAGTCGGGCGGCAAAGCCCCCATGAAGGTCGGCGCGCCGGTCACGGACATCACGGCGGGTATCCTGGCCGCCTTCGGCGTCGTTTGCGCTCTCCTGGAGCGTGGCCGCACCGGACGCGGTCAGCGGGTCGACACGTCGCTTTTCGAGGCTGGCGTCGCCCAGACGTACTGGCAGAGCGCGATCGCGCTGGCCTCAGGCGTGTCGCCCGGTCCTATGGGCTCGGCGCATCCGCTCACGGCTCCGTATCAAGCGTTCCGCACCGCTGACGGTTGGGTCAACGTCGGCGCGTCCAACGAGGCCACCTGGACTCGACTGACCGATGCCTTACATCGGCCAGAGCTTCGTGACGACCTCCGGTTCCAGGATAACGCCGGCCGCATGCTTCACCTCGAAGAGCTCGTGGACGCCCTGAATGAGTCGTTCAGCGCACGGACGACCGACGAGTGGATCGCCGCGCTCGGCGAGGCCGGAGTGCCGGTCGGCCCGGTGGCGTCGATCGGCGAGATGCTCTCGCATCCTCAGACTGTGGCCCGCGAAATGGTCGTCGATGTGGCGCACACCCGGCTCGGTCGGGTGAGGTCGCTGGGCAGTCCGGTGAAGTTGTCGGGAGTCCCGCGGGAGGGGCCGAAGGGGCCGGGCCCACGCGAAGTGAGGCGAGGCGCTCCACTGCTCGGCGAACACACCCGCGATGTGCTCCTCGAAGGGGGTTGGTCCGATCAGGATATCGCCGCGCTCGCTGCGGCGGGGGATGTGCTGGTGGTCTGACTCTAGGTCAGAGTCTGACGGTGTCGAAGAGCATGAAGCCGAGAAGCACGGGGTGGTACACGAGCGACGCGAGAAAGAGGGCTCTCGCCCGCGCATCCGTCATGTCGCCAGCGGCCGAGACGGCGACGCCCAGGAATCCGACCGAGGCCAAAACGGCGCCCCCCATGTACCAGTAACCTGTCAGTCCCAGGAGCGTGGGACTGGCGGACGCGGGGACCAGCAGGGCGGTCGCGGCGACCATATGCCGGCCGATCACGCGCCCGCCGCCGTCGGGAATGAGCTTGAAGCCGACCTTGGCATAGTCCTCGCGAAGCATCCAGGCGAGCCCCAGAACGTGAGGGAGCTGCCAGAGGTAGGCGATCGAGAACAGGACGAGCGCCCCTTGGTCGAGCGAGCCGGTCACGGCCGTCCAGCCGATCAACGTCGGCAGCGCTCCCGGTACGGCCCCGGCGAGCGTCGCGACATAGGAGTGTCGCTTGAGGGGCGTGTAGACACCCAGATAGGCGACTGCTGAAGCCGCCGCGACGCCGGCCGACAGCCAGCCGCTCACTGCTGCGAGGTAGACGAGTCCGACCGCCAGGAGAACGGCGCCGCAAACGAGGGCCTGACGGGGAGTGAGCCTCCCAGACGGCAAAGGGCGTCCACGCGTTCGTGTCATCCGCGCGTCAAAGTCCCGCTCGACGAACTGATTGAGTGCGAGCGCCCCGGCCGTCGAAAGCCCGGTGCCGAGCATCGCGTGGATGGCACTGAGGAGCTCGATCGCGCCGCGCGAAGCCACATAGGCGCTTACACCGGCTGTGATCATCACGTAGAAGGTGATGCCGGGCTTGGTCAGCTCGTAGTAAGCCCTCAGACGAGAGGGGCGGGCCGGATCGATGGGGGTGGCGTCGTCTATGGGTGGTCGGCGGCGGCTGATGCGCCGCCAGTGCTCCTCATGGGCGGACAATAATACGGCGCTGGCCCCGCACGAACCGCGGGGTGACGGATGGTGTGTTCGAAACACCTCGCGAGGCGTCCTGTAGTATGAGAGTGCAAGACGAGGCCAAGATGATCGACTCAACCGAGATGACCGCAAGGGACCGCAGGCGCCAGGACCGCTCGGTCTGGCGCACTGGCCTCCTCATATCCGTGCTTTTCCACCTCTTCCTCTTCGTGGCTTGGCGTGGGACGGTAATTCCCGAGTCTCCGCTGGCGGCCGCGGGCCCTGCGGCCGGGGACAACCGGGCAGCCGCGGGCTCGATGCAGGCATTCAACGTGCGGACGCCTCCGTCCACTCCGATCGTGCCTCCTCTTGTGCCGATACCTACGGAGATCGTGGTCCAGCCGGTCGAGTTCGAGCAGGACGTCCAGGTCGATCCAGCCTCGGTAGCGGGTGATGCGCCAGGCCTACTGGAGGCGCCGGGTCTAGAGCTCGGAACCGGTCTGGGAGACGGCGGCACCGCGGAGACCGGACTCTACCATCTTCAGCCGCAGCCGCCCGTACCGCGAGGACTGATCATCCCCCCGGACAACGACCGACTCCGCGGGACGGAGGTGCAGGTGTGGGTCTTCGTGGACGCGACGGGGCGTGTGGTGGCGGACTCCACGCGGCTCGAGCCCTCGACCCGAGACGGTGACTTCAATCGCCGGCTCATTCGCGAGGCTTCGGAGTGGGTCTTCCTACCGGCTCAGCAGGACGGGCAGGCGGTGGCGTCATGGTTCCCGTACCGGATCGGGATGTAGCCATGTCCCCGCGTCAGTAACCTACGGTGGACGCAGTGGAGACTTGGCGGGCCGACGCCGCGCTTCTGAGCGAGCTGGCGCCGCGGCACCTCCTCTTTCTGTGTGTCGCCAACTCCGCGCGGAGTCAGCTGGCCGAGGGCATCGCCCGCAGCCTCGCTAGCGGAAGCGTGAGGGTGTCTTCGGCGGGCTCGGTGCCTAGCTCGGTCCGCCCCCAAGCGGTCGAGGTGCTTCGCGAGGTCGGCATCGACATCTCGAGCCAGCGCTCGAAGGGTGTCGACCAGGTAGAGCGCCCCGTCGACGCCGTGATCACGCTGTGTGCCGAGGAGGTCTGCCCCGTGTGGCTCGAGGACTCGCATCGGCTCCATTGGGGCCTCCGCGACCCGGCGGCCGTCGGGGGCAGTGAGGCCGAGCAGCTCGACGCCTTCCGGGCGACGCGCGACGAGCTGCTGAAGCGACTCCGGGTGCTCTTCTCGGGCCTACGCCTTTAGCTTCCCACATGGTCCAGACCCAGCGCCCGACGAAGCGCATCCTTTGGGTCGACGACGAAGTCGATCTGCTGAAGCCCCACCTCCTCTTCCTGCAGGCGAGGGGCTATCACGTTGACGCCATCACGAACGGCGACGACGCGCTCGAGCTCATGGCCGAGCATGCGTACGACCTGGTCCTCCTGGATGAGCATATGCCGGGCAGGCACGGGCTCGAGGTCCTCAAGATCATGAGGAGGCGGTACCCTCATCTACGCGTCGTAATGGTCACGAAGTCGGAGGAAGACCACACGATGACCGAGGCGATCGGCCGACGCGTGGACGATTACCTCGTGAAGCCAACGAGCCCGCGGCAGGTGCTTTCGGTGGTGACGCGTATCCTGGAAGGCTCGTCGATCCGACAGCAGCGGGTGGCGCAGGATTTCGCCTCGCGGTTCTCCAAACTTTCCGGGTACGGCCAGGACGCGCAGACGCCGGAGGCCTTTGTGCGCGTCTACACCGAGCTGGTCGACTGGCAGCTCCGCCTCGGCGAGGCCGGTGAGGAAGGGCTGCTCGACACGGTGAAGTCTATGATGATCGACCTTCGGCGGGAGTTTGGCCTCTGGGTCACGCGGGAGTACCCCCGATGGATGGCCGACGCGCCTGATCGGCCACGGCTCTCAGTCGATGTCGTCAGGGAGTTTCTGGTCCCGAGGCTCGGCTCCGAGCCGGTCTACTTTGTCGTGCTCGACTGCATGCGGCTCGACCAATGGCGCGCGATGAGCACGCTGCTCGCGGAGCACTTCGACATCGAAGAGTCGTGGCACTACTCGATCCTGCCTACCGCGACGCCTTATGCGCGCAACGCGATCTTCAGCGGTCAGTATCCTGACGAGATCTCGGCGAGCCACCCGGGCTGGTGGGATTCTTCGGGCGACGAGGGCAGCCTGAACGCTTTTGAGGACGAGCTGTTGATCGCTCAGCTCAAGAGACTCACGGGACGGGACGTGCCGGTCCACTACGAGAAGATCTTCTCCGACCGCCAGGGCGAGCAGGTCAGGGCGCGGGTGAACTCGGCTCTCAAAACGCCGGGCATGGTGGTGGCGCTCGTCTTTAATTTCGTGGACCTGATGACGCACGGCCGCTCCGAGTCGCCAATCCTCATGGAGGTCGCCAAGGACGAGGCGGCTTTGCGCGACTTGACCCGCGCGTGGTTCGAGCGTTCGACCGCGTTCGAGGTGCTGAAGGAGGCGGCGCGGCAGGGTCACAAGGTCATTCTCACGACGGACCACGGCTCGCTCCTCTGTCAGCACCCGACCACGGTCTTCGCCCGTAGGGACGCAACAAGCAATCTGCGATACAAGTTCGGCCAGGACATTCGCGCGGAGGTCGCGTCGACCGCCTACAACACGGCGGATGAAAAGGACCTGCGTTTGCCATCTGGCCGGAGGGGCATGTCGTATCTCATCGCTCTCGATGACTACTTCTTCGTGTATCCGACGAAGCTGCGGGAATACCAGGCACGGTACCGCAACTCCTTCCTACATGGAGGCATCAGCCCCGAGGAGATGATTGTGCCGATCGCGAGCCTCACCCCAAGGCGCTAGCCGAGCCGGTGTCGCTCTACACGCGCATCCTCTCATTTCTTAGGCCGCACTCAACGACCCTCGTCGCGGCCGTTGTCGCGACTGCGCTCTTCGCCGTAATGGATGCGTCGGTCTACGTCCTGCTGATTCCTTTCATCGAGACGCTCTTCGTGAGCGGCGGTGCGGCGCCGACGCCGGGTGGCGACGGGGGCATGGACCGGCTCCTGGAAGCGACGGTGTACCGATGGGTCGACGTCACTGGCGATCCGCTTTCGGCCATCGGCCGCATTAGCGTCCTGATCCTGATGGCGTTCGCGGTGAAGAACGTCTTCCACTTCACTCGCGTGTATCTGCTCGCTCGAGCCGAGCAAGGTCTCAATCGCGACCTGCGCAACACGGTCTACGATCACCTAGTCGGGCTCGACCTAGGCTTCTTCGCTCGGGTTCGCACGGGCCAGATCGTGAGCCGACTCACGACAGAGATCGAGCAACTGCGGACGGTGGTCACTGCCGAGCTCTCCAAGTTGCTCTCAGCGGTCTTCGAGTTCGCGGTGGCAACGGTGGCGATGTCGCTCATCTCTTGGAAGCTCACCCTAGCGGCATTCGTCGTGATCCCCGCGGCCATGGCCATCTGGGGCCCCCTGGTGAAAGTGCTGCGCCGGCGGGACCGGACGGTCTTGCATCTCGGAGGAGAGGTCAACGCGCACGTCACAGAGACGCTCACCGGCATCCGTCTAGTGAAGACTTCAGGCGCGGAAGAGCGGGAGCGCACACGCTTCAGGGCCCTGACGGGGGACTACTTCAAGCACTTCATGCGGGCCGAGTTTGCCAGGGCTTTGGCGGCTCCGATGACTGAGTTACTCGCGGCGAGCGGGACGGTCATCCTCCTCTGGTACGGCGCGCAGCTCGTCATTGCCGGGGACCTGACCGGCCCCGAGTTCATCGTGTTTCTGACGCTCTCGGTGAAGCTCTACGCACCGGTGAAGAACCTTGCCAAGTTTCCCGCGACGGCCCAGCCTGGCCTGGTCGCCGCGGAACGCGTCTTCGAGTTTCTCGACACTCCGGCCGAGATCGCCGACCCGGGTGAGCCGAGGTCGCTTCGCTCCTTCGAGCGTGAGATCGGCTTTGAAGGCGTCTCGTTCGCCTATCGGGACGGGGAGCCGGCGGTCCACAATGTCTCGTTCGCCGTGCCCAAGGGGACCATGCTCGCGCTCGTCGGCCCCAGTGGCTCGGGCAAGAGCACCATCGTAGACCTGCTCGGGCGTCTTTTCGACGTGACCGCGGGACGCATCTCGATCGACGGGGTCGACATCCGCGACGCGGCAACAGCGGACCTTCGGGGCCTCATGGGGATCGTCGCGCAGGAGACCGTGCTTTTCCATGACACCGTCAGGGCCAACATCGCATACGGAGTGGCCGGGGCGACCGACGAGCAGATTCAAGCTGCTGCTCGCGAGGCCCATGCCCACGAGTTCGTCCGGCGGCTGCCGGAAGGGTACGAAACCGTTGTCGGCGAGCGTGGCGTCGAGCTCTCGGGAGGGCAGCGCCAAAGGATCGCCATAGCGCGCGCGCTGCTGCGCGATCCCCCGATCCTGGTGCTCGACGAAGCCACGAGCGCGCTTGATTCGGAGTCAGAACGAGTTATTCAGGACGCCATCGAGAAGCTGCTGGAGGGGCGCACCGTCTTTGTCATCGCGCACCGCCTCTCGACGGTGCAACGTGCGGATCAGATCCTAGTGATGGAGAACGGGCGCATCACCGAGCAGGGAACGCATCACGCGCTCCTTGCCGAAAGCGGCATGTACCGGCGCCTCTTCGAGCTCCAGTTCGACCCCGCCCAGCGGGAGGCGTGACGCTTGGGGGGGCATTGGTCCGAGGACCTGGCCTTCCGAGCCGTGACTGGCCTGTTGTCCCTCCTGCCCGAAATAGTTGCGCTGCGGGTGGGCGCCGCGATGGGTGTCTTCGCGGGCAGCATCCTACGGGTTCGACGGGGGGACGTGGACCGTCACCTCGGCTGGGCGTTCCCAGACCAGCCCAGGGGGTGGCGTCGGCGGGTCGCTCGCGGCAGTTACGCGCACTTGGGCCGAGAGGCGGTCGTAATGTTCAGAGGCGGCGGGTGGCCGACCGAGCGGGTTCTCGAGCGCACCACGGTCGTCGGCTTCGAGGCATTTCGCGAGGCAGCAGGGGCCGGGGCGGGACTCGTCCTCCTCACGGGGCACATCGGCAACTGGGAGATCGGTGGCGCCGCGATCGCGGCTCGCGGCGTCGAACTCGATGTGGTCGGGAAGGGGATGTCGAACCGAGGCTTCCAGGCTGACTTGTTCGCCGCTCGGGAGAGACTCGGAATGCGCGTCATCGAGATGGGCGACGCCCCGAAGGAGGTGCTGCGATCTCTCGGGCAGGGGAGGGTCGTGGCGCTGCTGGGCGACCAGAACGCGCATGGTGGTGGGCTCTTCCTGCCCTTTTTCGGCCGGCCGGCCTCGACCTTTCGCGGGCCGGCGCTCTTCGCGGCGCGGACGGGGGCCCCCGTGTGGGTCGCGTTCGCTCTCAGTGATCGGGGGCCGAAACAGCACTACACGGTCACCTTCGAGCACCTGCCTTTCGTGCCTACAGGGGATGCGGAGGAGGACGCTGCGACGCTCATGGGAGTCTACGGGCGCAGGTTGGAGGACGCCGTTCGGGCCGCCCCGGAGCAGTATTTCTGGCAACATCGCCGCTGGAAAAGGCGGCCGGAGGAGGAACCGGCGTCCGAACGCTAGGTTACTAATCGGTACACACCATGGGCCACGGCCGCCGGGCCGCCTCCCTTACTCTCCTGGAACCAAGCCCTTCCGTGATCTACGTCTGCATTCCGACGCACAATGAGGCCACCACAATCGGCGTCCTCATGTGGAAGACCCGTAAGGTTCTGGACGAGTTCGACCGGGCTTTCCACGTCGTTGTTCACGACGATGGGTCGACGGACGACACGGCGGCGGTTCTGGAGCGCTACAAGCGGACGCTCCCGCTCACCGTCCTCCGTTCGGAGCGGCAGCTGGGCTACGGCGCGTCGGTGGAGTTACTTCTCCGACACGTCCAGCAGGTCGCGCCTTATCCGAAGAGGGATTGCGCCGTGGTCATTCAGGGAGACTTCACCGAGGATCCGCAGGACTTGGTGCCGCTGGTGAGGGCGCTGGAGGGAGGCGCGGACATCGTGGCCGCTCAAGTCACAGGCGAGCGCGGCATGACTCCCCGGGACGTGAAGATCGCCCGCTGGGTGGCATCAGCGCTGCTCAGGTGGGTCGTCGCTCGGGCGCCGGTATCCGATCCGCTATCGGGGCTGCGCGCGTATCGAGTGATCGTTCTAAAGAAGGCCTTGCGGGATAGGCCCGTGGACAATCCGCTCATCCTCGCGGACGGCTGGGCCGCGAATGTCGAACTGCTCGGCAAGCTCGCGCCCCACGCTCGGCGCATCGCGGAGACACAGCTCGACTTGCGTTACGACCTGCAGGTGCGGCCATCGCGCTTCAAGCCAGGGAAGACGCTTCTTTCGCTAGCTCGTTTGCGAGACCTGTGGTCGTCGCCGAGTCAGGAAACAGCGTGACGGACCGGCACTTCGCGCGCCTCGCGCTCGCGCTGCTACTCGGCGCTCCCCTCGTGGCGGCGGGCTCTCCGCTAGACGCACAGTGGGCGCCCGAAATGGTGCTCACCGACTCCTCAGCCGCGCCGACACCGTTCGGGCCCGGCGAGCACCTGGTCTACAGGGTGAAGTTGGGCTGGTTCAATGTCGGCTACGGGCACCTGACGATGGAGGGGCTCGAGTACGTTGGCGACCGGCTGACCTACCGCGCGACCATGGGCATTAACGGTAGGGCTGTCATGAGCCTGGACGACTCGTACACGACCTGGTTCGATCTCGAGACGCTGCAGAGCTGGCGCTTTACGCGTGACATGAATCAGGGCAGCTATAAGGGCACTCGGGACTACGTGTTCGATCCCCAGCGCATGATGTGGGAACGGCAGGATAACGACGAGTCCGGGCCGCTTCCCTCGCCGATACCGTTCGACGAGATCACGTTCATGTACTTCATTCGTACTCTGCCCTTAGAGGTCGGGGAGACCTACACCTTCGACCGGTATTTCAAGGAAACCGGGAACCCCGTGACGGTGGAGGTCCTCCGAAGGGACACACGCGAGACGGACGCCGGCGAGTTCAACACGATCGTCGTGCGGCCGTCCTTCCGGGACGAGGGGCTCTTCTCCGAGGAAGGTGAGGCAGAGCTACACTTCACGGACGACGACCGCAGGCTGCTCGTCTACATGTGGGTGAACATGCCTAACTTCCCGGGTGGCATATCTCTCCATCTCCAGTCCATTACCGAGGGCTTCCCCGTCAACCCGAATTCACGGACGGAAGCGATGATGGCACGGGAGCGACGGGGGGGGACCGCGCGCCGATGAGGCGAGCTCTGATCTCGGCCTAGCGGCAACGGCAGTCCCCTGCATGCGCACGAAAGCCGGATGGTTGATCGCCATTCCCTTTCTGGTCTTGGCGCGTCCGACACCCGAGCTGATCGTTGTCGGTGCGTCGCTCGCCGCCCTCGGACTCGTCATCCGTGGCTGGTCTGCCGGCACGATCGAGAAAGGGGAGTCGCTGGCAGTATCTGGACCCTACGCTCTCACGCGTAACCCCCTCTATTTGGGAAGCTCATTCATCGGGGTCGGACTGGCCCTGGCGGGCGGGCACTGGGTCTGGCCGGCCGCATTCGTCGCCTTCTTCGCAGCAGTCTACATGCCCACGATGAAACGTGAAGCGGGCGAGCTCTCCGAGCTCTTCGGGAGTCGGTACGCGGAGTACGCGGCGCGTGTCCCGCCCTTCTTGCCGCGGCTGACCCCCTATCGCCCCAAGTCCACCCAGAGCGACGTCTTCCAGTGGGGGCGATATCTCCGCTACCGAGAGTGGGAGGCGGCACTCGGCGTTACGGCGGCCTTTGT
>Ga0114996_10006210_pt1 | contig 13849 bp, 12 predicted proteins | sample ArcticOcean_MG_C_4_FD_87039 | JGI IMG/M metagenome (GOLD analysis project Ga0114996, IMG submission 87039) | Marine microbial communities from western Arctic Ocean - ArcticOcean_MG_CB4_134 | ecosystem: Environmental > Aquatic > Marine > Oceanic | place: Arctic Ocean: Canada Basin | collected... | reverse complement strand
GCCCTGACCGCCCAAGACGTGACGCCGCCGAAAACGGACGGGAAGCACGCGCACCACAACGCCAAGTCGTTCTTGAAGAAGCATCCGAAGCTGCACGCCCACATCAAGACGCTCGCGGACAAGGACGGGGACGGCAAGTTGAACGCCAAGGAACGCGCCGTGGCCCACCGGATACTCGAGAAGAAGTACAAGGCGTGGCAGGGAACGCAGCGATCCGAGCGAAAGGAAGCACGGGGCGAGAACAGAGAGGCGCGCAAGGACGCGCAGCAGAAACGTCACGCCGTTCACAAGGAAACCCGCAAGGAGCGCCGGGCCGAACACAAAGAGAAAGCCCTGGAGCGGCGGGACGTCCACAAGGAACACCACGCGAAGCACAAGAAGCCCGCTGAGCACAAGCACCAAGCGAAGCACAAGGAGCACGCTGAGGCGCGCCGTGAGAACCGTTCCGAACGCCGGGACACGCGCACCGAGCCACGCTCGACGCACCGCGACAGCCGCTCCGAGCGACGCGACAACCGCCGTGACACCAGGACCGAGCGTCGCCAGACCGGCCGTCCCGCCGCACGGAAGCGGCGCCGCTAGGCCGCATCAAAAAAACCCGTCCGAGTCGGGGGAGAGTTCGTAGAATCGACCCTCCCCTGACTCCGAACATCTCCCCCTTTGCAGAACCCCGAAGCCGCCGTCACCTCCCGTTATTCCGAAGGAGCCCAGGCGCGGCAGGACGCCCTGTGCTGCCCGATCACCTTCAACCCCGAACACCTCCGCGTCCTCCCGGAGGAGATCATCGAGCGCGACTACGGATGTGGTGATCCGACGCCGTTCGTCGAACCGGGTGACGTCGTGCTCGACCTCGGCTGCGGCGCCGGAAAGGTGTGCTGGATCGCCGCCCAGATCACCGGCGCCGAAGGCCGCGTAATCGGCGTCGACATGAACACCGAGATGTTGGCGCTCGCGCGGCAGCACCACGCGGACATCGCCAAGCGCGTCGGATTCGACAACGTCACCTACCACCGGGGCATGATCCAGGACCTCGCCCTCGACCTCGACCTTCTCGAAGAGCACTTGCGCGAGAAACCCGTCACCGGCGCGGAGTCATGGTTGCAGCTCCGGCATGTCGAGGACGGGCTGCGGCGCGATCACACGATGATCCCGGACGCGACCGTCGATGTCGTTGTGTCGAACTGCGTGCTCAACCTCGTTCGACCCCAGGACAAGGACCAACTATTCGAAGAAATCTTCCGCGTCGTCAAACCTGGCGGTCGCGTCGCGATCAGCGACATCGTGGCCGACGAGGACGTGCCGCAGGAAATGCAGGACGATCCGGAACTCTGGTCCGGTTGCATCAGCGGGTCGTACCGCGAGGACCTGTTCCTCGAAGCATTCGCGAAGGCCGGCTTCCACGGCATCGAGATCGTGAAACGCGACGAACAACCGTGGCAGACCGTGAATGGCATCGAGTTCCGCGCGATGACCGTGCGCGCCTACAAGGAGGCCGAAGGCGTCGCCCTCGAACGCAACCAAGCGGTCGTCTACCAAGGTCCCTTCCACGAAGTGCTGGACGATACCGGCAAGAAGTATCCCCGGGGACAGCACATCGCAGTCTCCGACAAGGCATTCGCGCGATTGCAACGACCACCGTATGCCGGCATGTTCGCGGCGATTGACCCGCGTGTGGAAGTTCCCGTCGAAGAAGCCGGTCAGTACCCCGGTTGCCGCAAGGCGATCCGCAGTCCGCAAGAGACCAAGGGCGAAGGCTACCGCGAATCCGGATCCGGCAACTCGTCCTGCTGCTGAGCGTGGCGCCCGCGGTGTCCATGAGTTAGAAAACGGGCATGCCGAAGTCGGAGAAGTTCCAGCAACTGCCCGCGCCGTGGGATCGAATCTTCGCTCTGTCCACGCGCCTGTTCGTGTGGGCACTGCTGATCACGGTCATCTACATCCTGCGACCGTTCTTCCTGCTGATGTTCCTGACGTTCGTCTTCGCCTACATCCAGAGTCATGCGGTCCAAGGCCTGGCGCACCGGTTCAAGAACCGCGTCTACCGTGTCATGCTCGTGTTCATGATCTTCCTCGGCGTGATCGTGGGGACATTCTATTTCCTCACGCCCCACGTGCGGAACCAGATGGAGGACTTCGGGGAGAACTACACGGTCTACATGGAGCAGGCCGACAAGGCGATCTACAACTTCATCGACAACAACCCGTCGCTGAAGAAATTCCTCGAGGGCAATATCTCCGAGGAGGAAAACAAAGACGGGAAGAACGGGAAAGGCGACGGGGGCAAGGAAGAGGTCAAGGAGAAACAGGACCCCGAACAGGACCCGTCAAAAAATACAAAGCGAGAGTCGATCATCGAACCCGTCGTCCGCGCAGCGATCGGTCTGGGTGGCGTAGGTGGTGAAGGTGGTGAAGGTGGTGAAGAGAGGTCCATTCAAGATGCTGCGAAGACGTTCCAGGCGATCGTCGGCGGCATCGTCGGCATCACGTCGTCGTTTCTGTTGTCGATCCTGTTCTCCTTCCTGATCATACTCGACCTCCCGAAGCTGAGCCGTTCGATAAAAGGGCTGGCCAACACGAGACTCGACTTCATCTACGAGGAAGCCGCCGACAACATCTACCAATTCGCGAGGCGCCTCGGCCGCGCCCTCGAAGCCCAACTCCTGATCGCGATCTGCAACACGATCTTCACGGCGATCGGCATGTATTTCCTGGGCCTGGAGAGCATCGTCTTCCTGGCGACGATCGTCTTTTTCTGCAGCTTCATCCCGGTCGCCGGCGTGTTCATCAGCTCGGCGCCGATCTGCCTGCTCGCCCTGCGGACGGGCGGCGCGGAGGACGGCGTGCAGCTGATGCTCCTTTCGATCGGGTTCATCGTGATCATCCACATGATCGAGGCCTACGTCCTGAACCCCAAGATCTACGGCCACCACCTGCGGATGAACTCCGTGCTGGTGCTGATCGTGCTTACGGTCGCTGGCAAGATCGTCGGTGTCTGGGGTCTCGTTCTCGGCATTCCGGTTGTGAACTACGTCTTCGTCACGGCGATTCGGCACAAGAATCCAGATGACAAAGACGACGGAGTGGCTGAGATCCCGATCGCTCCTACCGAGTAGTTTGGGATTGGGTGATGGTTTGCTCGGCCTCGGCTCGAGGGCTGCGAGGCCGAGTGAGCAACAGCTAGCTATCCACCGTTCCTCTTCCGCAGCTTCTCGAACGCCGCGAAGATCTTCCCGGCGCCAGCAAGCGCCGCCTTCGGCCTCTCGTGGTCACTGTCGAAGCACCGCAGATCGGCGTGCTTCACGTAGTCGATGAACGACTCGTCCACCCTGCCGTCTTCACCCCTCACGCGATCGATCGACAGCTTCAGGTGCTTCTCGAGAAACGCGTACACAGGCCGCCGCTTCGACAACCCGTAGTCGTGCCCCTCTTTCGGGAAGTGCGCATTGGCGACGCGAGCGCTCGCGCCGTGCAGCTTGTAGATATTCTCGATGTAGGGAAACTCGACCTTCGGCAGGTTCTTCGTCCAGTCCTTGCCGTCGGACACGATCAAGAGCGGTCGCGGCGCCGCGAGCGCGGCGATCTCGGCGTTGTTCGTCTTGTGCGTCTTGCGGCGGTGGATAGGGAGACCACTCTCGCAATTGCAACCTCCGAAGAAGTGGGCGGAAACCATCACGACCGGCACCGAAACCGCGACGCGGTCGTCGATGGCTGTCAATAGAAACGTCTGCGTCCCTCCACCCGACGCACCGGTCACCGCGATGCGCGAGGGATCCACATCCGTAAAGCTCAGCAGGAGGTCGATCGCGCGCACGCTGTTCCAGGTCTGATAGGTCAGCGTGTGCTTGTCCTTGCGGTGCTCTACCTGCGTCGATTCCTGCCAGCCGACCATGTCGTACGCAAACACCACCGCTCCGGCCTTCGCGAACACCGCACACCGCGCCTGCATGTTCTTGCGGAACCGCCCCTCCTTCCAGTGCCCGTGCGGGCACAAGATCCCTGCCAGGGACTTCACTTTCAACTCCTGTCCATCCGCGGGGAGCGGGCGATAGAGATTCCCCGTCACGAAGAAACCGGGGAAACTCTCGAAGTACACGTTGGCGACGGTGTAGCCGTTCTTCTTCTTCACCGAGTGCACGACCGGGTTGAGCGGCGTCCTGCGTGGGAACGGATCCAGCCCCGCGCCTCGCAAGATCCCGTTCCGGATCATCTCCGCGCGTTTCTTCCAAGAGGCCTTATCGGTGTAGGTCTTCCCGGACGCCTCGAGATTGGCGACCGCTTCGACCTCGGGGATCTTGACCTGTCCAGAAACGGTCGCGGCGAGCAACGCCAGAGACGCGATGGTGCGGGGAAACATCATTCCGTCACGGTATCCCATCCGCAAAGATGATGCTGGAGGTCTCGCATGCCATCTCAGTCCTTGTTGCCCGAAGTTTGGAGTGTCCCGCAGGAGTTTCGTGATCGTCTCGGCGAAGAGGTCGGTCGCCAGCGCGCCATGTTCGCCGACGGCCACGTCCTGCTCGTTCTCCACCAGGTCCCCGACGAGTCAGACATGGATCGATCCGGACGCGTCTGACTACTTCGTGATCCTCAAACAGGTCGTCCCCATGCGGCGCGCCAGTCGGCACCTTCACGCGGCGCTACAACAAGCGCGCGAACACGTCCCTGGCGACCGCGACCTGATCAGCTGCCGCGACGAAGCCGGTAGTGTCGAACGCGGTGCAGAGCTCGTCACGGCGGAGGCACAGAATGGACTCGAGTACGCCATGGCCGTGTCCAGCCACAGGTTGAACAGGATGGTGGCAATCTTCTTCCCGATCGCGTTCCGTTTTCTCGAGCACTCGCCCGCGCTGCCGTGAAATTCCTCCCGTGGGAGTTGGCGCACGTTTTTTCGAACCACCTGTCCGAACTCAGCGGTCGATCCTCCGACGCCCCCGTGCCGATATGGATGACCGTGTTGTGCGTGGCCTCGTCGGGCGGGGCGATGTTCTACGCGCTGAGTCTGTTTCTCGGCAACGGGCGGACTCCATACGATCGGGTCAGCGGTACTCGCGTCGAGGCGACCTGACCGGCAAGAATCGCCATCAATTGGGTCCCGATCCCGTATTGGGGGCCTACATTCCCCCGCCCTTCCATCAGCCCTTGCCGAAAGGTAGCCAGCCGTGAACATGCGACTTGCCTCACTCCTCCTCCTGGTTCTCACTCCCGCCGTAGCGGCGCAATTCAGGGGCGCCTACGCGCGACCCGCTGGTGCGCGCTGGGCCCACGACGGCAAGAACGTCATCTACCAGGGCAAGTGGTACAACCCCACCACCTGGGAGGAAGTCGAGAAGACCGAAGCACCGCGGCCCGCGACCCGTCGCGACAATACGCTGTCGTCGTTCCTCGCCGCCATCACCGAGGCACGCGGAGACCGGGTCTCCCCCGCGAAAATGCGTGCGAAGATTGAGAGGAGCACGCTGCCACGGGCGTCGGTCGAGAACCCCGGCATGCTGTCATCCACCGACCGGAACGTCTCTGCAGCGAGCTTCGACGGCGAGCTCTGGGCGTGGCACAAAGGTGGCAAGGCGAAGAAGCTCGGCGGCGACGTCAAGGGCATACGCCACTTCGCCATCGCGCTCACCGGCAGCGCGGTGTCCTACATCCACGACAACAACCTCTACATCGCTAGCACGGTGGGAGGCAAGGTCCACCAACTGACGAGGGATGGCGGCGAAAACACATTCAACGGTGAGCTCGACTGGGTGTACCAAGAAGAGGTCTACGGTCGCGGCAACTTCAAGGCCGCGTGGTGGTCGACGAACGGCCAGCACCTGGCATTCATGCGCATCGATGAGGAAGGCGTCGACATGTTCCGCGTCGTCGACCACATTCCGAATCAACTCGGCGTGGAATCACTGAAATATCCAAAGGCCGGGCGCACGAACCCCCGGGCAACGTTGCACATCGCGAGCGCGGGCAGCGGCAAGGTCGTCGCGGTGGACCTCTCGCGCTACAAGGCTGCGGACGAGATCCTCATCGTGAGGGTCGGCTGGACACCAGCCGGCGATCAGTGCATCTACATGATCCAGAACCGCGAACAGACGTGGCTCGACCTGAACTTCGCCGACCCTAACACAGGCAAGTCGAAACGGATCATCCACGAAGGATGCGAGAACGGGTGGGTGGAACGGCTGCCGATGCCGCGATGGTTGAAGGACGGCTCGTTCGTCTGGGAGAGCGACCGCACGGGCTACCGCCACTTCTACCGTTACGACACCAAGGGTCAGCTGCTAAACACGATCTCCGGAGGTCCCTGGAGTGCCGGGCGCATCATCAAGCTCGACGAAGAACGAGGGTGGATGGGATTCACCGGAACGATGCCGAACTACTCCATCGGGTCGCACGCGTACTACGCGAAGCTGGACGGCAGCACGCTGCGCCGCGTGACCAAGGGCCGCGGGAGTCATCGCGTGAGCTTCAACGCCGACGCTTCGATGGTGCTCGACACATTCAGTCACTTGGAAAATCCCGGCGAACAGTGGCTCCGCAACAACGACGGCAGCGATGTGCGGAAGATCTCGACGCAGAAGGCGCCGACGGGCGGCCTCTACGCGCAGTGGAAGCAGATCAAAGCGCGGGACGGCGAGACCCTCGACGTCACGTACACGCTGCCGCGCGACTTCGACCCCAAGAAGAAGTACCCGGTTTGGATCAACACCTACTCCGGTCCCGCGGCGCCGTCGATCCGCGACAGCTGGCGCGGCCCGTCCAGGGGGGAGTGGTTCATCTCGCTGGCGGTCAACGTCCGATCGGCGAGCACGCGCGGCATGAAGTTCACGAAACAGTGCTACAAGCAGTTCGGCGTGCAGGAGTTGAAGGACATCGAGGACGCGGTTGACTGGATTTGCGAGAACTCGTGGGCCGACAAGTCCCGGGTCGGCATCGGCGGTTGGAGCTATGGGGGCTTCATGGCGGCGTTCGCGCTGACGCACAGCAAGAAGTTCAAGTGCGGCATAGCCGGCGCCGGCGTGTTCGACTGGGCTCTCTACGACACGATCTATACCGAACGCTACATGCGGACGCCGCAGAACAACCGCTCGGGCTACGAGGCCTCATCCTGCGTCGCCGCCGCGCGCAACCTCACCGGCGAATTATTGATCATCCACGGCACGATGGACGACAACGTGCACATGCAGAACGCGATCCAGTTCATCGACGCTCTGCAAAAAGCGGGTAAGACAAACTTCACCTTCATGCTTTACCCGAAGTCACGCCACGGTGTGCGCAGCCCGCACCTCGGTCTGCTCCGCACGAAGTTCAGGCGCGACCACCTCTAGTAGTGGGGAGTCACGCGCCGGCGCTGACTCGGACCATGTGCTCGGGGCGCAGATACTCCTGAGCCACGCGTTGCACATCGTCACGGGTCACGCTTCGAATCAGATCGGGGTACCGCTCGATGTGGTCGAACCCTAGATCGAAGCGCTTGGCGCGAACGGCGTAGCGCGCGAGCTGCGTATTGCGCTCGAAAGCGAACACGTAACTCCCGGTCAGGTATTTCTGCACGTCGTGCAGCTCCTTCTCCGTGACCTTCTCCTCGCGGATGCGATCGATCTCGGCGAGGAATCCATCGATGGCCTTTTGCCTGTGCTCGGGCGACGTGCCGATGTAGGCAGTGAACGTGCCCGGTTCTTCTCCTGCGGACGAACTGATCGCCGCGTGCACCGAGTAGCACAACCCCAACTCGTCCCGTAGACGCATCGAGATGCGAGACGTGAACCCTGGACCTGTGCCGAGGACGTGGTCCATCACCGAAAGCGCGTAGAAGTCGGGGTTCGAGCGGCGAATCCCCGGGTGACCCAACAACACGTGCACCTGCTCACGATCCATCGGCAGGTGGATGTCTACACCACCTTCGGTCATCACCGGCGGTTCCGGACGCACGTGTTCCGGAACCGAGCCATCGATATCCGAAAACGCCGCTTCGAGCTCATCGAGAGTGGTCTCCACTTCCGCCGGGCCGCCGGCAGCGAGGTAGCTGCCCTGCGGCGCGAACCACTTCTTGTGGAACCTGTGCAGATCATCGACTCCCCGCGAGGCGACCACCTTCGCCGATCCACGCGCCGGACGCGCAAACGGATGCACGCCGTAGACTTCCTTCTGGAAGCGCAAGCTGGCGACCTGCCGCGGATCCGACTCCTCGATTTCGATCTCCTGCAGAATCTCGTCGCGAACGCGCTTCACTTCGCGCTCGGCGAACGCTGGTTCGAAAACCATCTCGCGCAATAGCACGAGCGCGGCAGTGCTGTTCTTCGCGGGACACATCACGGTTCCACCCGAAGCGTTGCCGAGCAACCTGCCACCGAGTTCGTCCACGGCCATCGCCAACTCGACGCCGGTGCGATGCGCTGTGCCCTCGTCCAGGCAGTCGCCGATCAAGTTCCCAACGCCTTCTTCCTCGGCGGACTCGTCGCGCATGTCGACGTCGAGCACCAATCCCGCAGCGTAGGTGTACACGCCGGCATTCCGCACCGCGATGATGGTGAGTCCGTTATCCAACGTGCGCTCGCCAATCTCGAGCTTCATGTCAGCTCTCCCCGTTCTCGGTAGGAAGCGAATGGATCACGTTCCACCCTTCGGTTGAGAAGTACTTCTGCACGACACTCCGCATCGCGTCGTTATCCGCCACCGCGTAGCGCGTCTCCACTTCTGCGAGCCGCCGATACCCACCCTGGCATTGCGCCTCCCAACGACCGATCTTGAGTGCAGAATCGAGCGCGGTCTCCTCTTCGAAGAGGAACGACGACTCGAGTTGAATCCTCGCGCGCCGCAACTCGGATTCTTCGACGCCGTCGTCGGAGACCCGTTGCAACTCCGTGCGAAGGCAGTCCTCTACCGCCTGTGGCTCGACGCCAGGCAGGAGTTCGAACGCAAACCAGAACAACCCGGGATCCAATCGTGGTTCGTTGTAGGTCGAGACGTCGGTCACCATCTGATTGTCGAGAACCATTTCCCTGAAGAGCCGGCTGCCCTTGCCGCTCGACAACACGCAGGACAGGACGTCGAGGTTGAAGTCGTCCTGTTCGCCCATGCAACACGTGCGGATCGCGATCGCCATCCGCGTGGCCTTCCCTGGCGCCCGGATCGTCGCACGCCGCTCTCCACTGGACTGTGGCTCCGAAAGAACAGATGCGCGTTCCCCGCCCGTGGTCTCGATTCCCTCGAATAACTCACGGATGCGGGATTCCGTCTTCGGGATGTCGATATCGCCCACGACGACCAGGAAGGCACGGTCAGGCCCGTAGTTCCGCTGGTAGTAGTCGCGCATCCCGCCGACGCCGAGGCGTTCGAGGTCTTCCTTCCAACCGATGATCGGATGGTGGTAGGAGTGCACTTGGAACACAACAGCCTCGGTAGCCTGGTGCAGCGAGTTCCAAGGGTCGTCCTCGCCCATCGCGAGTTCCTCGAGCACGACGCTCTTCTCCGCCGTGAACTCGGCCTCGTCGAGAGTGCAGCCGCGCATGCGGCTCGCTTCGATCTCCAGGGCGGCCTCCCAACGATCCGCGGCGAGCGAGAAGTAGTACGCCGTGAGGTCGTGATCCGTGAACGCGTTGTTGCTGCCGCCCATCAGACTCGTCGCGAGATCGATCTCGCCCTTCGCGTAGCGATCCGTCCCCTTGAACATCATGTGCTCGAGGAAGTGAGACAAACCCGTCTCGGTCGTCCGCTCGTCCCTCGAGCCAACCGTGTACCAAATCGTGCTCGCGACGACCGGCAACGATGACCGCTCGACCAGAAGGGCGCGAAATCCATTGGACAACGACACCTCGTGAACGTTCGGCAGCACTATTGAATCTCCTCTTTGGCCATCTTCTTCAACCCACGAATCTCCTCTGGCTTCAAGAACCGGTGCTTGCCCGACCGCAACGAGTGCAGGGTGAGCTCGCCGATGCGCACTCTCTTCAGCGTGAGCACCGGCTTGCCGAGCTTCGCGAACACGCGGCGGATCTCGCGGTTCTTGCCCTCACGAATCGTGACCTTGAGATACGTGCGGTCGCGACTGCGGCGTTCGATACGAATCGTCGCGCCCGAGGTCTTGCCCTCGGCGAGCCACACACCACCCCTCACTTTCTTGATGTCGTCATTTTCGAGTGTTCCCCGGACGAGCACCGCGTAGGTCTTCGGAACGCCGAACTTCGGGTGCGCCATCTCCTGGGCGAAATCACCGTCGTTGGTGAGGAGGATCAATCCCTCGGAATCCGCGTCGAGTCGACCGATCGTGTAGATGCGGCCCTTCACCTTGTTGAGGAAGTCGATGACGCGCTTGCGTTGCTCGTTGCGGGCATTCGTGCAGACGACTCCCTTTGGTTTGTTGAAGAGGACGTAGACCTTCTTCTCCTGGACTACGCGCTTTTCGTCGAGTCGCACATCGTCGACCATGGGGTCAATACGCGTGCCGAGTTCCGTGATCATCGCCCCATTCACCGTCACGCGTCCTCGGGAGATCAACTCGTCCGCAGCGCGCCGACTGCAGATGCCAGCCGAGGCGAGGAACTTGTTGATGCGAACCTTTCCGTCGGTCTCGATGACTACGGGCATCGGGGTGACCTTGAAAGCCGTCTTCTTGCCAACGCGACGAGAACCGCCGGAGGCGTACGGCTTGTTGCGCGACGGTGGCTTCTTTCCGGATGGTGGCTTCTTTCCGGATGGCGGCTTCTTTCCGGACGGCGGCTTCTTTCCGGACGGCGGCTTCTTTCCGGACGGCGGCTTCTTTCTCGAGGGGGCCTTCCGTCCAGGGGTACCTCTCTTCCCCGCCGTGGTCTTTCTCACCGGGGCCTTGCGAACGGGCTTCCTCGCCCCACCTTTCCTGCGTGCCGCCATCAGTCTGTTTCTCCCGGTCCACACACCAACACGGTCAGTTTGCCGATCGGCGAGATAAATGTGACTTCCGTCGCCGCCGGCACGAGCGCGGTGTCTCCGCGACGCAAGAGGAGCGGTGCTTCCTGCCCTCCACTGTGCCACCCGAGAGTGGCCTGACCCTCGATGACCGAAACCGTCTTGAACGTGCCCTCTGTTCCGAGAGTCGCCGGGCTCAAGATCGTCATCCGCCGCGTCGTGAAGAACGGGTTGCGGAACAACCACTCGCCGTCGCCGGTCTCAACCACCGGATTCGAGTCAACGCGGAGGCAATCCAGCGCGGCCTCGACGTGCGTCTCCCGCGGTCGCCCCCAATCGTAGAGGCGATAGGTGACATCGGAATTCTGCTGCACCTCGAACACGACGACACCGGGTCCGATCGAGTGCACGGTTCCGGCGGGAACGAAGATCGCGTCGCCTACCTCCGGCTCGATCGATCGGAGCAGATCTTCGACTTCGCTCTCGTGAGCAACCGCGGCGAACTGCTCGTGCGTCACGCCCGGTTTGAGTCCGCAGACAATTCGCCCGCCGTCGGACTTGCCCAAGACGACCCACGCCTCAGACTTGCCGCCATCGTCATCGGGAGCCTTGTCGTCGTCAGGATGGACCTGCACGGAGAGGCTGTCGGCGGCGTCGATGTACTTGAGGATCAGTGGGAAGTAGCCTCCTCGCGCCGGTCGCACGCCCCGGCCCAGAACCCCGACCGAATCCTGCAACATCAGCTCGCGCAGCGTGACGCGGCTGTCGCGAATCTTGCTCGAACCGTCAGGACGGTCGTAGACCTCCCAAGTCTCCCCGATCGCCTCATCTACAGGCAATTCCAACCCGAGCGTGGTCTGCAGCGCCCGACCGCCCCAGACCTTGGGCAGGATCTTGCGCTCCAGGATGCAGGGCTTGAGGGCGGTCATGGGCGAATGTTTAGCCGCAGGAAGCCGGGGAAACCAGACGACTCCTCACTTGCCGAATCGCACGGAGCGGGTCTCGGCATCTGGCTCAACGAACTACAGCAGGGGATCCGCTTCCCTCGTCAACTCCGATTGCGCCACACGCGAGAGCTTCTCGAACGGAGTTATCCTCAGCGTCGCCGTCTTCTTCGCGCGTTCGACCTTCCAGAGCCCGGCGGCGACCCCTCCCACCAGGAACGTGGGCAGGACCCGGAGGTTCTTCGTGCAGACCTTCGGGCGGTGCGCATCGGCGATGATCCGCCGGCGGGCCGCGTGGGCGAGCACCAGATTGTCGAATTCCGGCAGAAACCGCACCGGCGCTGGGGTGCTCGCCGGGGGTCGTGGCGCCTACATCCCCGCGAGACGCTCGACAGCCTTTGGCGGCGTGACCCTCTCCCTGGCTAGCAGCATCTGGCGGGCCGGCGTGGCGCGGTTCAGCTGCGCGAGGGTCAGTCTCTTCGCGGCCATCAGTCCCGCGCGGTCGCCCGCCGAACCATCCGCCGCGCCTCCCGCAGCGCTTCGGCGTCCACGTCCGCGCCGACCGACATCTCGGCGATCTCGCGCTCGGCGTCCTTCTTGGCGAGCCGCGCAACCCCACTGATGGTCCGCCCGTCGCGCACGGTCTTCATCACCTTGAAGTGGGCGTCCGCGAACGCGGCGACCTGGGGCAAGTGCGTGACGATCAGGACCTGGTGGTGTTGCGACACATCGGAGAGCTTCGTGCCGACTTCGAATCCCAGCCGACCGCCGATCTCCGCGTCGACCTCGTCGAAGACCAGAAACGGCACGCGGTCCTGGTCCGCCAGGCACTTCTTGATAGCCAGGACGATCCGGGCCATCTCGCCACCCGACGCGGTTTCGCGCATGGACTTCGCAGGTTCGCCGGGATTGATGCGCACGGTGAAGTCGACGGTGGTAGGACCGTGGGTGGTCGCCGCGTCGAGTAGCGTGCTCGTCTCGAACTCGTCTTCCATCGCGACGCGAAGCTCCGCACTCGACATGCCAAGACTCTCGAGTTCCGCTTCGACAGCTTCCGAGAATCGAGAACTGGCCTTGCGGCGGGCGCGAACGAGTTTCTTGCCGAGCTTTGCCGTGACCTCGAGCTTCGATTCGAACTCGCGAGAGAGTTGGTCCGGGCTCGCGGCGTCGCCAGTCAATGTCTCCAGCTCGTCACCCACTTCCTGGAGCCTCGCGGCGAAGTCTGCCTCGGTCGGGCCAAAGCGGGACAGGGCCCGACGCAGCTGTTCGAGCCGTTCTTCGACCGTGGCGAGTCGCCCCGGATCGAGATCCAGCCGCGCCAATCCCGACTCCACCGCCCGCGACGCTTCGGTCACGTGGATCTCGGCTTCCGCCAGGGAGGCGGCGGCATCGGCCAGGTCGTGATCGATCTCCGCCGCCTGCCCGAGAGTCCTGGTCGCCTGGCCGAGCAGGTCTGTCGCGCATGGATCGTTCTCCTGCAGATTGCCGAGGACCGTCGTCAGGTAGTCCCGCATCCGATCCAGGTGCGCGAGGATGCGGTGCTCCTGTTCAAGTGCGGCGACCTCGCCCGCCTCGAGCCCGAGGTCCTCCATCTCAGCCTGTTGGAAGCGCAGGAACTCGATCCGCGACTGGCGGTCCCGCTCGCCCCCGGCCAACTCCGCGAGTCGATCGCGGCATTCTCGCGCCACTGTGAGCGCTCTGCCGAACTGCTTTCGAAGATCACCGGTGCCGGCGAACGCGTCGAGAGTCTCACACTGGATCTCCGGTCGCATCAGCGCGCGGGCGTCACCCTGTCCGTGAATCTCGAGCAACCACCCTCCGACCTCGCGCAGCACAGCCAGCGTGACCGGACGTCCGTTGATCCGCGCGCGACTGCGACCATTGCCATCGACGATGCGCGTGACGATCAACAGGTCTTCGCCGTCGCCTGCCAGGAGACCTTCGACCGCCTCGCGGACACTCTTCGAGCGATCACCCGGGCCGAGCCGAAACTCCCCGTCGACGCGCAGTTCATCCGCACCGTGCCGCACCAT
>Ga0114996_10006209_pt1 | contig 13850 bp, 7 predicted proteins | sample ArcticOcean_MG_C_4_FD_87039 | JGI IMG/M metagenome (GOLD analysis project Ga0114996, IMG submission 87039) | Marine microbial communities from western Arctic Ocean - ArcticOcean_MG_CB4_134 | ecosystem: Environmental > Aquatic > Marine > Oceanic | place: Arctic Ocean: Canada Basin | collected... | reverse complement strand
GGTTAGTCCTGGCGGCCAGATGCAGATCCAACTCCGAGCTATTATTGCCCCTGGATGGCATCTCTATTCCCTGACCCCTTACCCCAAGGAAGTGCTGCTCGCCCCCCAACCAACCAGTATTACCATCAAAGAGAATTCAGGATTTCGTCTTTCTGGAGACCCTAAGCAACCGCGACCTGAATTTTCGCGGGACGAGAATTTTGGTATCGAGACCACATATTTTGAGGGATTGGTAGATTTTGAGGTTCCTGTGCAGGTAGATCAACAGTTACAGACTGGTCTGTACGAGGTGCCCCTAGAAGTGCGCTTTATGGCCTGTAATGACAGGCTTTGCCTACCACCTGAGACTGTTCTTATCCCGGTCTCAGTCCAAGTGGACCGAGACGTACAGGAGCTGGTTGCAAACTTAGACCAGTCTGTTGAGGTGGCTCAGGAAGGAAAAGCTGTAGAGATGGGTGGTGTTGGTGGAGGATCAAGTGAATCGGCAGTTGTAGATCCTCAAAATTTGGGGATGATGCAGTCAAGCTTACTGGCCTATATCTTGTTTGCGATGGTGGGGGGATGGTTGGCTCTGTTGACCCCCTGCGTTTTCCCCATGATCCCGATTACAGTTTCCTACTTTACGAAAAGAGGGGCTACCCGTAAAAGAGCCATTTCTGAGGCCTTGCTTTATGCCTTTGGCATCGTACTTACGTTTACTTTTCTGGGATTCTTGCTGACTGCATTGTGGGGAGCAGGAGGTATCAATCGGCTCGCTACTAGCCCGCTGATCAACCTAGTTATAGCAGGGGTTTTTTTGGTATTTGCTCTTAGCCTCTTCGGGATAGTAGAACTTCGGTTGCCCTCCAGCTGGTTGAGCGCTGTAGGCAAGAAGTCGTCATCCACTGGCGGCCCCTTGGGTATCCTTCTTATGGCATTAACCTTTTCTCTTACTTCTTTCACCTGTACGGTGCCGTTTGTAGGGACAGTGATGGTAGCTGCAACAAAAGGAAACTGGCTTTGGTCATTACTGGGAGTCACTGTCTTTGCAACCGTTTTCGCAGCACCATTTTTCTTCTTGGCGATGTTCCCGTCCTGGTTGATGTCACTGCCCAAGAGCGGTTCTTGGATGAACTCTATGAAAGTGACGCTGGGTTTCTTGGAGCTAGCGGCTGCCGTGAAGTTCATCAGTAACGTGGATATGGTCTATCAGTGGGAACTTTTGACTCGGCCTGTGTTCATCACCGTCTGGATGGCAATAGTGGTGGCGTTCGTAGTTTATCTGTTAGGGGGAATTTCTTTTCTCCACGACAGGCAGAGACAGAGAATCGGTATGTTTAGGTGGGGCGGCATAGGGGGCTGCCTGATCTTGTTGATTTACCTATTCAAGGGGATTTCTGGTGGTTCTTTGGGAGAGCTTAACGCCTTTCTTCCCCCGAGAGATTATGGGTCGGACGAGCGGATACTAGATTTCGCCGAGGTGGATCCTTCCTTGGGAACAAGAGAATCGAAATTCTGGTTTACTGACTATTCTGAGGCACTCACTGAGGCTGGTAAGACTGAGAAGTCGATCTTCGTGGATTTTACTGGGTATACTTGTACTAATTGTCGATGGATGGAATCGAACATTTTTACTAGACCAAAAGTGCGCGACCTGCTTGGTCGATATTTGCTAGTACGCTTGTATACTGACGGCGGAAAAGCTCAGCACAAGGCGAACCTTGAGATGGAAAGAAAACGTTTCGGGACCATAGCGATTCCCTTATATGCATTAATGAATGCTAAGGATGAAATTATTGCCCAGTTTGCCGGTTTAACTAGGGATGAGGATGAATTCATTCATTTCCTGCAGCTAGGGCTCGCACCTAGAAGTCCTTAGAAGCCTCCATTTATAGTGCTGTAGGGCTGGGGGGGTGTGTAATTGTATACATCAACATATCTTTATGTATACAATGCCTGGGGATGAATGATTTACTAACGGCCCTTAAGGCTCTAGCAGAGCCCACAAGGTTACGTCTCCTGAACCTGTGTGCCCAGGCAGAATTAACGGTCTCGGAGCTGACCCTGCTTTTGGGGCAGAGCCAGCCCCGAATTTCCCGGCATCTCAAATTACTTTACCAAGCTGGGATATTGGACCGGCACAGAGAAGGGTCTTGGGTTTATTTTCAACTTGCTTCCAAAGGGATCGGACGCAAGCTTGCGCGCGTTCTGGTCAGTTTAATTCCGGAAAAGAATCCGACAGTGAAACTAGATAGTGCACGATTGCAGGCACTTCTGGAGGAAAGAGCTCAAAAAGCGACAGAATACTTCAATAATAACGCAACCAATTGGCATTCGGTCAGGTCGCTGCATGTAGAGGATAAGGATGTGGAGGCAAGGCTGCTAGAGATTTTGCCAGATGGAGATCCTCAGTCACTGCTGGACCTGGGGACGGGAACGGGGCGTTTGCTCGAACTGTTCTCTCCTCTCATACCCAGTCTAGTTGGGGTTGACAGCTCGTCGGAGATGTTAAAAGTCGCACGTTCGAACCTTGAAAGTCAAGGGATTCGAAACTGCACCCTTAGGCAAGGAGATGTCCGTCAATTACGATTTCAAAGCGATTTTTTTGATGTTGTAACCGTTCACCAAGTTCTGCATTTCATGGAGAATCCAGAGGAGGTTGTGGGTGAGGCCACTCGAGTACTGAAATCTACTGGTTGTCTCATTGTCGTCGACTTCGAAGAGCACGGTATGGAAACCCTACGTGAAGAACATTCTCATCGGTGGCTCGGCTTCAGGGCAGAAACTATCAGAGGTTGGATGAATAAGGCTGGACTGACGAAGATTGACCACTACGCACTTGCCGGAGGTGAACTAACAGTGGGAATTTGGGTAGGACAAACGATCAAACCAGAGGCTCCTTCTGATGAATGATCAAATGCACATCCCATTCAGTAGAACAGATTCGATTTCTCAAAAATCATTTAATGAATCAGCAGCAGAAGGGTTGCATTTCTCATTTGAGTTTTTCCCTCCTTCCAATCGAGATCAAGAGGAGAAAATTTTTTCATCGGCGAGGGATTTACGAGTTCTCAACCCCGATTTTGTTTCTGTGACCTACGGAGCCGGAGGGTCAACCCAGGCAGGAACATCGGGGACGGTGGTCCGACTACGAGATGAATTGGGGTTCAAGGCTGCGGCTCATTTGACGTGTGTAGGTGCCAGCCGAGTTGAGATTAATACAATCGCCAGACAGTATTGGGATCTAGGAATCCGACATCTGGTGGCTTTAAGGGGCGATCCTCCCGCGGAGACAGGATCTTACAAGCCAACTCCAGGTGGCTACCACTACGCCTCTGATCTCATATCCGGGTTAAAACGGCTAGCAAATTTTGAAATCAGTGTGGCAGCTTTCCCGGAGACTCATCCCGAGGCTAGTAGTTCTCAGGCCGATCTAGATAACCTTAAGAGAAAGTTTGATGCAGGTGCCACACGGGCCATTACGCAGTTCTTCTTTGACCCAGGCGTTTTTTTGCGGTTTCGAGATCGAGTGGTAGCTGCGGGTATATCTCAACCCCTTGTTCCGGGGATACTACCCATCCGCAGTTTTGATGGAGTTTGTGGATTTGCCGAAAAATGTGGGTTGTCTCTGCCTGCCTGGCTGTATTCCTCCTATGCGCACTCTTCTTCCTTGCAATCCCAGACCATGCGTGGCGGACTGATCGCTTTTGATTGTTGTCAGCAGCTGGTGAGAGAAGGTGTGAACGATTTCCATTTCTATACTTTAAACAAATCCGAACCCACCTATTCTATTTGTATCCTGCTCAGTCAACTTTTCGGTGAGTCGGCGAGGGCCCGCCCGGGGAGACCAGGATATGCTGTCTAAAAGTCCATCCTATTCATCTCTGAGGTCAGAACTCTCTCGGCGAATTCTCGTACTGGACGGTGCCATGGGAACGATGATTCAAAAAGAAGAACTTGGAGAGGCTCATTTCCGGGGTGAAAGGTTTGCCAAGCACGAGACGGATGTTAAAGGAAACAACGATCTTCTTAACTTGACTCAGCCTCAATTGATTAGGGGGATACATGATGAATACTTAGTAGCTGGTGCCGATATCATCGAGACTAACACCTTTAATTCCACAGCCATCTCTCAGTCCGACTACCGACTCCAATCGGTTGCCTACGAGCTCAATTTGGCAGGTGCCAGAATCGCTAGGCAGGCCGCAGATGAACAGGCATCTAAGGATCCAAGTACCCCACGATTTGTGGCTGGAGTTTTAGGGCCTACGAGCCGGACCGCCTCTCTCTCTCCAAAGGTCTCGGACCCGGGCTACCGAGATGTGAACTTCGATGAACTACGATTGGCATATTACGAAGCAGCCAAAGGTTTGATTGATGGGGGGGTGGACCTTTTTCTGATTGAGACAGTTTTCGATACTCTGAATTGCAAGGCCGCTATTTTCGCTCTCGGGGAGATTTTCCAGGCCTCCAGTTATATTTGGCCAGTCGTAATTTCTGGGACAATAACAGATTTATCTGGGCGAACTCTATCGGGTCAGACAGTAGAGGCGTTTTGGTATTCAATTTGTCATGCTAGCCCTCTTGCTGTGGGTCTGAATTGTGCCCTGGGTCCCGAGCAGATCCGGCCCTATCTGGCAGACTTATCCCGTGTGGCAGATACCCGAGTTAGCTGTCATCCCAACGCGGGTATTCCAAATGAACTAGGTGAATACGAGCTGTCTCCAGGAGAGATGGCAGCTCATATCAGATCCTGGGCGGAGGAAGGGTTTCTCAACATAGTAGGTGGTTGTTGCGGCACTACCCCCTCTCATATCCAAGCAATTCAGGAAGTGCTTGAGGGGTGCTTCCCCCGTCAAGTTCCTTCTTCCCCCAACCGATTATGCCTTGCAGGATTAGAACCTTTCTCCAGAAGGGAGGAGACTGGGCGATTTATCAATATAGGTGAGCGTTGTAATGTTACGGGATCAGCCCATTTCCGGAGACTCATTCTTGACCAGGATTACGAGGGGGCGTTGCAGGTCGCTCGCGAACAGGTCTCCAATGGTGCTCAGATTCTAGATATTAATGTCGATCATGCCATGATCGATTCCGAAAAGATTATTGTTCAGTATCTAAATCTTCTTGCCTCGGAACCAGATATCAGTCGAATTCCGATCATGGTGGATTCATCCAAATGGTCGGTTTTGGAAGCTGGTCTGAAGTGCCTACAAGGAAAGTCGGTTGTCAATTCTATAAGCCTAAAGGAGGGAGAAGACGAATTTGTGTCTAAGGCAAAACTGATTCTCAGTTATGGGGCTGCGGTTGTTGTCATGGCATTTGATGAAAAAGGTCAGGCTGAAAGTGCGGACAGAAAGTTCGGAATTTGTCAGAGGTCCTACCGAATCCTTGTGGACGAGGTTGGATTCCCCCCCCATGACATTATTTTTGACCCTAATATATTCGCAGTAGCTACGGGGATTGAACAGCACAACGAGTACGCACTAGCATTTCTTGAGGCTACTCAAGCCATCCGTAAAGAACTGCCTGAAGTTAGTGTCTCGGGAGGTCTGTCTAATATCTCATTCTCTTTCCGAGGCAATGAAACCATGCGGGGGGCAATGCACTCGGTTTTTCTCTACCATGCAATTCAAGCCGGTATGAATATGGGGATTCTCCCTGGACAGATTGGAATTTATGAGGAGATCCCCGGTGATTTGCGAGACCGCATAGAAGATGTCTTCTTCAATAGAGGCCGGGATGCTACCGACCGACTCGTTGAGATTGCAGAGAAACATCTGGGGGAAGGTTCTCAACGAAATACAGTAAAAGAGGAATGGCGGGAGGAATGTGTAGAGGAGCGTCTGAAACATGCGCTCGTACATGGTGTTACTGAGTTTGTGGAGGACGATACCGAAGAGGCTAGGATGAAATATCCGACTCCACTCAATGTAATTGAAGGGCCGCTGATGTCGGGTATGAAAGTGGTCGGAGCTCTTTTCGGATCCGGAAAAATGTTTCTACCTCAGGTAGTCAAAAGTGCTCGTGTCATGAAAAAAGCCGTAGCGCACCTGGAACCCTTTATGCAGGATGATGAAGGAAAGTTAGGCAGCAGGAATGGGACGATTGTGCTGGCCACTGTCAAAGGCGATGTTCACGACATTGGAAAGAATATAGTGGGAGTAGTATTGCAGTGTAACTACTACGATATTATTGATTTGGGGGTGATGGTTCCCACTCAAAAAATTCTCGAGACCGCTCGAGATTGTGAAGCAAATGCCATTGGTCTTTCAGGCCTGATAACCCCTAGTCTCGAGGAAATGGCATTTGCTGCTCGAGAGATGAGTCGTGAAGGGTTTAAAATTCCCTTGCTGATTGGCGGTGCTACTACTAGCAAGTTACACACTGCCCTTAAGATTGCTCCTTGCTACGATGGAATCACGGTGCATATTGCTGATGCCTCTCTCGTAACAGAGGCAGTACGCGACGCTTTAGATGAGGGGCAACGCGATTCTTTTGCTCAGGCTGTCGAGAAGGAACATCAACGTTTGAGAGAAAATTTTGCTAACCGTCGTCGCCGGAAGCTAATTACCATCGATCAAGCTCGGTCCAATCGACTTCGTTCTGAGTGGAGTCAGTATAGCGTCTCACGGCCTTCTGTAACCGGGCTGCACTCTGTGCGGGACTATGATCTGGAGGTGTTAGCCGAATTCATTGATTGGCGCCCCTTCTTTCAAGCCTGGGAATTGATTGGGCGCTTCCCGCAGATTTTGGATGATCCCAAGTGTGGAGAGGCTGCGCGTCATCTCTATGAGGACGCTCTGGAGATGCTAGAAGAAATTACTAGAGGGAGATGGATTTCAGCAAATGCAGTTTTTGGGATTTGGCCTGCTAACAGTATAGGAGACGACATATGTCTTTATGCTGACGAGTCCCTTGAGGCACCTGTAGCTCGGTTCTCTATGCTCCGGCAGCAAGGACAGTGGAAAAATGAAAAACCTAATCTTGCTCTTAGTGATTTCATAGCTCCTCGTTCAGCAGGATATCCTGATTATCTGGGGGCATTTGTGGTTAGCTGTGGTTCTGGTGTGGAAGAACGGGTTGGTCAATTCGAAGCGAAAAATGATGATTATCGGGCTATTCTTTTGAAATCTCTTGCTGATCGCCTGGCCGAAGCATTCGCCGAGCATCTACACCAGCAAGTCCGTCTAAAATGGTGGGGGTATGCCTCGGATGAAACCTTTAAGCCAGACCAACTGATAGCTGGAAAGTTTCAGGGGATCAGGCCGGCTCCCGGTTACCCGGCTTGTCCCGATCACTCCGAAAAGGTAAAGATTTTGGAGCTGCTAGAGGCAGAGACTCGAGTAGACACTCATCTCACTGAGAATTTTGCTATGATTCCTGCCGCTACGGTTTGTGGATTCTACTACAGCCATCCGAAAAGCAGATATTTTGGTGTTGGGCGAATAGCGCGCGATCAGGTTGAGGACTATGCGAGCCGCAAAGGGGTCTCAGTAAAACAAGTGGAGAGCTGGTTAGCTCCGAATCTCTCCTATGAACCCGATTGAACACGGGTGTTTTCGAGCCGAATCCACTGGGGTCTTACTGTTGGCTTTAGCCATAACATCATTCAAGTTACGACCGTTCAGCAATTAGTTGAGATTGAATGAAGCTATCTGAACAGTAGGGTGAGGAAGACTAGAAGTATTTCATTTTAGGACGGGTGTGATTTTTATGTAGGGGCCATGGGTCAGTGTTTCTGTGAACCAGATAAATCATGTTACAACGAGTATCCCGGTAACATACATAATTGCTAATCCAGATAAGAATCCCCCTATATTGTGCCGTGTTGCCCAGCTCTCCCCTTCGGAACTAGATACGACCCGCGACACTTCGTAGAGGACCTGAGCAATAGCTCCGGCTCCCAGGGCGAAGAAGAGAGTGATCCAGATAGGACCGTAGGTGAAGCCACCAATCCATGTTCCTAGGATAGTGGGGACTCCAGCGATTGCACCGTAAAGTACAAGATGTTTTAAAGGTGGTCTGTCCTGGGCGATGGGGGCCACGATACCCAATCCTTCGGTCAAATTATGGAGCGTAAAACCGACTACTAGAAAAGCTCCTAGAGAAATTTCTCCGATGGCGTAGGCTGATCCGATGGCCAATCCTTCACCGAGATTATGCAGTCCGATGCCCAAGGCTATGACAAATGCTATCCAGGACCTGCCCGAGGCAGTTGTCTTATCGCACCTGGTAGGATTGTTGTTTGATAAGAAGGAAAGACCCAACCAAGAAATAGCAATACCAAAACTTACAAGAGATAGCCCTTGATATGCTCCGGCCACTTTCGAAGCCGTTTTAAACGCTTCTTCCAGAGTATCGATCATCAGGAAAGCCAGGAGTCCTAGAGTCAAACATAGAAAGAAGTTGACCCATTTTTTCTCCAGGGTACGTAGAAACGGGTAGAATAGTAGTCCTAGTAGGACAGGGATGACTCCGGCGTAGACTCCTAGTAGGGTAAATGTCGAAAGTGTTGCCCAATCGGGTTTGGGCGAGGTGGTAGCAACAGCAATCTCATGGCTGAAGGTAAGGCCCGTCGCAGTCAGAAGTGTAATTTCGTGGGATTCTCCCTCTACCCAGGGGTATGGAATCACGATACGTCTCGTTCCCAGTCGGGAGATAGTAGTCTCACTCTTATTCATGGAGAACTGCCACAGTGCATCATCAACGATTACCTGGGCAACTGTTACGGGAGCTGGTCCACCGTTAGTCACATGCAAAATGATTTCATTGGCTCGAGGTAGTATCGCTCTCTCAATCGTCAGTTCCTCCACCGGAGGAAAGTTAGTCTGAAAAACTCCCAAAGGGCCAAAGGAGAAAAAGATGAAGAGTAGGAGGGCCATCAAACCCAGGGGCAGTATTCCCCACATCCAGGCCTTCATGAATGCTCCTTCACATTGAATAACCCCATCCATCCGAGTTCAGCAAACTCACTCTGATGCGCATGAAACATGAAATTTCCTGTGTACGGGAAGCGGAGTTCCAAAATATGCCGTTCGCCCTGGCACATCATGACAGTGTCGGTAAACTCGTCAGGAGTTAGTTTTGTACCGGTTCTGAACAAGTTGAAAAAATTCCCATGAATATGCAGAGAGTTAACCAGGTCGAATTCCAGTAGATTGATTAAATAGATACGGACCAGCTCGTTTTGGATGACATCAATAGGATGCTTTTGGTGGTGAAAGGCCACTGTGTTGACGGCATAGATCTCGTTCTCGTTGTCAAAATTCGTATCGAAGCCGTTCATCACCATTATCATTTCTCTAGCCTGGGGACGAGATTCCTTCGGATCAATGATAAATGCACCATACAAACCTTTATGGATATGTCTCTTTAGAGGTACGGTGTGGCAGTGGTACAGATGTAGCCCCATTGGGTCGGCGGAAAATTCATAGACAAATTCTTCCCCGGGGTGGACGATTTCGAAGACCCCATCCATATTGGCCTCATGGACTCCGTGGAAGTGTATTGTGTGTGGGTGGCTGCCTCCATTCTTAAATCGAATACGCAGTTGATCTCCCTCAGTGCAGCGGAGAGTTGGACCGGGCACTTGACCATTGTAAGTCCAGGCAGGAAAGAAAACTCCCGGAGCGATTTCGATCTCTTTGTCAACGGATATTATTTCCCACTCACGAAAAGTGGTGCCGTCCGGGAGTTTCGAGACCTTGCCATAGTCGAATTCATAAAGGAAAGTAGAGGGGTTAAATTCGTCTAGGTTCACCTCTCCTGTCACTGATGACAGGTGAGGGTGATTAGCTCCGAAGTTGTCTGGTGAATCGAAAACTCTAGAGCCCTTTACTAATTTTTGGGCGCCCACTGTACCAGCCAAAGCCGCCCCGCTCCCTAAAATTTTTCGCCGCGTCAATTTTTTCATTTAAAAGTACCGGTTACCTGATATCCTGAGAGAGCATTGAAGTCAAGTATAGCTCACTCAAAGGTATGCCGTTTAGCTCAGGTTTCTCTCGTTTCCAAAGTCAAGCCTAGTCTAGGACCAAGGGCGGAGCCCTCCATTACGCTAATAGACGTTTGGGTCTTTGATGGCGAAGCTGAAGCTCAAGTCGTCGCGAGTTTACTGGCGGAGGAAAAAATTGACTGTATGCTGAAAGGGGAAGCGCTTAGATATATCCACGGATTCAAAACGACACTGCTTGGGAGGGTGCATATCCAAGCGAGAGAAGACGATTATGAGAGAGATCTGAGTAGTATTCTGGCATCCCAGGTTGTCAAGACGGAGTGTGTGAATTGCGATTCATTGATAGAAACAGGAGCAAGTATTTTCTCCCATTGTGCTGCATCACAAGCATAATCCTTTGATCACCGGAGATGAATTTGTGTGCGGGATTTAGACCTCCCTGGATTATGGAATACTCGATTTGCTATGATCTGAGCCCTCTTGGGTCGGGACGTAGCGCAGCCTGGTAGCGCACCTGAATGGGGTTCAGGGGGTCGCGAGTTCGAATCTCGCCGTCCCGACCAATAGAATCAATAACTTAAGGTGATTGGTGTGTTCCTGAAATCTGCCCGCATTACGACATGGTACGCTTTGCGTTACAGTGGGTGTCTGGGCGGGTTTTGTCTAGGTGGGAGCCATGGTCGATTTTCCCCATAGGGTTTGCGGATGAGAAATAGGAAGTCTCTGATTCTGAGAACCTTGATTTTCGGTATTCTTAGTCTTTGTTTAAGCTATACAGCCTGTAGGAAGGAAAAGGCCAAGCATACTCCTTCTCTTCTCCTTGTTACGATTGATACTTTGCGGGCGGATCGCCTGGGGGTGTATGGCTGGGATAAGGCTCGGACACCAAATTTAGATGCTCTGGCGGCTTCGGGAAGATATTACAAAGAGGTTTTTACGCCGGTCCCGATCACTTTGCCTGCTCATGCGAGTATTCTTACAGGTAGACTCCCTTTTCAACACGGTATCCGAAATAATTCTTTCTATATCCTTTCGCAGGATGAAAACACACTTGCAGAAACACTGAAGTCCGCTGGGTATCAAACAGCTGCCATTATAGGTGCTGCGGTACTAGATCACAGATTCGGGCTCGACCAGGGATTCGACCTATATGATGACGATGTAGGCAAGGGAGATGCTGGATTGTTTATTGCAGAGAGGAGTGCATCTGAGGTTACCAAACGAGCACTTTCATGGTTAGCGGATTTGGATAGAGAGAGCCCTTTTTTTCTTTGGGTGCATTATTTTGATCCACACGATCCTTACAGACCTCCAGCACGACATTCCCTCAGGATTCAGCAGCCAACCTACGATGACGAAATCGCCTATGTTGATGAGCAGATAGGGGAACTGATCGAGGGTTTGAAGAACCGCGGGATGTGGGTGAATACACTCACAGCTGTAACTTCAGACCATGGTGAAGGGCTGGGGGAACACGGAGAGGAGACCCACGGGATTTTCCTTTATGATTCCACACTTCGCGTGCCATTGATCTTGGCCGGGCCGGGGATCTATTCGGGGAATTCTGACCAGGATTTCTTACTTGGATTGACCGATCTTTTCCCCACCTTGTTGGGTCACCTAGGATTGTCTGGTTCGGAGAGCATCGAGGGGCTCGATTTTCTGGATTCGGAACCAACCCGAGATAGCCTCTATGCAGAAACCTTTCTGCCCAATGATTTCTATAACTGGAGCAAGCTGGTTGCGCTCCGGTCTAAACGATGGAAATACGTCAAGGCACCGTTACCAGAACTGTACGACCTAGCTGCGGATCCTGCTGAAGTACACAGCATTGTCGAGATGGAAAAATCTCAGGTCTCTTCCATGGCAAGAGTACTGGATGAGATGTATGTCGAGGAGGGAAGTTATAAAGCAACAGAAGAAGTTCCTGCCGATCTTTTAAATCGAATAGCTTCATTGGGTTATGTTGGCTCTGTTACTGGTTCGCGAGAGGCAATCGAAAAGAGGGGCGAATCTCTCCCAGACCCAAAAAAGATGGTCCATCTGGTCGCAAAGATGGATGATGCACTGGCTTCGATTCGTGAGAGACAATTGGATGCAGGGATCATCAAACTTCGCAGGATTTTGCAAGAAGATCCCACCAATTTTCTAGCAACCCACTCATTAGCCGATGCCCTTTACGATGCAGGTAGAAGTAGGGAAGCAATTCAAAGCTATCAACGGACTTTGGAATTGGGGCGGGAGACAGCTTACTATCACTACCGCCTAGCTCTACTTCATGAAAAGTTGAACCTGCACCAGAAGGCTGCAGACCATCTCAGTAGAGTGATTCAACGGAACTCCGCGGCAGCCCAAGAGACTCTCGAACGTGGTGATAGTTTGTTAGATAAAGGTCTTGCTAAAGAAGCCTTAGCTTATTATGAGGCCGTGGAGAAGGGTGGCGTACAGGCAAATCGAGTCGAGTTGTCTATAGTTACAGCTCTCCTGGAGATGCGACAACCGGAGAAGGCTCAACGCAGGCTTGAGGATGCGATTCAGAAATATCCTGACAATGAGCAATTGCGGTCGTTATGGACGACAACACTGAACCTTCTTGGGCAGAAAAGAGGCAATCAGGGGAACCTTAAGGATGCGATCCGATTTTTTAAAAAAGCTACTCTATCTAACTCTTCCGATTTTGAGAGTTGGGCCAACCTAGCTCTGACCTATCTGCGGGCAGGGCGCAGTCACGATTCAATGAACCCGTTGGCACGTGCAATAGAGTTAAATCCGACTGCTGTTCGCCTGATCAATCTCCTAGGAGAACTTCATTTCCAGAAAGGGGACTATGCTAGAGCAAAGAACCTTCTTGAAATGTCCTTGAAATTGGATGCAGGTCAGGAGAAAATTGATAGAGCTCTTCAAGAAATCGAGAAACAGCTAACCGAACGCTGATGGCTCGAACTTTTTCTGCGTGTTCCAGTTGCGAGAATTTTACACTGAAGAGCTCCAATTTCTAGGGAGGTTGAAATGAAATTAAATGAACTCGATACACCAGCGCTGGTAATAGATCTCGATTGTATGGAGGATAACCTCAATCGGATGGCAGCTTATTGCCGGGAAAAGAATATTGGGTTACGACCCCATATCAAGACTCACAAAACTCTTGGACTGGCGCAACGACAGGTGGAATTGGGCGCTTGCGGTATCACGGTAGCCAAAATTGGAGAGGCGGAAGTTATGTCTGATGGTGGGATTGACAGCATGCTTCTTGCCTATCCGGTGATAGGGGGACACAAGGTAAGACGCCTGGCAGCCGTCATGGAGAGGAGTCGAGTAGTAGTCTCCTTGGATAGTGAGGAAGCTGTCGGCTGGGTTTCCCAAGCTGCGATGGGGAAACCCCTCGACATCCTTGTAGAGGTAGACTTCGGAATGCGTCGTTGTGGCCTTCCTCCCGGGGAGAAGCCGGTCCAGCTGGCTAAGATTATAGATGCCAGACCCGAGCTCGAGTTCAAGGGGCTGATGCTTTATGCAGGACACCTTTCTCCTGATCTGGATGGGAATACTAGGGAAGTGAATCGATTGAATTCTGAATTGGGTAGGCAGCTGGAGATGTTTGTTTGCGAGAGAATCGATGTCTCCATAGTTACAGGAGGCAGTACTCCTTCGGCATACTATTCGCATCTTATTGAGGGATTAACAGAGATTCGGCCGGGAACATATATCTTCAATGACCGCAATACCGTGGAATTCGGTGCTTGCTCGGAGTCCCAATGTGCTGGATCGGTTCTGGTTACAGTTGTGAGTACTGCAGTGTCCGGTCAGGCCATTGTTGATGGAGGCTCCAAGACTTTTTCAAGTGATTCACTTATACCTGGAAATGGAATCGGACATGGAATCGTGAAGGGTTATCCTGAGGTTGTCTTCACTACGATGAGTG
>Ga0114996_10006202_pt1 | contig 13854 bp, 9 predicted proteins | sample ArcticOcean_MG_C_4_FD_87039 | JGI IMG/M metagenome (GOLD analysis project Ga0114996, IMG submission 87039) | Marine microbial communities from western Arctic Ocean - ArcticOcean_MG_CB4_134 | ecosystem: Environmental > Aquatic > Marine > Oceanic | place: Arctic Ocean: Canada Basin | collected... | reverse complement strand
TTACGACTCATCCGTGAACCCGTTCATCGAACAAAAATGAATGTCCTGTCAACCAGACACCAAATACAACACTTCGCCAATGATATCCAGGTTCAGGCCGGTATCCGGACACGCTGCTAGGCGGAGCGCAGCACCCAGGACCTTCACGTGTTGGAGTGCGACCAATCGATTCGAAGCCCTCCGACGCCGCGCGATCAATCCCACCACCATCGATCTCGCGCCTGGGGACGACCTATCTTGGTGAGTCGCTCCGGCAGTGGAATGTCCACGTCGGAATCTTCTTTCTCAACCGGGCGGGCCAAAGCGGGCATGATGGTGACGCCGCCGGAGGGGACGAATAGTTTTCGTCCTTTCCAGAGTGCGTTGGAGACGGCTGGCACTTGGCGTGGTGTGGGGTGGGTTTGGATCGGGAAGACCGATTCATCAAGGAGTGTCTTTGCGTCCCAGTCGGTGCGGCCGTACCAGCCTTGGCGGCGAATTGCGGCGGCGACGACGAACAGGTCGATCACGTTTCGTAGTTCCGCGAACACCGGGCGTCGCCGCGCGATGTCGGCGTACTTGCGGGTGAAGTCGCCGGTGAATAACTGGCTGGCTCGGCTGGGATTGCTGCCCGGCACCACGGTGAGCTTGCCCGTTGAATCGGCCACCATTTGCTGCCCGAGCAATTGCACGCCTTGTCCCACCAGTTCCATCGCCAAACCATCTTCGGTGACTTTCAGACAATCGTACTTTGGCGTAAACCACCACCGCTCGTAGGCCGAATGACGGGCCGACTTCAAACTGCCAATGAACGTGTTCATCTTCACCGGTGCCGATTCCAGCCCGATGCCAATGCGTTTCATGCGGTAATCGGCTTCGAGCAGAACAAGGGCCGCATGTGTATCGGCGGGGATGCCGAAGACACGAACCGTTCCCATACCGAGCGCCTCGCGCGTTCCTCGAAGAATGCGAAGGCCAACTTGCCGCCGCTGACTGTCGGAAATGCGGCGGGGAACCGTCTTCTGAAATTCACGCAGCCGGGCGACGCCCTGTGCCGTCGGATCGATGGAGCAACCAACCGATCTCGCAGCAGCCCCGTTCGGTGGATACGCCCGCATGGCGACGGCGAGGTCTTCGACCCGCAATGTTGGTGCGCCGGTTGTGATGCCGATGACGCGTCCCGAATCCACTTTTATCCAGCCTTCGGCTGGCCCGGCGATCACGATGTCGTTTTGATCGGGAAACAGGAAGACGTACTGCACCCGCTGCAACCCGGCCAATTGATTTATTGTCTCATCGAGCGGTTGACCGGCATCGAGGCGTTTCCGCATGACCGCCGCCAGCCGCACCAGCGACACCTTACGAAACGCAGAGGGTTTTGCGACGTCGCCCGGCAGAGCCGCCTTGGCCGCCATCAGCCGTTTCAAACGAAGCGCGCCGCCGGGAGCGGGAAACGTCTTGGATGTCAACACGCCATCCGCATCGACGGCCACGCCGAAGACGGGCTGCTGAACGGTGAGCTGCGCTACCGCCGGCTGCGGGCAGAACAGCAGAAAACTACAGAAGACGAGCGACAGACTTCGATGGGAACACGTCATCGTGGGTGAACTCCATGCCGACGGCGAAGCGAACAAGACCCGTTACGGGAATTGTACCGTCGGCAATTGTGGGGCGATACACTTTCTTGGGTGTCGCCCTCCCAAGTCCGCAATTAGAGCAGCTCGTGAATCGGTTGGCCTGGACCGACGATACTTGTCGGTCGGCCGGCGGGATCGATGTAATGGGTGTCGAGCGAGATTCCCAATGCGTGGTAAATTGTCGCCATCAGATCGAGCGGAATCACCTGGCGTTCCTTCACGCCGCCGCCGAATTTCTCGCTGGCGCCCACAACCTGTCCGCCCTTTAATCCGCCGCCGGCCAACATGGTGGTGAAGCAGTTCGACCAATGATCGCGGCCGGCGTGGCCGTTCATCATCGGAGTGCGGCCGAACTCACCCGCGCAATAAACCACAACGTCATCCAGCATGCCGCGCTGATCTAAATCTTCGATGAGTGCGGCCATCGCGACATCGAGCGGCGGCAGATGAGTTTCGAGCCCTTTTTCAATATCGTTGTGATGATCCCAGTAGCCGGTGTTGATCGTCACGCAACTGCTGCCCGCTTCGACCAGCCGTCGTGCCAACAGCGCGCTTTGACCGTATTGATGACGCCCGTAGCGATCGCGGAGCTTGTCCGGTTCGGCGGACAGATTGAACGCCTCGCGGACGCGCTCGCCGGAGACCATTTCCAGCGCTTGCGCTTTGAATGTGTCCAATCCTTCAATCAGTCCGGAGTTGTCGATGTCGCGTCGCAGGGTGTCGAACTTCTTCAGCAGCCGCCGTCGCGATTCGACACTTTTGAGGGTTAACCCGGACGGCGGAGCGAGATTGGCAACCTTGAAGTTCTTCGCATTCGGGTCGGCGTTGACTTCAAACGGATTGTAGGCTTTGCCAAGATAGACCGCCCCTTGATAGCCGAAGGCTTCGGATTTGGGGATGGTGACGTACGGCGGCATGTGTTCGCCATGTGCACCTTTGGCACGGGCGATGACCGAACCGAACGACGGATATTTGGCCGCATTGCGGGCCAAAGTCGGGCCGAAATGTCCGGTTTGCATCCAATGGGCCGACGGCGCGTGAATTCCATTTTCGTGATGCACCGAGCGCACCAGCGACATGTGCTTCATCACCGTTGCTTGCTGCGCGAATCGCTCACCCAACACGATGCCGGGCACGGTGGTATCGATCGCGCGATACATGCCGCGATATTCTGCCGGCGCGTCCGGCTTCATGTCGTAGGTGTCCTGTTGGCTCATGCCGCCGTGTGTCCAGAAGACAATCAGCGACTTCTTGTTGTGCGACTTCTCGTTCGCTTGCTTTGAGTTGGCTCCGGCAGCGCGCAGCGCCAGCACGTCCGCCAGCCCCAGCCCCAACAGCGGCGCACCCAATTCGAGGAAGTTGCGGCGGCTCAAACCGTCGCAATTCCGATATTGGCTTCCGAAAACTTTCAACATGGTATGACCCTCTCGGCGGTCCGGTGCCGACATTGTGCTTCAACTCTTTGTGGTTCAGTGATTCAACAGGAACTCGTTTGTTGCCAACAGCGACCACAGCAGCGATCGGTAGGCTTCACTGCGATCTGATTCGGAATTCACAAATTCAATCGCCGCCGCCTTTTCTTCCGGACTCGGCAGCCGAGCCAATGTGCTGAGGAAGATTTCGCGGACGATTTCTACAGGCGGTTTATCGCTGGCGGCCAGCCGGGCGACGGTGCCGTCTTTTGCTGTCAACTTCTTCTGAATCTCTGTCGAGTTCACCAGTTCCAGCGCTTGCGCCAACGCCGGGCATCGCTTCGTTCGCATTCGCAGGCAGAGGTGCGGGCAGGGCGGCCGAACACGTCTAAAAAGTTCATCGGCACGTTTTCATCCGGCAGACCAATGGCCCGTGTGCCGGGTGGGAAGATACCCGGTCCACCGGAAAACTGTGTCGGCACTTCGAGTACCTGGCTGATGCCGTCCAACAGAACTTCCGCCGAGAGGCGACGGGGATAGAAACGGGCGAAGCTCTGCAGGTCGTCGCTGTTGGATTCGTTGGGAACCGAACTGAGTCCGTAGGCCGACGATGTGGTGATGAGGCGGATCAAATGTTTGATGTCGTAACGACTCTTGACGAATTCGCGGGCCAACTCGTCGAGCAACTCGGGGTTGCTGGGGGGGTTGGTGCTGCGGGCGTCGTCGATGGGATGAATGATCCCCCGACCCATGAAATGCCCCCACAATCGGTTGGCCATCGTGCGGGCGAAGAAGGGATTCTCCGGCGCGGTCATCCAGCGGGCGAAGGCTTGCCGGGGATCATCGTATGGCGAAAGGTCAAAGTCGGGACCGCCCAACGGACGCGGCCCGAGCACCTTTCCCGTTCTTGGATGCCGCACTTCGCCCGCCTGTTTCAAATAGATGATTTCGTTGGTGGGGACCTCGGCATCGGTGAAGCCGCCTTTGCGGCCGACGCGTGAAAAGACGGCGGCCAGCCCGTAATAGTCCGCCTGGCTCCAGAATTCGGCCGGGTGATGATGACACTGCGCACATTGAATTCGCACGCCGAGAAACGCCTGCGCGACCGATTCGACATAGTCTTGCTGAGTGCGCACCGAGCGGTACCAGATTGCCGGCGGGTTCTGTTGCTGGCTTCCCGATGCGGTGAGAATCTCCGCCGCAAATTGGTCGTACGGTTTGTTGGTGGCAATCGAATCGCGAATCCATGCGGAGAACAAAGTTGTTCCCGGCCGTTGCTTGCTGGTGGAATATCCGCGTCCACGATTCTGCAGAATGTCGGCCCATTTCAAGGCGAAGTACGTCGCGTACTCGGGACGGTTTAACAATCGATCGACTAGCCGTTTGCGTTTGTCTGCTTGTGTGTCGTTGAGATAGGAAGTGACTTCGTCGGCCGTTGGCAGAGTGCCGCAAATGTCGAGGCTGGCACGGCGGATGAACGCGGCATCGTCGGCGGGCGGCGATGGCGCGATACCTAATCTGTTCCAACCGGCCAACAGGTGATGGTCGATCTTCGACATCTCCGCAGGACCTTTGACGGCATTGGTGGGAGCCGTATCCCCACGCGGGACTGCGCCGTAGTATGCACCGAGTTGATCGCCGAAACGAACCATCACCGCAAACAAACCGACGCGCGGTTGCGTGGTGATGAGACCACTGTCATCGACATCGGCAACTTCCGGCACGTTCGAGACGTACACCGATTGCCGGGTGACATCGCGATTTGTGCCGTCGGAAAAGTGTGCTGTGACGCGCAACTGACGCTGCGAGTTTCGCTGCAACTCACCGCGTTTCGGTTCGAGTTCAAGCCGCACGAGTCGCGGATCATCCGGACGTGGCGCCGGTGCGCCGGCGGCGATCCAGTCGCGGAGCATTCGGTAATCGTCGGAATCAGTATCGAGTCGCCGCCCACCGCCGTGAGGCACAACGCCGGTCGCCTTGGTCAATAGCAGGCTCTGGTTGGGATCGGCAGGAAACAGTCGGCGGCCACGCGCTTCGCTGACCAGCGCGGCATAATCGAAATCCGGCTCAAATCCCAACAACGAAAGCTTGAAACCGTTCTGCCCGGTTGCCTTGCCGTGACAGCCGCCGCTGTTGCAATGCAATCGCGTCAGCAACGGGACGACATCGTTGAGAAACTGAACTGGCGGCGCGACATTGCCGCGGGGACTCACCGGCGGACCGTCAGCGGCGTTTGCCAAGTCGGCCACGCTGGTGGCAACAAGCAACGCACAAACGGCTGCCGCATATGCGCTGGCCCAAGTGCGATGTAAGTGAGTTTTCGGGTGTCGTATCGACATCGTGTCGCCTTGTGCTATTCGATGATTTCGAGATTCAAGAAGCAGCTGCCGTGGAAAACGGGTTGATCTTCGACAACGCCAATGGCGTAGAACCGCACAAACGGTTGCTGCCCCAAGGGAGCGTCGGTGTTGGCGATGATCTGGATGTTCCCGCTATCGGTTTGTCCAACGAACGTCACCCCGCGTCCTCGCAGGCCGATGACTTTCTCCGGTGCGGTGAGTTCCGTGTGAATTTTGCCTATGAAGCCGTTGATTCGTCGTGCCGAGTATTTGACCTGAAGCACCTTTCCTCGCCCGATTTGTTTCGGCGCGTCGGCGTCGATCTCGACGACAAAGGCTGCCGGCTGCACGTCGAACGTCACCGGGTTGCTGAAAACCGTCACCGATTGCGGCTTCCCTTTGGCTTTGTCTGCAGGCACGGTGGTTACCGCTTTGACGGCAATGGTGTAGCGGCCGACTGGCAGTGTCGGTGGTAGGTGAAAACTGACATAACCTTTGCTTTGGCCGGCAGGAATTGTCGCAGCCTGATGACGAATTAAGGCGGGCAGCCCGACGCCGACGAGTTGAACCGGCGCCTGAAACGACACGTCGCGGCGATCGATTTGGACGGCGACATCGAGAATGCCGCCCGGTGAGTGCCGGACCTTCATTTCACCGTACAAATCGTGCGATCGCGTTTCGTTTCCGTCGGCGGTAATTCGCAGCGGGGCTTCAGCGGTGACGGCGAATGGTATTTCGGAAGTCAACCGGGCCGAGCCGTTCGGCGCGCCCGTGCGAATGACGGTCCCGCCGCGAACTTTGCGACCGTGGGGTTGCTGTGCTGTGACTGTTGCTTCTTGATCCCAACCGCCAACCGGTTTGGAGTGGCCGACGAGTTGCAGGTTGTGAATGAGTGCCTCCGCAGAATCTGTGGCCGAAAGCGTCAACGGCGCGCGGTTGATACCGGGGCCGAGATAGACGTCGGGGCATTGGATTCCGGGTGGCAAGTTTTTGGCGGAGACACGAATCGTGCCGGTCATTCCGCGGCTGCGAAAGGCCAGCACGTCCACAGTCGTGCGGCCGCCGCGTCGCACGTTGAGGGCGGCTGGAGTCCCCGGGTGATCGACGAGGGCGAGATGAAAGTCCGGTTCTTCGCGGCGGACACTGAGCCGATAAATTCGCCGCGCATCGCGAGAGAGGTCGCCGATTAAGTTGCGGACCAGAATGAGATAACGACCATTGGCGGGGGCGACCCAGCGGCCGGCGGGATCGAGATGGGCGGTCGGAAACGAATTGCCGCCGATGTTCTTTACTTCGTCGCGGAACCGCGCCAGTTCGCGCTTTCCGGACGAGTCGAGTACGCTGATGTCGAGATCCATCGGCGCGCCAATTCGCGCGGCGAATCCTTCGAGCCACAGCACTTCGCCGCGGCGGGCATCGATGGCGTACCAGTCGCGTTCGTCACCATCGATGAGTTGGCCGCTGACTTCACAGGGAATCGAAAGTGATTGTGCAGCATCGGGAGCGTAATTAGCCGACTGATCGCGAACGACAGGCACGTCGGTCACGCCGATTTGGATTGGCTCGTCGCTGCCGGGAAAGTGAAACGCAAAACCGTCAACGGCGAGCTGATTGGATTGCAGGCGTACCCGTTGCGACCCTTCATCGGCGGGGGGAGTTACGTCGATTTCGATGTGGTCGAACGAGTTATCAACCGTTGCTGCGGAACCTGCGATGCTGGCCTGAGCGGGCGGGATTTTCGTTGTCAGGTTCCAGCCATACAGGGTCACCCGTGTTGTCTTGCCGGTCTGGATGACGGCGGGATGTGAAAAAATCACGCGCGGCGTATTGCCGATGCTGAGGCGATAGGAATAGTCGGCACCCCCGCCATAGATGAGGTCGAAGACTTTCACGATGTACGATCCGTCGGCCGGGACGCGAAAATGGATCAGCGGATCGATGCCGAAATAGCCACGGTTAACCGCGAGTCGTTTTCCCGAACTGTCGTACACTTCGAGGACGGCCCTTAGCTGCGAATCGATTCGCTCTGCCTGGCACTCAACGACAATGTGTTGTCCCTGCTTGGCAACAAACCGAAGCTGGTCGATGTCGCCCTTCTTTTCGATGCGCCCGTTAACGACGGCATTCAACGGAACCGATGTGGCGGTCTTGATCGATTCGTTTGGCTCGGCTTCGAGTAATTCTTCGCGTGTGCCGATGATGAATGCTCGCGGTGAACTCAGTCCATCGACACACATGGCCCGCAAATCGTAGCAGCCCGGCGGAGTCTGCGGCGGAATATTGATCCGCACGCGGTTGGTACCGGTTTTTTCAAATGTCAACTCTGCGCTGGAGCAGTGCAGGGTGGTCAGTTTTGCTAAACCGCTGCCAGCCACCGTCAATTCGACGCTTGTGCCGGCACGGCCACCAGGTGGAAAGACGGAACTGAGGGTGGGATTCGGTTGTGCCAGCACTGGCGAGGAAAACGCGAGTGCGACCAGCCAGGCGACTGCAGTGAGGCAGCTTGTGAGTGACTTCAGTGTCGACTTAATTCTCTGTTGACGGGTGCCACTGGCGTGTCGCCAGTGCCTACCACGCCGCACTGGCGACACGCCAGTGGCACCCAATCCACCCAGACCGTCAATCGTAGAGTGACGCTGTGCTGGAACGATTCGATTGCTGTGTGAACTGTCCATAACGGTGTGCTATCTGAAACGAATGCGGTAGTCTCAAATCAATTCGCGGATCGGTTTGCCGTCGGGTAGAATCGGAATGGGGCGACCGGCGTTGGTTACAGTATGTTGTGTTGTGTCGATGCCCAGATGCCTGTACATGGTCGCCAGCACGTCGGTTGGGCTGACGGGCCGGTCGGCGGGGACATCGCCTGCTTTGGTCGAGGAACCAATGACCTGTCCGACATTCAGTCCGCCTCCGGACATGAGGATGCTCATCAGCGATCCCCAGTGATCGCGGCCGCCGGTTTTGTTGACGCGGGGCGTGCGTCCGAATTCGCCCCACACGATCAACATCACCTTCTTGTCGAGGCCGCGCTCGTACAGGTCGGAAATTAATGCGGCGAGCATCTGGTCGAGCGGCGGCCCGGAAATATCCATTCCGCGCGAGGGGCCGTTCGAGCCGTCGGCGGGGCGCTTGTCATTCACAATGTTGAGATGCCAGTCCCAGCAGAGGGAATCGGGGGCGGTGTTCATTGTGACGAACGTCACGCCCGCTTCGACGAGCCTTCGGGCCAGCAGTCCCATTTGTCCCCAGCGATGACGGCCGTATCGATCTTGCGTGGCCGGCGTCTCCTGGTTGAGGTCGAAGGCACGTCGTGCTGCGCCGCTGGTGACCATGTCGAGCGCATGCTGATTGAAGCGGTCGATTCCGGTCATCGTTCGCGTGGCGTCCGCGTTTCGTGCGAAGCGATCAAGTTCGGCCAATAACGAACGGCGGTCGCTCACCCGGTCCAGTGTCACGTCGTCGGCCAGCTTCAGGTTCGATGTTGCGGCCCGAACCGGACTTGGCTGAAAACCGTTTTGAAATGGATTCTGCAGGATAGTGAATGGACCTTGTCCTGCGCCGAGGTAGCTCGCCCCCATCACCGTGCCAATGACCGGGTTGCGCGTCTGTTCTTCCGACAGCAACACGTAGGGCGGCAGCCCTGTTTGTGACGAGCCGCGAAATCTCGACGTGATCGAGCCGGATGATGGATGTGTCGTGCGTCCGGTCAAACCGGGATAACCGGTCGAACACCAATGACAGCCGACGAAATGTCCGTTGGTGGTATGAGACACCGTGCGAAGGATGGCGGCCTGATCGGCAGCTTGTGCGAGCATCGGCAGCTTTTCGCAGAACTGCACGCCGGGCAGTTTCGTGTCGATGGCGGAATACGGTCCGCGAATTTCAGCTGCTGCGCCAGGCTTGGGGTCGAATGTCTCAAACTGGCTTGGTCCACCGCCCAGCCAAATCTGGATCACGGCTGTGTCGGGTGTCGGGGTAGTTCTGCCGTTGCTTGGTGAGTCGCCAGCGTTGGGGGCTGCCTGCAGCCGCAGGACGTCATCCAGCAACAACCCCGCGCCGCCGGCCGACAACGTCGAGCGGAGAAACCGTCTACGGGATTTCAGTGGTTTGCCGAGCAATGCGTTGCTGCCTCTCTCACATCACATCAACCGATGTTTATTACATACAGCGTAACGTATGCGATGACGGCAGGGAAGCTCGTTTCGGCTGGTACGCATGACAGGTCTTTGTCACGCACCAGATGCCGATTGCCGAGTTGGGGTGCCACTGGCGTGTCGCCAGTGTAATGCGGTAGGCACTGGCGACACGCCAGTGGCACCCATCGACTGATTGACGCGTCTTACAGGTACTAATTCGCGTTGGATTGTTTGCCTGCGGTCGGCATGCCTGTCGGCTTGGGCTGCTGTGCCAGCAGTTGCGTGCGGTAGGTTCGCAGCGGTCGCAACAACGCTCGTTCTAACACGCGTTTTCGCGCATGCCATTTGTCGGTATCGAGGTTGTTGTCGGTGTAGAGCTTCTCCATCGCCGCGAAGGCCGCCGCTGTGGCCGACACGCTTTCGGCAACATCGTTCAGAGCGATATTTTTGAAAATTGGTGCTCCTGCACCTCGCCCGTGCCAGCGCGATTTGAGCATTTGCAGCAGCGCATCCAAATGGTCGCGCCGCGCCAATGCATTGGGAACAGCCTGCGGATGATCGACCAGCAGATTCAGCGCGGCCACAATATTGCGGACCGAGCGATCGCGCGGGTCGGAGTAGTACACCAGATAGAGTCGATGTTCCAGTTCGGCCTGTGGATCAGGGTGTTCGGTGCGATCGTACAATCTCACAATTTCGTCGTGAAGAAAGAAGCTCACCAGTGGATCGTACGGGTGTGAGAATTCGGCAATGTGTTGAATGTTGGTGGCATTCGGGGTTTTTACCGCCGTGCCTAATGCCGAAAAATATTCCTTCCGCCGTTTGTCATCGGGATGCAACTTACGTTTTGGGCCTTCCCCTTTGACCTGCTGGATAACCGTTCGTGACTTCGTTTTCATTCGTTCGCGGAGCGTTTTGCGATAGGCCCATTTGCGGTCGGGATAACGTGTAATCAGATTGCGCTGACCGGAAATCTCTTCCAGTCGCAACAGCGCATCACTGGCATCGTCTCTGGTGTTCCACTTCAACAGGCTACCCGTGCGACTCGAAAGCACGTCGCGGATTTCTTCCCACTTGGCTCCCCATCGCATGACTTCCAACGGCAACCGGTGTGCCAGGTGGCCGTTGGCTGCGGTGTTGGAATCGGCATCGGTTTCGGCGACAAAGTTCTTCAGGGTCGTCGGGTGGTATGCCGAAAGATTCAGCGGCACGACCCAGTCCCAGCCCAATTGTCCCAGGACGTTACGGACGTGATTTGCTTCGAGTCGCGCCATCAACCCTTCGCGCATCAGGCCCTTCTGCGAGTTGGTGGCCACTAGCGCCAGTTCGCCGGAAGCCGTCTCGATGGCGGTTACCGTGCTAAACGCTTTCTGCAGGGTTGCGGTGACGACACGCAAAGGCTCGGGACCGAAATCGACATATTGAAACCGTTGGCAAAATATTCCGTCATCTGTCAGTTTGTTGGCGGCATTACGATAGAACTCCAACGTGTAATACGGCGTCGATTGAGCAAGCGCCGGCTGATCGGGCGACGAGATAATGACATCGTACGGTTCGTCGTCGGCGGCCAGTGCCAATGTCGGGTCGAGAGGCAACATTCTCACTCGACCGTCAGCGAACAGGTCGCGTTTCTCTGCCGTCAGTATCTTGTCTTTCACCAGGCGAATCAGGGCCGGATCGCTTTCTACGCACGTCAGTTGGCGCAACGGAAAATGAAAGCACGTATCGAGTGTGACCCCGCCTTGTAATCCCAGCAGCAGCGTCCTTCGTGGGTTTTCGTGCAACACCAACGGCAATGCAGCCTGCATCACGTCGGCCGAAAACTGCGGGCAGATACGCGTGTTGTTGCTGACAATCGCTTTGGGAATTCCGCTCTCGCGCAGTTGCAGCTGAGTGCCGCGCATGCTCCAGAGTGTGTATGTTCCGTGCTCACCCTCTTGTCGGGCGACCAGGCGTCCTTCATCGATGTATGGCAACAGTTGCCCCTGCAGGCCGCTTCGTTTTGCGAGGAAGACCTGCGTCGAAAACAGCAGCCGCGCCGACTCGGCCGGGTTGTACTGTTGGCGGACGAACGGAGAGAGCGCCGCCAGACAAAGCAGCGAGGCAATGCTTGCCCGCGCGAGGCGACCGCTCGGAAGTTCGCGTGTTACCAGCCAGCGGAACAAAGCCAATCCTGCGAGCACAATTGAGACAAACGGCAGCAAGTTTTCCAACGGCCATCGTGGTAACAACAACCATCGCACGGCGAGCAGCCCGGCGATGAAACTGAACAGCAAGAGCTGCGGAAAGCTTCCGACCGATTCGTCTTTCGCTTGACGCTGTGGCGCGGCCGCCAGCATTCCCCACGCAAATCCGAAAGGCGCGAGCATGCTGCACACAATCAAACACCGCAACACAACCTGCAGCCAGACCGACGACACGTAGGAATTCAGCAGCAACATCCCTTCGACGTGCCAGGAGAAGAGAAGTGGCAACACACCGCACCAGCCAGCCGCCAACAGGGCGGCTCCACATCGCAAAGTCGTACGCGAACTGGTTACGTTTGAGAAACCCGGTTTCTTCAAGATACCGGGTTTCTGCGCTGAGGCTTGTGTTCGCAAACAACGGGCAGACCAGAGCATTCCCATCGCAGCAGTGAACAGCACGGCGGCCCATTTTGTCCAAACGAGAAAACCGACGGTCGGCATCAGTTGATGTGTCAGCCGCGTTGCAATTGCTGCGAGTCCACCAAGACACACGACGATACTCGCGGCCCAGAGTGAGTCGGCATGCGAGGCGATCGAATGCCGCCGTCGTTGCGGTTGTAATGTGGGTGTTGACGTTTGTTCGACTGCGGTCGGAATTGACGTGTTCTTCCATGCCAGTACAAACAGTCCGGTCGTGCAGACTGCAGCAGCGTAGGAAACTGTCTGCAGGCCAACGAATGGTGCCAACAGCAGCACATCGCCGAGAATTCCGGCCGCCATCCCAAGCAGAAACGGAACGTAAACGGAATGAAGTCGGTTGCCCGATTTCGATCCGTCAGATTGGCAAGGCCAAAGGTTGACCAGCTGAATTGGCAGTCGAGTGATTGCGTAAACGGGCAAAGTGATCGCAACAAATGCGATTGCGAACGAAAGCAACAATCGCGGACCGGGAGCGGCGAGTGTCTCCACGGAGAATTGCCCGACCAATGCATTGGCCATCTGCATCAGCCAGACGAATCCAATGCTCCACGCGGCCGGTACCAGGCACAATAACGCGAACGCCCCCAGTGGGGCTTCTCCGCCGGAAACGTGCGGCCGTGGTCGTCTCCACGCGAGTTGGATTCCGATCGCCAGCGACAGAGCGGCTGCCGTCGTCGTTGTCAGCGACAGGCCAAGCACGGCTGTTAACTGGTGGCACCAGCTAACAATAAAACAGCCGCCAATCGTGCCAAACAGGAAGGCCGTTCCCATTTGCGAGCCGACAAACCGACCAGCACGTACCAATCCAGATCGAACGAACGAAAATCGCATGGCGTCCCTGCCGCAAGGGGTCCGAAACGTCGGAATCCGTTCGGCGCAGTCCGGTTGCGCCGTAGAGAGACACGTTGTACCGCAATCGGCAAGTTCGCAGCAAGATCAGTCGGGCGAAGCGGAGACACAAACTTCCGTGGTACTGGAAGAGGAGTGATGCATCGATTGAGGCAGACGCATCTGGATCTACCGGGCTCAAACAAAAATGCCTTCGAGCACGAATAGAACAATCGTGGAGGTAATTGTCACAACGAAAATCGTGAGTACTGCCGTGAAAGCGATGAGAACGCCACGCCAGCCGCGGGTGACAACAAGATAGGCTGGAACCGTGATATACCATGTGAAAAACACGAACATACCGAAATCGAAGCATGGAGTGGATTGGCGAGAACGTGCATCCCTGCAAGCCCACAACGCGAGGAAGGTTGCAGCTCCGTACGAAAATACGAACTGTACAAGCGGAGCAATTATTGACTGAGTTGCCGCATTGACTCCGCAGTAAATTCCTATCACCAGGGCCACTGCGTATAGAGCGCCATACGAGCGTAGAAATTCAACGACGGGCACAGTATGACCTCCCAGTGAGTCATGCGAGTCGCCCTGCGCCCCGAGACCGGAAGAGACCCAGTGGCGCCGACTGTTCACCTGAAGTGGAGTGTGTCCGTGCGTGCACGTGTCGTCAATCAGCATGCAGGGCGGCTCAGTGATTCACAATGGCTGCGGGGTGCCCGGGGGAGAAGCGGAGTCTTCGGAGCGTATTCCGCGGTTTTAGAATTTAAAAAGTTACTACTCACCGGCGATTGGTATGGACTGGATTTGGTGATTTCGGTAGGAGCGTCTGGTAAGGAGTTTAG
>Ga0114996_10006199_pt1 | contig 13857 bp, 13 predicted proteins | sample ArcticOcean_MG_C_4_FD_87039 | JGI IMG/M metagenome (GOLD analysis project Ga0114996, IMG submission 87039) | Marine microbial communities from western Arctic Ocean - ArcticOcean_MG_CB4_134 | ecosystem: Environmental > Aquatic > Marine > Oceanic | place: Arctic Ocean: Canada Basin | collected... | reverse complement strand
GTTCGGTTAGCAAAAAATGCTGATGAAATCCGTGAAGCACTTGAGTCGTGGTTGACGCCAGCAACAAGTGACTGTTACGTTTCTAAATTACGACCAATTAAGGTCGCTCACATTGACAGTTCCATTGCCGTCAAGGTCACTGCTCCCATCGCTTGAAGCTTAGATGATTGCATCAACGAGACCGTACCTAGTACGTTTTGAGTTATAAACAACGATTTAATTAATCGCGGCGAATTGATTTCCCGGAAGGTAAATTCATTGAGGGTTCGGGGGTTAGCCGCCTGAGATAACTTTGGACATGCTGAAAATAGGCAAGAGCATGGCAATTGCAACGCCGCCAACAACGGTGCCCATCACGAGGATCATGATTGGTTCGATCATCGCCCCTAGTTTCTTCACGCGTGATTCTAGTTCTTCATCGGTGAATGCAGCAACGCGATCCATCACTTGTGTAAGTCGTCCTGCTCGCTCACCTGATGACATCATCGATGCGACATACGAAGGAACATATTGTGATTGAAATGCTGCGTCGCTCATCGCACCACCGTTGCGAATGTTCTCTTCCATATCTGACCAGAGACGATCGAAGTGAACATTGTTTGTGACATCACGGCAAATACCAATCGCATCTAATACGCCAACGCCTGCTGCAAGTAAGGTTGAGAGTGTTCGCGATGCGCGAGTTGTGTAGAGTTGCGCAAACATCGGACCAAAGATAGGAAGTCTGAGTTTCAACCAATCAACGACACTTCTTCCGCTTGGTGTCTTGTACCACACAACCGCTGCAACACATACTGCAAACAGTGCTGGGATCCAATACATCCAATTGGAAATAAGTAAGTCGCTGATCGAGATCAATACTTTGGTTGGCCATGGCAATGATGCAGATCGCATTTCGTAGATTTTTGCAAAGCGTGGAAGAATAAACGTCACGATCAAGGATGTAACAACAATTGCAGTAAACCCCATGATCATCGGATAGGTCATTGCACCCTTCACTTCACGAACTGTTTTTCGTTCACTTGAAAGATAGGTAGCAACTCGCTCAAGCATGAGTGGCATCGTCCCAGAAAGTTCTGAGGCACGAACTAGGCTCACCACAATGCGTGGAAAAACACGGCGTCTTCGTGAAAGTGCAGCTGAAAGCGGATCACCACCTTGCACCTCTCGATAAATGCCTTCAACAACAAATTTGAACTCTTTTTGTTTCGTTTGCTTACCCAAAGCTTTGAGTGATTCTGAAAGAGGAACTCCAGTCTCAAGCATGACTGCAAGTTGTTGGCAAAATGCAATGACGTCATCTCGCTTGACTCGTCGCTGTGACATTACTGTTGCGATTTCAGTACGGGAAGTCCGTACTTGCTTAATATCACCTTGCAATAGCGGTTCTGGATCAATTGCAGTAACAAACAATCCTTGTGATCGCAGTGTGCCAGCAACTTCTGATTCACTGATGGCAACTTGGGAACCGGATAACTCGCGACCGTGCGTGTCGCGAGCTTTCCAAGCAAAAGTTTCTTTTGCTACTACTGCATTCATTGCAGTTTCCCTTGTGTAACACAGAGTACTTCTTCGGGCGTCGTCAAGCCATTTCGCACTTTTTCAATGCCGTCTTGACGAAGTAACCAGTGACCGTCGGTTACAAGTTTTTGACGCATTGCTTGGAGCGAATCACCACGACCAATTGAATCAAGTAACTCTGCATTCGGGATGAGCAGTTCAAAAATACCTATGCGACCTGCAAATCCAGTTCCGCGGCACCGGTTACAACCAGCACCTTTCCATAATTCTTCAGCATCTCCGCATGCATGACGAATTGCATCTTCACCACTCCAAAGTTCCTTGCAATGGGGACAAACCTTTCGTACAAGCCGCTGAGCAAGAACTCCACGAATTGTTGCTGCTACAAGATATGGTTCAACGCCAAGGTTTACTAGTCGAGTAATTGCACTGACAGAATCATTTGTATGCAGTGTTGAGAATACTAGATGCCCTGTCAATGCTGCTTGAGATTCAATTGCTGCGGTTTCGTTATCTCGGATTTCACCAACCATCAAGACGTCGGGGTCTTGCCGAAGCATTGAGCGAAGGGCTGTTGAAAAAGTAAATCCAGCTTTATTATTGATTTGTGATTGGTTGATGCCATTAATTTGTGCTTCGATTGGATCTTCGATTGTTGCAACATTAATTTCATTGGTATCAAGTTGTGACAACACACTGTAGAGCGTTGTTGATTTACCTGAACCAGTTGGACCTGTGACAAGCACGACGCCATTTGGTTGTTCAACAAGGTCTCGCCACTGCGCTAACATTGTTTCATTAAAACCAAGTTGGTCGAGTGAGAGACTATTGTTTTGACTATCAATAATCCGCATCACAACAATTTCACCAAACTTGCCTGGCATTGTGGAAACTCGCAAGTCAATTGGTCGACCATCCATCATCACATTAAAGTCACCATCTTGCGGAAGACGTCGTTCGGAGATGTCAAGATTTGCCATAATCTTAATACGGCTCGCAACTGCTTGGTGCATCTTGTAGGGCGGTTGAATTTTTTCAAACAACCTACCGTCGATTCGATATCGAATACGAAGTGAATGGTCGCCTGGTTCAATATGAATATCTGATGCGCCTTCCTGCACAGCAGAATAAATTAAGAAGTTGACAAGTTTGACAACTGGTCCATGTCCAGCATCTTCTTCAAGATCAGCAAGTTCAGTTGTTTGTTGTTCGATAACTGAAAAATCATGCTCATCAATATCTTCGTAAATTTCATCAATCACAAAGACATTTGCAGTTGGAAGGTATGATTTGTGGGCAGCGGCAATATCCTGCGCAGTTGCAGCGACAATCTGTACTGCATGGCCGGTGCGTCGCTCAATTTCTTCAAGTAAATATAGGTTTGCAGGCTCACTGACTGCAACAGTCAACATGCCGCCAATGAGGAAGAGAGGAAGCACGCCATGTTCTTCAAGAAATTCACGTGGTAGCTCTTCGATCACACGTGGATCCGCTAAGCGTGCCGTATCAGTTGCGAATGGGATATTGTACGCTCCGGCGATTGCTTCAAGAACTATTGCGTCATCAACAAACCCGAGTTCAACAAGCACTTCGCCGATGAGTTTGCGTTCATCTGATTGTTTTTGTTGCGTAAGAGCATGATCTAACTGCTCTTTAGTGATCTTGCCACTGCGAATCAATAACTGCCCAAGGGGTGCTTGAGAAGTAAGGTCAGTCGGGATTGAAATTCGTTTGCTCATTGTTCTATTAATTAAGGCTTCTCGCTGCTGCTTCGACGCTTGGGTGCGTGCTGAATGACCCATCGAGTCGTGTCAAACAAAAAATGTTCGTTACGGTTTGAGGCACACAAGCAAGACGCAAACGATGGTTGTTGCTTCTTGTTTCATCGGATAACCAGAGGAGTGACTCAAGACCAACCGAGTCAATCTGCGATAATGACGTGCAATCAACGACAATATCGGAAGAAAAGTCATTGGTTGATTCACGAATAGTGCGTTTGAAATTGTCCGAGTCGTCAACTGTCAGATCTCCGTCCAATTGGATGACAATTGCCGCTATGTGCTGTTCACTTGCAATGTTCATGCTGCTAACCTTCCGTTTGTTTGTGTTGTTTGGTGCTCAATCATGAGTTCTTCCCACTGCGAAAAATCAAGGTTGAAAAAGATTTCAGCCAACACTGGATCGAATTGCCCTGAAATTGATTGTTTCATCTCATCAAGAACTGATGTACGTGTCATCGCTTTTCGGTATGTCCGACTTGAAGACATTGCATCGAACGTGTCAGCAATCGCGATGATTCGAGCAACAAGCGGAATATCCTCTTGCGATAGACCGTGAGGGTATCCTCCGCCATCGTACCGTTCGTGATGGTGCAGCACACCTCCAAGGATGTCACTCATCTGAGGAATATCTCTAAGAATTCGTGCGCCAATTTCTGGGTGTTGTTGCACTGTCTTATATTCTTCATCAGTTAATTGCCCCTTCTTCAATAAAACTGATTCAGGCACACCAATTTTTCCAATGTCATGCACTAAGCCAGCGATGCGATACCGATCGACTTGTTCTTCTGGAAGACCTACGGCTTGGGCTAGTTGTGAAGTAAGAAGTGCTACTCGTTGTGAATGACCACAGGTATAGCGATCTTTCGCATCAATCGAAGCAGTGAGCGCTTCAAGTGTTCCAAGGAATGTCGCATTAAGGTCTTCGTACAAAAGTGCATTTTCTAAGAAGATACCTAGTTGAGACGCAGTTGCACTCAACATTTTGACATCAACAGATGAAACCGTTGTGTCACTTCCCTGCTTTTCAGCAGCAATTAAGATCCCAATGACTTTACCATCATTTTCGATTGGAACTACAATCGTGCCGTCCCCAAGACGTTGTGAGATTTGATCTCCACTATGCGCAATCAACGGATTTCCGGGGGAAATGTCGCATGTCATTGCAGCAACGATGTTTGATAGTTGATTTTCATCAAGACAAGTATCACCGCTATACAACAATTCGTTTCCTGGTCGTGGGAGTCGATTTCCAATTCGCAACTGTACGCCGACCCATTCGTAAGGAATGTTTTTGAGCAACTCATCGCAAACTAATTCAATGAATCTTTCGGGGTGATTGACTGAATTCATACTCCCAGTAATTGTGTAGAGCAGGTTAATTTCTTCATAAGAGCCTGCAAGTTCACGACCAATATCTTCAATCACGCCTTGGTTTTCAAAGTGAGATCGGTGTGATGTCCAAGCAAGTTGGAAAAGAGATGAAAGTCGTGGAATATCTTGGGGTGCTGCCGGTGGAAGATCGCGGATCATATCTCGTACAACACCAACTTCCGCATTGGATGCTTGACAAAGTGCGTGAACATATTCGCTTGCAAGTAATTCTTCCGTAACGATCAACGCAACTGCATAACCACCCGAACGGCGATCATGAGAAATCGGCGTTGGAACTAACCACAAACCAGGGATTGCTTCTGTTGTAGTACAAATATCGTCCGACAAACATGATCGGCAACTTGCTGAAATTGCAGTTCGTACAATTGGGGATGAAAGAAGAAGGTCTGCAAACCAATCATCTCCGCGTGCTGGCTCGCGTTCTATTTTACCCATTGTTGTGCATTCAACAACGACAAGTCCTGCACTTCGTAATTGTGTAAAGACGTCGTTACTGGTCGAAATCGTCGACATTACGTTTTGAGTAAATTTACTCACGCGGCTTCCGATCGATCGTGGGTTCGTGAAGAAATGTCTGCAAGTATCGATGTAGCTAATTCAGCAACACCACGAGGACTAAATGGTTTGCTGATGACATCTCGGACATTTTCAATGTCCGTATCACTCGCAGCAAGTGTATGGCCACGTGCAGTAATCACAACGACTGGAATTTGTTGGGTCGCAGAATTTTCAATAAGTGCATTGCATAATTCAATTCCATTCATGTACGGCATTTGAATATCAGTAATGATGAGATCTGGAGGATTCTCAACCGCTTGACGCAATGCATCTTCGCCATCAACTGCTGTTGAAACTTCAAAACCGCTGTTACGAAGTTTAAGTGAAAGCACTTGTAAAATGTGAGTTTCGTCATCTACGACGAGTATTCGATGCGCCATTACGCTGCTGCCCTTCCTGATCGTTGAGCCATTGGGATTGTGAACCAAAAACGTGATCCCATTCCAAGGGTTGAATCCAAACCAATTTGTCCGTTGTGAAGTGTCTCAACGATATGTCGACAGAGATTTAATCCAAGTCCAGTACCGTTTGCAATTCTTCGATAATTTTCAACTCGATAAAACTTATCAAACACTTTGTCTGTTTCATCTGGACCTATGCCGAGCCCTGTATCCGAAACAGAAAGATGTAAACTTCTCGTAAGATGATCAGCATCTGCAGCAACAGTAATACGGCCACCTTGCGGTGTATATTTGATAGCATTTGAAAGCAAATTCACAATAACTTGGTAGAGCATGTCACTGTCACCTGTTACGGATAGGTCTACCTTCGCTAGCTGCGTGTGAATATCAAGATCTTTTTCTTTCGCCTGGTGTGTCATGCTTGAAACTGCACGTTCAATGAGTCCATCTATATGTACCTCTTCTCGATCAATGTGCATCAAACCTGCTTCTATACGACTAATGTTGAGTAGATTGTCAATAAGACGTCGCAAACGATCTGTCTCCGTTGAAATTACTTTATAAAAATCTTGTCGGGCGTCCTCATCTGCGGCGTCACCATCAACGAGCATCTCGATGTACGCAGAGATCGATGAGAGCGGTGTTCGAAGTTCGTGGCTAGCTTTTGAAACGAAATCGCTTTTTAATCGTGCAACTTCTCTTTCGCGAGAAAGGTCGCGAAGCACAGTCACAACTGCTTGCATTGGTTCTTCTTGTCCCCCAACTGATTGAAGATGCACTTCGTACGAAACGGTTTGACCATTGAATGGCATCTCTTGTTCACAAAGTCGACCTTCAGATGGTAGCCCGTTTCGAGCTGCTGAAATTGTAGATGCAAGTTGGTGGTCGTTGATGATGTCGGTCATCACCTTTCCAGCGGCTTCTTCTGGTGGGACGTTCAAAAGTCCGTTGGACGCTGCGTTTGCATGCAAAATTTCTCCATGCGCATCTACTACAATCACTGCATCGCGAAGCACATCAAAGACTGCTTCGGCTTGACGGCGTCGAGTTCGATCAATGCAACCGTGGATTCGAGCTGTTTCACTTTCATGACGAGCCTCATCAACTTCGTGAACTGCTTTTTCCGTTCCAAATTTTGCTACTTTTAATTGTACGAACCAATATCGTGCTGCTGCAAGAGATGCAATGGCAATGATGCCAGAGGATGCGAGGATCAGGATAGTAAGTAGAGTCGTGGTCACGGCGAGAATCTCAGGCTTCATAGCCCAAGAAATCACACGTTCTTAGGGTTTCTGAAGCGTATTTTCAGGAACATTCACCAAGGGCTCACTTCCCTCAATGAGCCCGAGGATCGGTTCCTCAATGAGTATCTCGGCACTTTTTGATGGGATATTTGGTGCTTCTTGGAGAACTGGTGCACTTTTCATCTTCGTTTTGCTCGAAGTAGCAAAAATCCAGCCTTCGAGTTCCTCATTTTCAGCTAAGGCCGCTGCCTTGGCGAATAAACTGGTCGCTAAATCATCGTTTTGAGCATTCTGTGCCGCTTTTCCAGCAAAAAGAGGACCTTCGAGACTTGAAGGTGAAAGCGTTGATATTTCATTTCCACACGTTTGTAAACGCCGATAATCGCCCATTTTCCAGGCAATGTAGCCCAGGTCAATCCAAGCATCAGCATCTTGTGGTGTTTGGCGAGCAACTGATAGACAAATATCGCGTCCTTGAATCAACCGCCCTGTCGCTGCGAGACTTTTACCTCGAGTTCTTCGTTGTAGCAAGGTAAGCCCAGTTGGTGAAGTCAACTCCAATTCACGTAGGGTCATTAAACACTCTGCGTACATGCCAGCTCGAAACTCAGCCATCGCTAGATCTGCAAAGAGAACTGGATCGTCATTTCCAAGCGAACGCGAATCGGCTAAATATTGTGCAGCAGGTCTTGGATTGCCAGTACGCAAATAAATTTGTCCAAGCAACGCCGGAATAGATGCTTGATGTTGGAACTGATGGTTGGCCAGCAACAAATCGATCGCTTCTTTATCACGATCAAGTGCCACTAGCGTTTCTATCCAAGCAAGGAAAAATTGAGCGTGCGATGGGTCATTCTCAGAAGCAAGTGCGTAGGAATGTAACGCAGCTTCATCGTCGGAGCATCGCTGGTGCAAAACGCCAAGTAAGTAGTGTGGTTCAGCTGAATCTGGATTGAGTGAGGAAGATGTTTCAAAAGCACTGCGTGCATCGTCTAGTTTATGTTGCTCAAGAAGAATTCGTCCACGGAGTAGGTGGTACTGGGACTTGTCAGGATAGCGATCTATTGCAACGTCAATCGTTGCAATAGCTGCATCAAGTTGCCCAACCTCAAATTGTTGACGTGCTTGCTGGGATGCAAGATCTGCGTTGACAAGATTCATCCGTGAATGCGCTTTTTTACGAGCAAGTTGTCCCGTTTTCGATGGTCCACCACAACTTATTAAACAAAGCATCGTTGCTACTAATAAGCAATGTTTCATCGTGTAACCTCCACAGCAGAAAGAGTATTGTTCGATTCATTTAATAACTCTCGCAGCAGATCCCGTTCCCAAATAGATTCTGATTCATCTGAAATATTTTCGCGTAGTCGTAACATCTCGGGCTGCATTTTTGAAGTGCGAAGGGAAAGGTTTGTCCAATAGAGTGCACGATCTAAATCGCCTCGACGGTATGCATTAAGTGCATCTCGGTTGTAATTCGCTGTGATCTGATCACGACTAAATGGAAGAAGACCAGAACGAGCACCAATCCGGACAGATTCAACAATTGTAAGTGAATCTTTTCCTGACTCCCACAATCGTTCGTCAGGAATAATTGATGGTGTTAACAAAAAGATAATTTCTTCTTTGTCAACCTGATCATCTTGACCACGAAATACGCCGCCGATCAAAGGGATATCGCCAAGGATTGGCACTTGGTTTCTTGTAATAACTGTACTTTCCCTAAACAATCCGCCAAGAATAATTGTTTCTCCATCACGACACCGAACATTCGTCATGAGTTGTTGTGTAACTTCATCGGGCACAGATTGGCCGCCATCTGTTCGGAGGATCGCGGAGGAAACACTTGGCCGAAGTTCCAATCGAATCATCCCATCGGGTGAGATGAATGGGCGAAACACAAGTTGAATGCCTGTATCTAAAAATTCAACTGATTGTGTTGTGCTTGTCTCCGTTTGTTTGGTTGAAAGATATCCAACACGAGTACCAATGAGCACCTCAGCTCTTTGCCTGTTCAAACATGTCACTCTCGGTCTAGCAAGCACAGTCGTGTCAACGACTTGATCTAACACGCGCAGGAATGCCCCAACGTGATCCTTAATTACGCCTGCCTTCAGACCACCAGAGACCGCAGTATTTGTTTGTCCAACACCCGAAGTTACTGCTGTTGCATTTGTTGTCCCAAACGACCCCGAAATCAAATTATTTGCAGCTGCGAGTGGACCGCCTGTAATACTTCCTATGTTGATGTTGGACAGGGCTGTAAAGTCAACACCAAACTCGTTGTCTTCATCTACTTTCGTTTGTACAACCGTCGCTTCAACAACAACCTGCATCGGTGCAGTATCTAATTCTTTTAACAAAATCCCAATTGCTTCTAAATTGTCTGGATAATCATTGATGACCAATTTGCTTGACCATGCATAACTGTCACCGCCACCATCATCCATGGAGGGTTGAAATCCGGCTTCAACGGTTCCACGAAATGCGGCTTTTCCATCCGAACTCAAAAGTGGTTTGACAAATTCATCTGCATCGGCTGCGGACAAATATTGCAATTCGAAAATTCTACTCTGGGTTTTACGTCGTGCTTTCTCAATTGTCTCAAGTTCATCGATCGTGTAGACATACACAAAGTTGCCCTCTTCGACATACCCGTACCCATTCACTCGAAGAATTGATTCGAGGGCTTCATTGAATGTGACGTCATATAGATTTGCTGAAACTACACCGGCTACGCTATTGGATGCAATAATGTTTCGGCGACTTTGGATCGCTAACATTTCAAGCACTTGCGTAACCTCGGTTTCGTTGACAACGAGGTCAACCGTTCCAAATTCGTCTACAACAACAGAAGCTGGGGCAGTTGATTCCTGCTTCAAATCATCAACTTCCTGAGCAAGAAGAGTCGTAGAACAAATTAAAATACATAATAATAATGTGAAATACTTCATAGTTGCGCGTCTCCATTCGCGCAGCCAATGCCCTATCGGCGAGGAGACGCGATCGTCAGTTCATATCGGCGCTCTCCAGCCGAAATGATGACAGAACGACGATGAACTTTGAGGAGTTTAAGTGGATCCGTTACAGATGACATAGACACAACATCACCAACGTGGTAGACGTGGCCATCGATCATCGCTAACTCCCCCATGATTGCTTCTAATTGCAACGCGGACACTGTTTGCTGTTCAATGTTTTTGCTGTTATTTGTTGTATGAACGGCAACATTATCGGTCTCATTCATCATGAAAGGAAACGCAACGTTACTTACTTCAAAAGGGTTTCTCTTTGGCGCACGCTCGAGCCAGATAGGAATGAGCGTTGCATGGTTATCGGATGCAATATTCGAAGTAACTGTAGAGACAACAACCTCATCTGCAATCGCTGTACGCGGTGGACGGGCGATCACAATGATCCTTGCCCAAAGAAGTAGCCCAACCAAGAGCAATGTGCAAAATACACCGAATTGCTTTCGGTCATTAGTCATTTGTATCCATGCACGCCGTATTCGTTGTTTACATTTCATTTATTGTGCCTCCAATGGATCAAACGGGGCGTGTAAACCAACCGCCGCTTCGAGCATGACAGTTGCATGATCCGCATCTCGTTCTGGTCTACTGATTCGAATTGAACTAATTCTGATCAATCTGTTCATTGATTCTGCCTGTTGAATAACTGAGAAGATAGAGTTAAAGTTTGATTCCATCGTGATTGCAAGTGGTTGCACAAAGAACGAGTCTTCAGTCTTACTTGCCTTGCTTGTATTAGAACCAGCAACAAAACTTTGATCAACTACATGTACGCCATCAACTTCAAGTGACAGTGCTTGCACAATTTGTGCTGTGTTAGGCAACACAGGAACATGTTTGTACTCTGCTTGAACTTGACTAGCAAGTGTTTCGTACTCTTCACGCATTTGTTGCACTTCTACTTGCCGTCTTTCAAGTTTGTTGATTCGATCTTCAAGACGATTTGCTTCTTCTGCATTAAATGTTGCTGTTTTGTAGTTTGGCATAGCAAAGCAAAACAACACTAATACAGCAAGTGTAAAAGTTCCAATTAACATCCATCTTTCCTTGACTGCAGTCATTTTTGACCTCCTACATTTGCTAATGTTGTGCGAACTTCCCAGTCTTGAGACAGATCAATTGAAAAACTCATGCGGAAACCGCGAGCTCGTAAACCACGTACGGTTCGAGATCGACTGAAATCCATTGTGACATTTTGAAAAGGTGATTTCGCTTGAAAGTTTGAAACAACTGCTGCAATTGATTCATCACTTGAACCGAATCCAGAGAGATGCCCTGAGATAATTTTGCTTCCATCAGATTCTAATACATCGAGTGACAATTCTTCCACAGTGATGCTTGTCGGAAGAGAGTTTGTGATGGTTGCGATAATGTCACCCATTGTAAAAGGAAGTTTTATTTCGTTATACTTTTTAACAAACTTTTCAAGTTCTTCCTTTTGTAATATGAGTGTTGATGCATCTACTTCAACTTCAATCGCACCGTTTGCTTTTGCTTGTGCGACAACAAGTTGCTCTGTTGCATTGTTAATTGCTATTCTCGAGTGTGTGGCAACTGCAACAACCGCGCCTAAAGAAACAATAATAATAATTGCTACTCTGCTAGAACGAATGCGGTTTTTGCTTCGTTGAACATAATGATTTGGAAGTAAATTCATGCAGCAATTCCACCTTTTGTTTCAGATTGGCGGCGTCGATCAACACTAGAGCAAGCACTCAGACTTGTACCTAGGGCAGTTTGCCAACCCAAGCATGTGTGATGTGCGTTTGAAACACACTTGAGATAATCGATATCCCAGTCAGCAATAACAGACATATTGCACGCTGATTCCAGGATTTCAGCTAAATTCCGATTCCAACCAGCGCTGCCCGTAACAATGAGTTCGCTTGGAATTGGACCACGGCTAGTAACTCCGTAGTGTCTCAAGCACTTCATCGCGTCTCTTGCGATTTGTTCGTGAAGTGTTCTCGATGCATCGCGAACCGCGCGGCTCATCGCTTCATCAGAGTTCTGATTTGAAGCCTCAAGCATTCGTGATGCTTGAAGTTCACTCACTCCAACATGCGTTGAAACTGCGTCGATCAAAGCATGTCCCGAATATTGAAGTTGTTTGTAAAAAACAATGTCATCTCCAGCAAGGATCGTCATCGACGAATCGTCATTTGAAAAATCAAGGACAGCGCGTACAGATGATTGGTCAGCAATGCGGCGGTGCTGCATACTAAGTAGTCTTGTTATGGCAAAACATGCGGGTTCAATAATTGTTGGTCTTAAGCCTGCCCCGTAGAGAGGGTCTAATATTCCTGCGAGGGTTGACTGTTCTATTGAAACACCAAGAACATCACCGCCCGTTCCAAGTCGCTTCGCGTCTACTTGCAAAAGATCGCGATCAGAACCAATCCGATCTGCAATCTCCCAGCCCACAGCTTCTGCGAGTTCCGAGCCTGCCATCTGGGGTAATTGCAAGACGTGATGGTCTAATATTGAAGAAGGCAGGGCAACGCAGCACGTTGAGCCTGTTAATCCTGCTGCGTGTATCGTTGCGCTCCAATCTTCTGTTGTCACGTTTCGTGGATTGCTGTCGATACACGCAACGCGGGGGTTTACGAACTCGCCCTTTCGCCAAGTGCATTGGCCAATCGTTACGCTGTTTGCATGCATAGCGATACCAATCGTACCCTTCAGTGTTACAGGAATACCAAACATCAGTTTTTTATTCCCGTTGATTCGCTGATTGAAATTTTTCCAGTGAGTGGTGCTACTTTTAACACCCAACTGAACGAACCACTTGTAAGTTCCACACTTCCGCCAAGACTTGGCGTTCCATCATTTGCGACGATGCCACCTGTTGGATCAAATGTCACATCGGCGGAGTTAATGTCGAAGGTTGGGTTTTTGATCATGACGTTGTTGAATCGAGAGTCTTGGATAAGATGAATAATCGATTGTTGATTTTGACCTTGCGATTCAAAATCGTCTTCAGCGTAAGTTGCAGTTTCTGGATCAAATGGAATATTGAGTTGGCTTGAGTCTAGAACAAGAACGCACCACCCCGTTTCATCATCGTAAAAGTGTACGCGACGGAAACTTTGGGATGCAATGGCATCCATTTGAGCTCCTAGTATTTCTGACACAAGCAATCTCGCTGCAGATTGCCCTGCAGCTGAGTCTCCAGAAGCGGCGTATGGAATTGTAATGACAGCAGCAATGCTCAAAACAACAACGACAGTCAATAACTCAATGAGTGACCATCCTGTTCTTGCTGACCAACTAGGTTGTTTGAAATCGTGCTTTTTCATGCTGTTCTGTGCCAAGGGCTGTTTGTATCTCATCCCTGCATCGGCCCATTTCGATGCCCGGACAAGCCAAACCTCCTTCTTCAACGTTCAGAAATCTGTTATGACTTGTTATCGGACTAAATATAGTTGTATGTTTCGTACCCCCTCCGCAAGCAGAATGTTACAAGGCACACAACCTCCATTGTGCGCCTTGCGTGAATCTGCCCGAGGTGGCAGGGAGCCTTTATTCTGTAAATTCGGTTCCGTCTGCGTTAACAGCGTACAACGCCTTGGTGGTATTTGTAGCACTTTTAGCTCTCCAAACCCAGCCAAGACCAGCCTCTGCTGCTGCCTTGACACTTGTGGATGAGGTAAGAGGATTCATTGGTGCTACCATCAAGTAGTCATTTTCCATGAGTTCTGTCCACCCAGTCACGCCAATAAGCGTTGGATCTGATCCAATTTGTGCACGGTAAAGTTCAATTTGTCCGCGAAGAGTTTGAAGTTGGGTCCGAACCGCGGCATCATTGGCATCTTCTGAGGCGTTTGTAAATTGTGGTACAACAACGGCTGCAAGAATGCCAAGAATGACGACGACAATGAGAATTTCGATCAGCGTGAATGCTTTTCTAATGTTTGTTTTCGGTGAG
>Ga0114996_10006193_pt1 | contig 13863 bp, 9 predicted proteins | sample ArcticOcean_MG_C_4_FD_87039 | JGI IMG/M metagenome (GOLD analysis project Ga0114996, IMG submission 87039) | Marine microbial communities from western Arctic Ocean - ArcticOcean_MG_CB4_134 | ecosystem: Environmental > Aquatic > Marine > Oceanic | place: Arctic Ocean: Canada Basin | collected... | reverse complement strand
GTGTCGTATCCCGCACAGGGTTGCTTCTACGTGTGTCGATCTTTTCACTGTTTGCTGGATTCCACGCAGGTTCGCCTTCCATGAAGGGGCAGTGCTCCACTAAGGATGCCGCTGGCGCGTTTGAGGTACAAGCACCTAGTGTTGGCTGGATGACACGCTTCCGTGCCCCCCTTACGAGGGACAGCCTGCGCATTCCGACACGCGGCTTCACCCGTGGCGTCCCCCGTCCAGCTGAGGCGTTGGGATTCGTCGCGTTTGTGGCGCTTCTGTTCCTCGTCTTGGGGGCGCCCCTTCAGATCAGGTTTGGCGAACTCGGTCTGCTCGCTGCGGAGTGGCTGCTTCTCTTGGTCCCAGCCCTACTCTTCGTCCGGTTCGGAGGGCTCGACTTCGGTCCCACACTGTCGCTCCGCCGGCCCACTCGTCGTGGAGTATTGGGGGCTCTAGTACTCATCGCCGGAGCAACGCCCACCGCGTGGTTCGTCGGGTGGCTGCAGACGTACTTTCTGCCGATTCCGTGGGAGGTTCTCGAGGGTCTTGAAGAGTTCGTCACCGCGGACAGCGCAGGCCGGCTGGTGTGGCTGCTGGTGTTGCTCGCTGTGACGCCTGCGGTGTGCGAAGAGGTTGTTTTTCGGGGAGTGCTTCTCGCTGGCACGCGTTCGCTGGACCCATGGCGGTTCATCTTGCTGAATGGCGCGCTGTTCGGCGCGCTCCACCTATCGTTCCAGACCGCAATCCGGTTCCTACCTACGGCCTCCTTGGGTATCGTCATCGCCTGGGCTGTGTGGCGCACCGGTTCGATCTGGACCGGTGTGCTCATGCACCTCATCAACAATGCGTCGATTGTCGTGCTCGCGTCCGTGCCGAGTTTGAGGGAGCTCCTTTCGGATCCCGAAGCTCCCCCTCCGCTCTGGCTCATTCCGTTCGCGGCGATTGCGCTGGCATTGGGCGTCCATGCGCTGCGCACGGAAGGCGCGGACTCCACCTTTCCAACACGAAACGAAAGCGAGAACTGATGTCGCAGCGGACGCCCCTGAATGGAGCCAGCCACCTCGAATGCACGGGCTCAGGCGAAGTCGTCGAGAGCGAGCAGTTGATCGGCTTGTCCGCCGTGGGCAAACCGCTGTTCGCGAGGTACGACCTCGACGCCGTCGCCGACCGCTTCACACCGGATACGGTCGCGGGGCGCGAGGCTTCACTGTGGCGCTACGAGGAGGTTCTCCCGGTCCGGAATCGGTCCGCTCAGGTAAAGCTGGGGGAAGGCTGGACGCCGCTCATCGATGCTCCGCGTACTGCGTCCCGCCTCGGCGTGGGCAAGGTTTGGATCAAGGACGAGGGTCAGAATCCGACCGGAAGCTTCAAGGATCGCGGGCTCTGTCTTGCGGTGTCGCGGGCTCTGGAGCTGGGTGCGAAGGAACTCGCGCTCCCCTCTGCGGGCAACGCCGGAAGTGCCGCTGCGGCGTATGGAGCCGCTGCTGGCCTCCCCGTCCACGTTGTCGTTCCCACGGACACGCCGAGACCGATTCTCGAAGAGATGAGGGCGTTTGGTGCGGATCTCCAGCTGCTCGATGGCCTCATCAGTGACTGTGGCCGCGTTGTGAAGGAAGGGGTCGAGCGTCACGGATGGTTCGACCTCTCCACGCTCAAGGAGCCGTATCGCGTGGAGGGGAAGAAAACCATGGGCTACGAGCTCTTCGAGCAACTGGGCCGCCGACTTCCTGACGCGATCGTCTACCCGACAGGTGGTGGCACCGGGTTGATCGGAATGTGGAAAGCGTTCGACGAGATGGAGCGCTTGGGTTGGATCGGTGGCGAGCGACCCAAGATGTTCACGGTGCAGGCTGCCGGATGCGCACCCATGGTGCGGGCTTGGGAAGCCGGCCGGGAGAGCGCCGAGGTGTGGCAGGGAGCCGAGACGTACGCCTCCGGGTTGCGTGTGCCCGGTGCCGTTGGGGACTTCCTCATTCTGCGGGCTCTCAGAGAGTCCGGGGGCGGAGCCGTAGCCGTTGCAGACCACGTGATGGCCGAGTGGGTCCGGCACATCGGGACGGACACCGGCATCTTCGCGGCGCCCGAGGGTGGCGCAACGGCCGCTGCAGTCCCCATGCTGATGGAGAAGGGCTTGATCTCGGCTGACGACGAGGTCGTGCTGTTCAATACGGGAAGCGGCCTCAAGTACGTGGGAATGGAGCCGATCGACTAGCCGAACGACTGGGGGGTGAATACGAATGCTGGCGCTCTTCTGGCTCGTTTTTTGGGCAGGCCTGGTTCTGCTGGCCTTCGCGGCCGGTGTCAGCCTCCGCGTACGTCTGCGTGATCACTTGCGGCCTCGAATACCGATCGTCGATGACGAGGCCCTCCGTGCGATCCTGAATACGGGGACCCTGGAGGCCGAGGAAGATGCCCCCCTCGACATCCGAGAGATCGATGAGGAAGAGCGAAAGTTCTGGTCCGAGACCTGGGACGAACCGGAGGAATTGTGAGCACGACCCACTCGCGTGGCTTCAGCGCGCCTCGTACCGGTAGTAGATACCGGGCAGTGGAACCCACCTGCCTTCGAGTGGTTTGTCGTCTTCTGGGTCGGTGCGCCGAACCCACAGCGCGCGGCTGATGTTGAAGCTCGTACCCAGCGAATGTGCGTCCGTGAAGTTCCAGTCGACGCCCACGGGCGCCCGGAGCACGGTCGCGACGCCGAGTCTTCCGTCCGACGGCTTGGCGGTGACCAGCCACAGCCCTGCGCCCAAGAAGGGCCTCACTGCGTCGGATCCGAAGTACTGCTTCGCCACGAGCGAGAGACTTACGTCGCGGAGGGACCATGTGCCCACGGTCAGGTCGATGCTGCGGTTGCCGTCGAAGAATTCGAGCAACAGGCCCACGGTGCTCACGCCGCCGATACTGATACCGACACGGATACCATCATCGTCCGTCGAGTTCTGACCTTGCGCCGTCGACGGCACATGCGCCAAGGCCAAGATCAGCGCCGCGCGAAGGGTGTAACGCTGCACAGAAGCGAGGGAAGACGTTGGAAGTTGGATCATGGGAGCCGGAGTATAGATAGGACGTCGGGGCGAGGCCACGGGCCATCTCGCCTTCTGCGTTCGCTCCGTTTCCGGGAGGTATCGCTCGTCCTTGCTGTCTTATCGTCGGCCTGCGCGCCTCCCGACGCACCGCCGCGGCTCGCAAGAAGTCTTCCGGCGGCTGTGCTCGACATCGTGCAACCGGATACGGTCCGGACTGCACAGATCGCTGGTGGCGTCGTGTACCGATACCTGTGGTCTTCTCAGGGGCCGTGGGCAGTGCATTTGGTCGAATCGGCACTCGGGGAACGCTGCGATCTCGTGTTGGACGTCTTGCAGGCTGAGCCACGAGAAGCGGGCAGCGCCGGCCGAGAGCTCGTGACGAGCATGGTCGAGCGAGGGGGCCCGACGGTGCTGGCCGCGGTCAACGCAGACTTTTTCACAAGCGAAGGAGCGACCGTTGGCGCGGAAGTGGTCGATGGCATCGTCACTGCAGCCCGAGCGCGGCCGGCGTTGGCCTGGAAGCCCGGCCAAGCTCCATGGATCGGGGTGCCCACCGTCCGTAGCGGGTGGGTCGATTTCGGTTGGCCCATCTCCAGGCATGGCGGAGACGGTCAGACGGAGGCCGTCGGTGGCTTCCCAGAGCTACTGCACCAAGGGAGTCGTGTAGGGGACTTGGAGGTCAGTGAACGAGTCGCTTTTGCGGCTTCCCGTCAGCCCCGGACTGCGGTGGGATACGACCCCGAGCAGGGCCTCTTCTGGCTGATCGTGGTCGACGGGCGTCAGCCGCCCCACTCGAGCGGGATGACGCTGCCCGAACTCGCGTCCCTCTTCGAGGCGCTCGGCGCGACGGAAGCTCTCAACCTGGACGGGGGCGGTTCTTCGGTCATGGTCCTTGGGGGACAGCGGGTCAATAGTCCGTCTGACGAGGGCGGCGAACGGGCGGTCGTAAACGCGTTGGCGATCCGTCGGGACTCCGGGGGCTGCGCGAAGGTCCCGTAAGCGACCAACAAGCGCAGCATTTTGGGGGCTGAGCTTGTCTGGACAGTGACGCGGCGGGCTGCTCTTTTGTACGCACCGCAGATGTGGAACTGCATCGCCCCCATCGCACGGAGTCCTTCGCCCGGCCGACACGCAAGATTGTGCCCTGCGCTCGGTTTTGCCCGTTCAGGAGACGATATGTCCCGCGAAAAGACTAGGAGCCCCGCGAGTCCGGGACGCCTCGCCTTGATGACCCTCATCGCTACGCTCGTTCTGTCGCAACCGAGTGGCCTTTTCGCTCAAGTGCGTGACACGGTCCTGCTCGTACCCATCGAAGTCCGGCTTCTCCGCACGCCCGTCTCGCAGGACGCGGCGCCGCTCCCCATCTCGGTGCTCGCCGGGAGAGATCTTCAGCGTGGGCGAAGCGGCTTCTTTTTGGCGGATGCGCTGCAGCTGCTGCCCGGGATCCAAGTGCAGAACCGCTTCAACCCCGCGGTAGGAGAACGCGTGGCGATTCGCGGTTTCGGTGCTCGCGCCCAGTTCGGTCTGCGAGGCATTCGAGTGGTGGTCGACGGGATCCCGGCGACGCTTCCGGACGGACAGAGCAGCCTCGATCATCTGGACATCGGGTCGTTGGGGCGGGTCGAGGCCCTACGGGGACCTGCGTCTGCGTTGTTCGGGAATGCTGCCGGTGGCGTGCTCTCTTTTTCCAGTCGGGCCCCGGCGGCAACCCCATTCAATACAGAAGTCATGGGGGTGACCGGTAGTGACGGGTTGTGGCGTGGGCAGCTGACCGCGTCCGGCACGGTGGACGAAACGGGTTACCTCGTGACCGTGTCGGGACAGAGATGGAATGGATATCGCACGATTGCGGTGAATCCTGCGCGTCCCCGCCAAGATACGCTCGGCACGAACTACGGAGGCTCCGATCGGCTCGGCTTCAATGCGCGTGTCACGACGCCGGTCGCGGGGGGCGAACTCGCACTGACCGCCAACGTACTGGATCTGGATGCCGAGAACGCCGGATCGAAAGTGGATGATCCCGACGCGCCCTTCCGTGAGATCAACGACCTCTATCTCCGATTCAGGACTGGTAAGACGCTACGCCAACAGCAGGCGGGCGTGCGCTGGGAAGGCTTTCTGGGAGGTGCGCTCAAGGCCGATGTCTCGGCCTACGGCGTGCACCGAACCATCAACAACCCCATCCCGTTCGACGTCATTGATCTCGCGAGGAAGGGAGGGGGCGTTCGTGCCCAACTGGGCAGTACCGTCTCTTCCGGTTCCGTGGACTTCAACTGGCAGGGTGGAGTCGAGTACGATTTGCAGAACGACGATCGATCGGAGATCGCGGCGGGGTTTGGGTCGGGTCAACCTGCGCCGGGGGGCAGTCCCTTCCTGGATCAGGCTGAGGATGTGCGGAGCGCCGGCGTCTTCTTTCAGGGGACGCTCGAGTTGAGTGGAGGCGCGATCGTTCTCGCGGGCCTGAGGTATGACAACCTCAGCTTCACTGCTGCCGATCGAGTTCCGGAGACTGCTGAGAATGCTGATGACTCGGGCACGCGGACGATGGATGCAGTAAGTCCTTCGATCGGTGTGAGCGTGCCTGCCGGGTCGTCAGTCAACTTCTTCGGATCGATCAGCACGGTGTTCGAAACTCCGACGACGAGTGAGCTCTCGAATCAACCGGGCGCGGCCGGTGGCTTCAATCCGGAGCTAGATCCGATGAGAGGTGAGTCCTACGAGCTAGGTGTCCGTGGAAGCTTGGCTTCGAACGCCGTGTTTGAAGTCACGGGATATAATACGAATCTGCGAAACGAGCTCGTCCGTTTCGAGCTGGAGGGCTTCGATGACGTGAGCTTTTTCCGCAATTCGGGAGAGTCACGGCATCGTGGTCTGGAAGCGACGCTGTCCGTTGCGTCCAACGATGGACTCGTGCGAGGAGATGTGACCTATGCGCACATCGACGCTCAATTCGAGGAATACGAGTTGGATGGAGATGACTTGAGCGGCAACAAAGTACCCGGTGTGTCTCCGAACCGAGGCCAGGCTGTGCTTCGCCTCAGCCCGGGTGGCGCGTGGGTGGAGATCGCAGGCACGTATGTGGACGAAGTGCCGGTGAACGATCGAAATGCCGCGACCACGCCCTCCTACTTCCTGGTGGATCTCAGAGCAGGCCTGGATGACTTGGCCCTGGGTACGATGAGCCTCTCGCCGTGGGTGGCGCTCACGAATGCCTTGAACGAAGACTACGTGGCCTCCGTGGCCGTCAACGCGTTCGGTAGCCGCTTCTTCGAGCCGGGGCCCGATTTGTCCTTGCAGATCGGTTTCCGGGCATCTTGGAATTAGTGCTCTGAGCTAGAGGTCAGGCGCACGACGATGCCGCGCGCACTGCTGTGCTGCTCCGGAGTGCCGCTGTGCGGCTAGCTGAGGTGCCGCCGGGGTGCCGACTCCCGCTGGTGCCCGCTAGCTTGCCGCTATGAGTCAACTTCCCAACCTGGCAGGCCCTTCGGTCGAAACTTGCCGGCGCAGACGCGAGGCTGCGTTCGGCCAGCTAGGCTCTGCTGTAATGGTCCTTCCGTCTGCGGCAGCGCAGTACCGTTCGGGGGACACGGAGTACAGATATCGCCCCGATAGCGAGCTGTACTACCTGGCTGGGACGACCGAGCCGGAAACGCTCATGGTGCTTGTGGGCGGGCACGATCCGCGTTTCGTTCTTTTCGTGCGTCCGCGCGACGAGACGGAGGAGCTGTGGACAGGTCCGCGACTCGGACCCGACGCGGCTGCGGAACGCTTTGGCGCGGACGAGTGCTACCCCTTGGCAGAGATCGACGCCAGGCTGCCCGGCCTGCTGCAAGCGGGTGGGCGTATTCACTATCGCCTGGGGGGGAGTGAGCGAGCGGATGCCTTCATTCGCGGTGCGCTCGAACTGGCACGCAACAGCGGTAGGCGACGCGGCACAGGCCCTCGCGGCCTAGACGACCCTGGGGAGATTCTCGATGAGCTGCGTCTCCGCAAGGATGCCGATGAAATCGAAGCGATCCGAGTTGCGGCGCGTATCAGCGCAGAAGGGCACCGCCTCGGAGCCGCTGCCGTCGCGGCAGGCGTAGGGGAGTGGGTGGTAGAAGCTGCTGTAGAGGCTGGATTCAGGGCTGCCGGTGCCACTGGACCGGGCTTCGCGACGATTGTCGGGTCGGGGGCTAACGGTTGTGTGCTGCACTACGTGGAGAACCGAGATACGATCTCCGACGGTGCTCTCGTATTGATCGATGCCGGGGCCGAAGCGGCACTGTATAACGGGGATATTACACGCACATATCCGGCGAGCGGGAGCTTCTCAGACACGCAGCGCGAGGTCTATCGCATCGTCGAGGCCGCTCGCTTGGCGGCCGTGGAACAAGTCGCTCCAGGGGTCACGATCGCATCCGTGCATGATGCTGCTGCCCGAGTGATCGTTGACGGATTGGTGGGACTTGGTGTGCTGTCTGGCTCCACGGAGGAGCTGCTCGGCGAGTCTGCGCACCGACCGTTCTTTCCACACCAGACGTCCCATTGGCTCGGACTAGATGTGCACGACCCAGGGGACTATGCGCACGCGGGTGAGTCCAGGGTACTCGAGCCGGGCATGGTCTTCACGATTGAGCCCGGTCTCTACTTTCGGCCGGGTCTCTGCGACGGCTCTGCGGCGCGCTTGTCCGGCATCGGCGTGCGCATCGAGGACGATGTTCTCGTCACCGACGAAGGCTGCGAAGTGCTGACCGCGTCGCTACCCACGGCCGAGCATGAGGTCGAGGCCCTGGTGGGCGCCCGTTGACGATGCCCGTTGCTCGGCGGCACGCCCTCTTGGTAGAGCGTCTGCGCGAACCCGGTCCGCTTGTGGCGGTGGAGCTGAGGCCGCCGCGTTCGGATCTCCAGCCCGAAGAGGGAATGGGTGCTTGGATCGATCTGCATCACTCGCTCGGCCGCCTGACCAAAGACGAGCTCTTTGTCTTCCTCACGGACAACGCGGTCGGGGCGGCCGAAGAGGAGAATCTCGCGCACGTCGGCGCCAACGTGGGTGACGATGTCGATCTGAGGCGTATCATCCCAATCCTGACCGCGAAGCACACACTCGACTACTGCACGATGTTTGCATCGCGCGCGATGTCCGAGGGGTTCGATGCGCTCACGGTCCTCGGTGGTGACAAGGCGGTCGGTGTCCCGCGTTGCCTGCCTCACGGAAGAGACCTCCGTGAACTCCTGCGTGGGCGCCTCCCCGATCTGGTACTCGGCGGATGGGCCAACCCGCATCGTGACGCCGACGAGCAGGTCGCGTTCTTGACGGCGGAAGATGCGTACGCGGATTTTGCGTTGACGCAGGTCGTTTCACATCACAGCCTCCCGGGCGTCGAGCGTTTCCTGGAACGCATGCAAGCGGTTGGGGCGAGGGTGCCCACGGCATTCGGGGTCTTCTTCTACCGCAGCGCGAATGCCAAGACTCTGGACACGCTCGGCGATTTCTTCCCCGTCCCCGCTGAAGCGCTGACCCGCGACTTCGAGAGCGCCTCCGCCGAAGAGATCTGCGCACGAACGATTCGCGAGCTGCGAAGCGTCGGCGCCGAGAAGATCTACGTCAGCAACCTAGGGAACCGCGGAGCCGGTCGTCGCCTACGCAGGATTCTCGAACAGGTCTAGCAGTCCCCACCAGCCAGCAGCTCCACCGCAACCTGCCAGCCGGCCCCCGTCAGGCCGTTGCGCTGACGCCTGCCTCACGTAACACCCGCAACGCCACATCAACGCGTCGACTCGGTGCGCTGAGATGGAAGCCCTGCACGAGGGGCCGCACGGCGTCGATCATCTCGAGCGCGATACACACGCCCTCCTCAAGGGCGGCGTCCGCACCACTTTCCTGGGCACTACGCATACGCTCGACGATCTGGTCGGGCACGACGACGCCTGGCACTTCGTTCGCTAGGAATTCTGCGTTGCGGAGGTTGAGGAACGGCCAAATCCCGGCGACTACGGGGATACTTTCACTGCCCACGCGCTCGATGAAGCGCTCGAGTGCTTCCGGTTCGAAGATCGGCTGCGTGACCGAGAAGTCCGCTCCTGCTTCGATCTTGTATCGGTATCGCTCCACTTCGCGCTCCTGATCGACCGCTCCGGGGTTGGCCGCGACTCCTTGCACGAACTCCGTGGGTGCTCCGATCGAGTTGCCACCAGGATCGATACCACGATTCAGACCGTTTATGACGTTGCTCAGCCCGATGGAGTCGATGTCGAAGACCGCGGTCGCGTCCGGATAGGGGCCCTGAAGAAGTGGGTCGCCACTGATCGCGAGAACATTGCGGATCCCTGCGGCAGCGGCTCCCAGCAGGTCCGAGATCATTCCGGGCATGTTGCGATCCCTACAGGTGTAGTGAACCAGGGCCTCGATGCCGACCTTGTTTTCGACGATCTGTGCGGCCGACAGGGCGCTCATCCGGCCGAGTGACCTAGGGTTGTCGACGATCGCGAGCGTATCGACGCCAGCGACCTTCAGGCGCCGGGCAGGGGCGACCAGACCAGCCCGGTCCCAGCCGCGCGGCGGAAGGATCTCCACCGACACTACCGGCTCCCCCCGGGCCAGCTTTCGGCCCAAAGCGGAGCGAGCGTCGAGCGGTATCGGTTCTGCCGCTGGGTCGGCGCTCACTGATGCTGCCGATGCCTCGGTGACAGTGACATTCTTGGCTTGCAGCGAAGCCACCGCGATCCGGATATGCTTCACGTGGTCAGGGGTCGTGCCGCAACATCCCCCGACGAAACGCACGCCGGCATCGATCATGCGCCTCGCGTACTGCGCCATGTATTCGGGGGTGGCGAGATACATCTTTCGATCACGGACAGTTCGGGGCAGGCCGGCATTCGGCTGCGCGATCAGCGGTAGGCTGGTCGCTTCCGCCATCTCTTCGATGGCATCGAGCATGACCGCTGGACCGACGGAACAGTTCAGGCCGATGACGTCCGCTCCGAGCTCGGTCAGTTCACGCGCGATCAGCGTCGCGTCGTTTCCATACGCGGTCTTGCCGCCCGGTCCCACCGTCATCTGTGCAATGAGCGGAAGGTCGGTCAGCCCCCTGACAGCCGAAATGGCACAGCCGATCTCGCTCATGTCCGAAAATGTCTCGAGCACGAAGCCATCGACTCCGCCCTCGAGCAGCCCGTTCACCTGTCTTCTGAAGAAATTCACTGCCTCTTCTCGACCTGTCGGGCCCCACGGTTCGATGCGAATACCGAGCGGGCCAAGGGCACCCACGACCTTTGCGCGGTTGCCCGCCGCGGCTCGAGCCAATTCGGCCGCCGCCTGATTGATCTCTTCGGTCTGCGGGCTCAGTCCGTACGACGACAGCTTCACCGGATTTGCGCCGAACGTATTCGTCTCGATGATCTCGGCGCCGGCCGCGACGTACTCATCGTGGATCTGACGCACGAGTTCGGGCTGGCGCCGGTTCAGTTCATCGTAGCACACGTTGACGAACACGCCCCGTCCGTACAGGAGGGTGCCCATGGCCCCGTCGAATACGTGAACGAGTCCGTCGTCGATCAGCGTTCTCACTTGGAGCTTTCCTCCGGGTCGTACGCTAGGTTGGGCGCCAACCACTGCTCAGCTTCTTCTATGCTCCAGCCCTTTCGCCGAGCATAGTCCTCGACCTGATCCCGTGCGATCCTGCCCACACCGAAGTACGCCGCTTCGGGATGCGACAGATACCATCCGCTCACGGATGCCGCAGGGGTCATGGCGCAGCTCTCGGTCAGTGCAATGCCGATGGATTTCTCAACGTCCAGAAGCTCGAACAGCGTCCGCTTTTCGGTGTGGTCCGGACAGGCAGGGTACCCTGGGGCCGGTCGAATCCCTTGATACGCTTCCCTGACTAGCCCCTCGCTCGAGAGCTGCTCTTCCGCCGCGTATCCCCACAGCTCGCGCCGGACGCGTTCGTGCATGAACTCCGCCAGAGCCTCCGCCAGTCTATCGGCGAGCGACTTCACTAGAATCGCATTGTAATCATCTTCCGCGTCCTGCAGCTCGCGGGCCATCTCCTCCACTCCGAGTCCGGTCGTAACCGCGAAGCCACCGATCCAATCCGGCTTCCCTGTCTCGACTGGTGCAACGAAGTCGGCTAGGCAGCGGTTCGCGCGGCCTCCCTTCCCAAACTGTTGACGCAGGTGATGGAGAACGGCGCGTCGCTCACTCCGACCGTTGTCGGTGTAGACCTCCAGGTCGTCTCCGATCGAGTTGGCCGGGAAGAAACCTGTCACGGCGCGTGCGCGTAGGCGTCCCTCCGTGACGAGCCGGCCCAAGAGCGACTGGGCGTCGGTGAACAGGATGCGCGCCTGCTCTCCGACGACCCCGTCCTCGAGAATGGCGGGATACTTGCCTGCTAGCTCCCACGCGTGGAAGAACGGCGTCCAGTCGATGTACTCCCGCAGGTCTGAGATCTCCACGTCGAAGACGTGAACCCCCGGCTCCGATGGAGCGGGCGGATCGTAGGATGCCCAGTCCAGGGTCTCGGCTTGCGCTCGCGCGTCGGCAAGCGAGAGCAACTCCTTACGCGCGGTATGCGCGGCGCGGCGCGCCCGTTCCGATTCGTATCCGGCCTGCGTTTCGGAGATGAACGCTTCTCGTCGCTCGTCGTCGAGCAGTGCCGAGACAACCCCGACCGCTCGTGACGCGTCCAGAACGTGCACGGTCGCGCCGTCATAGTGTTGCTCGATCTTCACCGCGGTATGCGCCCTGGACGTCGTCGCCCCACCGATCAGGAGCGGCGCTGCGAAGCCGGTCCTCTGCATCTCCTTGGCGACGTGCACCATCTGACCTAGGGACGGCGTGATCAGCCCAGAAAGCCCGATCACGTCGACAGCCTCCGCTCGCGCCGCCTCCAGGATCCGTTCTGTGGGCACCATCACCCCGAGGTCGACCACCGCGTAGCCGTTACACTGCAGAACGACGCCCACGATGTTCTTGCCGATATCGTGCACGTCCCCTTTCACGGTAGCGAGGAGGATCTTGCCCTTGTCGGTCGTGCCCGTCTTCTCGGCTTCCAGGAACGGCGTGAGGTAGGCCACTGCCTTCTTCATGACGCGCGCACTCTTCACGACCTGTGGCAGGAACATGCGTCCGCTGCCGAACAGGTCGCCCACGACGTTCATCCCGTCCATGAGTGGCCCTTCGATCACGTCGAGCGCTCGCGGCAGGCCCTGTCTAGCCTCTTCTGCGTCCTCTGCCACGAACTGGTCGATGCCCTGCACGAGTGCGTATGAGAGTCTCTCTCGAACGTCCAACTCTCGCCAGGTCAGATCCTCCTGGCGGCGACTCTCCGTAGTACCGGTTCGTTTGAGGGCGAGCTGAGTGAGCACTTCCGTCGCGCCCTCAGCGCGCGCGAAGAGAACGTCCTCAACCGGTTCCAACAGGTCCGCCGGAATCTCGTCATAGACTGGGAGGGCGCCGGCGTTGACGATACCCATGTCGAGTCCAGCATCGATCGCGTGGTAGAGAAAGGCCGCGTGCATCGCCTCCCTCACCTCGGGGCTGCCCCGGAAGGAGAACGATACGTTGCTCACCCCCCCGCTGGTCAGCGCATGGGGACACGACTGCTTGATTCTCCGCACCGCCTCAATGAAGTCGATTGCGTACTCGTCGTGCTCTTCGATCCCTGTCGCGACTGCGAAAATATTCGCGTCGAAGATGACGTCCTCTGGAGGGAAGGCTTCTTCCTCCACGAGGATGCGGTAGGCGCGCTCGCAGATCTCTATTTTCCGGTGGAGCGAGTCGGCCTGGCCTTCCTCGTCGAACGCCATGACGACAGCAGCAGCGCCGTAGCGCCGTACGGAACGGGCGCGCTCCCGAAACTGGTCTTCGCCGTCCTTCAGTGAGATTGAATTTACGACTCCTTTGCCCTGGAGCGTCTTGAGCCCAGCCTCGATTATTTCCCAGTCGGAGGAATCGACCATTACTGGAATGCGGGCGATTTCCGGCTCGGACGCCAGCCGGTTGAGGAAGCGCGGCATCGCCGCAACTCCATCGAGCATGCCTTCGTCCATATTCACGTCGATGATCTGCGCCCCACCCTGGACCTGCTGACGCGCGACTTCGACCGCGGTCTCGTAGTCATCTTCGGTGATGAGATGCGCGAATCGCCTGGAGCCCGAGACGTTGGTGCGTTCGCCCACGTTCACGAACAGAGATTCCGGACCGATCGTCAGCGGCTCGAGCCCGGAGAGCCTAGTCCGGTGGGGTAGCTCCGGTACGCGGCGTGGCGCACGGCCAGCGACCGCCTCCGCCATGGCGCGGATGTGATCTGGGGTCGTGCCGCAGCAGCCACCCACGATGTTCAGGAAGCCTGCGTCCACCCATTCGGAGGTCACACTCGCCATGTGCTCGGGTGTGTCGTCGTACTCGCCGAACTCGTTTGGAAGCCCTGCGTTGGGGTAGCAGCTGACGGGCAACTGAGCCACGTCCGACAGTTCTTCCAGATGTGGTCGCAGTTGGTCGATCCCGAGGGCGCAGTTGAGGCCCACGCTGAGTAGTCCCGTGTTCCGGCCCGGGCCCGGGTGCACTCCGTGGGCGACGGCGTTGTAGAAGGCTTCGGGCGTCTGGCCCGAGAGCGTGCGTCCGCTCTGGTCAGTGATCGTACCCGATACCATGACCGGCGTGTCGGACGGCCACTCGGCGAGCACGAGTGACAGCGCATAGAGCGCCGCTTTGGCGTTCAAGGTATCGAATGCCGTCTCGACCAGGAGGATGTCCACGCCCCCCTCCAGTAGGCCCAGTCCCTGCTCCTGATACGCCTGCACGAGCTCGTCGAACGTGACATTCCTGGCGCCGGGGTCACCGACGTCGGGTGACATGGATGCG
>Ga0114996_10006188_pt1 | contig 13870 bp, 8 predicted proteins | sample ArcticOcean_MG_C_4_FD_87039 | JGI IMG/M metagenome (GOLD analysis project Ga0114996, IMG submission 87039) | Marine microbial communities from western Arctic Ocean - ArcticOcean_MG_CB4_134 | ecosystem: Environmental > Aquatic > Marine > Oceanic | place: Arctic Ocean: Canada Basin | collected... | reverse complement strand
GGCGACCGCCAGACCTGCAAGCACTTCGGCCAACCAAGCACGTGCTTCGTTACGATCGTTCAGTGCAACACGACATTCTAAGAGCACCATGAGTGCGAACGTGGAGCCGGCAAGCATGAACTGCCAGGCGGTCAATTGTGGCAGCGCAAGGCTTCCGACAAGCATACCTGCGGCGAGGAATTGGCACACCGTGCTGTGAATTTGGACCGTGTCGGCATGGCAGCGATCTGAATGCGTAACAAACCAATGCCAGGCAACCGCGCTTACCGCAGCAGCCAGTGCCAGGGGCAAGACGACGGTCGTCCCGCCCGCTGCGAGCACGCCCAACCATCCGTGCGACGCGTTCAATGAGGTCAAAGCAACCACGGCCACCAGAGCGTGCCAGTTGGCCAGCACCAGTCCTTGTGTCGGTAGCGAGACACTCCTGCGTCGTTTCGACAAAAGGAGCATGCCGGCCACTGCCATAAAACCGGCCACTCGTAGCGGCCAGTCAATTCCGAGCAAGGTGAAGATGGCGACGCCTTCGAGTACGAGTTGCGACAGTTGACTCACAGGTACACTGATTGCACGCAAACTTTCTTGGCGAGAGTGTGCCCCGCCCGCTCCGACCGACCACTCACGTCTGCGAAGCCAACTGACCGCTGGCAGCGCCGCCAACGCTACGGTCGCCCACAGACAGGGCAGCCATTTGTAAGCATCCAGGGGCACAAAATCGAGCAATGCGGCAACTTCGAGCCAACTGACCGACGCCAACACGAACACTGCTAGGGAGCCGGCGACCGCGAACGCCGCCTGTCGCGAGCGTCGTGCCGCGTCGAACGCCCATACCGTGACGAACAGAAACGCAATGCGATTGAAACCAGTGTCAAGGTTCGGCAGAAACGTCTCTAGGGTCAGAAGCGGGAGATAGATGAGCGCCAGCAGCGTCGCCAACCCACCATAGGACGTGTACCGGTTCACGACCGCAAACGCCCGAGCTATCCGTAAATGCGGCCTGTGTGCGAACGCATAGTCCAGCGCCCACTGAGCAAGCAGCCCACAGGTCGTTATGCTGAGAACGACCTGCCAAGGAATTTGCCAGGCCACGGTGGCACACACGGCGACCGCGACGCAGAACCCATACGTCACCGCGGCCAGAACCGTATGTAACCACCTCAGACTGTGGACGATCATCATCACCCCGACAAGTGCTGCTACGGCCCATGCGTGATTCGGCGCGTCTGGAATTGCGTAACGACACACCCACAGTCCGGCGACACACATTGTCGTAGCGACGCTGCCCAGTTGGCAGATGGCAAACGGTCGCCAGGCGTCGTTGGCCGGTGGTTCCATGTCTGGTTCCATGTCTGGTTTCGCATGGTCCGTTGAACTTCCGAGCCGCGCCACGCGCGGATCAATCCAGATGCCGACGACCAAGAGCACTGCGGCACCGACCGCTGGTCCGAGCAACTCCGCGCCAGGCAGCGCAAGATTGAGGAAATGGTCGGCAAACGACGCGCTGCCGGTTGCTGCGATTAGCCACGATGCGACCGCCGCAAACACCAATCGACGGTCGGAATACAACCAAGCTTGCAGTGCGAACACGCCGGTCATTACCAAACCAACGAAAAACGTCGGGTAGAGCGCGTGATGCGCGAAGGATACGACAAGCAATAGCCCTGCCAGCGCGACGCTCATCTGTCGTAGCGGCACGGCAAATAGCTGATAACCCCGTCGAGCACATGCCCCCGCGCCCGCAGTTAATGCTGCCATGAGCGGCAGACAGGTTAGTCCGTAGAATGCATAGGGAAGGCGGTCTTCACGCACGGCCGTGGTTGCCGCGCCAACCAACCATTTGGCAAGTTCAAGAAAGAAGACCGGCGAAAATTGGTACGCCACGACCACGCCGGCCAGAGCCAGCCATACGAAGAATCTCTGTCCCGTTCGCCGCGCGACGATCGACATCACGACCGCTCCCAAGGCGGCAGAGGGCACCAGTGCGTAGGGCAAGTAGGGAGGCTCAAATAATTGCGTGAACGCCAGCGCCACGCCTGATCCGCACAACAGTGTTCCTAAGAACAGCGGCACGGCGACGGCCCAAGGTAACGGACGAACAAGGTCGCCAGTTCGCTGCTGAAAGACATAAGCTACGGCGTCGGCCGTGAGCAACACGGGCATCGCCACGAGCACCAGTCCCAGACCAATCCAAGCGGTCGGTATTTCGCCAGAAAAATTCGCGGCGAAAACACCCAGGAACTGCCCACCCAGGAGCAGCACTGGCAAGAATCCATAGACGCGAGGCGCGTTGTGTTCTTCGGTTAGCCAGAAGACGTGCCGATTGACCTTTAAGGCTCCGACAAGAAACACCGCCCACAGCATCAAAGACGCGGCGACCATCGCCACGACTTCCTGCATTGCAACCACCGGGGCAACTGCACCGGCAATGCACAGCAACAAGTAACTCGCTAGGAACGTAGGCTGTGTGCCTTTTAGAAAATGAGCGAAGATACGCCGCGACGCACCAGCAGCCAACAATATATTTGGCAGCAGCAGACCTACGGCGAGGGCCGTGCCTTGAACGGGTCCGAAACCTTGTAGACACGCGCGATAAGCAAACTGATACCATGCAACGAACGACAACGGGAGCAGGAGCACAGTGAGGGCCATTAGCACCGAGCCCGTCTTGTGCAGCACAAATCGGTGGTAACACCATTGGCCGGCTCCGTGGATGACGCCGATATACCCCAGCAGGATCATGTATCTCCACGCATCACCGATCGACTCCCAATGCGACTCGACCATCATTACCGAACTGCCCAGCAAGATGGCCACACCAGCGGCGAGGATCCACTTGATGTTTTGTTCTTGTAAGAACCCGTCTAAGAAACGGACGATCGGCGAAGGGGAATCCGTGGGGCTGCTCATGGCATTGCACTCGTGGGTTCGGGTGGCAGCGGGTCGGGCCAGCGAACAGGCGCGGCCCTCAAGGCACCCTCTATACAAATGCTATGCCAATCGATTACGTGATGCCTCGATCATGGCGTAAGCCCCACGGCCACAACGATTTACGCTGGCCGCACCGAGAAACGCGGGAGGGCGAGTAATGTATGAGTGCAGGTGGAGTGCTGCATGTAGAGTGCAGTCATGGCACTGCGGCGGCTCATCCTCACCAACGCAAAGTCCCATGAGCCGGAGCAAATTCCCCAGTCTCGGACTGGGCCGGAAAACTCACGCAGATTTGATCGTTCGGCGTAGTTTCGGGGCGGTCGGTGTGGAGCTGAGGTTGTCGACCACACTAAATGCACGAAAGCCCAAGGTGCACAGGCCATGATCGTTGTTGTATCACGTGCCCGATCTGCTAAAATTGGGTAGAGGGCATTTCAAAACTAATACAAGCTCGAAGCGCAAGCGAGTGGATCGAACACAGGTGACAATATCCTCGCTGAAATCCACTCGCTTGCGCGTCGTGCTTGTATTGATTCTGTCGCAAGCGAGTTTTGAAATGCCCTCTAGTGAGTTGAACACCGTTTTGAGCCAGTTGCATGAATGATCGCGGGAGCGCGCGTCGCAGGTAATTCGGGCGATTGCGCACTCACTCTTCAAGCTGAAGAGACAACCGACAGCGACTCGCAAACAAACCATCACGATAGTCGCTTTGCTAACATTTTTCTTGCTTGTTGCCACCAGAGCGCCCGAGTTTGGGACCGTTCACTCCCTGTAGAGGTGGGACTCGAAGGAATGCGAGTTTAAGATAGAGCGCAAGTGCGATCGGCACCGGACTGGTGGTTCAAGAAATTATCGGAAGCTGATCGGTCGCTGGTGGCTCGATTATTAATTATGGATCCGGATTTCCATTTGAGGATTAGTCGATGAGACGCAATTCCTATCTTATCCCACGTCGGACCTTTTTAAGGGGCGCCGGTGTGTCGGTGGCGCTGCCTCTTCTGGACATCATGTCCCCAGCGATCAGTTATGCCAAGGACAAGGACAATGCAGTCCCGGTAAGACTTTGTGTCTTGTACAAAGGGTGCGGGGTGAATCCTCATGCGCGGGACATCGTCGGGGGAACGGAAGCAAACTTTGAATTATCGAAAATCCTGCAACCGCTCTCAGGCGTTCAAGACGACATTCTGGTCGTCGGCAATCTTGATAACCAAGGGTCATCCGACCATATGGATGCGCCGACTACGTTCATGAGTGCGACGGGACACAAGGGTGGGAACCGGTACTCATTCGACCAGAGGATCGCCGATCAAGTTGGAAGTGACACGCCGATCAAATCCATGCAATTGACGGCCGACAACGTTTGGAAGCAGCATCCCTGGCTGAATATTTTGTCGTACGACAAAAACAATCAGCCCATGCGAGGCCAGCATGATCCTCAGGTTGCTTTCGACATGCTATTTAAAGATGGCTCCAGGGTTGGTCGCCAAGAAAAATTGCTGAGTGTCTTGGATGGAGTCAAAGACGCATCTTCGTCTTTGTCGGGGAAAGTCAGCTCCCGCGACCGGCAGATTTTGGAGCACTATTTCGATTCGATACGAGACATTGAAAAAAGCATTCAACAGACCAGGAAGAATAGTCGTGAAGCGAACGTGGACAAGAAGATTTCAAACATCGCCCCGGGCCTGGAAGTAGGCAACCTCGGCGAGAGAATCAAAGCCATGCTTGATTTGATCACGCTCGCTTTCTGGACCGATTCGACAAGGATTGCTTCATGCATGCTCGCTAATACCAACAGCCGTGTCCATTATGACTTCATGGGCGTGAATGCTGAGTTTCATTACGTATCGCACCATGTTCGCAATCGAAAGGTTTTGCCGGCCTATGACAAAATCAATATCTGGCACGCGAGGCAATTGAGATATCTGATTGACAAGATGAAAACCTTAAAAGATGGCAGTGGGACTTTGTTTGATAATTCTCTGGTTTTGTGGGGTTCAGGGATCAAGCATGGGGACTATCACTCGCTGACAGACCTTCCGCTCGTCTTGACCGGCGGTGGTGGTGGGAAAATAGACCTGGGGCGGCACGTTCGTTATCCCAAGGCTCAGCCTTACGCCAACCTCTTGTTGACCATCACGACACTCATGGGGGCTGAGACAAAAAGCATTGGCGATTCCACGGGTCAACTTTCGGGCATTACGGAAAAAGCCAATTTCAAGCCCGCCAACCCCGACGACGGCAGTTGGAAAATCATTGCGAGCGATAAAAAGACATTTACGGCGAAGGGCTTGTTGCGAATCAGTATTGAAAGCGAGCGAGAATATTACCAGTTGCGACTTTCAGACAAGAGCGACCTTGAGATCCGGATCCCCTTCATGAATAACCACAAGTTGAGATTCGATCGGTACGTCGGAAAAGTGGTGACCGTGACAGGCCGGTACAGAATGGTTAAGGGAAAGAAGACGATGGTCGTTCTCACCAAGGTCGAGGCGAACTAGCCCGTGTTCAATGCACCGCGATATACCGCAGCAACTTTTGTTGCGTGCGTTCTAGCCTTTGTTGCGCAGTCGCAACCCCGTCACGCTTTGGCCGCCGATTTTGCAATCGTCGCCAAGGTGATCGATGACCAGTGCATGTCTTGCCATGACAGTGATACCAAGAAAGGCGGAATCGAGTTAACGCCGCTGCTTCAGAAAAGCAACGCTTCCTACGGGAAATACACCAAGCTGTGGATCAAGCTTGAACACATGGTGGCCCGCGGCAAGATGCCCCCCAAGGACGAAGGGCCGCTCAAGCCGGCTGACAAGGAAACGATCAAACAATGGTTCCATGAATCGTTTGTTCTGCGGGAGGGAAAATCGCATATCGGGATAACGCCGCTGCGCCGCCTGACGCGTTACGAATTTGAAAACACACTAGAAGATGTTTTGTCGGTCAAGCTGAAGCTGCCCTATCGCGATGTCATTGAGACAAGTTTTCGTCTGTCGACAATTGAAACCATCGTGCCTTCGGATATTCCTGGCCAGTCCGGGTTTGACAATGACGCGCATCGCATGGGACAACTCAAGCCGCCGCTCGGCGAGCTTGCCAAGGGCGTGTCTTACGCCTTGGCGAAGTTCAGGAAAGACTCGGCTGCCAAACAGGCCGTCTTGGGCGTGGCAAATATTCCCAAGAATGCCAAAGCGACTGAAATCAAGAAAATCCTTTCGGCGTTTTTGTTGCGTGCCTTCCGTGGCAATGAAATAGGATTGCCGGAGCACCTGAAGACCTATTATGCCCAGTACCAGAAACATCTTAAGGACTCTAAAGACAGCACGGAGAGTCTTTGGCATGTTTTTGAAATGATCCTGCTCTCTCCGGAATTCTTGTATCGACTTGAAGAAAGCAAGAACCTCGATACGCCTTATCCGGTCACCGGTTTCGAGCTGGCAACACGACTGTCCTATTTCTTGTGGTCGACCGCGCCGGACGAAGAGCTGTTGCGGCTTGGAAAAGATGGCAGCCTGCTGAAAGACGAAGTGCTGAAAGCGCAGATTAACCGAATGTTGAATTCCCCCAAGCGAATCGCGCTGTCCGAAAACTTTGCCGGACAATGGCTCGGATTCAGCGACTTGTTGGCCAGCAGCGAGACTTTCCGGAATGCCCGATGGAACCGAGAGACGTATGATGAAATCCTGTTCTTTTTTGACGAACTGATCAAATCCGACAGAAGCCTTTTAGAGATGGTGCAAAGCGACTGGATCTACAAGCGACCGTCGGTGTTGCGCAAGCGACGCAACGGTTACGTGCGCATCGATCCCAAGACGAGGAAAAACAGGTATGCGGAGGTTTTGTCGCGTCGGCAAATCGAGAACAAGGACAAGTACCGTCCGCCCGGCCTTATCAAAACGAAATCGGATCAGGAAGGCGGCATCATTACCAGCGCGGCCATTCTGCGTCTGACCGCTTCGAAAAACCGCACCAGCCCGATCCGGCGAGGCGTTTGGGTCTTAAGCACCATCATCGGGAGGGAACTTGAGCCGCCGCCGAACGTTCCGCCGCTTGAAAAGTCGCGAGAGGCGCTGAAAATCCGGCGGAATCCTTCCGTGGCGGAACTGATCAAGCAACATGTTTCCAAACCGGAATGTATTTCTTGTCACAAAACCATCGATCCCCTGGGGCTGGGCCTTGAGAATTTTGGGCCGTACGGCACTTGGCGAACCAAATATCCAGACAAGACTCCTGTTGAGTCAGCCGGCGTAATGCCCAATGGCAAATCGTTTAAGACGCCTCGAGAAATGAAACTGTTGTTGCTGGAATTGTATAAAGAGGAGATCGCGAAAAACTTCGTGGAGCAAATGTTTGCGTATGCCTTGGGGCGACAACTACAGCCATTTGATCGAGTGTCACTGGAACCAATGGTGCGCAAGGTCAAAGAGGACGGGTACAGAATAAACACGGTCATCGAGCAGATCGTCTTATCAATGCAATTCAGATACCGACAGGAACTCAAGTAAACGCCACCGGAAGAACTCCCCCCCAGAGACGAGGACCGTGCAAACATCAATAAGCTGCCCAAGAGAAGCAACACTCTCCGAGTGGGCGGTCTCGGTGTCGTAGCGGACTCATGGAAATTCCGCAACGTGACGCTGTTCGTGCAACGGCAAGCGGACCAGGTCAGTCGTTTGAACGTTGTTTGACCAGTTGTTTAATCTCTTTCGCTGACAGCACACGGTCATAAAATCGAACGTCGTCGATTAGCCCAGTAAAATCCCTGACCCCTACCCGCTCCTTCGCAGCTCCAATCGTTATTGTCTTCGCTGCATCGAGTGATCCCGCCGGATGTGTTGTCGCGGCTTCGACGACGCCGTTGACGTAGAGCGCTATACGCCCCGTTTTTGACTCGCGGACCACCACCAAATGATGCCAATGGCCGTTGTTGATTATCGTTCGCGCGCGAATCGTCGGCCATGCACGAATCGGACCTATTGGATATGCACTACCATAGGTGAATTGTCCGCCGATCATCGATATTCCAAAATCGCGGTGGTGGGTACCCGGGAAGTCGCCATCGATCAGCATTTTTCCTTCCCACCAATGGCGTGCTAACGGAGAGGGCTGTGTCGTCTTGACCCAAATCGCGATCGTGAAATCATCCTTGACCGGACGAGGGATGGCCACGGCACCCACACCATCCTTGAATCTCTGCCCGTTGCCGACTCGCCCTTCCCGATCTACCGACGTGGCGGCTGTCTTTCCGTGATGCCCTTTGCCTGAGGCGTCCCGGACAACTCCTTTGACAATTTTTTAAAAACGGTAATGGGCAACAAGGCCTTTGGTTGGAACCTTGTCGCGCACGTGGGTCTTCGACTTGTTGAGGATCACCGCGATTTCGGCCGATCGCCTCTCGGCGGTTACCCGTTTCAGTCCTTTTAACGGAGGTTGCGCTTGCTGCGCCTGTTCGTACCAGAATGCCGCGCGACGCAATGACGGAATTTTCTTGGACTTGTCTTGCGCACGAGCAAACTCATACCAACTGTTTGCCAACATCGCTCGACGATTACTCGTGTCGAGTTTCGCTAACTCTTGAGTAGCAATCTGTTTAAGTTTTTCGTTGCGTCCGGCCGCCAACATCGGCAAGCCGGAGTCCCAGTCTCCTATCACAAAGCACCGATACTCGCCGACGATGGTCTTCGACGCGGCATCGGTCGGATCTGCTTTGATTGCAGCAAGTGCGGCCTTCACCTTGTTGAATTCGGCCGCACGTTTTGTGATGCCCGATTTCGTCGCCTTCGCCGCGCGAAGCAGCTTTGCATCTCGGGACTTGATCGCCGCGCTGACGGCGATATCACTGAGGGTGACCGCGACATCAAATCGACCCTTTTGTACCGCGTCGCTCACCAACTGGTTGGCGACCCGGGCCACAGATTGCTGTTCTGCTTTCGTCCTCGCGGATCGCGACCGTCGCCACACGGTCGACGCCCGTTGCCGTAAGCCATCGACTTGGAAGTGCTTCTCCACCCGGTCGTGAATCGCCATCGCTGCATCGGCGTCGGGCGACACATGGAGTGCAAGTTGAAGAACCGCATAGCGATCGGCCACCCCGACGCTAGCGGAAGACGCGGTGGTGAGTAACCTCTTGACGAGGGCCATTCGCTGAACAGGAGTTTTCGCTGCTGCTACGGCGCTGCCGAAAACCTCTTGGACCAAAGCATCGGCTTTCTGAATGTCCGTGTCAGCGGGGATCGGCGATTTTGCGTAAGCTGTTGAAAGCCCAACGGCAAACACCATCACAGCGACCGTTGTATGAGTGACCACCGAGTGACTCTCTCAATACAAATAGCGAAAAATGTATGACGAAGACCCCCGAGGTCGAATCTTCCACGGCGATACACCGCAGCGATTAAAATATAAGGCAGCGTCCATTCGCATACGATACTTTGCGACATCCTATTTATAAACGACTGCCATATTATAGGGTGGTACTCGGGCTTATGTCAATCAAGGGGGCACGCACATGTCTCGTGAACCAGCAGATACCCGAGCAACCCGTCCCCAGCGATGGTGCCGACGGCAGACCGGCCTATACGCGCGCACAACGACCGATACGCCTACCTCGCGATTGGTTGGCCGCGCTTGACCGTAGATGCGACTCACGCCGGCTGTCACATTGAGGCTAAACCGGACCTGACGTTACCAACGAAATCAGGGGGAGTGCGCAACGTGGGTGCCTGGATGTCTAAGTCTGCAGGCTTGGATTTCCGCTCGAAGGCGGCCTCGCCATTCTCGAAGAGTTGCTTCTGCCACTGATAGAACTGGGTCGGCTTCAAGTCGTGTTCGTCGCACAGATTGGCGACCGAATTCTGATCAATCAAATGCCGCCGCACAATGGCCAGTTTCTGTGTGGCTGTAAAGTGTCGTCGTTGTATCTCGCCCATCGAATTCTCCTTCTTGGGTTATACTGACACACGACAAGAAAAACTCCAGTTCCGACTGAGACAAGACAATATAGTTCATGAGTGCAGAGGCAGCGCCTACGAAACCATTCACCACTTGGCAGGAGAACTCACATGTCCACGACCACCAAAACCAACACGACCGAACTCGACCAACCTCGCAGTGAGGCATTTGCCGAACGACTGGTTGGGATGCTCAACGAGGCGGCGCTCTCGATGCTGATCTCGATCGGACATCGCACCGGGCTGTTCGACACAATGGCCGAATTGCAGCCGAGCACCACCGAGAAGATCGCCGAGAAGGCCAACCTCTATGAACGTTATGTGCGAGAATGGCTCGGCGGGATGGTCGCCGGGCGGATCGTCGAGTACGACCCTCAAAACAAGACCTATCAACTGCCGGCCGAGCATGCACGTTGGTTGACGCGAAAGTTCTCTCCAGAGAATATCGCGGTGACGCACCAGTGGACCAGTACGCTCGGCTATGTCGAGTCGCAAGTGGTCGACAAGTTCCAAAACGGCGGCGGCGTTCACTACGGCTGTTTTCATCGCTTCCACGAAGTGATGGCCGCCGAAAGTGCGCAGACCGTTGTGGCGGCACTCATGAAGCACATCTTGCCCCTGGAGGTTGGCCTGCGCGATCAGCTTCAGTCCGGCATCGATGTGCTCGACATCGGTTGCGGGTCGGGCAAGGCGGCCTGTGCGCTGGCCAAGGAATTTCCCAACAGCCAGTTTGTCGGATATGACCTGTGTGACGACGCGATCGCTGCGGCCCAAGACGAGGCCAAGCAACTCGGCCTGACAAATGTTCGTTTTGAATCGCGCGACATCACGCAGTTGGGCGAGCCGGAAAGCTACGACCTGATCACCGCGTTCGATGTGATTCATGACCAGAAAGACCCGGCCGCCGTGCTCGAACAGGTTCAAGCAGCGCTCAGGCACGGCGCAACATTCCTAATGCAAGACATCCGCGCGTCGAGCCACGTTGAGAAGAATCTCGACCATCCGATCGGTTCGTTTCTCTACGCGATCTCGACGATGCATTGCATGACGGTCTCGCTGGCCCAAGACGGCAAGGGACTTGGCGCCGTCTGGGGCGAAGAGCTAGCAGTGCAGATGCTCGGCGAAGCCGGCTTCAACGACGTCCGTGTTGAGACGCTCGAACACGACATGATCAACAACTACTACATCATGCGGAAGTAATTCGTCCTCTTGCCGAGAATCGCATCATGAAAACAACGCCTTCACCGGCCGGCCGAGTCCATCGGGCGTGACGTAGAAGGGGCGCTTCTCGACCAGATAATGATGGTCGGGGCCGATCCCCATCGCGTGATAGATGCTGGCGTGCAGGTCGGCGATCTTGACCGGATTTTTGGTGGTCGTGACGGGACGCTCTTCGGCCGTCTCGCCATAGGCAAAACCCTTCTTCACGCCGCCGCCGTACATCAACACGGTGCCGGCGCTGGTGAAGTGCCGGTGCATGCCGTAGAACTTCAGGTTATTCACCACCTTGGGCACGGCGACCTGATCACGGACCTTCTTGCCGGGGCGTCCCTCGGTCATCATGTCGCGAGAAAACTCGGAGGCCAACACAATCAGTGTGCGATCCAACAAACCCCGCTCCTCAAGATCGAGCACCAGTTGGGCGATCGGCGCGTCGATCGACTTCTTCATCCCAACCATGCGTGTGTGGCCGTTGTCGTGCATGTCCCACTTCTTGAACGGCCCGTAGCCGGTCGTGACCTCGATGAATCGTGCGCCCGCCTCGGTTAGCCGGCGCGCCAGCAGACAGCCTTGGCCGAACGTCCCCGTGTTATAGATGTCGTAGCTCTTCTTCGGCTCGAGCGACAAGTCAAACGCCTTGGCCGCCTCGGGCGAGGTGAGCAGTCGGTTGGCGTTCTCAAGCGCTCGCAAGAGCGAGTCCCGCTGATGCTGCGAGCCAGCACGGCCGATCGGCGAATCGTCGACCAGTTGCTTGAAGCGGCGATAGCGCGCGGCGAAACGTTCCTTGGTCATGCCCCGCGCGGGACGCACCGCCTGGATCGCCTGCGCCGGATTGGGCAGAAAGAACGGTCCAAATTCCGTTCCGAGAAAGCCCGCGGTGTGGAAGGCCTTGAGCGCTTCGCTCTCGCCGACGTTCATGTTCTGGCCGATATCGAGAAACGCCGGGATCGCCGGGTTCTTGGGGCCCAACGTTCGCGCAATCCAAGCACCAAGATGCGGCGCGGCGACCGTCAGCGGCGGCTCGTAACAGGTGTGCCAGTGAAACTGATGCCGCGAATGCAAAATGAACCCCAGGTCACCGGCGTTGTAGGTACGGATCAACGTACCGCGGTCCATCACGGCGGCCATTTTTTCGAGGCCCTTAGTGAACTTAATGTTGTCGACCGCCGTGGGGATTGCAGGAAACGTCGACAGCACATCTGCCGGGTTGAGTCCCTTCTTGAACGGCGTGTACCGCTTGGGATCGAACGTGTCGGTGTGGGCCATGCCGCCCGCCATCCAGAGCACGATCACCGTATCGGCGGTTGCCTTTGGTTTGGCCTTGGCAGCCGCCTGAGCCGTCTCATGCGGATAGCCCGCAGCCAGCGCTCCCAAAGTGCCGGCCGTAGTACGCTGAAGAAAATCGCGTCGTGAAGCGGTCAAGGGTCCCATCGGTTTGATTACTCGCAACAAGAGTGAACGTGAGTCTGTTTGCAATACGATAATGCGCGTCGTTAATAAATCAACTGAAACTCCGGCAACATGGCCATCATCCAGAGCAGATCTTCGACCCCTCGCGGACTGACCGGCGTGCCGATCGCTTGTAGGGCCGTCATGCGTTCCTTGGGCGTTGGCGCGCGTCCGAGCGCCTCGCGAAAGAGACGATCCACCACTGCCTCTGGCGTTTGCTTCTTGTCGGCGCTCCATATCGGCCCGCCTCGTTGCAGAAGGGCCGCCAAGCGATCACCGTTCGTGAGTTCCAACGTCTGTAGCGTGGTGGCCACGCTCTCTCGCCGCGTCACGACCTGATCCCTTTTCGGTCGGCCGAGCGCGACCATCAGCGGATCGAGCTTCCTTGTGCCGGCACGTTTCCACGACGGACGCTGATCGGCCGCTTTGCCCAAGAGCACGACCTGTTCGATCGCGTCGAGCAGTTGCTCTGCCGACATTCGCCGCACGAGTGGACCTCGAAAAACATAGTCATTTCCCTGCTCGTCTTTCCGAGCTTCGACCGACGCCATCTGATAGGCCCGGGAGGTGAGAATCTGTCGCATCGTGTGCTTCAGGTCATATTTGTGGCTGACCGTATCGACGGCCATCCAGTCGAGCAGGTCGGCACTCCACGGCGGCAAATCCATCTCGTCGACCGGCTCGACCAACCCGCGACCAAAGAAAACGGCCCACAGCCGATTCACGACGGTCCGCGGAAAACGGCCGTTTTTCTCATGCGTGATCAACTTGGCCAACTGTTGTTGACGTACATTCTTGGCGGCCTTGGCGTCGATCGCGCCTAACTCGGGATAGAGAAACGCCGAGGGAACGACCTTGCCGGTCCCCTTGTTGCACTTGTGCATCTCGAGCGGACCGTTGGCGAACGTCGACGCCAGCGCGTAGGCGTCCCGCAAACTCCAATGGTTGATAAACGAATCGTGACACGAGGCACATTTTAGATTCAGGCCCAGAAAGACCTGCGCGACATTCTGTGCGGCCTGCATCTCGGGCACCTGCGACGCATTGACGGTACCTCGCCAGCGAACGCCCTGAATGAAGCCCGCCGACCCTCGTGCCTGTGTGATTAGTTCACGGACGAACTGGTCATACGGCATGTTCTTGGAAAGCGCCCCGGTCAGCCAGCCGGTAATCGGTTTGCCGCCACCGCCGTGATACTGCCGGCTGTAACTGTTTCGCAGCGCGTCGTTCCAAAACGTGATCCAGTGTTCGGCATAGTTCTTATTGTCGGCGAGCAGCTTGTCGACGATCGCCTCGCGCTTGCGAGGATTCTTGTCGGCAATAAACTGCTCGACCTG
>Ga0114996_10006185_pt1 | contig 13875 bp, 13 predicted proteins | sample ArcticOcean_MG_C_4_FD_87039 | JGI IMG/M metagenome (GOLD analysis project Ga0114996, IMG submission 87039) | Marine microbial communities from western Arctic Ocean - ArcticOcean_MG_CB4_134 | ecosystem: Environmental > Aquatic > Marine > Oceanic | place: Arctic Ocean: Canada Basin | collected... | reverse complement strand
GTTTTGTTTATTGCCCGTGTGACTATGGGATTTCAGTTTCAGTCCATAGCCTCCCTCTCTCCACTTATGGTTAATGAGTTTGGTATTGGAGTAGCGGATTTAGGAATTCTCATTGGGTTATATGTGTCACCGGGTATTTTTTTTGCGCTACCCGGTGGAACCGTAGGAAGAATTTTTGGTGATAAGAAAGTCGTGACTGCTGCTATGGTACTTATGCTTTTGGGTGGGGTAATAACGACGATTGGTTCACACTATAACTTACAAATATTAGGACGAGTAATTGCTGGAGTTGGGGGTGTGTTTTTAAATGTTTTGATGGCAAAAATGGTAACGGATTATTTTTCTGGAAAAGAAATCTCGTTGGCTATGGGTATTTTTGCAAACTCTTGGCCCGTTGGAATCGCAAGTGCCCTTTTAATTTTACCATTAGTAGGAGAGTTCACCAGTTTTTATTTCGCAATGGGTGTTGTGGTTCTTTTTACTCTAATAGGTCTATTACTTTTTACGAGTTTCTATATTCCGGTAGAATTTTTAAAGACACCAAGAAACGGAAAAATTAAAATAAGTAAGACAGCACTTAAGGCGGTTTTGTTTGCGGGGATAATTTGGGCATTTTATAATGCTGCACTGGGTATGATTTTTGGCTTTGCTCCCATTTTTCTTATTGAAAAAGGGTGGACAATCTTGGAAGCAAGTTCTGCTACAAGTCTTGTTTTGTGGGTGGCAGTTATATCTATACCAATCGGCGGTTATATAGCGGATCGAACCGGTCACAAAGATGTGATATTACTTTTTAGTTTACTGGTATTTGCAGGTCTTTTGTCTTTGGTACCTCATGTTGATGCAGTAATACTGATTTTTATTTTAATAGGTATTTTTGGGGGACTGGGAGCTGGGCCGATTTTGGCTTTGCCTTCTGAGGTATTAGGCCCAGAAACAAGAGCCTTTGGATTAGGAATTTTCTTTACCTTATTTTATATTGGGACTTTTTTTGCGCCAGTACTTGCCGGAACTCTTTCCCAGTTCACGGGCAGCACTGGTGTAGCTTTTTATATTGGATCTATAATGCTAATTCTTTCATGTTTAGCCTGGGTAGGGTTTCGAATTTCAGCGCGTCAGTTTTATTTAAAAAATCTTTTAAGTAATGACTGCTGAAGTGCACTAAATTTGTATTAACTGAGTATTTTTAGGAGTAGAAATAATGTTGTTTTTCTTTTCGCCGGAGAAATGTTGGCCCCCACTCTCGTGTAGCCTCATAGGCATCGGGTAAAGCCCTGCCGTTAAATAAAGATAACCAGAGACGAAGCATGCATCGGCGCTTTTCGAGTTCGGGATGGTCTTCATAATTTTCTCTTGAATGGAACGTTGTTGCATTGTTTGCGATTTCTAAATCCCCTGCTCGCAACTGCATATCAAAACAAAACTCTTTATTGTTACATAACGTATCTACTAAGTTTAGTACGTCTATTTGTTTATCTGTTAATTTTGGGACGTCAGAAAAGCGCTGTGCCGTTTCAATATATTTACGCTTATAGAGAGCCGAAATAAGATTATCATGTTTTATGAATATTGGAACTTTTTGATATTGACTTTCATTAACATTTTGAGCCCGCGTATCAAAATAAAATGGTTCCTGAAGTATTTCTGCTAGATCTGGCCGCATCTTTTTTATTGCGTTAAAAATAGCTACAGATGAAACCAATTTTGATAAACCACCTCTCTTTGCTGCGCGAAGACACATCAGTGCAAAAACGTCTCCCCCGTCTGTATGAAATTGTAGTTCTTCACTTGTTTGAAATCCGCGGATATTGTCTGTCTTTTCGATAGCTGCTCCTGTATCAGTTACTGTATGAATTAGTGCGCCAGCTTTATCTTGTGGCTCTGGAAAGCCAAAGAATTTACCGTGACACCAAAGCATTACTTTAGCACCGTCATCTTCAAATTTTTCTACAGGTAAGTTTCGAAGAACAACAAATCCTAACCCGCCTTCTAATTGATTTTTTGCAGCTGTTATCCGATTAAAAAAGCTACCCAGAGGAAAATCTTCCGTGCCGAGTTCATATAGATGTTTTTTAGATTTAAGTGCAATTTGAGTGGCATTAATTAAATCCTGCTGCTCTTCTAAATTTAACGCCATTAGCCAATCGGTGTTGCCATTTAAATCGGACTTTTTCCACTCACCAATTAAGTTTTTTCTTGCATTTTTAATCCTAATAAAATTTATAAATATTTTTAAAATATATATAATTATAAGATAATTACCAGCAACGTATTTACCAAGTAGAATTAGGACCTTCTAAAAACACTGTTTCTTCTGGCGTATTTTTTCTTCCTAATGTTGCATTGCGATGTGGATACCGTCCAAATCTCTTTATTGCTGTGGTGTGATTCGCCCAAGAGGTTCTTATTTGTTCAAAACGAGGGTGTGTACTCAGATGTTCTTTTAATATTTTAGGTGTCAATTCGTGATCGTTTATATTCTCACTATGTATCATTGGTAAAAGTGCAAATAGTTTTTCCTCATTACTTAATTTAGTAATGAATTTTTTGGCTTGTATTTCCTTTGAAAGCTTTAGGGCTTTATCGTCATGAGCAAAGGCGCATTTGTCGTTTCGAAATAAATTTCTTGAAAATTGATCCAATACAATAATCAGTGCTAGTAATGAATGGGGAGCTTTCGACCAATAATCAAAATCTCCAATTATGGCGCTCTCATAAGCTTCAAGAAAACGGCTTTCAATAATACTGTCAAATTCAAGATCTTTTTTAAACCACTGTTCGGGCGTGCATTCTGTAAACCAGAACCTTAGAACTTCTTTATGCATGATTACTCCTCAAGATTTTAATATAAATTGCCGTTTTTTTTTAAACTACTTTAGAATAAAAAAGCCCGTTTATTTAATTGATTATATTTACTATAGTTGTATTTGTGAATGTAATTGGGGTTTTAATGAAGAATTTATTTTTATCATTTCTATTTACGACAATGGCTTTGTTGGTAGTTGACTTTGTATGGCTTTATTATGCTGTTGGTTATTTTTATGAACCAAATATCGGAACCCTTTTGAACGAAGAACCCATAATGTGGGCTGCGATATTATTTTATTTAATTTACCCATTAGGTGTAACGATTATAATTATTGAACCAGCTTTAAAGGATTACCGAATCAAAGAAGTTTTTTGGAGAGGAGCCATTTTTGGTATTGTTGCTTACGGTACATACAATCTCACTAATATGGCAACTCTAAAAGATTGGTCGTCTAATGTTGTTGTGGTAGATATGATTTGGGGTGGACTCTTAACCGGGTCCTCGTCTGCATTTGGTCTTTATTGTACAAGAAAATTTAATTGATTTTGAATTAATTTTAAGTAGTGCAACGTTTTATTAGTTTACACTTCTAGGCGATAAATTATTTTCTTTGCAGAAAGAATTTTTATTCAGACTTAACTTTATCTTCGGTCTTATTTTCAAAGTCTTTTGCACTATGTCTTTCGTGAAGTTGAAATTTAGGGTCCCCACTCGTTTTATTAACCATCCGGCCTCGTTTTACAGCAGGCCGATCTTCTATACGGTTGGCCCAACTAAGGACATTTTTGTATTTATCTACGTCTAGAAATTCTCCTGCATCATACAGACGACCCAAGGCAAGTTGCCCATACCATGACCAAATGGCAATGTCTGCGACAGTATAATTTGAACCACAAATGTATAATTTATTTGATAAATTTTGGTCAAGGACGTCTAATTGCCGCTTAACTTCCATTGTAAAGCGGTCGATACTGTATTCAATTTTACTAGGGGCATACTTATAAAAATGACCAAAGCCCCCACCGAGATACGGTGCGCTAGCCATCTGCCAAAATAACCAAGATAAGAATTCTGGCCGTTGATTGGGATCAGACGGCATAAACATATTAAATTTTTCTGCTAAATAAAATAAAATTGCACCAGATTCAAAAACTCTAGTAGGAGTTTCAGTGCTATGATCTACCATCGCCGGGATCTTGGAGTTGGGATTGATTTCAACAAAACCACTTCCGAATTGCATACCATCAATCTTTATTAACCAAGCATCATATTCTGCTCCAGTAACGCCTTGGGCAAGTAATTCTTCCAGTAGAATAGTTACTTTTACACCATTTGGAGTTGCATTTGAGTAGAGTTGAATAGGGTGTTCTCCTACGGGAAGCCGTTCATCGTGAGTGGCTCCAGCTATAGGCCGATTTATTTTGGCAAATGCCCCACCGCTTTCTGAACTCCACTGCCATATTTTTGGTGGAGAATAAGTTGAACTATTGCCCATAATACTTTCCTATTCTTATATAACAGGGTGTTTTTACCACTAACCTTCAGATAGATCTACCGGTGTTATTTGACTGATAAAATATTTTACATAATATTTGATAGTAACCTCTTAATTTTCTTAATAAAGTTTTGTTATTCCTTATCTTTAGACATATATATGGAGAGATATTTGAGCTTGGGGATTTTAAAATGGTAGATGTTTCTGAAATAGAGGTAGTAGCTACTAATTTTAAAAAGCGCCTTTCTGGCGTAACTAGTACTATTATTCAGCTTATTCCCGAGCAGAGGAAATTGGGGTTAAAAATTTGTGTATTAGGGTCAAAATTACCCGGGAGCATTTCGCAAATTGGTTATTTTTCAATTTTAAAGCTTTGGAAAAAACCTAAAACAAAACTCAATAGAATATGGCACGCAAGAAGAAATAACGAAATGCTATTAGGTATTATTTTTAAGTACCTCCTTGGTATGCCTATCAAGTTAGTTTTCACTTCTGCGGCTCAAAGAGAGCATACTAAGTTTACCAAGTGGATGATCAAAAGAATGGATGGAGTTATAGCAACTAGTAAGAAGTCCGGTTCATTCTTAGAGGTTAAACATGATGTTGTAATGCACGGCATTGATATTAATTTATTTAAGCCAAGTATAGATCAAAAAACTGAAGGCGCCGAAGGATATCTTATAGGTTGCTTTGGTCGTGTTAGATACAGTAAGGGAACTGATTTATTCGTTGAGGCAATGATTGAGTTATTACCTCACTTTCCTGAGTGGACAGCGTTAGTTTGCGGTCGAGTTACGGGTCCACATAAATCGTTTTCCAATGCGTTGCGGCTAAAAGTAAATGCCGCAAATCTTACTGACAGAATTATATTCAAGGGAGAGGTGGCTGATATCAAGCCATTCTATCAGGATCTAGACCTGTATGTAGCTCCTTCAAGAAATGAGGGTTTTGGCCTTACTCCCCTTGAAGCCATGGCATCAGGAACAATGGTTATAGCTAGTGATGCCGGATCCTATGAAGAAATGATTCTTCCGGGACAAACTGGGGAGATTGTACCGGCCGGAAATCAGGAACTTCTAACTAAAGCGATCGAACAGTATTTCTCTAAACCATCAAAAGCGATTCAGGGAAAAGAATTATGCCGTAGGCATGTTGAAGACAACTTTCAAATTATCTCTGAGGTTAATGGGGTATCGAAGGTTTACAAGAAGTTAGGATCCTAAATCATTTAGCCAATCTGAAAGCTAAGAATTATCACTCTAAAACATTTTTATGACTACGATTAATCCAAAAAAGAATTAGTAAATTCAAAATATTTTTTTAATACCAAGGTTGCCAACAAACGCTCTGTTTCTTTGTTGGCAAATTTCTTTGTCCAATTATTAGCATTTTCAATTATTGACAGGGCCTCTTTTGGGTGTTGTTCGTAATAGTTTATTTTTTCTTCTAAATCTGAGACGTCTTCTTTTATTTCTATATAATGGATTCCAGGTTTAAGAAGGCCTTCCATAAACCACGTCTCGTAAACCAGGGGAGGGCTGACGGCTATTGAATTGGAACTCATGATCCATTTTAAGTTTGTTGCGACATCGTCACCCTCGATTGAAAGAATATATCTAAAGTCCAACTGTTCTTTTCGAGACAACCAGGGTCTACATTTTTCTGGAGAATCAGGAGCGTGAACGAAGCCTATATCATGATTGGGGTGGTTATAGTATTGATCGACTAATGCCGTGCGCTTCCAATTGTTCGGCCTTCCCCTATAAGTGGCAAAAGGTTTTTTATTCTCCCACGGTTGTTTATCCTCCATAAAAATTAGGTGACGTAACTTATCAAGTGGAAATAGTATTGAGTTCTGGTTTTTGCCTTTTATTGGCCGGCTCTTTACTATCGTAGGTACGGGAGGAATGTGCGTTATATCACCAAATTCGTAGGCTATCGGTAAGTTCCTGCCAAACCCACGCGCGTATTCGAGTAGATCGAGTTGGTACAACGAGGGTCTATTTGAATTACTAAATGCAGAGATTGTGGAATTGGTTTTAATATCTACTATCGTATTTAATTTGTTTAAGTAGGAAACCTGGTTTTCAATTTCGATTTTTGGAGAACCATTCTGAATTGATTTAAGTAAATTTTGAGTACGGGTTTTGTGAAAATACTCGGGTAAAAAGCGGTTTAATATTGCTTTAGAAAAGTAAGCCAGTCTTCTAATCATGCTATCACCATTTTGAAACTTACCGTGAAATCTATTCTTATTTTTCTTTGTTGTGGTGTGTATTATTTTGAAATAATTATTCTAAAAAATTTATAACAAAGTTATCCATCGCTGAGTAAACTGATAAGTATCTTATCGCAAGGTATTAGGTAGAACCATAAAATGATTTTTTGATGATTTTGAATAAGTTAATAGCATGGGTTTTGTAACCTGCATAATAATATACTGTAGACTAAATATAAAAAAAGAATATCCCTTAGGAGATTTCTTAGTACGAGGATGGTCCAATGACGGATGTTATCAGTTTTATTCATGAGGCAAAATGGGATGATTTTTCTCCAGACATTAAGCATAGTGCTATCCGAGCACTGATAGATACCCTTGGAGTATCTGCTGCGGGTTCGCAAACCGAACTGTCTCGAATTATTTGTAATCATGTTGTACGGCATTTTGGGGGCGATGCCGCTAGCCTTTGGTGGGATGGCAGACGGGTTAGCCCTGTTGGTGCTGCATTGGCAAATGGAATGACAATTGACTCGCTTGACGCACATGACGGTCAACTACTATGCAAAGGACATATCGGTTGTGGTTTAATACCAGGTTTGTTTGCTATGGCGGAGGCGGAAAATAAACTTGATGCTCTGGATATACTTACCTCACTAGTGATTGGTTATGAAATCGGTACCAGAGCAGGAGTGAGTCTACATGCAAGTGCACCAGATTATCATACTTCGGGTGCATGGATAGCCGTCACAGTTGCAGCTGTTGGAGCTCGTATTCTTTCTCTCGATAGCAACAAGACACGAGAGGCTATGGGCATTGCAGAATATCATGGGCCTCGAAGTCAAATGATGCGCTGTATTGATTTTCCAACGATGGTTAAGGATGGATCTGGTTGGGGATCAATGGCTGGAGTTAGTGCGGCTTATCTCGCATCTGATGGGTTTACAGGTGCTCCAGCTGTTACGATTGAGGGAGAAGATGTATCAGAGTACTGGAAAGATTTAGGAAAACATTTTTATATTAACGAGCAGTATATCAAGCTTTATCCGGTTTGTCGTTGGGCTCAACCGGCTGTTGAGGCTGTTCTGGGATTAATTCGTGAGCATCATATAGCCCCTGAGAAAATTGAGTCCATCACTATTGATAGTTTTTATGAGGCGAAGAAATTGTGTTCGATGGCAAGAAATACAGAACAGGCGCAGTACTCTTTACCTTTTTCTGTTGCTGTTGCGGTAGTTAGAGGTACCATAGAAGTGTCTGATGTTACCCATGCTGGGCTTACTGACCCAATCATCCAGGGGTTAGCACGAAAAGTTAAGATTACTGATAATGAAAAATTTAATGCTGTTTTTCCGGCTCAACGTCTGGCGACGGCTCTAATTATTACCAAAGATGGTAAAAAATTTAAATCGGGAGTAACTAGAGCCCTTGGGGATCCTGAGGACGGTGTTTCTGATAGTGTAATTACTAATAAGTTTAGAGCTATGGCAGGAACTAGGCTTGACCTCGATGTCGTTAATGCTTTTGAGGCTGAGCTATCCGGAATTAGCGAAGTTAAGGATATAAGAAATTTACTCAAAATACTTTCTAAAAGCCGTAAACTTTAGGTGTAATCTTGTGGATTTATTAGGAATTATTACTGAATTTTGACATTTTATAAATTAAGTCTAGCTTAAGTTTTTTTTTATTAGAATCTCTAGACATTAACAAAGAGAAAATTATGATGCATGAAATTCTTGATCTGGGTCGATACCCACTTGATCAGCAAGGTACTATAAAGTGGAAGAACTTAGTTGAGCGGTGTCAAGTTGATCTTGAAAAAAATGGTATGTTTAATCTTGATGGACTTATGGCTCCGGTAGTAGCACAGAGGTCAGCTGCGGAGTTGAGTTCGAAATTTCTTTTGGAAAGTTTTAATCATACGCGAGAACACAATATTTACTTCACCAAAACCATTCCAGATATCTCTGACGACCATCCAGCATTGACTCGCTTTAATACGTCGAACGATACTCTTTGCTGGGATCAAGTTACGGGTACTCCTATGGATATATTATATAAGTGGGAACCTTTTGCGGTATTTCTAGCCGCAGTTATGAATAAAAAAGAGCTCTATCCCATGGAAGATACTTTGGCTGGTTTGAATGTGATGTCTTACAGAGAGGGACAGCTTCTTAATTGGCACTTTGACCGGTCAGAGTTTACCACCACTATGTTGCTTCAAGCACCTGACACTGGGGGAGAATTTTTGTATCGAAGTGATTTGCGGAGTGTCGATAATCCAAATTACGATGGTGTTGCTCGGTTATTGCGTGGTGAAGACCCTGAAATGCGTAGTCTGACGCTTAGCCCCGGTACATTGAATGTTTTTAGAGGAAAGAACACACCTCATAAAGTAGCTCCAGTTCGTGGAGACATGGTGCGCATGATTGCTGTATTTTCTTTTTTTGATAAGGCTGGGGTGTGTTTTTCTGAAGAAGAACGACTAGGTTTTTATGGGCGGGCTAATTGATGTTTGGCGCTTAAATGACCAAATTTACTGCCTTTAAAGATGACCGTAAGGCTACGTATTTAAATTCAGAAGGAGCCGACCTCCCTCTTATTTCGTCGATAGGAACTGATGTGTTGGATCGCGCGCGGTCATATAGACTGGCACGATTGCGTGATCAAATGCAGGCGGCTGATGTGGATGCATTGCTTTTGTATGACCCTGTTAATATTCGCTATGCATTTGACAGTTCCAATATGCAAGTTTGGACTGCCCATAATGCAATACGATACGCGCTGGTTTTAAGCGGTGGTCCAGCGATCCTGTTTGAGTTCAAAGGGTGGGAACATTTAGCAAATGGCTTACCGGGGATAGATGAAGTGCGCACAGCGATTTCGTACATATTTATGGCCCACGGAGATAAGGTTGACGGTTTCCTAAGAGATTGGGCTAACGAGATATCTGATTTGTTGCATCAATATGGGAGCCAAAAACCACGGCTTGCGGTAGACAAGCTTGAACTTAATGCAGTTCATGCACTGACGGAACTTGGGGTAAGCGTTGTTGACGGAGTTAAGATTGCCGAACTTTCTCGAGCGATTAAATCTCCAGAAGAAATTGAATTGATGCGCTGGACTATTCGGGTATGTGAGGCTGGATTGGCACGGATCTATGAACACTCAGTTCCTGGTGCTACTGAACGTGAACTCTGGGCTCACCTTCATTTTGAAAATGCGCGCTCCGGAGGTGATTGGCTAGAAACTAAGCTCCTGACATCCGGCCCTAATACGAACCCTTGGTATGGTGAATGTTCAGATAGACAAGTTAAGAGAGGAGAAATGATTAGTTTGGATACTGATATGATCGGCCCATATGGGTATTGTGCTGATTTATCTCGTAGTTGGGTTTGTGGATATGAACCCATGAATGATACGCAAAAAAGGTTATATTCAACTGCTTTGGCGCAAATTGAACATAATATGGCGCTGGTTCAACCAAACATAAGTTTTTCTGAGTTCAATGAAAAAAGTTGGCGTATTCCAGATAGGCATGTTGAATATCGTTATTCTTTAGCTTCTCATGGAGTTGGTATGGCTGATGAATGGCCAGTTTTGCCGTTGCATGTTGATTGGACTGAGCGGGTCACCTCTGGAACTTTTGAACCTGGTATGGTGTTGTGTATGGAAATCTTGATTGCTTAAAAAGGTACAGAGTCAATTAAATTAGAAACACAGCTTCTTGTAACTGAGGCAGGAACTGAGCGCCTCGATAGTTTTCCTTGGGAAAATATTTGAGGACTTAATTTATGATTCTTTATTAAACGAAATATATCCTGAGACAGGGTTTCCAATCACCCATACCTCTCGTAGGGGTATTTCTTGTTCTATCATCTTTCTGAGTTCATTTATTGAATAAAGTTGTGGTATTCATGGAAACGCTTCAGTCCACTTGTTTACAATTCCATTACATCTCCGAGCATTATCTATTGAACCTTTGCGTGGTTTTTTGCTGATTTATTCTCCCAATTATATAATTATGAAAAATATAGTTTAAGCTGTTGGCTAATCTGGCTTTGTACAAATTATTCTTAACCCCCCGATTGCTTTAACTTTAAAATATTTAACAATCTTCCCATAAAAATGCTTCATTTGGTTAAATAAATCTTGGCCATGTAACACTGTAAAACTTTTTTCGCCCATTAAAAATTCTTGATACCTTTGGCTTGTAAAGGTAGACCAATCTTTTGGCATATCTTCAAAAACTTCTACCTCAAAGCCAACTTCGGTTAATAAATTTCTGTATTCTAATTGCCCAATCAAAGAATTTGCGAATAAATTTTTATTGACAGAATTCCAATTCATCTTAGCCCCTGGGTTTAAAATGGTTAAATCTTCAATAAATAGTTTCCCGCCTGGTTTCATGAGAGAGAATATTTTCTCAGTATATACTGGTCTATTTGGGATATGATATAGAGCAAGCCAACTTACAATTTTGTCAAATTTTTGGACTTCAGGTTTGTACGTTAAAAAATCTGCACGTCTGTGTTTGACGTTTTTTTGCAGGCCACACCTTTGTGTTAACCTAGCACCGACCTCGTGATAGTCCTCTTGTAATTCAAGGGCGGTGACAATTGCATTTGAATTATGGGCTATATACCTGGAAGGCCCACCCCAACCGGAACCTATTTCCAAAACTCTATCCTGATTGCAAATATTGAGTGTATCAATACAGTATTGAACACTTTCAATACCATGATAGTGTAGTTGATCAAATTTATTTAATACCTTTATTGTTATCAGATCATTTTCAAAAAATCCAAGATTTTCCAAATCCCTAAAAATCCTACCGGCATGAGGATAGAGCTTCATGTCTTTTATATCTAAAGTAGATGACAACTTTTACACTCCATTTTAGAAAAATGAACTTCTTTAAAGCTCGTTATTTGTATGATTTAATCTCAAAAGTTAATTATTTACTTGAATTTCATGGCTTAGAATAGAGTAATAATTGGGTAATTAGTTATACAGCATTTATCATAACCGCTGTAGCTGAGATTTGAATGCAGCAACCAACCCCTAAAATGGCTATTTGTGAGTGTCTGGTAGGTCGTGAAGCTGGATCAGGAAACATCTCGAGCCAATAGGGGTTTACAAGTACTCTGTCGTTTTTGTCTATAAAGAACAAATCTAGTTTAATGATATCTGTGGGTGTTGCACCAGCCTCGAGAAGAGTGGCTTTTAAAGAGTCAAAGGCAAATCTGATTTGTGTTTCTTTGTCTTTTGGGAATCCACCCGTAGTTGGATCATGGCCCATGATTGCGGATGTCATCAAAATATTTCCGATGGTACATCCCATCGGGATAGGATTTTTATGAGCAATTAACCCGGAGGGATTAATACTACGCCTACTCATTGAGTGAAATGTTCGATTGGATTTTCAAGGCGCCCCAGTGATTCAATTGTAATACCTATAGTTCCAGTTGTCTCACTTATCAGAACACTTTTGTGTCCTCTTGGAAACCTACCACGACCCTTACCAGTGTTTCAAATGATATAATGTCACCAGGTTCGAGGGTAAAGTATCGACTAGCCTCAGAAATACAGTGTTCAATTGTGAACCGATAGTTTGAGGTGTGATCTTCAGCGAAAACCTCGCCATCAATATCAGCTATAACAGTTAAATTGTTTGGGTCCTTTACCTCCCTCTCTGGTGCAGATCCAAGGCCCAATGGGAGCGGAAGTATCAGCGCCCTTAGATCGGGTGTGGTATGCGTAGTACATTTCCCTATCATCATCACCGTGTAAACGGCGCCATTTAAAAAATTCTTTTCGAGCCATGTCCGGATCGTAGGTTACGGCTATACTATCTTTTCCAAATTTTAATCCATGGGAAGTCACATCATTATGTATTGTATAACCAAATATGTGGTTCAGGACTTGATCTTCTGATATATCTTTAGCGAGTTTCCCTATAATTGCACAAATTTCAGGTTTTGGAATGACGGCTCCTCAAGAAGGATCAATCCTAATGGGTTTTCCATTTCCCTGTAAGGCTGATGGGGGTTTAAGAAAATAATTTGGTACACCAGGATCAAAATGGGCTTGCTTCATTAGTTCTTTATTGTTGAAGGCTACTCCTAAAATTTTCGATGGCTTGGTAACAGGTGGCAACCAGTCAAGTAAAGAGTCCTCTATCGGTTCTACAGAACTTACTGACAACGAAAGTTGGTTTAGGATATCTTTATCTTCTAGTTCGATTAATTCAAGAATGCTGTGAATGGGTGGGATACCTGACTTTTTACATATGTCAGCCATCAGACGTGCTTTATTGTCTTCTCCTTGCATAATGGCAGTTGGTTTCCCGTTATAGTTAATTGTTCCGAATCTCATCGACGCTTCTCCAGAAAGGTTTCCAGGGTAACGGGTTTTTCTTCAAGGAGTGACTTTTTTACAGGTGTACCATCGAAATCAGTAGCTTCGTAAAACCATTTTTCAGTAGCAGGTAAACCCCATAATTGTGATCGGGTAGTGTCTGTGAGCGACCATCTTTTGGGAGCCATATTACTGTCAATGAATTGGTAATGGCTTGTAAACAACTCGATTCGATGGCCGTCGGGATCACGAAAATAAACAAACATTGCGTTTCCTATTCCGTGCCGTCCTGGACCCCGGTCCATTGTGTGTGCCAGCCCCAGAGATGACATAACGTCAGATACATGAATTATATTAGTAACTTCGGGGACGTGATAAGCGAAGTGGTGTAACCGTGGACCAGGGCCAGATCCAAAAACAACATCTTGTGGATTATCTTTCCTTTTCAGCCAAATGCCCCAGATTTCATTAGCAACATCATCGGAGGTGTATTCAGTTAAACGAAAACCTAAGTCACTGTACCACTTTAGAGCAGCCGTAACGTCGTGAGTTGAAATTTGAACGTGGTCAAGATTTGCGGGACTTGCTCCGTGATGTTTGTGGAATTGTTGCATTAAAGATTGGCTTTGATCCATGACAGCACAAAACTCGAGTGGAATGCCCAAGGGATCAGTTACATGTAAAGTTTTTCCTTGAAAGGGACGCTCAACGAAGGAAGCTTCTAGGCCACTTTTATTAAAGACATCATGGGCACGATTTAGATCTTTATCCGTATACATTCGATATCCCATGCGAATACATTTAGCGGGATGATCAGACCTTTGAAAAATAATCGAATGATGAGAGGTCTCTTCTAGGGCGCGCAGATATAGGCAGTCTTTATCTTGGAATGTTACTTCAAGTCCAATACCTGTTTCATAGAAATATCTCGTTGCATCGAGGTCTTTACTAGTCAAGACAACATGACTGGTCCTTGTAATATCGAATTCAGGT
>Ga0114996_10006183_pt1 | contig 13878 bp, 10 predicted proteins | sample ArcticOcean_MG_C_4_FD_87039 | JGI IMG/M metagenome (GOLD analysis project Ga0114996, IMG submission 87039) | Marine microbial communities from western Arctic Ocean - ArcticOcean_MG_CB4_134 | ecosystem: Environmental > Aquatic > Marine > Oceanic | place: Arctic Ocean: Canada Basin | collected... | reverse complement strand
CCCGCCAACACCGAAGCAGGTGCGATGGTGTTCGGCATCTTGGCAGTAATCTGGGGCGTTGTGTTCCTTGCCATGGGGCTGTAGATCATGCGACAGGACATGGACTGACCGGACAAGTTGTTAGGAATTGGAATAGGGGCGCACTGTTCAGGTGCGCCCCTATTGTTTTGACGTTCGACAGGCAGCGTGAAATTAGTGCGCCGATATTGAGGAGACGATTCATTGTGAAAATCACTCGAAATCCGCACCATTCTCAATCTGACGCCAATCGAGACGTCTCGGTAACGTTGATCTACTGATAAAAGCAGTTCGGGGCATTGGTTCGTCAAATCTCCGGACATGGCAGTAGTTTTCGGGAGTTAGAAATGCGTCGCCCGTCTCTGATAGCTCTGATAGCCGTCACCGTTTTATTCGTCGGGGCAGCCTTGCCTGCCCGAGCAGCCGATCCGGTCGGCGAAGACGGAGTCATGGTCATTCTCCTCGATGAAGGAGCGTCACCAGTTCAACGTGACCTCGATGCCGCCCAAACCGCGGCCCTCACGATTGCTAGAGGAACCAAAGCCGGCACTCTTGCCGCAGCGACTTATGGCGTCAAAACTAACGAAATAGTTTCGGCTGAATCAGGGCCGAACGGAATTCGACTGGTTGACGATCTCATCACGACCGTCCGCTCGATGGACATCGGACCTGCACGCTCTGACCAGTTCGCTGCGCTGACCGATTCGTTCTCATTCCTTTCAAGGATAGACGCAGCCCCCGGATCGCGGACTACTTTCATTACCTCTGGTCGAATTCTTGGCGAATCTGAAGGCACTCGAGATCGACTGCGGAGCGTCGCCGACCTGTTTGCATCAGAAGGATGGGTGATCGATGTTGTCGCCCTGCCTTCTACCGAGCCTGTGTTACGCGACCTTATAAGCGGCCTGGCCACGGGTTCCGATGGCGTGTTCTACGACACCGGTACTGCATCAGGAATAGCAGCGTTATTTGCGAACTACTCCGATCTCTCGCTTAAGATCGCGATGGATGTCGAGATGCACGACAACTCGGCTTCTGTCGTTACTCTCGACATCGCTCCACACACGAACGTGTTCACAACCGTGTTTGTACGCCAGAACCCTACGGTCGACGTAGCCGTATTTTCACCGAATGGAACCCGTGCAGCCGCGGTGATGGAGAATGTCGACATTCGAGAGACTCCTTCTGCGGTAATAATTCGCATCTACTCCCCGATGCCGGGTAACTGGACACTTCAGGGTGTTGGCCCAGCGTCGAAGCTGGTTGCCAGTGTCGATACCAACAACCCGCTGGAACTCAGGTTGATCGAACAGCCACCGTTGCCGGTTGGTGAAGCGGCTGTGTTGGAGGCCGCTGCGTTCAATGGCAACGCAGTCCAGCTTCTTTCGGGTGCCACGATTCAGGCGACGATCAAGAAGGCAAATGGTACGACCGAAGTTGTTGTGCTAAACGACCGGGGTGAGGCTGGGGACCGATTTGCCAACGACGGAATATATTCAGTACAGCTAACCGCACCCAAGTCTCAAGGTATAAACGACGCTTCACTCGAACTGTCGTGGACCGACTACGTGGCGACACTGAGAAGTGACAACGCATATCGCAGCGAAACATTCCCGACGCTGAGCCTCACCGAGATCAATGATGTTGAGACGTTTGCCGGTGAATACGCGACTCTCGCCAGGGTTCAGGTTCGTGTTGGCGACTACCCATTCCTGATCAGCGCTGGCGATATCAACGCCATTTTGACGGGTCCTGGTGGAAAGATATCTGCAGTTGTTTTGCCAGTCGATGAGCCGGAACCGGGAATGGCCTGGGAGTTCGACATCGCTGCGATCATTCCGGAAGAGGGTGCATGGGAAGTTGATGTGAGGCTCGGCGGCATTTTCGAGGGTAGGGAGTACGGACGAAACGCACCTCTGGCCACTTCGATGGCGGTTATTTTAGAAAAGCCGGTACTGTTGCTCGGCGTGGCTCCGTGGATCGTAGTCGTAGCGGGCAGTCTGCTGGTACTTCTAGCTGGATTCGCAATTTGGTTCCAACGAAAGACATCGCCGTTTGGCTACATCTTTGACGATGGGGGACGGCTTGTAGTCGACTTCTCGAAGCTGGATCGTAGTGTCCTCCGACGATTGTTCGGAAGGAACGTTGTATATGCATCAGAAATCGCTGACTTGCCGTTCGATGGCGGTTCATTCAAGTTCAGCGGCTCCAAGGTCAAGCTGATCCACAAGCGGGCACTCGGCGACCCGTCGATGCGTGTCGACAGTCGACCTGTAGGACCCGAAGTTGATCTTGACGAGAACGTTTGGCTGGGAGTTGGCGGCCGCTTGCTAAGTTTTCAACTTGAATCTCAAGTTGTCGATAGTGAAGTAACAGAAGCAGATTCAGCAGAGATAACAGAGTCAACTCGAGAGCTTGATGACACCGTGATCAGTGACATCGCTTCTGCTCCAGCCGGCGACTAGTTCGCACTTCAACGAAACTGAAATGGGCCACTCGCAATGAGTGGCCCATTTGTTGTTAACGCTTCCCGAGGGGAGGGCTAACTACTTCTCGTTGATAACGATCGTCTCGATCATATCGCCGGGGTTCGAGTCGCTCATTGGGTCCCGCTCCCTGATCGCCTTTACAACGTCCATACCACCGGTGACCTTGCCGAACACCGTGTGCTTTCCATCGAGGTGAGGAGTAGGCCCCAGTGTGATGAAGAACTGGCTGCCATTGGTTCCCGGCCCTGCATTCGCCATTGAGAGCACGCCTTCGTTGTCGTGGTGCAGTTTCGAGCTGAACTCGTCGCCGAAACGGTATCCGGGGCCACCCGTACCAGTTCCAGTCGGGTCGCCACCTTGAACCATGAATCCGGGAATAACACGATGGAAAGTAGTTCCATCGTAGAACTCGGCTCGTGCGAGGTTGACGAAGTTTTCAACGGTGAGCGGGGCATCGTTGGCAAACAACATTATTTCGAACTCGCCACGTTCAGTCTTGAACGTAGCTGTATACGATTTTGAGTTATCGAGTTCACCGGATGGTGGTGCGAGATCGGCCATGATTTCTCCTAATTGAAATTCAGTCGTTTCGTACTTGAATTTCTCTGTTTAGCTTTCAGAAATGGTGATTGATTGAATGATGTCGCCCGGTGTTGAGCCACCCGGATTTCGCAGGGTAATTTTCATCACATTGTCCATACCCTCGGTAACTTCACCGAATATGGTGTGTTTGCCATCGAGATGAGGCGTTGGCACAAAAGTAATGAAGAACTGGCTTCCGTTGGTGTTGGGGCCGGCATTTGCCATGGAAAGCATTCCGGGCTTGTCGTGTCGGCGGGTGCTGTCGAACTCATCACGGAACTGGTAGCCCGGACCTCCACCACCCGTGCCGTCGGGGTCACCGCCTTGGGCCATGAAATCGGCAAGTACACGGTGGAACATCAGGCCATCGTAGAATCCGATATTGGCGAGGTTGACGAAGTTCTCGACCGTGAGCGGTGCTTCATCATCGAACAACAGGATTTTGAACTCACCGGCATCGGTTTTGAACGTGGCGGTATAGGTTTTCGAGGTGTCGAGCGCACCCGCTGGACGGGCAGGATCATCACTGGGTGAAAGCATTTTCGCACCTGGTACTAATATGCCTCCAGATCCCCCCTGTATTACAGGGATAGTAAGAGCGGTGGCAGTCGGTTCAGGCTCACTTTCACCGCAAGCTGCAATCGCTAGCATTGAGATGGTCAGTAGAGCAAATAGTGGCAACAGCCGTTTCATTCTGATCTCCACGAAGAGTTAGACACAGGCATTAATTGTGTCTTGCAAGATTTACACGAGCCGAAAAGTATATCCAACAACCTTCTGCATAAGTCTTATTCAGGTTTTATCTGGCACCTATCGCTCTTATAATGCTCGTTCATGTCAGCAACTGCGAACAAACCTTCAAATTCACCTGAACAACTATCAGGCGACCAACTATCTGGCGAACGTCTGGTAGAGCTCTACCGGACCATGGTGCTAAGCCGGTACTTGGACGAGCGTGTGTGGCTACTAAACCGGCAGGGAAAAGCTGCAATAGCAGCCTCTGCCCAGGGGCACGAAGCGGCGCAAGTCGCCTGTATCGAAGCAACCGATCCGACCAAAGACCACTACCTGATCTACTACCGCCAGTTCACCGCAATGCTGGCCCTCGGAACGGAACCCGAAGAAATGCTCCGCGGGTTCCTTGCCAAAGAAGGAGATCCCATGAGCGCTGCGAGGCAGTTCCCGCTTCACGGGGCTCACCCACGAGTAGACCTGTTCAACTTCTCGAACGTTATCGCCACACAGTTACCCCAGGCAGCAGGAGTAGCTCTCGCCGACAAACTCAGTGGGTCCGACGCCGTAACTATCGTCTACTTCGGCGATGGTGCGTCTTCTCAGGGAGATACGCACGAGGCGATGAACTTTGTCGGCGTGCAGAAGCTGCCCGTTATTTTCTTTTGCGAGAACAATCGATTCGCTATCTCGGTACCAATAGAAAAACAGATGGGAATCGACAGTCTGGCCAGTCGAGCTGCCGGGTACGGATTCCCCGGAGTGCAGGTCGACGGCACCGAGGTTGTTGCGGTCAATGAAGCTGCGAAGGCTGCAGTTGCCAGGGCAAGGGCAGGTGAAGGCCCGACCCTGATTGAGGCGTCAGTCGAAAGGTTGCTACCTCACACCACCGATGATGATCACACTCGATACCGCACCGCCGAAGATATCGAGCAAATGTCGAAACGCGATCCGATTCGTATTCAGTCTGAACTGCTGATTCGCCGGGGACTAATTACCGAAGCAGAGGATGAAAAAATTCACGCTGACGCAAAACGACGTGTAAATGTTGCTACCGATACCGTCGATGCTGAGTCGTACCCGGGTGTGGAAACGATGTTCGATCACCTGAACGTTGAATACCGTGAAGAACATGAAGTTTCTGGGGGTGATGCGTAGTGCCCGAGAAAACGGTTATCGAAGCGGTTCGCGAGGCGATGCAAATTGAAATGCGACGCGACGACACTATGATCATCCTTGGTGAGGACGTGGGTAGCCGCGGTGGAGTGTTTCTCGCAACAGACGGACTGATCGACGAGTTTGGCGAGAATCGCGTGATCGACACACCACTGGCGGAGTCGTTGATCTGTGGAGTGGCTCTCGGAGCCGCTGTAAACGGTTTGCGACCGCTGGCGGAAATTCAGTTCGCCGATTTCGTGTGGCCGGCGATAAACCAGATCGTCGGTGAAGCTTCTAAAGTGCGATACGGCACCAACGGGGTAAAAACAGCGCCGATGACCATTCGAGTGCCTTACGGAGGAGGCGTCAGAGGCGGTCTATACCACTCTCAGAGTATCGAAGTGCTATTTGCACACACGCCGGGGCTCTCCGTTGTCGCTCCGGCAACCCCGTATGACGCAAAGGGTTTACTCGCAACGGCAATCAGAACCGACGACCCGGTTATTGTTCTTGAACACAAGCGAACTTATCGATTGGTCAAAGGCGAGGTCCCCGACGAGTCGTACACCATTCCTATCGGAAAAGCCGAAATCAAACGGCCGGGAACCGATATGACCATCATCACTTACGGACTGATGCTGCACTACTCGCTTCAGGCGGCTGAGATGGCAGCGGCGAACGGCATTGATGTTGAGGTGCTCGATCTGCGCACGCTTCGCCCGTTAGACTCAGGCGCAATTGCAGAATCGGCCTCCCGAACCGGCAAGGCATTGATTGTTCAGGAAGACACGCCGGCGGTTAGCATCGGGTCTGAAGTCTCTGCAATCATCGGCGAGCGGTGTTTCTTTGACCTCGATGGTCCGATCCTGCGAGTTGGCCCACCCGAACTACCACCGATGCCGTTTTCACCCATTCAGGAGGCAGCATTCATGCCGTCTCCCGAGAAAATTCTCACAGCCATCACCAAGCTGGCGGAGATTTAACCAAATGGTTTTCAACATCGAACTACCTCACGTTGGTGAATCGGTAACCGAAGCTGTAATCGGCAAATGGCTGAAGGCGCCCGGCGATCAGATCGAAAAGTACGATCCGCTAGTGGAGGTCGTGACCGACAAGGTGAACATGGATGTCCCTTCACCAGCTTCAGGCACCCTCACGAAGATTATTGCGATCGAAGGTGAAACAGTTGCGATGGGCGCAGTTATCGCCGAGATGGAAACCGTAGACGGTGAAGTTTCGGTAACCAGCGACTCTCCGGCAGCGAGCGAGCCTGCACAGGTTTCTGAATCGTCTCTCGCTAGCCGTATCGGAACGCTTGTTCAAGGTGCGAATGTCGGCCCGACAGGTGGCGAGTTTGTCGACACTAGTCTGACGGCCGCGAAACCCGCTGATTCTGCTGCCCAAAATACATCTGCTCAACCGGCAACTTCAGGCAGCAGGCAAAAGGGCTTCTCTCCTGTTGTCACAAGGCTTGCGGCCCAGCACGGGATCGACCTGTACTCTCTCGTTGGGACAGGGCTGGGCGGGCGAGTGACGAAGAAGGATGTTCTTACTGCCGTCGAGAATGGCGGAACTGGATCAACGTCCTCTCCCCAGACTACGCAGGTGGCACTGGACGAGGACCAGGTGATCGAACCCTCACCGATTCGCAAAATGATCGCGAATCACATGGTCAAATCGATGACGGAAATTCCTCACGCATGGTCAGCGATCGAGGTCGATGTGACCGGCATGGTCGAGTGGCGAACTGCGAACAAAGATAATTTCGAACGTGAACATGGGACGCGGCTCACCTATTTACCGATAACGCTTTCGGTAGTTGCACACGCGTTGAGAGCCAACCCGCGCCTGAATTCGAGCTGGTCTGACGGAAACATCATTCTCAAGAGCGCGATAAACGTCGGTGTTGCAGTAGCTGCCGATGGCGGGCTGGTAGTGCCTGTAGTTCACAGCGCTGCTGACTCGTCGCTTGTCGATCTGGCTGGAAAACTTGGAGGGGTGGTGGAGCGAGCCCGATCAGGATCAATGACCCTCGACGATGTTCAGGGCGGTACTTTTACTCTCAACAACACCGGGGCGCTGGGCTCTGTTTGGGGCGGCGCGATCATCAACCACCCTCAGGCGGCGATACTCACTACTGAAGCGATCGTGAAGCGTCCAGTCGTGATCTCGGCTAGTGGAGTCGATTCCATTGCCATTCGCTCGATGATGAACATCTGCCTGTCGTTCGATCACCGCATTGTCGATGGCGCTGAGGCATCCGCATTTTTGCAGTCGTTGAAATCGGGTCTTGAAGCGATCACGCTCACCTCAGATCTCAAATGACCGAGTCGGGCGGGGACGATACTCGTAGGCTCCGCGCCAGATGGCTGGGCACGGTCGACTACGGCTCCGCTCTTGATCTCCAGCGTTCAACACTCGATGCACGGAAATCAGGCGAGATACCCGACACTCTGCTGCTCCTTGAACACCCGCATGTGGTCACGCTGGGACGCAGGGCAGACGATACTCACCTTGTGACCGACCGATCTGGTCTTGAAGCTGCCGGCGTAGAGGTTTTCGAAACCGATCGAGGGGGCGAAGCCACTTATCACGGTCCGGGCCAGCTGGTTGGCTACCCGATCATCGACGTTCGAGTTGCGAAGCTTGGTCCCGTCACCTACGTGAGAATGCTCGAGAAGTCGATTATCGAAACCCTGTCGGAATTCGGTGTCGACGCACATCTGGTCGACGGTGAAACAGGTGTGTGGGTCGACGGCGTTCCCAACGAGAAACGAAACCCCGACGCAAATCCCGCTGGAAAGAAAATCGCTGCGATAGGAGTTCGTATTTCTGGTGGGGTTACGATGCACGGGTTTGCATTGAACGTCTCCACTGATCTGGCGTACTTCGAATACATAATTCCCTGCGGTATGCCCGATTTACCGTTCACTTCGATAGCACTCGAATCAGGACGCGATATAGCCCTACGTGACTGTGCAGATGTCGTTGCAGAGAAGCTGGCTGCCAATCTGAACCGGGTGATCATTTGGTCCAAATAACCACCTAGTAATAAGTACCAAGTTCAGAGCCAGTCCACACACATGGTGGGTGTCGACTCCAACGCTGATCACACCTTCATCATTGATGATATTTGTAACGAGATAATCATCTTGCTCCGCCCGGCCTCACCAGCCGCCGCGTCAACTGCACTTTTCGAGCAACGCACTACTTGGCAAATCCCGCTGTATCGCAGCCCGTAAATCACGTGCAGGCATCAGCTCCCGGCAAGGAAGCTGCCGCTAGACACCTACTGAAGCGACTTCCTTCGCTTGCTGCCGCGGCAACACTCGCTATGTTGCTGGCAATGACCCTCGCAACGGCGATTTCCATTCGCAGCATCAACCAATCTCAGAGTGACCTGCGATTCGAGGAGTTAGTTGATTCGATCTCGCTCGAAGTAGATGCCGAGTTCAATAAGAGTTTGAGCGAACTGGCAGCTATTCGAGGATTCCTCGAGGCGACAGAGTACGTGACCCCTGAACAGTTTCGTACGTTCGCATCGGCACTCGAGAGCGCGAACTGGTCTGTCAACGCCCTGGGCTTCATCAAAAAAGTAGAGGCCGACGAAACTGCTGATTTCAATCGAATGATGTCGGCCCAGCTCGATGATGATTTCGTTCTCGAGTCGGATGGTTTCCAGCCGTACTATTTGCCGGTTGCATTTACGTACACAGAAACGCTCGGGATTTTGAACCCGGGTGAAGACCTGGTTCTTCATCCGCGGTACACGCCTTTAATGAACGAAGCTGAGTTAGAGCGCAAAATTGTTGCATCTGCCCCGGTCCCGTCGGCTTCGAACCCGCACGACCAGGCAGTTGTACTGGTCTTTACCCCGATATTTAGTTATTCGCAGGATTCATCTGATTCGACGAAATTGCGAGGTTTCGGCACCGGTGTGTACCGCGTCGCTGATTTCCTTGCAGGCCCCGTTGAACGCGCCGGAATCGGAGATATAAGTTTCCGAGTAATAGACGTAGAAGATGGTGGCATTGGTCAGGAAGTGTTCCCGGTTCCGAATGGAACGACAGATACCGATTGGCAAAGCGGAATTACTGACATTGCCGACTTGGACCTTGCAGGTAGGGATTGGCAGTTGCAGTTCAGCCGGCCTACCGGTTACGGCATTACTCGAGTTGAATCTCGGCTATGGCTGACAGTTCTGGCGGCGGGTATCATCATCACAGGGCTTGCAACAGTCTCTATGTATTCATTGATATCAGGGCGGCTATCGGTCGAGTCCGACCTGACACTCATGACCAGCAGAATGAACATCCTGTTGGACTCAGCTCTCGAGTCGATCCTGCTTGTTGGTGAAGATGATCGTATCGTGTGGGCGAACCAGTCTTATCCAAACGTGTTCGGATTCGACTCACCAGATTCAATTATTGGCACAGAATGGGATCCTGCGCGAGTTGGCGCCAGTGTGCGGATTGTAAATAAGCGGAAGTTCACACGTCGGCTCACTGAGATAAACGAAAATCGTGAGTTAGCAGTCACTTCGGAAGATGTGCAGATCACATCACCAGAACTCTCTCTCTCTCTGACTCTGACTTCGACGCCAGCCAGAAGCGGTGAATCGGATTACCTGGGACGGCTGTGGGTATTCCGTAACGTAACTCAAGAACGAACCGTCGACAGATCGAAATCTGAGTTCGTATCGATGGTGTCTCATGAGTTGCGAACCCCGCTCACCTCGTTAACCGGATTTAGAGAACTCGTACTCGATGGAGCCGGTGGTGAAATGAATCCCGGCATGGGGCGTTTACTAACCAAGGCGCATGACAACGGCATGCGACTGAGTCGACTTGTTGCCGACCTACTTGATATATCCAGATTCGAAGTAGGGAACCTTGATCTAGAAATGAGCGAGGTATCACTGCAGGGTTTGATAGCCGAATTGACTGAATCAATGCCTGGACAATTCGAACAAAAACAGCTCGAACTCGATGTGAAAATGCCGTCGAAACTACGGGCGGTATGGGCCGACCGTGAGCGCTGTGCGCAGGTATTTTAAAACTTGCTTACAAACGCTGTGCGCTACACGCCAGAAGGCGGGCATATCACCATTTCAGGCAAGTTAGTACGAGATCATGTCGAAGTCAGCGTCCGTGATACCGGAGAAGGTATTCGGCCGGAAAACCAGGCAAGAATCTTCGAAAAATTCGTAAGGCTTGCGAACAACGGCAAACGACCACCGGGCAGCACTGGTTTGGGACTGGCGATAACAAAGACGCTGGTCGAGACCCAGGGCGGTTCTATCCGCCTCGAAAGCGAATTCGGCAAGGGTTCGGCGTTCACCGTAGCCCTGCCAGTCGCCGAGCGCCCTGAGTAGATCTCTCGTGCCGTGATCCGGGTCGATTTACACGCAGCGCGTACACCAGCAGGTAATTTGCTGCCAGGGCTACCAGAGTCCATCTCCGCAACAATCACACCGTCGGTGTGATTGCTGCGGATAATCATGGGATGTTTATGGCGGGAAATTCAGTGAGCGAAGAACCGCTGAACCCGTTTAAAGGCGATGGCCCGAACTGCTCGTAGGAAGTGCGTGGACAGTGCCGTTGTACGTCGTACAACAGCATCGATAATCTAGACCCACTCGCATGTGGCCTGTCACACGGACGCGTAAACTCGACCTGTGCATCAGATCGAGTTTGCGATCGGGAGGAGTATCTGGTTCTAAGCGGCGTTTGCGCGCTCGGTATTACCGAGTGGGCGAACGTACCTGTATCCGAATTCTCGAACCGTCTCAATGAGACGCGGTCGCTTGGGATCTTCTTCGATCTTGCCTCTGATGTACGAAATGTACAGCCTGACACTGTCTGTCGAGGTTTCGTTTGAGTTGGGTCCCCATGCGAGATCGAGCAGCTGGGTGTGGCTCAAAACCTGTCCGGGGTGCTTCAGAAGAGCGGTTAACAAGCGGTACTCAAGTAGGGACAGCGATATTTCGCTTCCACGTACCGAAACGAGATGGGCGCGGTGATCAATCGTCAGCACAGGGTCTGCATAAATCTGCTCATCACGCTGAATCGATGGCATTGACGCCCGCCTCAGATTGGCTTCGACTCTGGCTACCAGTTCATTTTTGGAGAACGGCTTGACGATGTAGTCGTCAGCACCAACCTGAAGTCCCTTTACGCGGTGGGCCTCTGACCCGAAAGCGGTAAGGAAAATGATTGGGACATCAGACATCTGGCGAATTCGCTCACATAACTCGAATCCGTCCATCCCCGGCATTTCTAGGTCGAGTAGTGCGAGATCAGGCCGGGCCGTGAAGAACAACTTAAGTGCCTCTTCACCGCTCTCGGCAGTAATCGTCTCGTAACCGGCCATTGCAAGGCGAGTTTCGACGAGTTCGAGAATATCTGGCTCATCGTCTACAACTAGGATCTTTGCGGGCATAAATACCGATCAATTTCTGCTGGTGTATGTGTTCTCGAAAAAGGGCGAATTACTTCATACTCATTCAGGTTAGATTTCTATTGGGTTTTTAGCGTTCGTGTGAACCCCCTGCTCGCCTACGTGTTCACATAACACTGAGAGTTCGCTTTCCGACATTGGTGCGGCCGTGGGGATATTCGTAAGCCAAACTTAAGTCGCCGCAAACACGTAACGTATTTTGGTATACCAAAGCTGGGGTCACCCATACACTGCGATTGAGACTAATACCGGAGATCGTTCTGAACAGCGCCGCACAGCCCACATTTAAACACGCCTTGAATAATCAACGATGGATCACCGTGCTACTCGGCATAGCGGCTTTTCTGTTCGCTGCCTGTTCATCACCCGCAGTCGCAGAATTCAGTACTACGAGCGACGCTGGAAACGCTCCATTCGAGGTTTCTTTCACACTCGGTGAAACTGTGGACGGCGACACGTTCAGCTGGGACTTCGGCGATGGTGCTGGTAGTACTGAATCCGAACCTTCACACACGTTTCAGGACGCCGGAATATTTACTGTTCGCCTGACCGTTCAAAAAGGTGATTCTGTCGCCGTGGCTGACACCGAGATCACAGTCGAAGCAGGAATTGCCGGCTGGGTTGTTATCGAGGGCGGCGCGAGTTCTGTTTCTTCACTCAATTCGACAAAGTTCACTGCAAGTGCATTCGATGCTCTGGGTAACCCGATAAAAAATCCCGAATTCAGATGGAACGTCGATCCTGCGGCTGGAGAAATCGACGATTCGGGAGCGTTCACCGCTGGAACCGATCTCAACACCTTCGAAAACGGTGTAACAGTGGAATTCGAGCGTCTCGGAGTGGTGGTTACTCAATCCACGTCGATTGAAGTGACCACCGGACCATTGCACGCTTTTTCTATAAAACCGGAAGAACTTGATATCCAGGTCGGACGATCCGAAACCATACAGGTCGAAGCGGTCGACGAGGCCGGGCATGTTCTTGATTCCGCCCTTGTGTTGTTTACGTCACTCCGCACCGGCGACAATGTGTATTCAACGGGACGTTTTACGGCGCACACAGTGGCATCAGAACAGATATCCGACTTGGTTGAGGTAGAGGTTGAGCTAGACGGTCAGGTGATCAAAGCCATGGTTCCGGGGATCATTCGACCCGGCATTCTTGACGAAGTTCACGTGTCGAGCCTGCCCCCGAGCCTGGAAGTCGGGAAGTCGTACCAGCTTGAATCGTTTGCAACCGACCGCTTCGGGAACGAATTGGAGCTCGACGAACTACGGTGGAGTGTCACCGATCCCGGGATCGGTTCAATTACGAAGTCTGGGTTCTTTACTGTTGGCACCACGGCAGGGCAGCACATTGAAGATGGGATAGTCGTACGTGGCATCCTCAACGAGGTCGAGTCGTTCACTATTGCCCCGGTAACGATCTCAGCAGGAGTAGTCGAGACAATTCACATCGTGCCGAAAAGCGACTCAGTCCCCATTGGGGCAGGTTCGCCATTTGCGGTGCTTGCGCTCGATGCTCATGGCAACCTGCTGGATATCGACAATGACCAGTTCCTGTACGAATACTCTTCTGCTGGACGTGGTGATGAAATAGCGATGTTCATCGCAGGGTACGAACTGGGCGACTTCGAGAACGCAATTACAGTGAGATTACCTGCCGGCACAGCCGGCAATGAAGTGGAACTGGTTGCGCAATCCGACATCAGTATCAGGCAGCGATCCTCGAACATGATCGCGGTTGAACTCCTTGATGAAGAGGGCGGGACGATCGTTTTAATCGATCTAGAAACCGGAGACAGGAGCGCACCTGAGGAATCGTTCCAGGGAAATGGGGCGGTCGAGATTGCTCCTGCCTGGTGGCCGGACGGCTCGCGGTTGGTTTACGTTTCAGACCTGACGGGTGATCTCCAGGTTTATTCCCTTGATCTTGGGACGAAAAAGATCATCCAACTCACCAACGTTGCTGGCGGTGCGTCGATGCCTTCTATATCTCCCGATGGACAATCGATCGCATTTGTGAGTCTGGACGCCGGAGATCTGCAACTTTATATCGCCGAAATTCCTGATGATGTTGAACTGAATCCAATTGCACTGGAATCGGCTGTTCGCCTTAGCGAACAAGAAGGTGAACAGCAAGTCCTGCCGTACTGGTCACCCGACGGAACAATGATTCTTGTCTCGCAAAACACCATAAATGGCAGAGTTCGGGTCGTAATTTTCGACCCAACCCTTGTCGATCCTCCGAGGCCTCTTGGTCCATCCGGTAGTGTTGGGCTCGGGTGGACCGCCGATGGATCTGGGATTCACGTTGGGTTGGTTACGGCTAATAATTCCCTTGAATTGGGAACTCTCGATCTTAGTGAACTTGAACCCGTGTTCGTCGGAGCGAACTTTGAGTTCGTCTCAGCTGCATGGTCACCCGATGATTCTGAGCT
>Ga0114996_10006182_pt1 | contig 13878 bp, 12 predicted proteins | sample ArcticOcean_MG_C_4_FD_87039 | JGI IMG/M metagenome (GOLD analysis project Ga0114996, IMG submission 87039) | Marine microbial communities from western Arctic Ocean - ArcticOcean_MG_CB4_134 | ecosystem: Environmental > Aquatic > Marine > Oceanic | place: Arctic Ocean: Canada Basin | collected... | reverse complement strand
CTATCAGAAGGTCGAGATCGCGGCGATCGCGGCGATCGACTGAACGGACGTCTGTTTCCGCGGCACGTGCGCTCCCGGCGTCCCGTCCCATCGGCGATGCGCAATGCGGCCGGCTCGGCTCGAAACGGGAGGGGTCGCCGGCGACGTGCGGCGACGGCCTTGGGGTGATCGGCCTCGATCGTTTTCGCTGGCCCCGCCCTTCCGGACTTCGCGGGCGGCGAACCCGAGGCTCACCCCCACCGTCCTACCGGGTGTCCCGTCCCGACGCCGCGGCGTCGGCGGCCTCAAACCAATCCGCGATCTGGCCGCCGGTCATGAACACCGTGTCGTCCCTGGCGACGAGCAGGTCAAGCATCCGTTCCAAGTAGGGGAAGCGATGGGGCTCGCCGATTAGATGTGGGTGAACCGCCATCGGGATGATCCGCACGTTGAAAGCCGCCTCGGATTCGAAGGTGGTCACGGTGTCGACGAGCCGACGATAGATTTCGTCGGAGGACTGCCTTTCGATGGCGTAGACCAGGCCGTCGTCAAGCGCGAGGTTACCGGGAATGGCGATCAAAGGGCCGTTGGCCGTGTTCATCCAGCAGGGGAGGTCGTCGAGCCCCCAGTCGCAGACGTAACGCAGCCCCGCCGCCTTCAGGAGGTCGGGCGTGTTGGCGGTCTCCACTAGACCGGCGCCCTGCCATCCCTGCACCGGTTCGCCGGTGAAGGCCGCGATCCTGTCGATGGTTTTTCGAATGACCTCTTCCTCCGTCTCCAGCTCGAGGGCCCGCTGCGCGTAACAGTGACCGATCAGCTCCCAGCCCGCTTCCTTGATCGCTTCGGCGCAGGCCGGATAGACGTCGATGACCGCGGCGTTGATAGAACAGCTTGCCGGCAAACCCCTGTCGCCCAGCGCCCTGAGAAGTCGCGGCATGCCGCAACGCACCCCGTACTCGAACCAGCTGTAGTTCACCACATCGGGGACCGGCAAGACACCATGTGGCGCTGTCACCACCCCACGCGGCATCTTGGCGTCGAAGGGCCAGTACTCCACGTTCGTCACGAGGTGAACGATGAGCCGCTTTCCATCGGGTGGCTCCAACTTCGGCCGCTGGGACGCAAGTTCGTAGGGTACGCGTGGGTTTGAAGACATGTGGCGTCCTCCTGTGGAATGATTGTCCGAACGCTTGCATCCGTCATTCGTCGCCCGCGCCGGTGTCGACGTGCACTGCCCCATCGGCCGCGCCAATCGGGCCCGCGGCGCCGTTTCGGCGTCTTCCGCACCCGGCGAACGATGTGGACGGTCGAACGTGGTGTGATGGGCGGTTACCAAGGTGACCTAGGGTCGTTTCTTAAGTCAAACGGTGCCCGGCAGCGGGGGAACCGGGAACGGTTACTGCGGCTGCAGGTCGGTGGACATGATGGGGTTCCCGCGTCAGACCGACGCAGAACTTGCCGATGATGGAGGCCAGCGGCTCGATCTCGGCGCGCCGTCCGGCATTGGCCGCCGCCAGGCGCTCGGCCGCCTCCTCCACCCGGGCGATCAGCCCCTCGTAATCGATCGTCGTGAACCGTCCCCGGTCCAACACCAGTCGCCCCCCGATCATCACACTGTCCACGGCGGCGGCATTTTCGCAGTACACGACCTGGGTGACGGCGTCGTTGAGCGGCAGGTAGTTGATGTCGGTGAGGTCGAGGAACACGATGTCTGCCTTGTACCCCGCTTCGAGACGGCCGATCTTGTCGAACCCTAGGGCTCTCGCGCTGTTTGACGTGGCCATGCGCAGCGCGTCCGCCGGGCCCAGCCAGCGTTCGTAATCGGGCGTCTCGCTCCGCGACACCAGCGTCGCGAGGCGCATGGCCTCGAACATGTTCAGCTGGTCCGAGCAGATCGAGGCATCGGTGCCGACGCCGACGTTGACGCCGGCGTCGACCATGTCCCGGATCGCCGCGTTGCCGTTCCCGAGGCGCATGTTGCTTCCCGGGTTGTGGGCGACCGACGCGCCGTTGTCGGCGAGCCGCCGCATGTCGTCCGCATCGAGCCAGATCGCGTGCGCCGCCACGAAATTCGGGCCGAGCAACCCGAGCTCGTCCAGGTGCGCGGTGAGGCTTCGGCCGTAGCGGCGCACGGCGGACACCGCCTGAACCTTGGACTCGGCGAGGTGGGTGTGGAACCCGACCTCGAGTTCGCATGCCAGCCGGCCGGCCGCGACGAGGAACGGATCGCTGCACAACAGCGGTATGGTCGGGGCGATCGCGGGCCGGACGAGGTCGCGTTCGAACGGCCAGTTGTTGATGATTGCCTTGCAGTTCTCGATGCTCTGCTCGAAGGGCGCCATAACCACCTTGTCCACCGCTTCACGCAACTGCGTGGGTATTGCGTCGAGCAGCCCCGGGATCGATTGCCAGAACGTGCGGTCCGCCATCGCCGGGGCGACGACGGCGCGCATGCCGACGTCGAGGTAGCCTCGGGCGACGTTGGTCATCCCCTCCACCGTGGGGAGCGGTAGCTCGAGCACCATGTCGTAGCAGGCCGTGCAGCCCTTGCGAACCATCTCGACCGCGCCGAGAAGCGACCCCAGGTAAAGGTCGTCCAGCGTCCGGTTGCTGCTGGCCCACGATCCCGCGTTGATCAACATCTCCAGGGTCCACGAGCCCGCGATTCCCTTGGCCAGGGTGTAATGGCTGTGGGTGTGGGCGTTGACCAGGCCGGGAATCAGCAGGGTGCGATCGGCCGGAACGACAACGGCGCCCGCCGGCGCCTCCATACCGGGCGCGCCGATCTCTCGGATGGTGTCGCCTTCGATAAGGATATCGGCCGGCTCCGGTTTCGCCTTCTCCAGATCGAGCACGCGGCCGCCCCGAATGACCTTGAAGTCCGACTGTCCCATGACCTCTACCTCAACTCACTTTTGCTAATACCAAATGGGTCTTTATCATTGCTCCTTGGTATAACACGTCGGCCGGCGCCACTACAATGGGGGAAACCTAAACCGGTGTAGCTCGATTTTCGGCGCCGACGTGGCGCGGGCCTACGTCGGTCATCCGCAGTCCTTCGCGCGCGGCGCTCATGGATCGGGTGGCCAAGGCCTGCTTCGACAGCGAGGACTATGCCGAGGGCCGCCGCGCCTTCATGGAGAAACGCAAGCCCAAGTTCACCGGGCGCTGATGCCGCGGAACTCCGGGGCGACGAGCGGACTCCGGGAGACGCCGTTGTGGCCCCACACTCAGGTTGCGCACTGCATATTGATCCAGTGCGCGATGGCGGTCGTCCGTTCGTCAGTGTTGTTCATGCCCATCAGCTGGATGCCGACGGGCAGGCCGTTGACGGCCAGCAGCGGCAGGCTGAAGCTCGGGCCCCCGACCATCGACCAGGGGCTCAGGAAATGGCGGCTGCCGGTCTCCTCCAGCCCGGAAGGGGCGGGGCCGCTCGACGCCAGGGTGACGAAGCCGTCGGCTCGCGCCGCGACCTCGACGACCTGCCGGCGGATGACGTCGCGCCGCTCCAGGGCGCGGCGATAGTCGGCCGGTGTCATCTCGACCCCGCGGGCTAGTCGTTGGCGCAGTCGCTCGCTCAGGGCCTCGCGCGGCTTGCCCTCGGCATAGGCCAGGGTGGGCCAGCGCGCCTCGTACATCATGATGTCGTTGGCGATGTCGTTGGCCTCCTCGAGCAACCGCTCCAGCTTCGCGACGGACTCGCTGCCGGTCTGGTCGATCACGTCCACTCCGGCCTCGGACAAGCCGGCCACGAATTCCTCGAACGCCGCGACGGTTCCCTCGTCGAGCTCGGTCCACCCCTTCGTCTTGAGCCGGATCAGGCGCTTCGGCGCCACGGGTTCCGGCAAGTCGGGACCGCCCGTCAATCCTGGGTGCCCGCCGGTTCCACCGGCGACATACGAGATCTGGTGCGCCGTCAGCCACGCATCCGCCAAGGTCGCCGCCATCGGGCCGATATGGTCCTGGCTCGGCGCTATGGGGTGCATGCCACCGATGTTGAGGGCGCCGTGGGTCGGCTTGAACCCATAATTGGCGCAGTACGAGGCTGGCCGAATTAGGGACCCGCCGGTCTGGTTTCCGATGGCCACCGGTACCATGCCGGCGCCGACAGCCGCCCCCGAGCCGCTCGACGAGCCGCCGGGGCTCCGGCTGGGGTCGAATGGGTTGCGGGTCGGACCGGGGGTGCCGAGGACGAGCTCCGGGGTGAACGTCTTGCCGAGGATGATGGCGCCGCTGCGCCTGAGGGCGTAGACGCACGCCGCGTCCCGTCCCGACATCCAGCCCTCGAAGACCGGGCTATTCATCTGGGTCGGCATGTCGATGGTCTCGATCGAGTCCTTTACGGCGATGGGGCAGCCGTCGATGGGCGAAAGGGCCCGGTCCTCGCGGTAGCGCGCCGTGGCGGCCTCGGCGGCCTCGCGGGCGCCAGCCTCGTTGAGGTAGGCGAAGGCCTTGATTTCTCCGTCGCGCGCCGCGATGGTCTCGAGGCAGCGATCGAGGAAGGCTCGCGGCGTGTCGGTTCCGTCTTCGAATGCCGGCCGTGAGGCGACGAAGGACGGAAGCCGCAGCCGAGTCGGGTCGTAGGACCCTCGGGGCTCCTGGCCCGCGTCGATGATGACTTTCTTCATACGGTTCCTCCTTGCTCAGTGGCCGTCATTCAATCCTTGTTCACGAGGCATCTGGCGACGCTCCCGAAGAGCGTCCTTACCTCGCAAGCCCGGTGTATGGACGGTGGACATCGTCGGGGCGGCGCGATAGGCTTGCGCTTCGGCGGCGGATGCTCGGGCGAGCTGCGAGGGAGATCGGTCGGCGAAATCGAGGGCCGGGACGTCCTTGCTTGGGTTTCATAGCAGAAACCGGGGCCCCGTTCAACCTTGTCCGCCGCCAGATGGACGCCGTCAAACGGGAGCTCGATCAGGAGTACGACGACCGAAACGGTGTTAAGACCAAGCCCTCAACCGATGCAGACCACGGCAAAATATCCAGCACTTCTCGGACTTGACCTTGCATGGAGACGTTTTGGGGCATGTTTTAAAAAAAATTTAGTTGGTGCAAAGCCCTCTCGAACTTGCTAAGTTGAGCGTGCCAAAGAAGATGAAGACTACAACCGCGCCAGCGGCGCGGTCTGCAACCTTATACACGGACGGGAGGTTCGAATGATTCAATACCGGAGCTTGTTGACCTTTGCTTCAGCGGCGGGTGTCGCTGTCGTGTGCCTGTTGGGCCTGGCCGGAACTTCGCCCGGCTACGCGCATGAACCGAAATCGACCCTGGATGTGGTCCGCGAACGCGGAAAGCTCATTGCCGGTGTACGGTTCGACTATCCGCCATACGGAACCATCGACAAGGCAGGCAAGCCAGTCGGTTACGGGATCGACATCGCCAAGGCGATGGCCGAGAAGCTGGGTGTGGATATTGAGTTCGTTCAATCCACGTCGAAGACCCGCATTCCGCTCCTGACGACCGGAAAGATCGACGCCGAGTTCGGGGTCACGTCGACGAGCGCGTCGCGCGATGAGGTCGTCGACTTCTCGATCACTTACATGTGGGATCCCATCGCGATCTTGACCCGCAATGGAATGCCGACGAAGCCCGAGGGCTACGCCCCGCCGAAAGTCGTCGGGACGACGCAAGGCAGCATCAACACGGAGCTGTTCAAGGAGATCGTGCCTAACGCCAACGTCAAGCTGTACCAGGAGTATCCGGACCTCGTCGTCGCCTTGCTCAAGAAAAAGATTGACGGCGTCCTCATCACCTCCAGCAGCGCCGTCACCTTTATCAAGAAGCACCCCGAATTGATGATCACCGCGGAGTACTTCTTCGACGCCGTCGGCATCATGACCCGCGAGAACGACTCCAATTGGCTGGACTTCATCAACTTCACGCTCCAGGAGATGTGGGCCGACGGCAAGCTGCAGAAGGTGGTCGAGGAGCATTTCGGGGTCGCTCCAAAGTGGCACCTGTGGTCGCCTTATCGACTCCAGCCGAAGATCGGCCCGGGTCAGAAGCGCATCGGCGATCGCAAATTCGGAACCTAGTAGTCAAAAAGGCCAGCGGAAAGCATGGAGGAAACGGCCCCTTCGCCGTCAACGTGGTGCGGATGGGTGAGGCGTACTGAGCGTATGCGGCCCCTTCGCCGTTGTCTCGAGCATGTTGGCCACGCCTGATGGACTGGTATGTTCTCTGGGATTATCGCTGGCCCCTCCTGAACGGGCTCACTTTAACGATCTGGCTTTCGGCCGTCTCGATCGTCGGCAGCACCATCGTCGGCGTCGTCGTTGGGTGCCTGGGGACGCTGCCGTCGTTCTTTCTGCGACGCGCCACCGGCGCCTACGTCGAGACGATGCGGAACATCCCCGTCGTCGTCAAGCTGTTCTTCCTGCACTTTATCTTCGGACTTGACGCAATCCCCGCCGGCATCCTGTCCCTCGTCCTTCACCAGAGCGCCTACATCGCCGACGTCATAACGGCGGGCCTGAGGTCCATCCCGACGGGGCAAACCGAAGCCGCACTGTCCTGCGGGCACAGCCGTTCCCAGATCTTCCAGTACATCCTTGTGCCGCAAGCGCTGCGCATCGTCATTCCACCCCTGACTACTCAGTACATCCAAGTGGTCAAGAATTCGGCGGTCGTCATGCTGATCGCCCTGGAGGACCTCACGTTCCAGACCCAACTGATCGAACACCAGACCTTCCGGGGATTCGAGGCCTCCACCGCCGTCACCGTTCTCTACCTTCTCATCGTGCTCGTCATCGCCGTCCTGATGACACTGGCACACAAGCGCTTGGTGCGGTCATGAGCGACCTGACCCGATCTCTGATCTGGTTACCGAAGACCGATGAGGAGAAGGAGCGGGTGTGGAAGGTCCTGATGGCGAGCTTGCTCGTGATCGCGGCGTTCTCGATGCGGGACTTCCGCTGGAACGTGGTGTGGGATGCCTGGCCTCTACTCCTCAAGGGGCTGGGGTTGTCGTGGGCGCTGGCGCTGCTGTCCGTCACACTCGGCAGTCTGGTCGCGGTACCCCTCGCGGTGGCGCGGGTCTACGGCCCCCGCGGCATCAGCCACGCGGCCGTCGCGCTGATCGAGATCGTGCGGGCAACGCCGGAACTGATGGTCGTGTTCTGGGTGTTCTTCATGTATCCGATCTTGATTGGCGGGAACCTGTCCGCGTGGACGGCCGCGGTCGTGGCGCTCACCCTCATCGCCGCCGCCTACTTGGCCGAAGTCGTCCGCGGCGGCCTGTACTCGGTTTCCCGCGAGCAGACCGAAGCTGGCCGCGCCACCGGGCTCAGCGCGTTCCAGACCTTCCACTACATCGTGCTGCCGCAGGCGCTCCGCAACATGTTGCCGGCCTTCATCGCGCAGTTCGTGATGTTGTTCAAAACGACGTCCCTGGTGTACGTCATCGGCGTTATCGAGTTCTTCCGAACGATCATCCTAGTCAACAACGCAGAGTTCGCCCCCTACGCCCTCTACGTCACGATGGCCGTCGGCTACTTCGTCTGTTGCTACGCCATTTCCTGGTTGGTCCGCCGTATCGACCCCAAGTACCAGCTGACCTAGTGAGCAATCCGCCTTACCGCTGGCCCGCGGCTTGAAGTGCCCCCTTCGCCGGCCCGCCAGCGGACCGAGTGGCCGCCGGGCGCTGGTTCGTGACTCGTGGCCCTCAGGCCACGCTCGCGCCAGAGGTCCCATCGGCATCGACGAACCAGTCGGGGATCTCGCTGCCGGTGACGAAGACCGTATCGTCCCGCGCCATGAGATCGTCCAATGCCTTGGCCAGGTAGTAGAACCCGGTGGGGAAACCCGATGATGTGCGGGTGAAGTGCGAGGGTCATCACCCTCGCGTGGGTCTTCATCTCTTCCTCCAGGACTTTGAGCGTGACCTCGACCCGGCGGTACAGCTCGTCGGTGGACTGATTTTCGATGGCGTACATGGGAACGTTGTTGAGCTCAACCGTATAGGGCATGGCGATCATCGGCCCGTACTTCGTTTTCATCCAGCAGGGCAGGTCGTCCACGAAACAGTCGGCAAGCTAATCGATACCGTGTTTCTTGAGAATGTCCGGGGTGTCGAACGTCTCGTTGAGGCCCGGACCTGAGCCAGCCCCCGGGGCCTCTTGCCGGTCAGTCTTCGCAGCCGCTCCAGGCTTCGCTCGATCACCTCATCCTCGTTTTCCTCCTTCTGGAGCGACCGCTGGACGTAACCGTGTCCGACGAATTCCCATCCGGCCCGGAGCATCCGTTCGGCACAGCTGCCGTACACGTCGGCGCACGCCGCGTTCATGAACGCGCTGGCCTTGAGCCCACGATCCGAAAGCAGCTTGATCAGGCGGGGCATTCCGGCGACCAGTCCGTACTGGACCCAAGCGAAGTCCAGGACGTCGGGTATCGGCATGATCCCATGGGGGGGCCGGGATGATCGACCGCGGCATCGGCTGATCGAACGGCCAGTATTCGACGTTGACCACCAAGTGCACCATCAGTGGCTTGCCCTTGTAGAAGGGGAGCGGCTCGCGGTCCGACGACATCCGATAAGGGACTCGAGGGTTCGAGCCGAATTCATGATCCGACGTTACTGGGTTCTTCATTTGGGTTCATCTTTCCGCATGCGTGTCCGCTTGCGTGCGTTGTCCGTGTGCCGGAGCCGGATTGTCCGAGCGGCTCCGGCTGTCCGGTCCCGACCGCGCCTCCGGCCTCGCCCCGCTACCGGGCAAGGCGGCCCGGTCCGCCACGGCGGCGAGGGACTCGGACGACTAATGGATCAGAATCTTGCTCAGGAACTGCTGCGTCCTTCCGTCGCGCGGGCTCGCGAAGAAGGGTTTCGGAAAGTTCTCTTCCACGATGCGGCCTTCGTCCATGAAGATGATGCGGTCGGCCACCATTTTCGCGAAACCCATCTCATGGGTGACGACGATCATCGTCATGCCTTCGCCCACCAACGCCACCATGACGTCGAGCACCTCTTTAATCATCTCGGGGTCCAGCGCCGAGGTCGGCTCGTCGAACAGCATGATTTTCGGCTGCATGGCCAGGGCGCGGGCGATGGCCACACGCTGTTTTTGCCCGCCGGACAGCTCCGACGGGTAGTTGCTCTCCTTTTCCGGAATCCCGACCGTCAACAATAAATCACGGGCGGTCTTCGTTGCCGCGTCGCGCGAGACTTTTCGCACCTTCATCGGCGCCAATGTAATCGTCTGCAGCACGGTCAGGTGGGGATACAAATTGAACTGCTGAAATACCATTCCGATCTCGGCGCGAAGTTTCGTGATCGAGATCGACTGGTCCGTGAGATTCATGCCGTCGACGATTAACTCGCCCTGCTGAAAGGGCTCCAGGCCGTTGATGCACCTCAGTAGCGTGCTCTTTCCCGATCCGCTGGGCCCGCAAATGACAACGACCTTTCCCCGCTCGACCAAGAGGTTGATGTCGTTAAGAACGTGCAGATCGCCGAAATATTTGTGGACGCCCTTGAAGTTGATCATGCGTTGTCACCCCCAAAATATGACATTCCCGGATCGGCCGCAAAAAACGACGCACCACGACGATGAACAGCGGGAACGCCATCATGACAAGAGACAAGGCACTGTCAAGGGCATCTCTAAAAATACCTTTCCGCGTTTCCATGGGTTAGAATCCTGTTGAATTGACACGGGGGCATAGGAACCATCCATGGGCCAAATGGGGTTTTCAACATGCGAACCGGTATGCCGGCCTGGACGCCAAGAACGACCCTCTGTTGAAGATCGACGAGGTTGTTCCGTGGGAAGACTTCCGGCCTCGTCTTGAGGCAGTATGGCGCAAGCCGACCGAGGAACGGAAGTCGTCGGCGGGGCGCAAACCCTGGGATGCGGTGGTGATGTTCAAGGCGATCGTTCTCTGCGCGCTTTATAATCTCTCGGACGATCAGGTGGAGTACCAGCTCCGCGACCGTCTCTCGTTCATGCGGTTTCTGGGATTGGGACTTGAGGACCGGGTTCCTGACGCCAAGACGGTGTGGCTCTACCGCGAACAACTGGCGCAAGCGGGGATGATTGAGGGGTTGTTCGATCGCTTCGACGGCTATCTGAAGAAGCGGGGCTATTTAGCGATGGCGGCCAGATCATCGACGCCTCGATCGTCGCTGTCCCTAAATAGCGCAACAGCCGTGACGAGAACGCGAGGATCAAGGCCGGCGAGACGCCGGAGGGCTGGGAGAAGCATCCGGCCAAGCGTTCCCAGAAGGATACCGACGCTCGGTGGACCAAGAAGCACGGTAAGAACCACTACGGCTACAAGAACCATGTGAATGTGGACCGCCGCCACAAGCTGGTGCGGCGTTATCGGGTGACCGCCGCCACGGTGCACGACAGTCAGGTTCTGGATGATATCCTGGATCCGGATAACACCGCCTCTGATGTATGGGCGGACAGCGCCTACCGGTCGTCGGCGATCGAGGCGACGCTGGATGAGAAGGGCTTGAAGAGCCGGATCCACCGCAAGGGGCGCCGCAACAAGCCGCTGAGCGAGAGGGAGACGCAGGGCAACAAGACACGCTCGAAGGTTCGGGCTCGGGTGGAGCACGTCTTCGGGTCTCAGAGCAACAACATGGGCGGGACGCTGGTGCGAGCCAAGGCGCGGATCGGGCTGAAGAACCTCGCCTACAACATGCGCCGCCTAGTGCAGTTGGAGCGCCTCGCCGCGGCGTCGCCGACATGACGGTATTGAGGGCGGGAGTCCGTGCTGATTGCGCGTTTAGACATCAAATCAACCGATCAGGAACGGTCGGATGCTGAAATCCCGAGGCCGGGTGGCGCTCGCTGCCCAGGTTCAAGCTCGTCAGGGCATTGTTCGAGGTGCCCTTAAGTCCATACTTAAACTATGAGAGCTTTCTCTTCTTAAATATTAGTACCGTTTAGATGAGTAGAGTTCCTAAGAATTGGGATCCCTCTAAAGGTCCAGATTTACAAATCGTTGATTATCTTTAGGCCTCATTTTTTTAAAAGCCTCTCTTCCCCTAATTCGTTCTGACCACTCAGAGAGCCTAGGGTAAGGCTCAAATAGATTTAGCCAGTCACATTGTCCGAGACGATCGAGAATGGGGGCACATGCTACGTCGGCGAGCGTGTATTCTCTCCCACATAGCCAGTCGCCTTCCGAAAGGGCCAATTCCATGCGCTCAAAGACGAAATTAAATTGTCTGGTCGCATCCTCAAGTGCTTCTTCATTTACGGGCCCTCTTGCAGCACCACGAAATAATTTACGGCTTTTTTCCAAGGGGTGACGGCTAAGCCAATCGTCTAATTCCTCGTCCGTTTTCTTTGATAATTTTGGTTTAAGCAATAAATTAAATGTTGGTTTCTGGATTGCCGGATGCAAAATATCATCCTGAACTTTACACCAAACTCTCATCTTAGCTCTAGCGACTGGATCACCTGGTGTTAGGGATGGGCCTTCAAATACTTCATCGATATATTGGTTAATAACCGTTGATTCTATGATTGGAGTACCATCATGAACAATTGTAGGCACGACAGAATTAGGATTAAGCTTCTTATAACTATCTGTTAAATGTTTCCAGTTCATCAGGTCAACGAAATGGGGTTCAAATTCAACTTCTTTTTCAAGAAGACATAAACGCGTTTTCATAGAACAGAGAGAGTCGCCATAATGATAAAGTTTTAGCATTGGAAATCCCTGAAAAAGTTTTAATGCTTGTTGGTAATCTACAATTGACTGGAACTACTATAGACCTCAAGAACTTCTCAACCAAATTCTCCGGTCATCATCATAAAAGTTTATGGTATCAGAGGCTTTACTTAAACGGCCTAGCTTTAGGGATCAAATAAAATATATCATAAATAAAACTACTTCCAGGTTTTCATAAGTTGAATAAATTTAAAACCAAATTGATGTGGTAAAAAATTCAGCACATATGTGATGCAGGTATAAAGAAAGGCTAACTCTATGGGTGAAATAAGAAAAGCGGTTCAATTCGATAGGACGGGGAACCCCTCCGATGTCGTAGAAGTTGTTAATTTAGAAACATCGCCTGTGGGTCCTGGCGACGCGCTCATAGAAGTTGACGCCGCAACTATCAATCCTTCACATTTGTTAACTTTACAAGGTGATTATGGTATCCAACCAGATTTGCCAGCTGTACCCGGTGCCGAGGGCATTGGTACAATTAAAGAGATTGGAAAGGAAGTATCTAATTTCCAAGTAGGTGACTTGGTAATGATACCACCCTATACCGGAACCTGGCGTCAGCAAGTCGTGGTGCCAGCAGACCGTATAGTTGTAAAATTTCCATCTACTGGGGATGCAGTTCAAATGGCGATGCTGATGGCCAATCCTCCCACTGCCTGGTTACTACTTAAAACCGTTATAGACCTTCAACCGGGCGATTGGGTAATTCAAAACGCCGCTAATTCTGCGGTGGGTCAGTATGTCATGCAACTAGGAAAAATTTACGGGTTCCATACGGTTAATGTTATGCGTAGAGATAATCTCAACGAATTCGTAGAAGAGGCCAGTGGGGATGTTTGCGTTGTTGGTGGTGCCGGTCTAAGTGAACGCGTCAAAACCGCAACAAATAATGCTGAAATTAGGTTAGCAATTGATGCGATTGCCGGTGAAAGTACACAACATTTAGCCGAATGTTTAACTGAAAATGGAACAATCGCTAATTATGGCCTATTATCGGGTTCGCCATGTCAATTGAGCCCAAATGAAATAATTTTTCGTAACATTAGCCTTCGTGGAGTTTGGTTGACGCAATGGCTGCGAGGACGCGATTCTACTGCTGAAATTAGGAAGACTGTTTATGACGAATTACGAAGTTACATTGTTGATGGACGCCTACATGTTAGGGTCGATGCCACCTATCCCCTGGATCAAGTGAAAAATGCGGTTGCTCACGCGATGCGAGACGGACGTAACGGAAAAGTTGTGCTTCTACCGAATGCCTGAGGTCAAATTCATCACGGTTATGTCACCCGGCTTAACCAAAGTTAGGTTAGGGTTGTAATTAAAGTATGGAGTGCTAAGGGTTAAAGTAATAACGTCGGGGCGTAGCGCAGCCTGGTAGCGCACCTGCTTTGGGAGCAGGGGGTCCACAGTTCGAATCTGTGCGCCCCGACCATTTTTTTCAACAACTTACGTCCATCAACTCCCAACTAACTTGAAAATACTAAGCTAGATCATCTAGATACCCTGGTTAAGTGGAAAGTAATCCTTATTTAGCCGCATCCCTTTGGCACCTGAGGTCCTACTAGTTTCACGTCTTTAACCTTAATTTGATGGGAGCTGTACATAGACCGCGAGCGATAGGACCATTTGTTGGCTTTTGTTATGAGCTTGACTTTTTTCTTTGCGCTTTCGGCATTCTTTAAATACCTGCATAGCTTGGGAATATCCTCCGTTGGATTGCCATCCACCGAAATAACAAGATCATAGGCGTTTATTCCGGCAGCTGATCCTATAGAAGCACTCGCGACATCGTGGATCATGGGTAAACCGTTTGGGTTCATCTCTTCATCATCTCTATAGGTGTCACTCGCAATAACCACACCAGAAACATGAACACCCACGCGTTTCATAAGATTACTTCGTGGTTCGCTGGTAATCGACAATGTCATTTTTTTTTCAGACCTTTCGATGATAACGTCCACCTTGCCTTTAACCCCTCTAAGCGCGTGAATAAGTGTTGCCTGATTTTCAAACTCTTGTTTGGGATTACTGGCCAAGGCCACGAGACGGTCACCGACCTGGAGGGGCCACAATGACGGCAGCTTTTTATAAATGACGGCAGCAACCAATTCGCTTTCGTTGTCGTCATCATAAGCAAACCCCACAGGGATATAGGAAGGGGAGGGATCATCACCATTCTTTAGCAGGTTGATCACCTTGCAGGCATGG
>Ga0114996_10006178_pt1 | contig 13881 bp, 7 predicted proteins | sample ArcticOcean_MG_C_4_FD_87039 | JGI IMG/M metagenome (GOLD analysis project Ga0114996, IMG submission 87039) | Marine microbial communities from western Arctic Ocean - ArcticOcean_MG_CB4_134 | ecosystem: Environmental > Aquatic > Marine > Oceanic | place: Arctic Ocean: Canada Basin | collected... | reverse complement strand
ACAACTATAGGGAAACCTAAGTCTCTTACTATACTTGCTATAACAGGATAGTCCATTACTTACTATGTCCGTTTTTCATGTCGTATTTAGTCTGGTATAAATCTTCTTTTAAAGTGTTCACATTACCTTCTAGTTTATCTAGAATCTTTTCTATCATATCTAGTCGCATGTTCTGCTCAGCGTCATCAGGTAGTGAACCAAGTTCACCTCTTGGCCATCTAACTCTGAACTCAGAGTTTAAGTTAGCATTGATACTAGCAATCTCTTGCTCATGTTCAAGGAAGTTTATCCTCTCAGTGATACCGAAGTACCCCCATACTGCTAAAGCAGTAACAACTAGTATCTGGATAAACCACTTAAGGTTTATCTGCATCTCTGTCTTCTCTCCAATAGGTTCACTCATGTCCTACCTCCTACTTTAAAAGTTTCTTAGCTTCAGTCATAAACTCAGTCCATTCTTCTGGAGTAACTTTATCATCAGCCCACATCTCAGTGAAAACTTCTATAGTCTTCTTGAGTTGTGCGTATTTGTTCTTAAATAAATAACCAGCTACTGATAGTATGCCGGTTAGTATCCAAGGAATATATTCACTCATACTTTACCTCCTATTCTAAAGATTTAATGTGCCGCTGTAGTGCGTCTTTACCTTCTTTTATGCCAGGATTCTGGTCTGAATAAGCATAGTTAAAAGTTTCAACCTCTTGTTTTAGATACTTATTTTTATAAAGCTTAATAATATTAGGCCATTTCATGTTAGAAAGTTTAGTTAATTCTTTTGCTTCACCAACCTTGTTCTCATTTATAAGGTCAAAGATTTCTGTCTTAGTCCAGGCACGTTGCCTACCAGTAAATCTAGATTTATCTAGTAAAGCAAACTTTAAATTTTTATACCTACTTTCTTCCATACTCTCGAAGCCAATAGTTGTTAACATGGCAGCATAGTATTTATTATCTTCAAGTTTATTGTAATCAAGTAGTAAGTTTCTATCATAGGTACCTCTTAGCTCACCAGTAGCAGCCATAGTAAATCCAGACCTAAGGTTTTGTAATGCTTTAGGTAAGGTATAGTTTATAGCTCTTTCTGGATTACCTTTCCATAGAGCACCACCGGCTTTAAATAATCTAGCAGGGTAGATACCAAAAGCATTCTCAGGTTGTACAGTAGTTGTTAAGTTACCTGGCCCCATTCTCCCTTCTAAGGATATACCTGCACCCATTGCCATACCTGAAGTCATTAAGTCCAAGATGGTACTATCTTGTTCCATTATCCAGGCTTTAGGTGATACTCCAAAAGCAAATCTCATAACAGCATCTGTTTCTTGTGTGCCAGGTAAAGAGAATATACCACCAAGAGCTACCATAGCACCTGTAACATACATTAAATCTTCATACTGTTCTTTAAGTCCAGCTTTCGTAGGTCTGTCTCCTATGATATTAAACCAGAACATAGTCTGTTTTTGTACCCAAGTTTTAAACTGTAAGAAAGGACGAAGCCCTGTCTCTGTAAAACCTATTGGTACATGAGTAGCATTATAACTGTGGTTAGTAGCGTTAGTAAAATCTATAGCAAAGTCATTCTTCAATCTGTTTAGTACGCCAGAATCTAAAGCTCTAACTTTGTCCTTACTAGTTAACCCTAGCCTTTGCATTTTTTCATACATAATTCTTTCATTAAACTTTAAATAATTAAAAGGGTCCTCTGCAAATCCATCCTTCCTCATCTTCTTATATATACTTTCAAGTATATCATTAGCCATATCTCTAGAGGCTATAGCCGCTATCATCCTAGGCATTCTATCTGCTTTATGGAATCCCCACATACTAAGATTCATTGTTGCTCTGGCAGCTTCACTACCAGCTTCTTTATATTTACCTTGACGTGCTTTCTGCACGAATCCATCATTGTTTTTTACCAAGGGTTGATTAGCATTCTGATATATACCTTGAATTGTACCATCATTCTTTAGACCTCTTAAATCTAGATAGTCAAAGATGTATTCATAGTTTTGCATGTCTAGAGTTTTGTGCCCACCCTTAGGTGGGTTCATTACTTTGTTTATTTTACCGTAAGCCCTAGTCATATTCCTAAACCCTACAAGTGGAAGGATATTAGTTCCTGCTATAGTCAGCTGTAGTAAAGCTGTAGCTGGGTTAAACCCTAAAGCTACAAAGGAAGACGACTTTGTGATAGCACCAACTAGTGACCTAAATCTATTAGTACCTGGAGACATACCCATACTATCCAGAACAGCAGCTACCTTAGGAAACTTCTGCATACCTAGTAGAATCTTATTAATAGTATCATCTACACCTGATTCAAAGTTTGTTTTCTTACCAAGAGAACCATTACCCCATCTATCTAGATACTCTTTTGTATGTATATGACCGTTCTTATCTGCTATGCTTTTGGCATATTCTAGTTCAGCTAATGACTTAGCAAAGAATCCATCTTTAGCTTGACTATATGCATACCGTTGTACCATTTCTTCTATTGATTTATTTGATGTAATTATATTACTATCAAACTGTCTTTGCATGGAATGGCTACCTATATATTCTGATATCTTTGCATTATCAAATCCTTTTATTAAAGAATTAGTCTGTATAAATTTCTTTAGATTACCTAGTGACGTTGTAGCTATCATGTCTAGTTCATCCGTTGCATTAGAACCAGGTGGTATTACACTCTTATTATTCATGATAGTCAGTTGTATTATACTCTCGTCATACACTTCTCCGTATCGTTGAGTCTCCCCGGAGCCCATCCATTCGTTTACTCTATCACCAGCATCTCTGGGATTCTGTGTAGTACCTACATTATCAATTTTATCTAACCTACGTACACCCATCTTATCTAGTTTGTAATGTTTAATTTGTATAAGTATAGGACCATCCACAAACATAGGCATATATCCTGGGATATCTCCTACCATCTTACGCTCCATAAGTTTATGTTGTTCTTTGGATATCAAATTCTTACTACGTAATGAATTTAGATAATCATTAGCTTCTTTACGTCCTTGATTAGTGACAGTATCTCTTACAGTTCTAAGATTAGACTGAACTCTTCTTAGATATTCTGCTGGTGCTTCATTCCCTGCTTGTTGCCCAAAAGTTTTTAGAAGAAAATCACCATCTTTCTTTTGTGCTTTATATAACAAAGAATCATTACCCAATAAATACTCACGCATTAATTCAGATACCTTAGGCACTCTGTAGATAGGGTCATCACTAGTAGTTCTACGTACGAAGTCTCCAAAGGATATCTCATCTGCTTCTTTCCATAATCCTGTAGCCATAACTTCTCGTTTAAACATGAAGTAATGGTCTGAAGCTAGGTCAGACATCTTTTGGTGAGAGACTTTCCAGAAGTTTAATGCAGGTGTGGCTACTAATTCCTCAAAGTTGTCCTCATTATTAATCTTAGGGAATTTAGAGTCGGCTATAAGCTGGTCTTTATAAATAGCCATACCATCTTGCTCCTCAAAGATTACCTTTTTCATACTTGGTCCTTTAATAAACTGTGTATCCCCTATGTTTAAGAAATCATTTAATGCACGACTAGCGTACTGCATGTTATCTACTACACTTAAGAAAACAGGGTCTCCATATCGTTTAAACAACTTAGCAAACTGCCTCTTTGGGTCTAACCAGAAATACTCACCTATTGGTGAGAATGTTTCACCGGTTGAACCTTGCGTTATAGCAGGGCTATCACCTGTTGGTCCAGGAGGTATTCCTTCTTCTCTATTTATAGTTGCTTTGTCTGCTATGTAATTACTTTCAGGATGACCAGTGGTATCAACATGTTCTAAGTTATCCATGAGTTTAGACATCTGTATACTATTTAAATCTTCTGTAGCCTCTCTAAAGTATTTGGCTTTTACTAGATTAGGTTCAAGTCCTTGAGATGCTCTATGCAGATAATATAGTTCAGTTGGAAATCTATTTATGTAGTTTAACTCTTGAGCTATACGTAAGAATGCTCGTTCATTACCTGTTAGATATCTGATAAACTCCTCTTGAATGCTAGCCTGTGCGGTAGTATCATTAGTATCCAATGCTGCTTTAAATCTTTGCTTAAAGAGAAGTTGTTCATTACTACCTTGTAGCATCCCTGGTTTTATTCCCATAACACCATCTTGCATCCAACTAGCTATATCATTTTTAATTAACTTACTAAATTGTCCTGAGATAGTAGCTTTCATTTCAGGTGTTTGTACTTTAAGGATAGTAGGATTGTCTAGTACTACATCATCAAATTCTTGTATAGACTTCCTTAGATTAAAGATACTTTCTATATCTTTTTTAAGTTTATCAAGGTCAATGTTATTCACCGGATATTTACTCTGTTTGCGTACACCTGTTTTCTGTTCTTTTAGTATATGACTAACACCATCGTCTATAATATATCTACTTTGTTTACTATTGATAGCTCCATTCTTTAAGAGTGTATCTAGTCCATCCATACCAGTTATTACTTTATGAAGTGACTGCTCACTACCACTTTCCATTAAGTTATTTTTATTTAGTAAATCTCTATACTCCATTAACATCTGCTGTAATTCAGTAGTCTCTTTTTCAAGTAGTTTACTATCATAACCAGTATACTCATCCATGTTCTTTACAAGTTGTTTGGTTACTTTTTGTTTTAGAATTATATTCTTAGCACTACCGTCTTTTATACCAAGGCTTACTGCAGCAGCTTGCTTGTGTAAGTTATCTATAAAATCTCGTACTCTCTGTTTTTGTATTGGTACAGTGTTAGTAGTATTAGTAGGCAACTTCTTTACGTCTATGCCTTTCTTCTTTAACATAGAATTAAAATTCATTTGAATAATCCCGGGGTCTAGGTTTCCGTGACCACCAGTACTGAAGAAGTTAGTTAACTCTTCTTGTAACATCTGTACCAGTTCTTTAGTTACAGGAGTATTCTTAAATCTAAATGCAGGGTTACTACGGGCATGAAAAGATTGTGTTGGACCACTAAGTATTGCCTCTGTCTGATTGTCAACAGACTTGTAAGCTTCCACATAGCCAAGGTCAGCTGAGGTTACCTGCTTAGTGTCTAGTCTTCTACGTAAATCTTTATTTCTTTTAGTAGATATCTCTACATTTGTAAGTTTTCCTGTTGGCTTACCATCTGCATCAACTTCTTTAACAAACCTTCTTTCTTTTTCAAGGGTAGCTCTCAAGTTTTTTTTCATAGTCTTTACAGCTGCACCCCTACTTTTATAGAATGTATTTACAGCAGTTTGCATGTTTTGACTTTTTTCAAGCACTGGTATGAACTGTATACTTTCCATAACACTACCTTTAAACTTTGAGTTTCTTATAGTTTCATCAAACAGAACTAAATGAAGCCTAGCATTTTTACCTTTATAGCTACCTACTATAGCCTCGCTCATTTCTCCTAGGTCTAAGTACCCTTCTTGCTTTAGTTTCTTCATTGCTTCTGGCCACTTGGTGGATACAATCGGAGATGATGAGGGGGTAGTACCTTCTAGTAAACGAGTAATCCTATTAGCAGCTTTCCCCATACCTTGAAACTCTAAGCTTGTTGCAAGTCCCACTAGAGATTCTCGTGGTGTTTGGTTAGATTTCTTGTTATGTCTATGTTTAATTCCATAGTACACATCCTCTACTACTTGCCTTTTATTAGCACTCATGTTACTAAAAGATTTATTCCAACCTAGATTTTCTAATACAAACTCATTGTTTTTATTATAGTGTATTGCTGGGTCAAATGTACCTTCTTGTTGTTTATATTTTGTATTTGTAGTTATAGGCTTCCTAGTTTGTATACCAAGATTATCTTCTAGGTATCTTACTATATCTTCTGTGTCTCTAAGTACCTCTAATGATTGAGCATTCTGTGACTTAGCAACCATTACATCATATTCTTCCTTGCCAATTAACTTGTCTTTGTGTAGTACACTTTGAAATTTATCTCTAGATATGCCAAACGATTCCTGTAATGAATCTAATTCTGTACCTACTTGTCTCTCATATTGCTTAACAAGCTGCTTATATCTCTTTAGGAAATAAGCTTTTTCATCTACAGAAAGATTATCATATCCTTTTTTTATATATGTTTTTTGAGCTGCTTCATTTGTAATTAATCTTTGAGTTGCACTTACCTCTGTACCTTTAGTACCTACAATCATATAGTCATTAGTGTGTTTACCTAAAGATTTAAAAATAAAATGAGCTATTTTATTTCTATCATCCACTGAGTTAACCTTACCTATATATTCGTCTATAGCTTCTGCTCTATGTTCTACTATTTTTCTAAGTATAGTAGGGTTAGTACTATCACCAGCTACTGCTCTTGAGTACATGCCGGTAGTATCTACTACTGAACGACTTTTAGAGCTAGTTTGACTATTCCTTATTACATCAAGAACAGCATCCTTATCTCCTATACTTGGTTTTTTACCAGGTTCATATACGGTTATTGGTACCTCGCCTTCTACACCCTGTACACTACCTTTTTTTATTCCTTTTACTTTTGCTGCAATAGGGTCTGCTGGGTTTAACAGCACGTCAATATTTTTCTGTACTTTAGCACGTACTCTATTTGAAGCATCTAGTACCTGCTTTAAAACATGTTCACCTACAGCTAAATCTACTATATCAAAAGGTCGTGATACATATTTATCTGCTCCATCAGACCAGACTTGTACAGTATTTATTTGTATTCCAGTAGGTGGTACTAAAACATCCTCTGTAAATCTTCCGTAGATAGCAGTAAGTTTTGCTGCTTCATCACCTGTGCTTGTCTTAAGTATATTTGCTAGGTGTTCTTTTCCTTTAGGCAGAGTAACTCCATTAATTACTACTTTTGTATCCAACTTCCTAACTTTCATGTGTAGTTCAGTGAACTTTACGGGTACTAAAGTACTGGGTGTTATTTTTACACTGAAATCTGGCATAGTATTACCAAGTCCATCTCTAATATCTTTGCCACTTTCGACATTGATATCATGGTTTACTAAAAGTGGATTATCAAATCCACCTTGATTATCTACTGCTGTACTAGACTCTATGTAAGACACTTTTTTACTTTTTATTATCTTTTGAATTTCTGCTTGGTCTTCTACTGCCAATTTACTATAATCTACAAAGACATCTTTAACTTGACCAGCTATATCAGGGTTATCTACTCTAACAAAGTCATACGTAGTTTTACCTTTAGCAGAACCTTTAACAGCCTGCTTGTAAGCTGCTTCACTTACATAACCTTGTTTTGCAAAATCTTTAAGGTTATATCCTTTAGTTACTTTAGTTACTTGTAGATATTCAGTTATACCCCCACCGGTAGACTCTAGTATATCCCCAGCTTTAGCTTTAAAAACACGGTCATTTCTAGTAGTTTGAGTACGTAGACCCTCAGCTATTAGTTGATTTGTATTCTTTCCATCTATAGTTCCTTTGGTATATGCATGCGTAATCTTTATAGGTTTAGGGGCATCTAATTTACGTACTATATCTGTGATAATATCTGCTTGGTTAATACGTCCTTTCGTAGCAAGAGAATCCTTAAGAACTGTCCCTGCTCTTAACTGTGCTTGTATATCTTTAAATTCTGCGGGGTGCTGGTTAAACCATTCTTTCCATAGTTTTCTATAATCTTCTTGTGTAGCCTTACCAGACTTCCTTTGTATTACATCCTCAATAGTATCTGACAGTCTTATCCCTAAGTACCCTTCTTGCTTTAGGTTCTTCATTGCTTCCGCAGATGTCTCTCCTTTATACTTACCTGTGTTACCTTTAGATGTCTGCCCTTTATACCTACCTGTTTTAAACTTAGCATTAAATGCAGAGTACTGTTTACCAAAGGCATCGCCTTTGGTAGATACTTCTAGAGTTTTACCAGGTGCTCCTACTTCTGCATCTAAGGAGTTCCTAAGTTTAGCGGGTATATCTCTGGAATTAATACTTACATACTCATTACCTATCTTAATTACACGAAGGTTATCACTAACTTTTTGGTCAAACGGATTAGTTCTTTTTATAATTTCTGTATCTAATGTATCCAGAGCTTTAGGTTTAGGGTCAGGTAACGGTCCTTCTATAGCTTTAAGTGAAGCCCAGTCTGTTTTAGCTAATCTTTTCTCTGTATCTCTTAAAAGTTTATATAATCTTTTTGTATTACCAGAGTTTTTTATTTTAGCTTTGTCCGTTCCTAACGGAACATATTCTAATCTATTGTATTTACCAGAAGCCATTGCTTCTTCTATTTTAGCAAGGTTTCCTTCTATTAACTCAGCAACTGTATCATAGTCAGCATCTGTATAAAATTCTTTGGGTGATTTTTTAGTTACAATACCTAGAGCATTGTCATTATTTCTTACTACAGCAGAACCAGAGAAAGGCCCTGAACCTACTTCAGCTGCATTGTCTCCAAAGACATGTAAAGTTTTAGGATTTGTCTTAGGTATATCTACAGTCCAAGTTTTGTCTATAATCTTTTGTACAGTTATAGGTGTAGGTGTAGGTGTAAGGCTCTGTACTTGGTCTGGTTCTATAGCTCTTCCTATAGTATCAGTCATCTCTTCCTGTAATTGCTCTGGTGTTTTATAAGAAATATCTTCTTCTACTTTTGCTATCATCTTTTCAGGCTCATCTGTTTTTAATAGTTCTCCTGTTAATTCATTACTTTTACTTTCTACATTCTTTTTATGGTTGTCTATTGTAGATATTTTATCTTCTATTTTTTGTTGGAGTATATTTACTTCTTCGTTTTCCTGAGTCTTTACTAGTGATTCAACAGCATCATCTATTGTCTCAGTGTCCGTACCTTTTGTTTCTAATACTTTAGACTTCTTTTGTTTTATTCCTCTCTGTAAAAAATACTTATTTAATCCTATACCTAGTGTTTGACCTAATGCAGTATAAGCAACAGCAGTCTTAAATCCTTCAGCTCCTTCTAGTGTTGGGTCTATACCAGTCCATAGACCGGCTTCTATACCAACCTGAGGTATAAATCCTGCCCATGTTTCTTGAAAAGATTTAGCAATTGCTGCATTTTCTGGAGCTAATTTACCAGCTTTAAGAAAAGGATTAGCCGACTGTGTATTACGGGATTGGAATTGACCAGCTTTCTTGGCAGCGGCTACAGCCGCTTGTGTTCTTTTGCCACCCATTGCATAGTTTAAAGCTGCAACAGCTCTACCACTAACTACAGCTCCAGTTTGCCAAAGAAGATAAAATGGAGCAACTTCTCCTATCATCTTTGTTACACCTTCTGCACTCCACATGTCATCAGGTGTGTAGTCGTAGTTATTTAGAGTAACACCAGATAAAAAAGCTTTACCATAGTTTGTTGCTTTTACTTGTTCTGACTCTCCTACATCTAAACTCCTACCTACACTAGCTAGAGCATGCATAGTTGGATTTATATCTGTACGTGAGTAGACATAATCTTCTGTATTATACAGAGAATCAGTTTCATCTTCTAGAGCTTCATTGTATAAACTCTCAGTGCCAACTTGGTCTTTGATTGTTTTTACCTTTGCACTAGTTACGCCTACTTCTTTAGCTTGTTTACTTAGTGCTCCAGTTACTATGTCGGATACAACTGCCATTACTCACTCCTTTCTCTTAGAAAATCTGGTATAAACTTATCATTACCTTTTGGTCCAGTTGGTAACACCGGTTGAACTTGTGTTGATTCTGTATTTTGTACGGGTTGTTCTCGTATACTTCGTATATTCAGTAACTCCCTATCCAATTCAAACTCATTTAAATCAGGCACTGTATCTAGTAAAACATTCAATTGATTATCAGTTAACCCAACTCTTCTTTGTAACTTTGCTTTATACTCTGGGTCATTCTTAGCTTTGTTAATAACAGTAAATATAAAGTTATGGTTACTTACTTCTACATTATTTTCTTTAAAGTTTAAACTTTCTACCCCAGCCCAATGCTGCTCTAGAGCATCTAACCCACTAACTATATTATAGCTATCATCTTCTGGGTCCCCTTGCCAGGTAGTGCCATTGTAAGTTATGTCATCATTACCTTGACTGATGTCATCTGTAAAGAACATCTCAACTCTGTTACCAAAAGTAGGTCCAGATGCAAGAGGCTTAACAACAGGTCGTCTATCCAATGCATCTCCAATAGTATCTATATCAGCGTCTACTCGTTTAAGAACTAAGGAGATATTATTATTTAATCTATTAATCCATCTCTCACCTTTAGGAGTAAGCTTACCCCTTAAGTTTCTAGTAATAAATCTTTGACGTTCATCCCTATTACTTAGAGATGCTAGTGTATCTACTAAAGAATCTATAGAGCCTGGAGAGTTAGGGCTAAATGGTACATCAGAATCCATTGTCTGAATTAAATCATCATTAAATAACCCTTCAGAACTTACCATCATCTCTTTACCTATATCTGTATCCGTTAGAAAGTTATCCATGAGTGACTTTTTCCTTTGTGTTGCTCTAAGGTAACTGTTACGTAAGTTTTTTACTGGAGCACTATTGTTGAATTCTTGTAAGATATCTTTTTCTGCCCCACTTAAACCTTGCCCGTATTTTAAAGCTTTAGGTAATACCTGGTCATTCATAAAGTTAACTGCATCTGCATATACTTTTCTAGATTCTGCAGGACTCATCTCTGCTGGCTCAAACTCAGAGATAACACCTAGTTCTACTAGAGTATCAAATGCTTTATCCTGGTCAGCTCCATCATCTGGATTTAATCCACCACTTATATTTTTCTGTTTTAGATGTAAGTATGTTTCTGCTATACTAAAAGAAGAACCAAGTACTTTACTACCTTCAGTATCCTTGTGCATTACTAAGCTAGATTTGAAAGCTTCTGATTGTACATTCTTTGAAATGATACCAGTATTATCTGGAAATATAAATCTATCATTACCAGTAAGTCCATCAACTTGTTTTCGTAATATGTTAGCTGGAGATATATGTTGTTCGTCAGGATACAAATCATTTCCTACATTTACTGTACCTGGTTGGCTACTTTGCTGTACCTTCCCTTGTGCACCTACCTTCGTGTACTGAGTAGGACTTCTATACGCTGCATTATACGCTTCAATTACACCCTTATTTCTATCTCCTGGACCCCAGTCTCCAGCTGCTGAACTGCTATAAAATTCACTAAGAGTATCTGTATTTATATCTTTAATTTGTATATTTTTAATTAGAGCTCTCCAGGTATGGCTCTCCCCACCTTTAACTAGGTCAGTATGCTTATCCCAGTTTTTAGTAAACCAGGCTTCAGCTTGTTCTGGGCTGAACCCTGCTCTTGATGCCATGTCCATAGCACCAGCTCTTAGAATAGATTGCTTATTTCCAAATACTTCACCCTTACTCCTATACCCATAACCTTGGATAACTTTTTCTTCAAAAGTACCATCACCATTATCTTTTCTTACAGTATAATTCTGTACATTCTCTCTATCTAAATTCATAACAACACCATCTTTAGTAATGGACTCGTGTTTAGGCCTGCCTTCTGCTGCACTCTTGTGCAGTTCACTAGTGTCAAACCCTTGAGCTTCTAGTGCTTCTAAGTTAGTTGCCTTACCTTCTGAGTTTTCATAGTATCTTTCAGTATTTCTTACTTCATAAACTGTAGGAGACTCATTTAAAACTGTTTCAAACTTAGCTTGGTTAGTTGATGGACCGCCACCACTTCGCCTACCACCACCTAGTTTAATACCTGCTTTTTGATTAGCCATTAAACTAGCCATAGGGTCGGTAGACCCTAGGTTGACTTGCCCTTGTTGACTTGATGCTAAATTTCTTAATACTTTTTCTGCCATAACTTATCTCCTATTTTGCTGCCGCTGGAGTACCAGGTGCTAGTGCACTAAAGTCTGCACTGAAGTTGCTACTCTTACTCCTTTGATTACTTAACGCTGGTCCACCTGTTGCTAGAGATACTAGTATCTCGTAGAACATCCTCATTGAATTTATTTGTTCTGTATTTTCTCTGTCTACTTCTTGAGCAATGATATTTGCATACTGCAAATTAGCTTGTACAAATTGTTGAGTTAACCCCGTATACATTGCATACTTAGCATTAACTAAATTTAAAGTTGTTTCTAATTCTTGTACTTGTCTTTGGTTTACCATAGCTTGTTCTTGTTGTCCAAGTCCTACTAATGTTTGAACAGCTTTTAGTGCAATCTCTCTATCTTGTGTCATCTGAGCTGCAGTCTGTTGATACTGAGCAGCTATCTGACCAGATAAATCTGCCATAACCTTAGTTGTTACATCTCCAGATGCTGCTAACATAGCACCACCTGATACTCCACTAGCAGCAAATCTACCGTAGGTATCATCTAACATACCTGTTAAAGCTTCGTTAGCTTGAGCAGTCATTGCCTCTACATTAGTATCTAATGAAGCTTGTAAGTTAGCTTCTATACCACCTGACATTAAATCATCTATTACATTCTTTATAGGTGTTGCTAGTCCTTCATATTGTTTATTTATAAAAGTAGATATCTCTGGTAATTCAGGTAGTGTTAACACCTGTCCATTTAACACAGCCTCATCTATGTTCTTACCCATCTCTAGTGCTGCCCCACCTGGGTCACTAGCCATGTCTACTCCCTGATTAATGATACTGGCTGCTCCTTCTGGTAAGTCTCCTTTTTGTAATCTTTCAAAGGTAGAACGGTAACGCATATCTTCTAAACTAGGTAGTAACGTTTTAGTTACATCATCTGTTTGTTGTTGACTTAGTGGGTCATAACTCGCAACCATACCATTACCTTGAACACTAGTATAAGGTCCAGCTTGTTGTCTATACGCTTCTGTCATACCGTGTCCTTTTAATGCACCAAACCCTTCTTGTCTAGCACTAGGTACGTAGTTACCCATCTTCCTAGATACAGTACTCTGAGCTATTTCATCAGATACACCAAATGTACCTTTAACAGTACCACCAATATTTTTTCTTATATCATCATTATAACCACCTGGCATATTTTCTACGTTTAATCTGGGCCCACCACCAACTGAGCTTTCTCTTGCTAGTCTTTGTGCAGGTGTACTCTGGTCACTTACGTAACCTCCGGTCATACTTGACCCTGGTAGTAATGATTCAAATAGTAGATTACTTGCGTGCCTCTGTGTTGAGGTCTGACCGCCTTGTCCTACTGAGCTAGACTTACCGCCACTAAATCCCATGTAATTCCTCCAAGACGCTACGAGCGTCTGTAATATAAATTTTCTGTTTAGGTTTTAACTTTAAATATCTTTCTAGCCAATGACACACGTTCATGTCTGCTATTAATTCTACTCTATCAAACCCTTCTTCTTGTACCCATGAAGCTAAATACTTACAAGCTTCTTTAAATTGATTCCTATGTGCCTTCTGTACCCAGATAGCATGAATAGAAATTGTATTACTTAGTACTGTATACACAATAATTCCTACAGCTACACCGTCTATCCATATATTCTGGGATGATGCATTCTTAGCAAATGCTCTAAAGTCTGCTGGTGGGCCTACTTCTTTTATATACTCTTCTATCCAGTTGACTTGCATTCACAGTCTCCATCACACTTGCATTTAGTAAGTTCTTGTAACAAAGCTATCTGCCCTGCTAAGAAATTTACATTACTCTTTAGTTGGTCAAACTCTTTGAGTTTGCCCTCTAATGTTTTTATATTCTCTTCTTGACTCTTGCATTCACATTTACTCATATTATCTCCCTTAGTTCCAAATACAGAAACTTTCATATTATCTTTTATGCTCTTAACTCCACGGCTGTTGCACTGCCTGATGTTACTACTGCTTTGCTAAATCCTCCTAAACCAGCTCCGCCTGTTTTATACGACTCTATCTGTGCTGTACACACATATACTGTATCAGCTGGTGATGCCAAACTT
>Ga0114996_10006177_pt1 | contig 13883 bp, 14 predicted proteins | sample ArcticOcean_MG_C_4_FD_87039 | JGI IMG/M metagenome (GOLD analysis project Ga0114996, IMG submission 87039) | Marine microbial communities from western Arctic Ocean - ArcticOcean_MG_CB4_134 | ecosystem: Environmental > Aquatic > Marine > Oceanic | place: Arctic Ocean: Canada Basin | collected... | reverse complement strand
TATTAAGGGGTGTGAAGAGCAACCTTGACCTCGGCGGTCTTCGGCGGCAGGCAGGCTTTGTTATTGCAAGCCTGGTAACGAAGTCGGCCCTTAAGTTCAGTAAGGGCCGGCATATCTTGCGGTGCCTTGAAGTGCGAGACAATCACGATCTTGTTTGAATAGACCGATAGGGGCTTCTCCGAAAAGGAGTACGTGACCAATTCCGGCTCGGGATAGTCCGTTTGAGTCAACACAAGGCCCGACGTTTCCCAAGTGAGTTTCGTGGGAATCAAGTACTCATCGGCCGGCTCGTTTGAATTGATGTGGTAAGCGGGCCGAATCTGAACCGTGACCGGCACCGACACGTTTTCACCCGGCTTAAGCCGCACCACCGGGCCCGGCACAACGGTTGCCGCGCGCATGCCGGCGGAAAAAGTCTGCCCCCAGGTCGCGCTCACCGCAACCGCAAGCAGCAATACCGTCGTCAGCAAGCTAGAGCAACGATTCAATATCTTCCTCGTATTCGCCGCGGCCGACAAGGCCCATGTGCGAGTTCACGATCAGCCCTTCTTTGTCGATGATGAAAGTCGTAGGTAAGGCCGCTACACCGCCATACTTGTCAGCCATTTCGTCACTGCCGACGACCACCGGGAAGTTGAGTTTCAGCTCTTCGGTAAAGGGCCGCACGATGTCCCAGCCTTCTTCATCCATCGAAACCGCGATCACGGAGAAGCCGCGGTCCTTGTATTCGCGCTGGAACTCGACAAACCAGGGCATCTCGATCTTGCAGGGCCCGCACCAAGTGGCCCAGAAATTGAGCAAAACGACTTTGCCCTTGAATTCCGACAACTTGACGTCCGCGCTATGGACATCTTTGAGGCTGAAATCCGGGGCTGGCTGGCGCTGCTCGCCGGCGGCCAGCACCGTCTCGGTGGAGGTTTCAGGGGGCAGGTTACCGCAGGACGCAAAAAGGAGCGAGGCAACAAAAAATGCGCTGGCAGCGCGAAACCGTGTTGTAACATTCATGAGGACTCCGAAACTATCTTGATTATACCGTTGTCGATCGGGAGCGGATTTCAAGAGGGCGCAGGCGTGCGGCTATCGTGCGCCTATCTTTCTATTCAGCCGGAAGTGGTCTGAGGTTACTGTTTTCCACGGCAGTCAGGCGCAGACGCGGAGGGCGGACTCGCGCGCGGAGGGCGGGCCGACTTCGGAGCGTGGATTTCTGGGCTCGGGAGCGTGGACTTCCGTCCGCGCCTCTGTTGTGTCATCTGGAAGTTTCAGTCGTGATGGGGGATTGGTGGGTTAGTTGGGTTCGGTGTTGTCGACGTGAACATCTAGGGTTCCCTGATGCAATCGAACGTTGAGCGCGTCCCCGGCTGATACTTGGCCCGCGGCGCGGACCACGATTCCGCTTGCGGTTTGGATGATGGAATAGCCGCGCTCCAGAACAGCTAAGGGGCTCAACTGCGCCCGCTGCCGGTCCAGCGATTCGAGTCGCGATCGTGGCCGCTCAAGTCGCAAAGTCATCGCGGGTTCGAGACGCTGCGTCAATCCCTCTAGCGTGGATCTTTGGCGGGCGAGATGCAAACGCAGATCTAGGGCGACGAGAGACTGGGAAGCTCGCTGCAGGCGGTTCTCAACTCTTCGAAAGCGCTGCGACATGTTGTGGCGAAGCTGGAAGTCCGCCTCGTCCTGGCGCTGGGAAAAGCCGCCGAGCTTGCGGCGTAGTATGGCGGCGGGCCTCTCGACGCTGACTTCGACCAGGCGGCGGCCGCACATGGCCAGCTTGTAGCGCAGCGCTTGCGCCAAGCGGTCCTGGGAGGCGGCGACCATTTCGGTGAACTCCGACTTGCGCCGGATGACGATTTCGGCGGCGGCCGAAGGCGTGGCGGCGCGGTAGTCCGCGACAAAGTCGGCGATCGTGAAGTCGGTCTGGTGGCCCACGGCGGAAATGACGGGAACCTCGCATTCCGCGATGGACCGGGCGACGCTCTCTTCATTGAATGGCCAAAGATCCTCCAGCGAGCCGCCGCCGCGCCCGACGATCACGACGTCAACGGATTGTGTCCCGCTGAAGTAGGCCAGCGCCCGGCAGATATCACCCGCCGCCGCATCTCCCTGAACGCGGACCGGGTAGAGCATCAAATGCAAACCTGGGAAGCGCCGCTCGATAATTCGCAGCATATCGGCGATCACAGCGCCTTGGGGTGATGTCACGATCCCGATGCGCCGGGGAAAGTACGGCAGCGGGCGTTTACGGTCGTCATCGAAGAGCCCCTCGACGGCCAATTTGCGCTTCAGTTGTTCGAACGCCAACTGCAGAGCGCCGACCCCCTGTGGCTCGAGGTGTTCGACGTAGAGCTGGTATTCGCCCCGCGCCTCGTAGACGCTGATGTGGCCGCGAGCCAGCACGGCGAGCCCGTCGGCGGGTTTCATCTTCAGATACAAAGCGTTCTGACGGAAGCACACGCACTTGATCTGTGCGTCCTTGTCTTTGAGCGTGAAGTAGAAATGCCCGCTCGGCGCTTTACGGGTATTCGAGATTTCACCGGCGATCCAAACGTCGAAAAACTCGCCTTCCAGCAGGTCGCGCACCGAGGCGGTGACTTCCCCCACGGTAAAGACGCGCCGTTCCGGAGCGGTCGCGAAATCAAGGCCAAGTTGCGTCATTTAAATGTATGCAGCGGTGAATGTATGCGCGGGGGCCACAGAATCGTCGGTCAATCGTAGCGCACCCGGTAGCGCTCAAGAATATCCGGGTCCAGCTCGCGTTTCTCAAGAACTCCGAACAGCCGCGTGGACGGGATGGAGACGCGAATGCGGTCAAGAGCGCGGACTTCGGTCCGCACCTCTGTCCGGCCGTTTGGAACTTTCATGCCACTTGATTCCGGGGCCGGCCTTCGAGAAACGCAATCACATTTTCCACCACGCCGCTGTTGAGCAGATCGACGCCTTCCGGCGTCATGTCGGCGCAGTGCGGCGTAAGGACCACCTGCTCGCATCCAAAGAGCGGATAGTCCGGCGGCGGCGGTTCGGTGTCGAACACGTCAATGCCCGCTCCGCCCAGATGGCCGCTGTCGAGGGCGGCGACCAATGCGGGCGTATCGATGACCGCTCCCCTGGCTCCGTTCAGCAGCAGCGCGCCGGGCTTCATCAGATTCAGCTCGCGTTCCGCGATCAAGTTTCTCGTTTTGTCGCTCAGCGCCACGTGCAGGCTGACGACATCGGCGGTCTTGAGCAACTCGTCTAGTGCCACGAAGCGCACACCGAGTTTCGCGGCGCGTTCCGCGGATGGGTTGAACGTCCAGGCGATGACTTCCATACCGATGGCGCGGGCCAGGCGGGCCATTTCCGCGCCGATGGCACCGGTGCCGACGACGCCTAGAATCTTGCCTTGCAGCATCACGTTGTCCTTGCGTGGCCACTGTCCGGCCTTCATTCCCGCCGTAAGGAAAGAGGCTCTCTTTGCTGCCGCGAACATCAGACCGAACATGTGCTCGGCGACGACTGGAGCGGTGCGGCCGGGCTGGTTGCAGACGGTGATTCCCCGGCGGCGAGCGGCTTCGAGATCGATCATGTCGGTGCCGATCGAGCAAGTCGCGACGAGCTTGAGTTTCGGCAGGCGGCTGAACTCTTCCTCGCGCCAGGAAACTGCTCCGCGGGTATTCATGATCACATCGGCGTCTTTGGCCCGCTCAACTTTATCATCTGACGATTGAGGGCGCGTGGAGTGGATGACGACGTCGCCATAGGGCTCCAGCTTGCTCAGATGCGGCGAACCGGCGATCTGAGCCGGGTCATCTCCGGGTACAACGATGGTGGCTCTTGTTTCCTGTGCCATGGGCGTCTCCTGTGATTCAGGTTCGAACGGCGGCCTGCTGAAATCGATTGGCGCGGTTCGGCGGGCCGAGGAAAGATGGCTCGCTGGAGACTCCTATTCTAAGGCAGGAAGGGATGCCTACCCCAGCGCAGGCTCAACTCCGGGCCGACCGCGGGTTGACACCCGCGGCTCTGAGTGACGGCAGGAGGTTCCGTCGCCAGCAATGGTGACGCCTCGCGCAACAGCGCGTTTGCCACGTCGAGATGCCGGGAAGTGCGGCACTTGCAACAACGGCTTCACTGCCTGACCATCGAATCCGGAACGCCCTCGATCCAGGCGCCGCGGACGCGCTCAAACCCCGCCGAAAATTCAACCTGCAGGTTCTTCGGGGCCAAACTGACGGCCGCTTGGGCGCCGTAGAGCACCCAGGGAGCTAGCCGCGACGCGGCGACGGTCTCATCCGAGCGGCTCAGCGGCGCGAAAGCCACGACGGCCATGACCACGATCGCGCTGATCAGCAGTCCCCGCACGGCGCCGAACGCGCCTCCCAGCAAGCGGTCGAACCAGCGCAGCCCCGTCCAGCCGAGCAGCTTCGCCAGGACCCAACCGACCACGCCGCCAGCGATCAGCGAGCCGACCAGGAACGTCATGAAGGCCGCGAACTCCGCCAAATGACGGTTCGGGATAAAAGGCTCGTAGTAACCCGCCAAGCGGCCATACCACCACATTCCCGCAACGACGCCCAAAACCAGGGCTAGCAGTCGGATGACCTCCCGGCTGAAGCCGTTACGAAAAGCAGTGAATAGAGACAGGAGTAAGACGATGGCAATGACGATGTCGAGCCAGTTCATTGCTAAGGGAGAGGGGCTCGGGCAAACTCAAAGGCGCCGAACCCGCGTCTGGCCGAAGTATACAACAGAAAGTTGCGGAAATGTTACGGCGCACGTTCCGTGTTGTCCTCTTGGCCCTCTGACGACGGACCGTGCGTCCATGCGAGCGCCCGCGCAAACGTGATAATATTGTCGCCTACGCAGGCGCTTACAAAACGCCTCGACCGGTAAGGAGTCCTCGTTGTTTATCGGCCACTTTGGTGTTGCTTTCGCCGCAAAGCGCTTGGTGCCTCGCACCTCGCTGGCGGTCCTATTCCTGTCGGCGCAACTGATTGATTTGTTGTGGCCAATGTTTCTCCTGTTGGGCATGGAACATGTTCGGGTCGACCCGGGAAACACGGTCGTCACTCCGCTCGATTTTTACGATTACCCCATCACGCATAGCCTGGCGGGGGCGGTGGCTTGGGCTTTCGGGCTTGCTTCCCTGGTGTATGCTTTGACGCACGCACGCCGGGTCGCCCTGGTCTCGGGCGGGCTCGTGATGAGCCACTGGTTCCTTGACCTGACGGTTCATGGCCCGGACCTCCCGCTCTGGCCCGGCGGACCCGAATACGGATTCGGACTTTGGAATTCCCTGGCCGCTACCGCCGTGCTGGAAGTCGGTGTTTTCGCCACGGGAATGTTTATCTATGTTCGGTCCACCTCCACAGTCGGACCAGGGCGGCATCTCGCCCTGTGGTCGCTGGCCGGTTTTCTGCTTTTCGTCCAGGCGGGTAATTTCTTTGGGCCCCCGCCTCCCGATGTTTCGGCAATCGCCTGGGTTGGGATGGCCCAGTGGCTGCTTATTGCCTGGGCCGGCTGGGCCGACTGGGCGCAGCCGCAAGAAAGCCGAGCACAAGAACGCATCGGGTCGCTGGCCGGCCACTCGCCGGCGAGTGCGGCAAAAGCCTCGGTCAAATCCTCGTTTGGCAGTGCCCGGCCATAGTTCGGTCGCTCACAAATAGTTCGGTCGCTCACAAATACAATTACCCGCCTACGGAAAGGGTCTGAAAGCGCCTCGGCGACCGCGCGCATCACCAATTCGGCGCGCGTTTTTCCAGGAACGCATTCACGCCTTCCTGGCCCTCTTCTGACGCCCGGCGGGTTGCGATGATCTCGCTTGAGTAGTGAGTCAGTCCGTCATCGAGCGGCTTGCCGTGAATTTCCGCCAGGAAATTTTTGCAGGCCCGCTGCGCTTGCGGCCCGCCCTTAAGCAGTTCCCCCAGCAGGGCGCCGACTCGGGCATCGAGTTCTTCGGCGGCCACGACTTCGTGGACCAGTCCGATTTGCTTCGCCTCTTCGGCGCAAAAGCGCTCGCCGCTCAAGAAATAGCGCCGCGCATTTCGTGCCCCGATAGCGGCCAGCGCGTAGGGGCCGATGGCAGCCGGGAGAAGCCCCAGCCGCACTTCGGAGAAACTAAAGAGTGCTGATTCGGCCGCGATCGCAATGTCGCAGCAGGCGATTAGTCCCACCCCGCCGCCGAAGGCAGCTCCATGAACCCTTGCGACGGTTGGCTTGCTGAGTGTGTCGAGAGAGCGCATCATGCGCGCCAGTCGCAGCGCGTCTTCTAAGTTCTCTTGCTTGGAATAGCTGGCGGTGCGCCGCATCCAGTTCAGGTCCGCGCCAGCGGAGAAGCTTTTCCCGTTTCCGGCCAGGACGACGACGCGCACCTGGGCGTCTTGGTCGAGTCGCTGGAAGAGGCCGGTTAACTCCGCGATGAGATGTTCGTCGAAGGCGTTGCGCACCTCCGGGCGGTTGAGGGTGATCGTGGCCACGCCGTCGTCCCGCCTTTCCAAAATGACACCTGATGACATGGTGATCCGACTCCCCTGGCGCTGCCGCATCGATGCGGCCCGAACTCTCGTTGGGCAGGTTAACATACGCTCTATGGGTCGTCGCCGCGCGGTACGAATTACACCATTGTTTGTATTGCTACTTTTGCTGCCCCTGGCGATGCCGCCGTGCTGGGCTCAATATACGATCGAGCGGCGCGACAATGCCGACGCCCAAAGCTGGAGGACGGCCAATAGCTACCGGGTCAAGGTGCAATCGGGCGCGGCGAAGGGCTCTCCCGTATTGGTTGAGCTGGAGCTGCCTGCTGCTTTCAACCCCGACTCGCTGCGCGTGATCCAGCGCGGCACGGCTGGGGTGGTTCCGGCCAAGGTCGACTGGAGGGTTCCCCAGGCATTCATCAGTTGGCGAACGCAGGGACCGGGCAGCTACGACATCTACTTTGACAACGGCGACGCTGGCGAGACGAAGCGTCTGGTGGAACCGGCCATGGTCGGGGCGGGTGAGCGCGTCACCTATGGACGCGCGGGCGTACGCGGCAGGGTAGCCGTGGGCTTGCAACCCCATGCGACAGGCATTGACTTCGATCAGGATGGCGCGACCGATTTGATCGTGTCTTGCCCGGTGCGGCTCTATAACGGCACCTACCTGTTTCGCAACATCGGGTCGAACAAGCAACCGCTTTTCGACAAGGCTCTCTGGCTCGGCCCCGGCAAGCGTGACGCAGTCATTGCCGACTTCGACGGCGATGGCGCTCCGGATCTGGTCGCGAGGGGAGGCTACTACAACGATTTGCGCCGCAACCGTCTCTCCCAATGGGTTGAGGTCAAGCTTTCGCGCGACTACCACGTCGGACGCGACGATCTGCTCTATCCGGTCGACTGGGACAACGACGGCAAGATCGATGTTTTGAATGGAATCAGCGATTGGCGCGACTATGGTTGGGACGACGCCTTCAACAGCAAGGGCGAGTGGACGAACGGGCCACTGCACGGCTATGTCTACCTCTACCGCAACGTCGGGACGAGCCAAAAACCGGCATATGCTGAACCGCTGCGCCTGGAAGCTGGCGGCAAAGCGATCGATCTTCGCGGCAGCCCGGCTCCCAACCCGGTGGATTGGTTTGGCCGCGGCCGGCTCGATCTGATTGGCGGAGATTTCATCGACACGGTGACGATTTTCGAAAACGCCGGAACTCGAAACGAACCGAAGCTCGCCGCCGGGAGGCTGCTTGAGGCCGGTGGCGAGGAGATCAAGATGCCGCTGTGCATGATCCAGCCACGAGTGGTCGACTGGTACGGCGACGGACGATCCTCGGTGATCATCGCTGAAGAGGACGGGACCGCCGCATTGCTGGAAAACACCGCCCCGAAGGGTAGCGCTCCCCGGCTAGCCGCGCCAAAGTATTTCGAGCAAATCGACCCATTCGTGAAAAGCGGTGTATTGATTCGGCCCGATGCAGTAGATTGGAACGGCGACGGCAAGCTCGACATTCTGGCCGGCAATTCGGCGGGTTTCGTGCAGTACTTCGAAAATGTGGGGACGGCGCAAGTCCCGGCTTTCGCCGACCGCGGTTATCTCAAAGCCGGCGGGGAAACGATTCAGATCATAGCTGGGCCGAATCTATCGATCCAGGGGCCGGCGGAAGAAAAGTGGGGCTACACCAACATCTCGGTGGCGGATTGGGATGTCGATGGCAAGCTCGATATCTTGCTGAACAGCATCGTGGGGGAGATCCTGTGGTACCGCAACATTGGCACCCGAACCCGCGCCAAACTAGCCGCCGTCGAGCGCATCGAAGTCGAATGGAAGGGTGCGACGCCAAAACCCGAGTGGAACTGGTGGAACCCCGAAGGCAATCAACTGGTCACGCAGTGGCGGACGACACCGAAAGCCGTCGATTGGAATCGCGACGGCCTGCCCGACCTGGTGATGCTCGACCACGAAGGCTATCTGGCGTTTTACCAGCGCTACCGCGAGTCAGGCAAGTTGAAATTGCGGCATCCCCAGCGCATTTTTCGGGATGAAACGGGCGAGGTTCTGCGGCTGAACTCCCGGCCCGCCGGCAAGAGCGGGCGCCGCAAACTCGACGTGGTCGACTGGGATGCTGACGGGGACCTTGACCTCATCGCCGATACGGACAATGCTGCGTGGTATGAGAACACGGGCACACAGGAAAAACCTGTGCTGGCCTTTCGCGGGAACATCGTCAGCCGCAAGATCCAAGGTCATAGCCCCGCCGCTGATGCCGCCGACTGGACCGGTGACGGCAAGCTCGACTTGATGGTGGGCGGCGAAGACGGCTTCCTGTATTTCTTTGACCGTAACTTCCTTGAACGGCCTTGAGGTATGACGAGAAAAATCTGGCTTCGTCATCTAATGCTGGGCATCCCTTTGGCGGCTTTCCTGCACAGTGCCTTGCAGTTCGCTCACGCCTATTCCCGAACCGTTGACAACCATTGGGAGTTTTTTCCTGTTCACTGGGCGGCCGGTGTGCTGTTCGGCTCTATTATTTTGGCTCCCGCTTTCACCATCCAGGCTTACGTCAGCGTTTGGCTTAGTCGCCGGCGCCGCAGCACGGGTCTTCAAATATTGGCGGGCGCGCTTACGCAAGCGGCGCTGGTTGCCCTGTGGGCCAGATTCGTGGGTATTGAGCCATCCTTGCCGGGGAATTTCTCGCTGTCCGAGCCAATGATTGGGGCGGCATTCTTGGCCGCTGGCTCGGTCGCGATGTTCGCCGCTCCCAAAAGTGCCGCTCGGCCTGAAGGTCGTCGACAGGTTGCCGCAACAGAACGAGTCTTCGGTTACGGGATCTTGCGGGCGTTCATGAACTTGGCGGCGATGATCAGCCTCGGAGGGGGCGTCCTCTTGGCGTTCCTATTGCGCGAGGAGATTCGTGAAGCCGCGATCGCATTCGGCGCGTGTGCCTCTGCTGCCTTGTTCTGCTGGTGGGGCGCTTATCTGATGGGGGCACAAGTAATCGCCGGTAAAACTTATATCACGTGGACCAGAGGACGGCGTGAGGTGGTCATCCCGTGGGCAGGGATCACGGAGATTCGATCCACCTTAAGCAGGCTGCTGATCCGCTCCGAGGAAGCGAAGATCGTGGTGGACAAACAGCTCGGCGACTATGCATCGTTCTACGAACTTGTTCGCAAGGATGCTCCCCCCTACGCCTGGGAAACCCTCAGTCTGCCTCTGCGTTGCAGGTCCTCGTTGCTGGTTCCGGGTATTCTATGCACCGCCGGTGCGGTTTGGCTCGCTTTCATGTGGTGGATTGTGGACTATAGTCCTCCCAAAGACACAATCGATCTCGCGATCGTGATCTTCATGGCGATCCTGGGAGGATGCCCCGTCCCCATCGGCTTGTACGTGGCGACGTTCCGTTGCGAGTTCGAGTTCCATCAGATTCGAGCCGGCTATCTGCTTTGGCGGAAAGTCTACGAGGTTGCGAATCTCGTGGATATGAAGCTCGCGACGGCGCGCAGCTCGGAAATTGTCCAGCATCAGCCCGGAGTTATCGCTCCTCCCCTGACAGCCGAACAGATTGAATTCCGCTTCAGGGATGGCAAAGAATTGACGCTGTCCGCTTTCAGGATTTCAGTGGACCCGGAAGCACTCTATCATCTGCTTCGCCGGCACTATTCTCACGCTCAGGTCAACACCTCTGAGCAAAGTTGAATGGCCAGTTCGATTCGCTGGATCGGGTCTGTACGCTACGGGAGCGGCTCGTCGAGGCTGTCGGCAATTTCGCGCGATGTCGCGGGCTTGTGAGTGTACGGTGTCTTCATCGACCGTCAGGACTTCCCCTCGAACAACCTTGATGCGGTTTGGGGGAGAATCATAGTCATGGCTGAATTTGGAAACCACCTGAAAATGCATCTTCCTCACGGGCTGCGCGATCGGGCGCGTGAGTTTTACGCGGGGGTTCTCGGTTGTAAGGCTTTGGGGGCGCAACCCTATCCCGACTTGGATCTTTACGAGTTCGACGGCGGCGCGGTTGTCGGCCTTTTCTTTTGCGATGAGAAAGATGTACTTGCGGCGTCCGACTACGAAAAGGCGACCTGGCTTGAGATCAAAGTGGCCGACCCCGATGAGACTCGCAAGCAGCTCGAAGCGTTTGGCGTGGAAGAAATCGATTTTGCCGACAAGACGCGTTTCTATTTCAAAGCGCCGGGTGGACAGGTATACCGGCTCGCGCCGCTGGACGGCGAATTGTAAAGGACCGCGGGCACGGGCTTGCACCCCCGCAGCCTAACCCGCATGTCTCACCACGTGGCGAGACATGAGGGCTAATGTCGGCGGCGGGCCTGACTTCAAATCACGTTGCGCAATGGGCGATGCCGCGTTTTTCGAAATACCGCTGGTGATAGTCCTCGGCGGGGTAAAACTCGGAAGCCGCGCTAATCTCAGTGACGACCGGATCACGATGCTGGCCACTGCGCTCGAGTTTGTCTTTTGAAGCCGTGGCCGCGGACTGTTGCTCAGGAGTGTGGAAGAAAACCGCCGAGCGATATTGACTTCCTGTATCCGGGCCTTGGCGGTTCAGCGTGGTGGGATTGTGCGTTTTCCAAAAGGTGTCCAGCAAATCTCCGTAGGAAACTTGCGATGGGTCATACTCGATCTCAAGCGCCTCGGCGTGCCCTGTGTCACCTCCGCAGACATCTTGATAAGTAGGGTTGGAGAGCGTGCCGCCGGTGTATCCGACGGTTGCCGACACTACGCCTTTTATTTGGCGAAAAGTCGCCTCAACGCCCCAGAAACAACCTGCTGCTAGGGTAGCCTTTTCTGTTTGCATGGATTCTCCGCCCTCCGCCTGATTCCGCGACATCGCTGTTCTCAACAGAGCCGCGCCCGCAAGGGTGCGGTCCAGTCTGACAGCGACTCCGGCAGCGACCCTCGTGTGTCCGCACCGATAGCGGCGCCGGCGCATCGCAGCGCTCTCGACCGCACCCTTGCGGGCGCGGCTCTGTTCCGGCCTGGCGACTTTCAGTCGCATACGAAGCTGCCGAGTTTCCGCCGACCGTTGTTCGCTGAGTACCGCAGTGAATTCTCATCATGCCACAACGGTGCGTCACGGACGCGCGCAAAAAGGTGTGGCCGGTTTATCTGCTGCTGGGCGGCCCGGCCGTTGGCGCTACCTCGAGCAAGCGGTCGAATCGCTCGGGCATTGCGACCGGTTTCAGCTTGCCGTCCGGACCCTTTGAAACAAAGGCCGCCGTCACGCTACCGCGCGCGACCTCCTGACCGGCAAGCTTGAAAGAGTACTCGAAAACGATCGAAGACCGCCCCTTTTTCGAGATCCAGGAATGCACGTCCAGCTCGTCGCCGAAAGTGGCCGGCTTGAGGAAGTCACAAGTTGCCGACACGCGAGGGCACATCACGCCCTCTTTCATTGAGTCCTTCAACTTGTGAAGCCCCACCGAACGGTAGAATTCGGTCTCGGCTTCGTCCATATAACGAAAGTAATTTGTGTAGTGGATGATGCCGGCAATGTCGGTGTCCTGCCAGTGGACCAGGCGTTGATAGTGGTGTTCGTAGGCCATCGTTGTTCAATTCACCCTTTCTATCGTGGAGCAGGTTTTGTAGAGCACATTTCGTAGAGCGCAAGGGTTTCTTCCGCCATGCGGCGGCAGTGGAAATACCGTACCACCGCTTCGCGGCCCGCTCGTCCCATTTTCTCCGACTCGGCGCGGCCGTCGATCAGGCTCTCGATCGCTTGAGCGAGCTGAGCGGCGTTCTCGGGCTCAAAGAGCAAGCCTCCGCCGGTGGCCTCGATCAGCTCGGGAAACACGCCCAGCCGGGGCTGCACGACCGGAACACCGCAGGCCAGCGCCTCCAGCACATAGAGTCCCTTCGGCGCGCGATAGGCGGCTGGCACGCTGAGGACATCAAGCGATTGCAGAAACTCGATTTTCTCGCTTCGGCCAACAACACCTAAATATTTGAAGTCTTCCGCGAGGCCCCAATCGTTTATCTGGCGCTGAATGTCTTCGAGGTATGCGCCGTGCTCGGGACCAAGCCAGCCGGCCACATGCAATTGGACGCGAGGGCTTGATTGCTCCCCGCGGCTTCGAATGAGATGGAAGGCTTCCGCAAGCAAAGCGAGTCCTTTCTCAGGGCAGACGCGCGCCAAGTAGCCGATGCGGAAAACGTCTGGATCGGATTTCGGGACCGGTTTCAGATCCTTGAGGTTGAGACCGGATGCCACGACCCGGATATCTCCCTCGGGAATGCCCAGGCGCGGGGCCATCGCCGCTGCATGATCGCGGCTAGGAGAGATGAACATGTCGATAGCGGGCACCGTCTCCCGGAGCTTTCGGAAAGCGAGTTCAGAGTAGGGTGAGGGAAGATTTTCGAGGAAATAGTCTTCGCCTTGGAGCGAGCAAAGAACTGGAATCTTCAGCGCGTCCTTGATCGCCGGGGCCATGCCCACGAACATTGAATTCGTCAAATGAACGACATCGGGAGGGTCGGTTCTCAGCCAGTCGATCAGCTTGCGCAGTTCCTTTCGCTGCGGTCCTTCCGCTCCTTGGAGAACAGAGAGCGTCATCTCGCCCAGCTCTTCCGGGCGGGTTTTGACCGCGAACTTCGATACCCATCGCAGCAGCGACGGGCGGTCGAGCAGGCGGTCCAGCAGCCAGGGAGTGTGGCGGAACAAGCTGAATTTCTGTTGCAGGAAGACGTTGATGCCGCCGTAGAAAACACGGCGCTGGCTGACGTCTTCCTCGTCGGTGCGGATCGGGGTGTAGGTCGGAATCAGCCGGACATCGTGACCCAACTCGATCAGCGCGGCCGCCAGCGCATTGTCGCGGAGGCAGTTGCCGCAGATCATGCCACCGGCTCCGGCGGCGATGTAGGCAATCTTCATGGGCGGTTCAGTCAACAGGGACCGTCAGCGTTTACAAAGAGGACGCGGTTTCCCTCGCGCCAGGGAAATACTTATTCATCGTCGCCGCCGAAGGAGCGTTCGTCAACAGCGATACACCGACGAGAGCTGCTAGTGAACAAACGAACATGGTGGCCACCGGCATCATTCCCATGAACAAAAAACCGCCATTGACGCCGTAGCCGCTCTCGCGAAAGAGCAACACCCAAACAAGCCCAGTGACAAGGATTGATGCGCAGGCGCCCGCGCTCGTCACGCGCCGCCAATAGATCGACGCGCAGATCAGCGGGAAAAGGCCGGCGAAACCGCTAAAGCACCATATACCCAAAGTGAATACGCTTCGCGGATTGGCCAGCGACAAGGCGTAGGCAACGGCCACGATCCCAACGATAAAACAGCGCGCCAGCAGGACGCGCCGGCGGTCATCAAACCGCTCTTCGCCGAAATAGTGGACCACAATGTCATTCGTAAACATCGTGCCCAGGCAGAAAAACTGAGAGTCCAGGGAAGACATGATGGCCGCCAGGATGCC
>Ga0114996_10006172_pt1 | contig 13888 bp, 17 predicted proteins | sample ArcticOcean_MG_C_4_FD_87039 | JGI IMG/M metagenome (GOLD analysis project Ga0114996, IMG submission 87039) | Marine microbial communities from western Arctic Ocean - ArcticOcean_MG_CB4_134 | ecosystem: Environmental > Aquatic > Marine > Oceanic | place: Arctic Ocean: Canada Basin | collected... | reverse complement strand
TATTTGAATTTCGATGCCTTGGTTGAGGCGGTGGAAGAGATTCTGATGAACGTGGGATCAAAATATAAAATCGCTTTCCAGTAAGGAACTCAATACATCACGAAATTCATGAACCACTACTTACCTCATGAAATTGAGGGTGCTTGGGGTGGAGCATGCTTGCCCATTCAAATTTTACTTGCTATCGATTCGGTGTTTCTCGATGAATGTAGCAATGTGTTCGATTGCCTCGCGGGCTTCAGGCAGTAGCGGCTCATGTGACGGAAAGACATGGAACATGCCCGGCCAGATTTCGAGTGTCGTATCAACGCCATCGGCGCGCGCTTTGGCTGCTGCGTTGACGCTGTCGTCACGGATGATCTCATGTTCGCCAACTTGAATGAGCAGCGGCGGGATGCCGGTGTAGTCGGCAAAGATCGGCGAAGCGTAAGGATGGTGGGCATCGGCGTCGCCGAGATAGAGACGCACGAATTGCGGTAAGCAGTGGGGGCTCATGATCGGGTCAAAGGCCTCTTCCGATTGCAAGGTCTCTCCACTCAGCGTCATGTCGATGAAGGCCGACAGTGCGATTCCTGCCTGTGGCAGAGGGCAGTGGCGATCTCGGAGGGCTAATAGAGTAGCCAGCGTCAGTCCGCCACCGGCTGAATCACCGGCGATGAACGTTGACTTTGCCGGCGTGGGTCCATTGGGTCCTGAGGTTGTCAGCCATTCGTAGGCGCGAACGCAGTCCTCGATTGCGGCAGGGAAGGGATGCTCCGGAGCTAGGCGATAGTCGAGCAGCAGCACCGCGCACTCTGCCGCTGCTGACAGACGGGCGGCCATGGCGAGGTAATATGCGCCCGAGCCGGAGACAAATCCTCCGCCGTGCAGATACAGGAGCCGGAGGTCTGGATCGGCGCCCGGTGCGATCACCCACTCACCGTCCATGTCGTCCAGGTGCCATGGGATACATTGTACGGCGCTGTCGGTGGGCTCGCGCCGCGGCCCCATAATCTCTCGTAGCTCATTGAGGTCGAAGTGGCCGGCGGCGCCAAAGGCAGGAGATTCATGCAGCTGTTGGAAGTAGCGGCGTCCTTCGCGCGAGACCATCTTCAAACTCCACAGTTACTATAAATCAAAAGTTTGGGACCGAAGCGCTCAACACAAGTCAAATCCATGTGCAAGGAATGCCTTCATACGGTACGCTATTCCTTCTTGGGCGCTGTACCTTCTTCTGCAATTTCTGTCTTATCGGTTTCCAACGGAGCAGAAGTGCCACCGACCCAATCCGACAATCGTGAACGGATGAGGTCAAGGCGGTGTTTCGACAAATAGCCAATAGTGCCGTGGAGAATATCTTCAGAAATAACAGCAATGCGGGTCACACGAATCAGGCTCGTCTCCTTCAGTCCCGTTTGATGGAAATCGGAATCTGTCTCGCGAATCACCTCATCAACTTGGGGCACCTCATGTCGAAGTTGAGAGGAAATCATGCAGACAAGCCAATCATCGTGTGGACCGGGTAGAGATCGTACAACAAGTGCAGGCCGCATCTTTCCTTCGGCCTGGTTGGTCTGGGGGAAGGTAAAGAGGACAATTTGCCCCTCCTGGATCATTAAAAGGACTCCTTGAGATCTCCCCGAGTATAAGAGTTTTCCTCATCCTCCATTCCACGCATAGCTGAGGAAAGTGAAAACTCAGACCAGGAAGTGTCCTCTTCAGGTGTTGTCGATCTTTGGTCCCGAAACTTGAGAAACTCGACAAAATCAAGTATCTCCCGTTGTTCGGACTCGGGAAGTGATTTCAGGTGTTGAATGATTGTTTCACTTGTCGTCATTGGGACCTCCTCCAAGAAGAACACTACAATTCATGCTATAAAACATCAGCTAACAAAACCTTAATAAAAAATAGACTGTTCGTTGCGATAAGCAAAGTGACTGTCTGGCCCTCAACGGTCAACGAAATATTTCTTAAATCCCGGGCTCGTTGCATCCTGGAAGCCCACGCTCTTGTAGAAGGCGACTTGGTCGTCATTGGATCCGCTCAGCAGTTGTATCTTGTAGCAATGCCTGTCTTCTGCAAAACCCACCGCGAAGTCTATATTTCATTTAACGGTTCCCCATACCCGAACGGCCGCAGGCCGTTGCTCGAAGGGCCAAGGCGCGAATGCGCCGCAGTGGGTATGGAATGTTAAATGACGTGGGACATTTGCTCTACGAAAGCCAAATATTGAATCATAACTTCAACTAAAGTCCCGACCTGAGTGGCGCATCGAAGCCACCTTGCCACTTGCTCGAACGGAGACGGCGTCTGTTCCTTGATTCATTCGGTCGATCGTGTCAGTATTCTTGCAGATACTGCGACTGACAAATACCCGACAATGCAGGTGACTACAAACGTACCTGCTAAGTTGATCATGATCAAATATGCCGAGGGATCAGAAAACCAAAAGGCAGCGAAGACGGCCAAGAGGACAGCGAACCATACGGCCGAGATCGTCACGATGATTCGACCAGAACGTTGCAATAAGTCTCTGCCTGTTCCCGCTCTATGTCTCCGACGGAGGAGGATGAACAGTACGACCGGCGCTATTAGCAGGCTCAGCAGATCAGGAAACACGGATACCAGATGTGAATCGCCGCGCCCAACGTTTCCTACGACAGACATTCCTGTGAGGAGCGCACCCAGTACCGTGCCGAGAATTGCATCGCTCTTCATGACCTTCCCTCCCGAATCGGTCAGTCCATTACCGACCTAAATCATCCTTCGTCTATAAAAACTGAAGTTTAGCCCTTCTATCGTGAAGATTTCCTGAAAGGATGTTTGTCCCATTTTCCCCATGTTCATTTAACTACTGTACTTCCGACGTACGTCGGAAGTACGCACTCCAGACGCCTCAGCCTCAGCTTCCCAATCTTTCCCGTTACTCTTTGACCCCGCCGCTGGTCAACCCCTGGGTAAAGAAGCGCTGGGTAAAAAAGAAGAAGATTATCGTTGGTACCAGGGCAATGATGGAGGCAGCCGAAATATAGCGCCAGTTCACCCCAAAGACGCCCTGGAGGCTGGCCAGTGCCAGTTGCAGAGTGTAGAGATCGCGGTCCTTGAGCACCACCAGCGGCCAGAGGAAGTCATTCCATTGAGCCACAAAGGTAAAGGCGGCCTGGGTGGCCAGGGCAGGTTTGATCAGTGGCATCATGATGCGGGCGTAAATGGTGAAATCGTTGCAGCCATCAATGCGGGCAGCGTTTTCCAGATCGAGCGGGATAGTAGTGAAGGCCTGGCGTAAGAGGAAAATGCCGAAAGCGTTGACCGCCACTGGCAAGATGACACCGGCGTACGAATCCACCAGGCCCAGCTTCAAAGTGACGATGAAGAGCGGAATGAGCAGCACTTGGAAGGGTACCATGGCAGTGGCTAATACGGCGTAAAAAATAACTTGGCGGCCAGCAAATCGCATCCGCGCCAGTGCATAGCCGGTGAGCGAACAGAAGAAGAGATTGAGCACGACCGTGGAGATGGCAATAAAGAAGGTATTAAAGATATAGAGGCCGAAAGGCAGCAGGTTCCACGACTTGACGAAATTGCTCCAGACTATAGGGTCGGGAATCCACTGGGGCGGGTAGGAGAACAGATCGGCCGACTCGGATTTGAGCGCGGTCGACAGCAGCCAGACAAAGGGCAGCAGCAAGACCGTGCCGACTAGGAGCAGGACTAGATAGAGACCGAGGCGTTGGAGCAGATCGCGGGACATCAGGCGCTCCCCGTATTGTCGCCGCCGGCCATGCGGAAATTGAGCAGGGCAAAAACCATAATGATGGCCAAAAGAATCAGCGACACGGCAGAGGCGTAACCCACCTCCAGGTATTTAAACCCTAAAGTATAGATGTAATAAGATAGTAGATTGGTGCGGTGGAAAGGGCCGCCGCCGGTCATCACATAGACCTCGCCAAAGGTGCGCAAGGCGCCGATAGTGGCGATGATGGAGACCACTAGCGTGTAGGGCTGGATGGTGGGAATAATGACATTGCGTACCCCCTGCCACCAACTGGCGCCATCGACGCGCGCCGCTTCCATCAATTGGACGGGGATGCCCTGTAAGCCAGCCAGGTAGATGATCATATAATAGGGCGCTGCTTTCCAGATGGTAACCAGGGCTACTGAGAATAGGGCGATGGCCGGCTCGGAGAGCCAGGGCGAGGAAAAGGAAAAGCCGAGAAATTCGACCAGAGCCTGGGGCACGCCGCGCGCGTCGGCCAGCCACGAGGGGCCGCTGATGCCTAAGCCCTGGAGCAGGGCGTTGAGTAGGCCGTCGGCGTTGTAGATCCACTTCCAGACAATGCCGGCCACGACGATGGAGGTGACAACTGGAATGTAATAGAGGGTGCGAAAAATCTTAATGCCGGTCAGAGTGCTATTGAGCAAGAGGGCCAGGAAGAAGGAGATGACGACCAGGGACGGCACGACGATGAGGGCGTAGAGCAGGGTATTGGCCAAGACGCGCCAGAATAACTCGTCGTCTAAGGCGCGGCGAAAGTTTTCCAGGCCGATGAATTCGGGCGGGTCGAAAATATTGTATTTGTGTAAGCTGAGCCAGAAGGTGTCCAGCAGCGGGTAGGCGAAGAAGGTGGCCAAACACAGCAGGCCCGGAGCGATGAAGAGGTAGGGCGAGATCTTGGAATGCATGATTTGCCTTATTGGTAGTGGAGCAAGTGATTCCACTTGCGCTCGACGCGCGCCAGCGCTTTCTCTATGGATTGTTGGCCGCCCATGGCTTTGGCGAATTCTTCGTAGAGGATGTCCTCCATGCGGCTCCAACCTCTGACGTCGGGCGGGGCCTGGACGAAGGAGTTGGGAATGTCCGCCGCAGAGATGGAATTGGCCACATCGGCTATGGTTTCTGGGGGGCGGCGGAAGTAGGGATCGGCCGCGGCTTTTTTGGTGGAGGGCAGAATGGCGACCAGGCGGCAGAATGCGAGTTGGTTGACATCGTTGGTGACAAAGAGGCCGAAGGCTACAGCTTCTTTTACGTTGGGCGATTTCTTGGGCACTACCAGGACCATATTGCTGGCCGGCATCTTGCCCAGTGCACCGCGCGGGTGGCGGGTGGCGGTGACTTTGGCCTCAAAGGAAGTGTCGAAGTAACGGGTAATCCAGCCGCCGGAGAAGGGCAGCATGGCGGCGCGGCCTTCGATAAACCAATTGACATTATCGCGTCCGGCCGCAGCCAGTGCCTCGGGCGGTAGGGTGCCGTCTTTATAGGCGTCGACCCACTTTTGCAAAATGGCGCACGCTTTGGGGGAATTTATGGTGGTGTGATCGCCGTCGAAGAGGGGCCAGAAACCGTCCAGGCGCAGCAGCGCCCAGGCCGGGGTGCCCAGCGAGGGGTGCAGGTACCAGGAGATGCCGTATTTGCCGGTCTGTTGGCGGATGGTGCGGCCCATCTCGAGCATTTCGTCGATGGTTTGCGGCGGCTGGTCGGGATCGAGGCCGGCGGCGCTGAAAATCTCGCGGTTATACCACATCATATTAACGCTCGAATACCAGGGCAGGGCGTAGTTACTGCCCTGGTAATAGCCCATACCTTGCCAGAAACTTTCTAGACGTTTGGCTTGGTCGGCGGGGGAGACGGCCTCATCCATATTGACCAGCACGTCGTATTGCAAAAAGCGGGGCAGGTCGTAGGCATTAACCACGTCGGGTGGGTCATCGCCGACCAGGGAGGCGAGAAATTTCTCGGCTACTTCGGTACCGCTCACATCCACCCAGCGCACCCGCACGTTGGGGTGTTGGGCTTCGTAGGTGGCGATCATGCCGTTGATGTAGTCGGCAAAGGCGTCGCCCAGGGCGATGGTCCAAAACTCGATGGTGATGCGGCCGTCATCGCGATGATCGGATGAAGAACAGGTGGTCAGTATGAAGAGCAGTGAGACGAGTAATAGAAATGGGCGCATAAAGTGTGCTCGAATTGTAGCGGCCGGTATCTTATAAAAATGTAAGATTGAGTTGCAATTTACCGCATCAGATCACTGTCGAACAGTAAGATAAATTGGCATTGAGGGCAAATTTTAGCATAGAGAGATGGCTATGCAGGTACTGTCGCTTAATCGAAGATGAGAAAACCAAAGCTCTGAGGAGAATGGGCGTCGCCGTAGGTGGGAGTCCACTGGCCGTACTCGCCGGCATTGCCGATGCGGACGCGGGCTACGTTAAATCCCCAGATTTCGCCTGGTGTGGTGCCGATGTCGGGGCGGCAGCTGCGGATTTGGCCAGGTTGAGTTCCATCTTGGCGTCTTCGGCAGCCTCGCCGCCGGCGACCAGATGTTCTATTTGACGTTCGATGGGATCGCCGCAGCCCAAGAGCAACAGGGAAAGAGCAATGGGCAGGGAATAGAACATGCAGCACCTCCTGGGACCAGGGCGCGAAACGGACTCCAATCCAGGTTAGGGCGCAGGGTTAACAGGGTCAAACAGAATCTTGCTGGTGCCGGCCGCTCATGGCTCCAATCTGCTGAACAATTCCTCTACTTCCCGCTCTTTCTCCGCGCTGCGTTTGCCGATGAAACCTTCACCAAAGAAAATGAGTAAGGAAGCCAGGACTTCACCGCCGGTGTAGATGACAAAGTCGTCTGGGTAGAAAGATTTGAGCGCGGCAAAGGTGAGGAAACCCCCTACCAGCGAGAGGATGGCGCCGCGAGCGGTGGTGCGTTTCCAGACCATACCGAACATGAGCGGGATGCCCACCGGTGGTAGCAGGGCGCTGAACAGTTCTATGGTCTTTTTAAAGACTTTCTCCGTGCCCTCGCTCTGGGACACCCAAATGGAGGTGGCCAGTACCGCCAGGCCAAAGACGATGGTGGAGTACATGCCAACGCGGAAGAGTTTGGCGTCGGAGGTATCTTGGCCGAAGTTGCGTTGGTAGATGTCTTTGGTAAAGACGGCGGCCAGCGAGTTGATGTCGCTGTCGATCATCGACATAGTGGCGGCAAACATCGAGCAGATGAGCAGGCCAATCAAGCCCGGTGCCAGACCGTCGAGCACTTTCTGCGCTACCAGTACATAGATTTGTTGCGGGTCGAAACCTGCCAAGGGCAAAAGCGTGGCCGGGTCAAAGTGTTCGGGCAGCATTAGCGGCGCGGCCCAAGCCGGGATGAAGATGACCAGCGGATAGAAGAGGTAGAGGATGCCGGAGAATAGAGCCGCTTTCTGGGCCTCGCGCGGTTTTTCGACGGCGATAAAACGCTGGGCCAGGCCCCAAGTAGCACCGCTGTAGCTAAGTACGGTGATCAGCATGAGCACAAACCAGAAGTCGACGCCGAGGCCGGCGCCGGCATTAAAGAGGGCATAGCGCTCGGGCGGCAATTGCGACCATATGCCACTCCAACCACCCACCTCGCCCAGGACGATGATTACTACTATAGTACTGAGAAAGAGCTGGATGAAAAATTGCGCCACGTCGGTCAACACGGTAGCCCAGAGACCGCCGATGAGCACGTAGGCGATAGTGATGAGGCCGCCGATGGCAATGACGGGCATGAGCGGCCAGCCGGTGACGACCTGGACGACGATGGAGATAGCGTAGAGTTTGATGCCGAGGTCGATAAATTTGACGCCGATGCCGCAGACGGCCACGAGGGCGCGCACGGCGTTGTTGTAGCGCTGTTCGAGATATTCGACTGGGGTGAGCACTTTGAGGCGCGACCAGCGCGGGGCCCAGAGAATGCAGGCGGTCATCATGGCGATAAAAGTAGAGACCGAGAACAGGGTCCAGATACTAAAGCCGGCGCTGGCGGCGCGACCGGCAAAACCGACGAAGACGACGGCGCTATAGCCAGAGACGTGGTGGGAGATGGCTGCCATCCACCAGGGCAGGCTGTGGCCGGCGGCAAAGTAGGCGTCGACGCCGGTAGCGCGGCGTTTGGCCTGGATGCCGATCCAGGTCATGAGCACGGCGTAGAGGGCGATAACGACAAAATCTGCGGAGGTTAGCATGGGTTTATAGACTCTCAGATAAGGAGTTAAAGGACGCTTATAAAGCGACCGATGAAGCTTTATATGTCAATCTGAAAGTCAATATATATGGTACATCGGGGGAGGATGCAAATGCGATTAATTGAAGATTAGGAAACCGAAGCGTTCGGGCCGGTGAGAACTGCCGTAGGTGGGGACCCACTGGCCGTATTCGCCGGCGTTGCCAATGCGGACGCGGGCCACGTTGAAACCCCAGATGGTGCCGGGCTCGATTTTTTGTTTGGGAAAACTAGAAAAGGAGAGTTCGAGTTCGACGCTCCAGAAGGTGTCGGATACGTGGGTGGCGGCGGCGCTGACGCCCTCCCAGCTCAGGTCGCCGTAGCCGGCCTGGGGGTCGCGGATTTTGTCCTGGTAGACGGCGAGGCTGTTGATGATGATATGGTGGAAGGTGTTATAATCGTGGTTGACGTCAAAGAAGATCTCAACGCAGTCGTCGCGCGAGATGCTACGCGAGTCGTGCTGGGTGACGGCGGCGACCAGATCGGCGGTGGAAGGTTCGTAACCCTTGACGGCGAAGTAGAGTTTGTCGTCAAGGGCCCAGGTAGAGTTCGGCTTTGCCCTCTATAGGGTAGGCCCCCATTTTCCAGATGCATTGGTAGAAGTCGGTCAGTGGTTCGATGTTGCTCCAGGCCGCCTCGTCGAGTTTGCCGTCTATCTTGGGGGAAGATGCGAGAGGGTTTATGTGGGCGACAAAACCCAGACTGTCGAGGATGGCCATGCCCTTTTCCTGCTCGCCGTTGTCGTAGTAAAAACGCCCCAATTTATAGTTGCATTTTTGCTGTGGGGAACGAGGGCACCAACTAGAGCCTGGAGCAGCCGCTCGTCCTCTTCGCGCAGGTAGAGTCGATAGACGGCCTCGGCCAGATCGGCCCGCGCCCGCACCGGATGGTTCTGGTCTTGCAGCGCTGCAATCAAAGGATCCATCGCTGCGGCCTTGGCCAGATTGAGCGCCATCTTGGCCCTTTCGGCCTTTTCACCCCCTTCGACCAGGTTTTGTATTTCGTTTTCAATAGGATCGCCGCAAGCACAAAGCATTAGCAAAGTAACCATGAGGCAGCGGACCATAGATAGAGGCAATTGCAGATGGAACATAAGTACCTCCAATTAGAGCAGCTCAGTTAAGAAGCATACGTTATCAGATTCACGACAACGTACTCATTCTACCCCTCCAACTAGACCTTGTCAAATAAAATCTCACTGCTCGCGCCAGCGCTCTAATTGCTTTTCATCCAACTCTACTCCCAGGCCGGGTCCTTCGGGTACGCGCGCCACTTCGGGTCCCAATTCGAGCGGTTCGGTGATCATGTCGGCCTCGTGGTAGAGTGGGCCGATGAGATCGTCCGGGTAGGTTTCGCTGGCGATAGTCGACTCGGCGCAGGCCAGGTGCAACATGGCGGCGGTGGCGATACCTAATTCGAGGTTGCTGCCCATGTGGCAGACGATACCGGCAGCTTTAGCGACGTGGGCGATCTGGCGCGTGGCGCTGAGGCCGCCGTGTTTGCCCGGATAGACACTGAGGATATCGGCGGCGGCGTGGGAGGTGACTTCCCAGGCGTCGCTCAAGGTGAAGACACTTTCGTCGGCCATAATCGGGATGGTGCTCGTCTGGCGCAAATGGGCGATTTCCTCTACGTGGGTCGGCGGGATGGGCTGTTCGGCAAAAAGAATGTCGTATTCCTGTAATTGTTCGAGCATGCGGCGGGCGGTAGGTGGGGTCCAGCCGCAATTGGCGTCGATGCCGATGGGAATGTCGGGGCCGGCCAACTCGCGCACAGCGCGCACGCGCTCTAGGTCGGTCTGCGGATCGAGGCCCACTTTGACTTTGAGGCAGCGCACACCCCATTCGAGGAAGCGATTGGCTAGGGCCACGGCAGCGGGTACGGGAAAAGCGCCGACCACCATTTTAATGGGCATGACGTCGCGTACTTTGCCGCCCAAAAGTTGGTAGACGGGCACGCCGGCGGCTTTGCCGGCCAGATCCCACAAGGCCATTTCGACGGCGGCTTTAGTGAAGGGATTGAGTGTCAGGGCTTTGTCGATACGGGCGCTGAGGGCGTTGATGCAGGTGGGGTCCTGGCCGATGAGCAGGGGGGCGAGGATTTCGTTGATGACGGCGACACAGCCTTTGCTGGTTTCGCCGCTCCAGCGCGGGGCGACGGTAGCTTCGCCCAAGCCGATGAGGCCTTCGTCGGTGTGAATGCGGACGAGGACGTAGGGGGAATCGATGTGTTCGCCGTGGGCGGTTTTGGTAGTTAAGCCCTGCTTGAGGGGGACTAGGATGGGGATGGGTTCTACTTGGGTGATTTTCATTGGTTGGTCCCAGTTGTCGTGTGGAGTTCTATTTCTAAATTTTTGAGTTCTTGGGTTAGGGCGGCTAGGCCTTCAGGGGTGGTGTTGGTACGGGGGGGGCGGACGGGACCGCCGACTAGGCCGACTAGGTCGAGGCCGGTTTTTAGGATGCCTTCGGTGTGTTGGTTGCGCAGGCGTTCTAAGGGGGCGAGTTGGTCTTGGATTTCGATCATGCGGGGCCAGTCCTGGCGGCTGGCAGCGGCGAAGAGTTCGAGCTCAAATTGAGGGATGAAATTAATGAAGCCGGCAGTGAAAGCTTCGATGCCGGCCTGAAAGCGAAAGTGGAGGACGCCGGGGTCGTGGCGTTTATTGCCGATCCACACGAAGCGGTCGCCCAGGCGCTTAATGGCGCGGAAGAGGTTGTGGGGGACCTGGCAAGGGTCTTTAATGCCGATGATTTTATCGATTTCGGCCAGGCGTGCGAAGAAGTCTGGGGACCAGCCCTGGGTGTTGTAGGGCATGAGCGCCAGGTCGGAGAGTTGGCCGAGGAGATTATAATAGTCAAAGACGCCTTCCATATCTTCGGGGATGGTGTTGCGGATGAAAGGGGCCATGCCCAGGACGACGCGCACGCTTATTTTTTCGTAGCGCGGCACCAGGGCGGCGGCAGCAGAAAGATTGTCGGGCAGGGCGGGGATGATGAGGGCGCGATCGCCGACCACTTCGAGGGCGCTGCGCGTCATGGCTTCCAATTCGTCGAGCGAGAGCGAATTGACTTCGCCAGTGCCGCCGCCCACGACAATGATTTTAACACCTTTGTCGGCCATGAAGGCGACATTTTTGGCAAAACCATCTAAGTCGACGGACAAGATGTCGTCTTTTTTGAAGGGGGTGACGGCGTAGGCGTGTACGTGTTTGAGTTTGTTTTTCAGTTCTTCTGGAAACATCGAGTTATTCCTTCCCTGTGGTGAAATATTATTCCCGAGACATTGTCCCTATCAACTGCCCGTCGAACAATAATGACGCACTCCCCAGCGCCAGAACTGCAAGGACATGAATAAGAAAATAAAGCCAATAGCCGGTGCTAGCCACTGGAAAGCGACACTGGACCCCAAAGAATCAGGTCGTCCGAGGATGGCTAGGGCGGGATAATAGCTGATGCAGGCTAGAGGAATGACATAGGTGAAGAAGTGGCGGAACCAAGATTTGTAAATGCTCAGAGGGTAGCGTGCCGTTTCCACTCCACCGTAGCTTAGGGCGTTGATGATTTCCAGGCTTTGGGTGGTCCAGAAGGTTAGGGTAGCCTGGAGGATGAAGACGCCGCAGAAAACGCAGGCGCCACCAGTAATGGCAAATATTAGTAGCAGGACCTTGGCCGGGGACCAGAGTAGATCTAACGCGATTGAAGCCCAGAGCAAGACGGCAAATCCCTGGAGGAAGTGGCCGATGCGCATGAGTTGTAAACGCTGGCCGAACAATTGCAGGGCGGTACTGCGGGGGCGCAGCAGCATGCGATCGAAATCGCCGGAGCGCACCCACTGATCAAAGCGGTCGAAACCGTAGCTGACGGATTTGGTCAAAGCCATGGCGATATTGACGATGCCATAGAACAGGGCGATTTCTTCCAGGCGCCAGTCGCGCAGCGGTCCAGCCGAGCTGGTGCAGGAGAATGTCGAGGAGGTCTGTGGGAGGGATGTGACCCATGTAGAGGCGGAAGGGCAGGTCGACCAAACCACGGAAAGGTTGTAGGTCGAGTAAAAATTGCATCCAATCGGGATAGAGCGGCAGGGGGACGAGCATGCCGGAGAAGATGAAGACGATCGAGGACAGCAGGCGCTGCACGCCCTCGCCCGAGATAGTCCAGAGCAGGGTAATGGTTAGCAGGTTGGTGAGGGCGGCGCTGAGCAATAAAGCACCGCCGGTGGCGGCAATCCAGGCCAGTCCCGCGCCCCACGAGGGCGGCGGCGACAGACCTAGGAAGAGGCCGGCGACAATAAAGAAGGGAATGGCGCGCAGCAGCGTGGGGGCCAGGCGCAGGGCGATGGCGCGGCTGTACCAGAAATTGTAGAGGTCGAGAGGGCGCACCAATTCGTAGACTACGGCGCCGCTGCGCACCTGGTCGCGGATGGCGCTGTCGATATTCCACGGCAGCATGCCGAGCATGGCTTGGCCTAGCCAGATGTAGACGATCACTTGCTCCAGGCGCATGGGGTGCGCCGCAGTGCTGGAGCTGTAGAAGGCTTCAAAAACCATGACGTGGATGAAGCCGAAGACTAGTTGGGTAACCACGCCGGCCAGGGCGGCGGCACGGTATTGCAACATAGTATGGAATTGGATGCCGATAACGGCCAGGTAGGCAGACATCCTAGTCTTCGCGGTAGAGGCGGGCGATGATTTCTTCGATGGGGGGATTTTCTACGAAGAGGTCGCGCACGGCGTGGCGGGCGGTGATGCGGCTGATGAGGGCGGCGGCCGAGACGCGCTCGGGGGAGAAACTCAAGTGGATGCGGTGGCCGTCGCGCTGCACCACGGTGGCGTCGGGATCGACGATGTCGGCGTTTTCTTCTTCGAGATCGACCAGCAGGCGGCGCTCGGTGGAGACTTGGGCGCGCAGTGCGTCCAGGGTGCCGTCGGAGAGGATGCGGCCCTCGCCGATGACCAGGATGCGGTGGCACAGGGCTTCGATATCGTCCATGTCGTGGGTGGTGAGGATGACGGTGGTGCCCTGCTCGCGATTGAGGCGTTTGATAAAGTCGCGCACTGCCAGTTTGGAGACGGCGTCGAGGCCAATGGTGGGCTCGTCGAGGAAGAGCAGGGAAGGCCGTGCAGCAGGGAAGCGACTAGGTCGCAGCGCATGCGTTGGCCCAGGCTGAGCTGGCGCACGGGCACGTCGAGCAGAGGTGTCAGGTCGAGCAGGGCAATGAGTTCGTCGAGGCGGCGTTGGTAGTCGGCGGCGGGCATTTTATAGATGTCGCGCAGCAGGTCGAAGGATTCGATGACGGGCAGGTCCCACCACAATTGGGTGCGCTGGCCAAAGACTACGCCAATATGGGCAACGTGTTCGACGCGGTTTTTCCAGGGGGTGCGGCCCAGGACCTGGCAGTGGCCCGAGTCGGGCACCAGGATGCCGGAGAGCACTTTGACGGTGGTGGATTTGCCGGCGCCGTTGGGGTCGATATAACCGACGAGTTCGCCTTCTGCCATGGCAAAGGAGATGCCGTCGAGGGCGTGGATGGTGCGGTGGCGACGCTGGACGACGCCGCGTAGGGCGCCCCAGAGGCCGGGGCGGCGCTCGGCGATGCGGTAGGTCTTTACCAGGTTGTCGACTTCGATGTGGGCCATGGAAGGCTCCCGGGAAGTTGGTTTTCTTTAGCGAACCAATTTGATGAAAAATATGCTTTTGGGGTGAGATAGGCAAATGGTTTTTGAAACTGGAGGGTAGTTAAAACTATCTTTTGGGGCGTTTATCCTGTCGGTTCGCTGATTTTCACGGTGGTTTGAAAGAATCGGATGCCAACCGTGTGTAAATTTCCAGTGGCAGTTCCAACAAGTGAAGGATCTTCTGCTGAAGATCCGAAAGCGGAGAAAGATG
>Ga0114996_10006168_pt1 | contig 13891 bp, 16 predicted proteins | sample ArcticOcean_MG_C_4_FD_87039 | JGI IMG/M metagenome (GOLD analysis project Ga0114996, IMG submission 87039) | Marine microbial communities from western Arctic Ocean - ArcticOcean_MG_CB4_134 | ecosystem: Environmental > Aquatic > Marine > Oceanic | place: Arctic Ocean: Canada Basin | collected... | reverse complement strand
TCACCGGGGCGATGGATATCCTGGAAGGCGAATGCGGCTTCGGCGCCGCCATGTGCAAGGACCCGGATCGCCCGTCCGGCCCGGACTGGGAGGCTGCGGCGGATGATCTGGAGAAATCCTTTACCATCGAGCGCAATACCTTCAAGAACCACGCCGCCTGCGGCCACATTCACGCCGCCATCGATGGAGTGCTGGCAATCAGGAAGCAACACGAGCTTGGCCCCGACGACATCGCCGCCATCCGCGTTGAAACATTCCAGAAGGCGCTCGAGATCTGCGGCAGCAGGGGACCTCGAACCATATTCGAGGCTAAGTTCAGCCTGCCTTATTGCGTCGCTGTAGCGGTGACAACCGGGCGTGTCCGCCTGGACGCCTTTTCCGAGGCGCTTCTGGACGATGCCGCCATTCGCGGCCTGATCGAAAAAATTGCGCTTAATGAGGCCGACGACCTCAGCGCTGAATTTCCGGGTCGCCGCGCCGCTAGGATCGAAATCGAAACCACCGGCGGGGAGCGCTTCGAGCAATATTCGCCGACCCGCAAGGGTGACCCGGACAACCCTCTGACCGACGAGGAACTGGCGGAAAAATTCCTCGAAATCACCGACCCGGTTCTTGGGCCGGAAGGCGCGGCCCGGTTGCTGGACACGCTGTGGCGACTGGACGAGGCAGATGACTTATGCGCCCTTCCCATCGATGCAGCCAAGGTCGCGGCGGCCCAATGAGCGATCCCAAAATCGGCTTTATCGGCTTCGGCGAAGCGGCGGCCTGCATCGCCGAGGACCTGGCCGCCGAGGGGGGCTGCCAAATAACCGCCTTCGATATCCGCCCGCGCCCGGATTTGAGCGGCGTCACCATGGCGGAAACCATGGAAGACCTGCTGGCGGCCAGCGACATCGTGTTTGCCGCCGTCACCTGCACCGTGGCGCTGGACGTCGCCAATCAGGCCGCGCCTCACCTGGGCGGCCGCCATCTATATGTCGACATCAACTCGGTCTCGCCGGATACCAAAATCGCCGTCGGCCGATTGGTCAGCGAGGCCGGTGCGCGCTATGTGGAGGCCGCCGTCATGGCCGGCGTTCCCGGGTTCGGTCATAAGGTTCCGATGCTGCTGTCGGGCGAGGCGGCGGGGGATTTGATCGAGGCGATGACACCGCTCGGCATGGACCTGGAAGACTTCGGCCCGGAGCTCGGCCGCGCCTCGGCGCTGAAAATGTTTCGCTCGATTATGGTCAAAGGCATGGAGGCGTTGTTCCAGGAATGCGTATTGGGGGCGGACCACTACGGCGTTGCCAAGAAGGTGCTGGATTCCGTCGGCGACGGCTATCCCGGCGTCGATTGGGACCAGATGGCGCACCACCTGATCGGGCGCACAGCCATCCACGGCGAACGCCGGGCCCATGAAATGCTGGAAGTCGCCTACACGTTGCGCGCCATCGGCATCGAGCCGATGATGGCCGAAGCCACCGCCAGGCGCATTCAGTGGGCTGCCGATAAGGGCCTGAAAGAAACCTTCCCCGGCGACGCGCCCAAGGACTACCGGGACGTTATCAAAGCCATCCGCGCCTTTGATGACAAAAACGGCTAAGACTCCATAGGACCCTCATGCGGCACCTGTTTCATTTTGCGGTTTTTTGCATCGTCTTTTTTCCCATATTGCCGTCGCTCGCGGCCACCGAAGAGGTCGGCAAACCCACCACCGTACATTTCACCAGCGCCGATGCAGGGAGAACCCCGATCAGCGGGCTGCTTTTGAAGCCGAAGTCCGAAAGACCGTATAGCGCCGTGATCATGCTGCACGGATGCTCCGGCATGCTAACGCGCTCGGGCAAACTGAAAAAGCGCCCGACTCAGTGGTCGCGCTGGCTGGCGGCGCGCGGCTATCTGGTTTTGATGGCCGACAGTTTCACGCCACGCGGATTGAATTCCATCTGCCGTATCAAAGACCGCGCCGTCAAGCCCGATCGCGAGCGGCCCTATGACGCTTATGGCGCTTTGGAGTATCTGCAGGCGCGGTTTGGTGTTCGCCCGGATCGAATATTCCTGATGGGATGGTCGAACGGCGCCATGACCCTGTTGTGGACGCTCAAAGCCGGCGCTCCGGCGCGGCCCGCCAACTTGCCCCACGATTTCCGCGCCGCTATCGGCTTTTATCCGGGCTGCATCAAAATATCGAAAACCGACTACATAACGGAAATACCGGTGCTGCTGCAACTGGGCGAGGCCGATGACTGGACCCCGGCCAAGCCCTGCCTGCAATTTATGGAAACCGCTATCAGGAAGGGCAGCACTATGCGCGCCGACGTTCATCCCGGCGCCTACCACAACTTCGATCACCCGACTTCGAAACTAAAGGTTATCACCACCCGCAACAGCGTCTACAAAAGCGGCGAGAAACAGGTCCATGTGGGCGCCAACCCGAAGGCCCGCGCCGCCGCCATGGCCAACGTCGCGGCCTTCCTCGACGGCTTCGCGGAAGCCGCCAAACCTAACCGGTAATTTCCGCCGCCACAGCCTCGCCCACGTCCGCCGTCTTGGCCTTGCCGCCGAGATCAGGGGTGTGGTTGGCGGGGTCTTCCAGCACGCGGTCGATGGCGTCGTTGAACCGAGCCGCCGCCGCGATCAAATCATCGCGCCCGTGCCGCCCGCCGAGCCATTCCAGCAGCATGGCGACGGAGTTCATCAGCGCCACCGGGTTGCCGATGCCCTGACCGGCGATATCGGGGGCCGAGCCGTGCGCCGCCTGGGCGATGCCGTGATTATCACCGGCGTTGACCGAGCCCCCCAGCCCCAGCCCGCCGGACAATTCCGCCGCCTCGTCGGACAGGATATCGCCGTACATGTTGGTGGTGACGATGACATCGAAGGCGGCGGGCGTGCGGACTAACAACGCCGCCATGGCGTCGATCAGGACTTCCGTCAGTTCCACTTGCGCGTAGGCCTTGGCGACGTCGCGGACCTCTCCTAGAAAAAGGCCTTCGGAAACCTTCAGCACATTGGCCTTGGTCACCACGGTGACCTTCTTGCGCCGCCGTTCCGCCAACTGGAACGCCGCTTCGGCAATGCGGCGCGAACCCTGGCGGGTAACCTTGCGCACCGAAAGCGCCACGTCTTCCGTCGGCATGAATTCGCCGGAACCGAAAAACATATTACGGTCGGCGTAAAAACCTTCGGTGTTTTCCCTTGCGATAACCAGATCCATATCCGGCGCCAGGGCCGGAACTCCCTTTCGCGCCCGCGACGGACGAATATTGGCGAACAGGTCCAATTCCTTGCGGATCGCCGCCGACGGGTTGATGCCGCCGTCCTCTTTGGGCGGATAGGCGTAGGTATCGCAGGGGCCGAGGATGACTCCTTCGGCGGCCTTTATATGGCCCATCAAGTCATCGGACAGCGTCGAGCCATCAGCTTTAAGCGCCGCCATGCCGACGGTGCGTTCCTCGAAATCCAATTTGAGACCACAGGATTCGTTGAGTACGCCGAGAGCCATAACCGTGGCGGCCATGATTTCCGGGCCGATGCCGTCGCCGGGCAGGATCAGTAATTTCATTGCGGGAATTCCGGAAAGCGGGTGGTGCCGTCACGTGCGATCTGTTCGGTCAAATCAACTTCCCAGCTGAGGTAGGTTTCCATCGCCGCCTCATTGCCTTCGTCCAGGTCATAGGGCCGGTACCAGACATCGACCGGATCATCCAGTGCGTCTTTAAAGCCAGTCGCCATGGGTAGGCCGGCGTCCGCCCACGCCGCCGTGCCGCCCGCCAGCACCAGGACATCGCGCCCGCCGGCCTCCGCATCCGCTGCTGCCAAGCCTGCAAAAACACCGTCCTGCGAGGTCAGCACGATCTTCGCTTTATCTGGGATGACATCCAAGTTGCCGGGCAGGTTGGCACGGATGGCGAAGCGGCTGGCCGGGATGTGGCCGCCCCGGTGATCGCGGCTGTCAGTCAGATCAACAACGATAGCGCCGCCGCCGACCATCATCGCCGCCAGGTCCTTGGGCTCCACCGTTTGCGGACGAGCATCATCGAGGCCGAAGATTTGCGGTTGGTGCGGGCCGGTAATCAGCGGAGCCATGGCCAGCCCATCCTCCAAAACATATACGTCGTCCCAGCCCATCTGCGCCAGCCACGACGCGGACATTCGTGCCCTAACGCCGTTGTCGTCCACAAGGACCAGCCGCGCTCCGCGCACCCCCATATAGCGGTCCGTCGCCTGCACAAGCTGGCCGCCCGGTACCGGTTTGGCGTCGGCCAGATGACCGGCTTCAAACTCAGGCCCGTCGCGCACGTCGAGGATATACAAGGTGCGGTTTTTGTCGGCCCGCCATTCATCCAGGGTCGCCAGATTGATGTCCGCCACGCCGAAACGCTGAGCAACTTGCCGGGCGCCTTCGTCGGCGCGGGACAGTCCATCATCGGACAGCGGCGGAAAGGACTCGGTCCGCCCCCGGTCGAGATCAAACCCGGCCAGATGCCAGCCCATGGTGCCGTTTTCCAGGGCCACGACTTTGTTTGGGATTCCGGCATTGATCAGCGACTGCGCGCCGATGATGGAGCGCGTACGCCCGGCGCAGTTAACGACCACGGTGGTGGCTGGGTCGGGCGCGATATCATGAATACGCAACACCAGTTCGGCGCCGGGCACGTCGATGCCGCCGGGGATGTTCATGGCGGTAAATTCAGACATCGGGCGGCTATCGACAATGACCATGTCACAGCCGCGATCTTTCATGGCTTGGAGTTCGGCGGGTTTGATGTGGGGGGTCTCAAACCGGGTCTCGATGGCCTCGCCAAAGGCCTTGGACGGCACGTTGACGCCGCTGAACACCTCGTGCCCCGCTTCGGCCCAGCCGGCCAGCCCGCCGTCCAGAAAGGAAATATCCGAATAGCCGAAACCGGCCAGGCGTTCCGCGCCGCGCGTCACCAAATCGTCGCCTCCGTCACCTGCGGCGCAGAGAATAATGGGCACATCGCGATTGGGGAGCAAATCGTCGGCGATGAATTCCAACCGGCTCAGCGGCATGGGCACGGCGAACAGCAAATGGCCGTCTCCAAACGCGCCCTCCTCGCGCAGGTCCATCAACGCCAACTCGCCGCCGGAAAGGATTTTGTCCATAACCTCGGCGGCAGACAGAGCTTTAGGTGTCGCAGAAGCAGCCATGCCCGCCTCAGGCCGCTTTGATTTTCTGGGTCGCCGGAAAAATTTTGTAGGTCCCGGCCTGGATATTATACATGACGCGCTCGTGCAATTGCTCCAGCGCCAATCCATACATATGTAGATGCACTGTTTTATCATCACCCATTACGTGAATTGAGTGAATATCGTCAGGCATCAGCATAACGCCGTTACCGAAAGAAACGGTAATTTCATTGGTTTGGCAAAGTTCCCCAACCCCTTCTTGAGAACCATTATCGGCTCGTTCATACAGTATGTTGTGTTCATCCCCATGCACTCCGACAATGACGGCCCATGTGGTGTGATTATGTGGATGCACACCTTTTCCCGGAAGTGCGGTAGAGGCATAAAGGGCAAACCGGTGATCGTCGTCCTCGCTTAAGCGATAGACCGCGCTGTTGCCGTCATCCGGGCCCATCGGGAAATGATCCTCGGCAAACAGGTCGCGTTGCTCGGCCAATTTCAGCAGCACCCCCTTGATGGCATCAAGAGCCCCCGGGTTAACACCTTGGGTTCCTTCAATATCGCGGATATTGGCAATGGCCCCGGCCACGGCTTCATTGCGCTGTTCGCGAATGTCCATTCAAGCCTCCTGTTTCAGCTTTTTCCTGAGGTGCGCCATCAGGCCGCCATTGCCGATCATCTCCATCAAGTGCTCCGGCAGCGGATCACAAGTCAAGGTCTCCCCAGTGGTCACATTGTCGATCCGGCCCTGCAAAGGATCAACGCTGATCCTGTCGCCCGAATTAATACGCCCTACATCGGCGCAAATCAGGGCCGGCACCCCGAAATTCAAAGTGTTGCGGTAGAATATCCGGGAAAAGGATTTCGCCAGCACGCAACGGATGCCGAGCAGCTTCAGGTGCAGGGGCGCCTGTTCCCGAGAAGACCCGATGCCCATATTGGCCCCGGCGACGAAGATATCGCCGTCCTCGACGGCGCCGGCGAAGTCCGGGTCCAGGGCTTGGAGACAGAACTTGCAGCCTTCCTCCGCATTCCTGTTCTTGTAGGAATGGATCGGCGCCAACTGATCGGTATCGATGTTGTCGCCGTAAACCCAGGCGCGGCCTTCGGGGATGATACTCATAACAACTCCCGGGGGTCCGTAATCTTTCCGGTCATGGCGGCGGCCGCCACCGAATAGGCCGAACCCAGATAAAGCTTTGACGAAGCCGGCCCGGCGCGGCCGACGAAATTGCGGTTGGTCGACGAAATGCCGGTCATGTTTTCCCCCAGCCTGGCGTCGCCTAATCCGATGCAGCCACCACAACCAGTTGGAAGGATCACCGCACCGGCATCTTCCAGGACCTTTAAGATGCCGTCTGTTGCAGCCTCGTCACGAATTTGGGTGGTGGCGGGGGCGACAAAGAAACGCATTCCCGCCGCAGCTTTTCTGCCCCGGACCACCTCAGCCGCCATGCGTAGGTCTTCCAGCTTGGCCCCGGTACAGGCCCCGATATAGGCCTGAGCGACGGGGGTTCCGGCGTGCTCTGCCACGTCCGCCGCGTTTTCCGGATTGGATGGAGCTGCCACCTGGGGGCTAAGCGCCGAGCCGTCCATGGTTATGGTTTTGGCAACAGGCGCGTCGGCGTCGCCCTGCCAGGTCTCAATATCGATACCCTGGGCTCCCGCCGCTATCAGCCAGTCGGCAGTCGCCTCATTGGGTGCGATGAGCCCCGTCTTGGCGCCCAGTTCGGCGGCCATATTTGTCAGTGTCATGCGTTCGTCCACGGCCATGGCCCGGACGGCTGAACCGGCGTATTCCACGACCATGTAATTGGCCCCCATGATGCCGATATCGCCGCACAGTTTTAAAATCACATCCTTGGCGGCGACGCCCTGGGCCAGCTCTCCAGAAACGTCGAGGCGCAGCGTCTCCGGCACCCGCACCCAGATTTCTCCGGTCGCCAGCACGCCGGTCATTTCCGTGGCTCCGACGCCGACCATGAAGGCGCCGAACGCGCCGCCGGTGGTCGAGTGGCTGTCGGCGCCGACACAGAACAGGCCCGGTTTCAAAAAGCCCTTTTCCGGCAGCACCACATGGCAGATGCCTTGCTCGGCCAGGAAATGGGGAAGCTTTTTCTCCTTCACCCATTTGTGTGTGATGGCCTGAATTTCCAAGCTGCCCGGGTCGGGGTCGTTGGTGTAATGATCGGTGATGACGACCAGCTTGTCCTTGTCCCAAATGGGAATGCCCAATTCGTCGAGCATTTTTCCGGCCCGCCGGGGTCCGGAAGAATCGTGCATCATCGCCAGATCGACGGTGCAGGTGACGATGTCGCCAGGGGCAACGGTATCAAGCCCAGCGGCACGGGCAATGATCTTTTCGGAAAGGGTCATGGCAGCCATGGGTCAAATCACCTTGTCTTTTCGAAGTTCTTCGAGGTGGGCCTCATCATAGCCCAAGTCCCCCAGCAGGGCGGCCGTGTGTTCCCCCAGTTTCGGCGCCGGGTTGGCCGGAGCCGGTTGATCCGCCCGGACCGGCGGGCGCAAATACTGGTAAGTGCCGTGGCCGTCCAAGACTATATCCTGCAGGCGGCCTTCGTCTTTGACGAACGGACTTTCCAGAGTCTCGCCAACATCCAGTATCGGCGACGCCGGGACGGTGCCGGCGAATTCCACCAGCCATTCAGCGGTGGTTTTGGCGGACAGCGCCCCGTCCAGCATGTCCTGGATGAGAGGCCGGGCGTCCAGGCGTTCCTTGAAAGTCTTAAATTTCGGGTCATTGGCCCATTCCGGATGACCCAGGGCGTTTGACAGCACCGGCCAGAATTTTTCCTTGTTGCACATCAGGAAAATCCATCCGTCGGCGGTCTTGTACAACTGGCACGGCGTTATGGACGGGTGGGCCGAACGGGCCATGCGTTTTTGCACGTGGCCGCTGTTCAAGTACCACATCGCCGGATAGGCCAGGTTGGACAGCGCCACATCGAACAGGCTGACGTCCAGGTCGCCGCCGTCCCCGGTGGCCCGCGCCCGCGTCACCCCGCACAACGCCGTATAGGCCAGCGCCAGACCGGTCATTTGGTCGACCACCGACAAACCAAACCGGGTCGGCTCATTGTCAGGGTCGCCGGTCAGCGAGAACCAGCCGGTTTCCGCCTGCATCAGGTAATCGAATCCCGGCCAAGAGGCCCGCGGCCCGTCCCGGCCATAGGCCGACAGGTGAGCGCAGACAATTTTCGGGTTAGCATCCTTTAAGTGCTCATAGGTCAGGCCCAATTTATCAGGCACGTCGCCACGCAGGTTGCTGGCCACTACATCGGCGGATTTAACAAGGTCCAGAAACACCTGGCGGCCTTTGTCACTTTGCAAATCCAGGGTCAGGCTTTTCTTGTTGCGGTTATAGGCATGAAACCACTGGCTTTCACCGTTGTCGAAAAAATAAGGACCGAGATCGCGGGCAAAATCGCCCCCCTTTCCATTTTCTTCCGCCGGCTGTTCGATCTTGATCACCTCGGCGCCCTGATCGGCCAGCCACATGGTGCCGAAAGGACCGGCGCCATATTGTTCCACGGCCAGCACGCGAACGCCTTCAAGGGGATGGGTCATTACCAATTGGTTCCGGGTTGCGTTGCCATTGCGCATGTCTTACATGGTTGGGAAGGTGAAACATTAAGGGATTGTCCTGAAAAATAAAGACAAACGACTGGATTGGGCATGGGAATATCCGAATTTTCGCCTGACCGCCGGGAACCAGGAATAGACGACATGGACCGCGTGCTGGACGTCAAGGGGCTGCGCTGCCCGATGCCTGTTCTCAAGACGGGACTGGCAATCAAGGAAATGGATGTGGGCGATATCGTCACCGTCCACGCCACAGATCCGGCGTCGGCCATCGATATCCGTCATTTCTGCAACATCACCGAAAACCCGCTTATCGACAGCTCCATCGACGGCGATGTCTATACCTATGTGATCCGCAAGGACGCGCCTTAAAAACCATTCTCACAGTGGCGTTTAAATTTTGCCGCGATAGGCGTAAAATCAAAGCCAATCCGGAAAACACCGGATCATTCACAATCATCAACATAATTTTAGGGAGGCTATGGATATGTCTTTGAAAATTGGCGGTGAGGCGCCGGATTTTGCGGCGGAAACAACGGAAGGCTCGATAAATTTCACGAATGGATCGGCGACGGCTGGTGCTTGTTTTTCTCGCACCCCAAGGACTTCACACCCGTCTGCACCACGGAGCTGGGCGCTGTTGCGAAACTGAACCCCGAATTTGATAAACGCGGCATCAAGGCCATCGGCTTGAGCGTTGATTCGGTTAGAGATCATATTGCCTGGTCCAAGGATATCGAGGAGACCCAGTGGGCGGCTGTGAATTTTCCGATGATCGGCGACGAAAACCTGGCCGTCGCCAAGCTTTACGGAATGCTGCCGGCGGAAACATCAGGCGTCGCCGAAGGCCACACGGCGGTGGATGATCTGACCGTGCTCAACGTCTACGTCATCGGCCCGGACAAACAGATCAAGCTGACGCTCACGTATCCCATGGCGGCGGGCCGGAATTTCGACGAAATTCTTCGGGTCATCGATTCCGTGCAGCTTACGGCCAACCATCAGGTGGCGACGCCGGCCAACTGGAAACACGGCGATGAGGTCATTATCGTGCCGTCGGTATCGGATGAAGCGACAAAGGAAAAATACCCCGATGGTTGGCGTTCCGAAACGCCCTACTTGCGCTTCGTGCCGGAGCCCAATTAACAATGTGACAGCGTCAACGCGGACGGGAACCGGTGAGCCTTAATCGCCGGTTCCGCCGCGTTTTCGCAGACCGGTCAGAACACCTTGAAGGAATATTAGAAGCGGTCGCCACACCTCGCGGGTCATTGACTTATCCGGGATATCCTCTACATTTTGCACATATATGTTGAACCGGCCGCCTTCGAAAGATACGCCGTCATAGACGGACCGACGGAAAGATAAAATATGCCCCGCAAACCTAACTACAAATTCGAACGCCTGGAACGCCAGAGGCAAAAAGCCGCCAAGAAAGCCGCTCGCCTCGAGGCCAAAAAGGAAAAATCGGATATTAGAAAGGCTGAGGGCGAAGGCTTTGATTTGGACGGCGAAGAAATTTCCGACGCGACTGAAGAAACGTCCGGAGAGCCTGAGGAAAACGGCGAGCCTGATCGCTAAGGGGCTTTACGGCGCTTGTCCGCGCTTAAGTGGGGGGAACTAATGGCCAAAAAGCCTAAGCCTAAGACCCCAATCAACAAGGGATCGGCTTCCATCGCCGGGCGGGCCCCTGGAGACCGGCCATATCCTGGTCGTTGACGACGAAGAATTCAGCCGCGACATCGTCACCCGCCAGCTCAAAAATTTCAGCCATACGGTCAGCAGCGCCGATGGCGGGCGCCAAGCCCTGGCAATGGTTGATAAAGAATCCTTCGATGTCATTCTGCTGGATTTGATGATGCCGGACCTCAACGGCTTAAAAGTCCTGGCGCGGCTTAAAGCGGACGGTCGGACCCAGAACATCCCGGTGGTCATAATTTCCGCCGTCGACCAGCAAGAGAAAACCATCCAGTGCCTGGAGGTCGGCGCCGAGGACTACCTGCTCAAGCCCATCAACACGACCCTGCTCAAGGTGCGCCTCAACGCCTGCATCGAAAGAAAGCGCGCCCAGGACCGCGAGATTTTCTATCTGGAGCAACTCGGGCTCGAGAAACAACTTTCCAAAAATCTGTTGCTTAACATCCTGCCGCCAAAATTGTCCAGCGCATGAACGCTGGGGGAAAACTTATCGCCGATCAGTTCGACGAGGCCACGGTACTGTTCTCGGACCTTGTCGGTTTTACGGAAATGTCAAACCAGATGAATGCCACTCAAGTGGTCCAGGACCTCAACCACCTGTTCTCGAGTTTCAATTCCATAGCCAAAGAATTCGGCGTCGAGAAGGTCAAGGCCATGGGCGACGCCTATATGGTGGTCGCCGGGGTCGCTGACCCGATGCCCAATCACATGGAAGCCTGTGCCGACATGGCGCTCGGTATGGTCCAGGCACTCGAAGACATCAACCCGACCGTGAGTGCGCCTTTCGAGATTCGCATCGGCCTGCATACCGGTCCCGTGGCCGCCGGCACCATCGGCCAGCACAAGTGCGTCTACGACGTCTGGGGACCGACGGTTAACCACGCCAGCCGTTACGAATCCTACAGCCAGCCGGGGCATGTCCACATCTCGGAACAATTGGCGCGGCCGCTGATGGACACATTCGACTGTGAATCGCGGGGCGTCATGCACATGCGGAGCATCGGCGAGGTCGAGACCTTCTTCCTCAAGGGCCGGCGCTAGGGTCTGATCGGCATACCCTCTAACAGGCTGTTAAAAACGATTTTCCCCGCCGAATTAGCGGAAAATGTCATTCCCGCGACCCAACTTTGTCATTCCCGCGAAGGCGGGAATCCAGAAAATGGCTGAATTCCACCACTGTTGCATCCGGTACTGGATACCCGCCTTCGCGAGTATGACACCCGATGGGTATTTCCCCTAAACCGGGTTCCGCTCGACTAGTTGCCGGGCGATGATGATGCGTTGCAGTTCGTTGGTGCCTTCGCCGATGGCCAGCAGCGGGGCATCGCGGTAATAGCGCTCGATATTGAATTCCTTGGAATAGCCGTAGGCGCCGTGGATGCGCATGGCCTCCATGGAATTTTCCACCGCCGCCTCTGTCGCGAACAGCTTGGCCATGCCGGCTTCCATGTCGCAGCGCTCGCCGGTGTCGTAGGCCTTGGCGGCTTGATCGACCAGCAAGCGCGCCGCCTCGACCCTGGTCGCCATGTCGGCCAGTTTGATCTGGATCGACTGGTGCTGAGCAATGGGTTTACCGAAGGTCTTGCGGCTCTGCGCATAGGCCAGGCTTTCTTCCAGGCACACCCGGGCCAGGCCGACGCCGCGCGCCGCGACATTGATGCGGCCCAGTTCCAACCCGCTGAGGATTTGCTGCAACCCCCGGCCTTCTTCGCCGCCGATCAGGTTTTCCGCCGGCACGCGGACGCCGTCGAACCTGAGCTCGCCGGTGTCGATGCCGCGGTAACCGAGCTTATGCAATTTACGGGCTTCATAACCGCTGTCTTTTTCGGCCAGGATCAGGCTCATCCCCTTATGCGCGGGCTCGGTGTTTGGATCGGTCTTGACCAGCACCGCCAGGATATTGCCTTCAACGGAATTGGTGATCCACATCTTGTTGCCGTCGATGACATAGTCGTCGCCGTCCAGGACCGCCTTGGTGCGCACAGCTTGCAAATCGGTGCCGCAATCGGGCTCAGTCAGCGCCACGCCGCCGAGCAGCCCGCCGCTGGCAAACCGGGGCAGCCACTTTTGTTTCTGTTCTTCGGTGCCGGCGCGCTCCACCGTCTGGGCCATAATCAAATGCGCGTTGAACAGACCCGACACCGACATCCACACCGCCGACACCCGCTCGACGATCTTGGCATAGGTGGATGCGCTCAAGCCCAAGCCGCCGTATTCGGGCGAGATAGTGGCGCCGTATAGGCCGAGCTCCGCCAGCTTCTCGGAAATAGCCCGGGGGTATTCATCCGCTGCCTCCAGATCATGGGCGAAGGGTTTGACGTCGCGTTCCAGGAACTGGTCGATGGAATCCAGGATCAGGTTTTCATCTTCCTGCGACGTGATGTTTTCTTGGTGCGGCATTAATAATCCGCCGCGTCATCGACGCCGTGACCGCGTTTGGGGATCAGCACCGATCTTTCATAGGTCATGAAGACAACGCCTTCGGACGTCTTGCCGGTGGTCTTGACGGTGACAATGCCCTGGGTCGGGCGGGATTTGCTTTCACGCACGTCGAGGACTTCCGATTCCGCATAAAGGGTATCGCCGACGAATACCGGCGCGGTCAATTTAATTTTATCCCAGCCGAGATTTGCGATGGCCTTCTGAGAGACATCGGAGACGCTCATGCCGGCGACAATGGACAGCGTCAGCAGCGAATTGACCAGCGGCTTCTTGAATTCGCCCTTGGCGGCGTAAGCGGCGTCAAAATGCAAGGGGTGCTGATTCATAGTGACCAGCGTGAACCAGGTGTTATCGGATTCCGTTATCGTGCGCCCGGGGCGGTGTTCGTACACATCACCGACCTTAAAATCCTCCAGATACCGCCCGTAGGATTCCCGGTAGCAGTTGGGCCCTACCTCTTTTGCTTCTGCGACCATGTTGTCACTCCATAAAAAAAGTACCGGGCACCAAACGGGGCCCTCAGGCTACGCTAGTGGTTGAAATCTAGTTTAACCATGCCTGCTATCAAACAAAAACCCAACGCTTAGGAATTGTTTGTATGACTCATGAAAAAGACTGCCCCGCCAGATTAATACCTCCGGCAGGGCAGTCGGTCTTTTCCTTACCGGACCGTGGCCGGGTCGATAATGCCGGTCACCTCGGTGATCACCGTAGCGGGAAAGCCGCTAAGTTCCGCGTGTTCATGGATAGCGGCTTCATTTTCCGCCAAGTAGGTACAGAAGGTTTTGTCGGCGGTCACATAGGAGTGTTGCCATTGCACCTTCGGGGCCAATTGTGACAGCGCCGCATTAGAGGTCCTAGCGGCGCCGCCCAGTTCCGTTTCGCTCATTTTGCCGACCGCTGAAATGTCGCGTTCAATAACATTTTTTAAGGGGCTGACCCAGATAACTCAATTTTGAGGTTATCATGGGACCTATGCGCAAGAGCCGACTTAGCCACTACAAACAAGATC
>Ga0114996_10006163_pt1 | contig 13893 bp, 8 predicted proteins | sample ArcticOcean_MG_C_4_FD_87039 | JGI IMG/M metagenome (GOLD analysis project Ga0114996, IMG submission 87039) | Marine microbial communities from western Arctic Ocean - ArcticOcean_MG_CB4_134 | ecosystem: Environmental > Aquatic > Marine > Oceanic | place: Arctic Ocean: Canada Basin | collected... | reverse complement strand
CACCCCAGCGCGTGGTCGAATTGTTTCAGTTCGCAATACTGCTGAAGTTGCTCGCGTCGAACGATCGGCGGGTGATCGCCGGCTGAAGGCGAATCGGCGGCGCGGTTCGAGGGTCTTGGCATTGCTAACTGGTGAAGTTTTTGAGTCAATTCGGACGCCATGCGCAGGGCGCTCACCTTGGTGCGTTCTAAGTCGCGCACCAATTCGCGGCACTGGTCATACGCGATGCTAACGCCCATCTTCGGGGCATCGATCAACTCGGCGATCGCCTGGTGCAATTCGCCTGAGCACTGTGAGAGGATCAAGTCAATGTCCGCTGGCATGTCATCGGTGGCAGGAGTGGTCGGCAGCGCGGCATCGATCGCGGCGACGATCGCTGCCGCCTCGGCGGTCGAGAACTCTGCGTCGGCCGGTCCATCGGGAATTCTTGCTTGGGCCGCTTGCGCCTGGCGGCTGCTGATGACATTCTGGACGGGGGTCAACAGCGAGTCGAACGTTACGTGCGCCTTCTTGGCAAGTTTTGCGGTCAGGGGGGCCACGTTGGATGTCGAAGGTTGATCGACCCAACTGGTAAGGACCTGTCCGACCATGGCGTTGGCTGATCCTCGCGCGGCGTCAAGCTGTTGGCCATGGATCGCACATAGGCCAAATGTTTGCAGCCCCGACGTATCGTCGGGCGACTCGGCTCGCTCATGGCGACACGCTTCGCTGAATCCGGCCAACACTGGGTCGGTACTCAACTCAAGGTAGTGAGCCACGGTATTGGCAGCCTCGGCGATCTCGCTCTCGTCCGCGCAGCTTCCGAAGTTGACAAGCTGAACGTCACGAAACATGCCGTAGTGACGACCCCTCGGCGGCAAATGACAGGCAGGATCGCCTGGGCAGCCTTCCAGGAGATAGTGTTGCAATTCTCGCAGGCTGGCGCACGTGTTGACTCCGCCAAGCTCGATTTCCTGTGCCGCAGCAGAGGTCCAGTGAACCAAGGTGCAGAGGATCTCGACGTCGGTCTCGCCAAACGTCTCTCGCACCAGTTGGGCGATGTCCCAGGCCATTCCGCTGCCGGTACCGCCCGAGATTGATCCGACGACAAACACCCGCGGCGTTTGCGTGTCGAATTCATAACCGGTCGTCTCGGCCGAATGGTCGGCGGTCGCCGGATCACAAAGGGCATCGACTTCTTCGCGCAAGCCCCGCTGGATCCGCTCGATGTGGTCAACCATCGCCAGTCGACCCAGCGGTCGCAAGCCATCGGTCTTGAGGGATTTGGGGATGTTATACAGCCATCGGCGGCTTAACCAACTCGTGAGCCGATCGGCCTGGCGGCGATAATGTTCGGCGGAACGTATTGGCGTGTGGATGAACGCCGATGGATCTTTTTCGCCGTGTGTGTCGGGTGCCGGCATATCGGTATCGATCAGCAGCATTCTCAGTGCCGGAACCGAGTCTAGCGGACCGAAACGTTGTTCCATTCGCAGGCGAAGTGCGGTGAGAATCCTATTTCCGGCCCCACCCAGACCAAGGAACAGGGTTGGACGTAGTATCGTCGGCGCAATTTCCTCGAAGGGAGACAGGCATTCGGCCAGCGCATCAGCGACGTCATCTACCTGAATCGTGTCAAACGCCGGATTGTGCGACCGAGACGCATCTGTCGATAGATCGGCACCGAGGGCCTGCGTGCTGATGGTATTTTGGTCGGCGCTGTTGGCGGCTCCCAACGCGACGCGAGCGGGGGGCGTACTGTCGGCGTTGCCGGGCCGTATGGACTGACTGGCTTGTGTGAGTCGCTCGACGAATTCGCCGCACGTGGCGAATCGATCATACGGACTCTTTGAAAGCGCGCGGGCGATGATCGGGCGCTCGGCCTCTGGCAGCGAATCGAGATTCGGCTGGGCATTGATGTGCTGCGCCGCAAGTTGGGCAATCGTCTCGCCAGGAAACGGTAGTTGTCCAGTCAGCAGAAGCTGATAAACAATCGCCAAACTGTACTGGTCGCTGCGATCGCTCGGGCGTCCGTCGAACGTTTCGGGTGCGGCAAACACGGGGGTCATTCCCCCGACACATGACTGGCTCGCCCCGTGCACGCTCTTGACTAGCCCAAAGTCCGCGACCTTCACATGGCCGCTCACGAGCAGGATATTTTCGGGTTTGACGTCAAGGTGCTGTAGGCCGTGCTCGCTAGTCATATAATCGAGCGCGTCGGCCGACTCCGCCAGATATCGCAGGACTTCTTGGCGAGGGATTCCCGGCTGTCCGGCCTCGACACAGGCATCGAACCGATCTTTCAGACTGCCATCGGCCAACTCGGTGACAACGATCAATTGCCGGTCGATGATGTCGATCCGCTCAAGCGAAAGCAGAAACGGGTGTCGGACGTCTTTGACCCGAGCCAGAGCCTTTCCTTCGTCGGCCGCTCGCTGGTCGTCGAAATGTCCGTGAATTAGTTTGACCGCCTTGAGCAGACCGCCGGGCGCTTCCGCTTTCCAGACATCGCCGTATCCGCCCGAACCAAGATGCTCGAATAGCCGATAGCCGGGAAGCACTTGGCGCACGGGCGTTCCGCTCGCGTCGCTGGGCGTGGCCGGTGCTGGCTCGCCGGCAGCAGCGAAATTGTCCGTAGCAAAAACCGCCGCGGAGTCCTCTGGTGAGTCGAGGTCGAGGAACATCGTTCCGTCGTGATTGGGCGTTGCTGGTTCCATCAGTGCGGCGTCCGTTGGTGTCTGGTGTTTCGACGTATCTATACAGGGGAAACGGCGGTGAAATAGCTCGCGGCGACGCGGTCGAGATAGTACTCGCGCATCTCCATTGGCAGTCCGTTGTAGCGGCAAAAATTCGCTACCTGATTCAACAGGTCCCGGGGCTGGCAACGCCTCAGCGGCCGGTCGTTGGGGCGATAGTGATTTTCGATCAAATGGTCCACCGCGTCGCGTCGGTAAGGACAGCGAAGTGATCGGGCGTAACTCTCGAACAGTTTGTGGAATTCGCTCTCGCTGGGGTCACCGACTTCGACTTTGTAGGGAATCCGCCGCAGAAAAGCTTCGTCGGCCAACTCGGTCGGATCAAGATTCGTCGAAAAGATGATCAGTTGATCAAAAGGAACTTGGATCTTTTTTCCGGTCGGCAGCGTAAGAAAGTCGTGCCGATTCTCCAGCGGGATGATCCAGCGGTTTAACAACTCGGTCGGATCAACCCGTTGACGGCCAAAATAATCGATCAAAAAGCAGCCGCAGTTGGCCTTCAGTTGCAGTGGCGCTTCACAGACGTTGGCTCGTGGATCGTGACGCAGTTCGAGGTTTTCCATTCTCATTTCGCCGCCCACAACCACCGTCGGACGTCGAATCTGTACCCAGCGTCGATCGACCTCAGTGTCGACCAGATGGTCCTCGTCCTCTTCCGAGCGGATTTCGTGACAGGCCTCGTCGAAGAGTTTGATCAGTTGGCCATCGTCCTCAAGAATCCGAGGGATCCAAATATGTTGACCAAAACAACGGGTGATTCTCCGAGCGATGGTCGACTTGCCGTTGCCTGGAGCACCGTAGAGAAACAACCCAGCCCCGGAGTTGATCGCCGGTCCCAGGCAATTGATCACGTCGGCCTCGACCGAGATACCCTCGAAGGCTTGCTCGAGTCGAGATCGTCGTGGCGCTTCGGCGCGAATCGTCTGGGCCTCGACCGACAGGATATAATCTTCCAGCGGCACGGGCGCGGGGCCGACATAGGCTGAATTGCGCGACATCGCACGAGCCCGTTCGCGGCCGTTCTCGGTCAGCGTGTAATAGTAGTCGTTCAGCGGAGCAGAACCGGAGTGGACCAGAATCTGGCTGCCGCGAAGGTGCTTGAGTGTGCCCTCGATCGGGGCAAATGGCAGACAGAGTCGCTTGGCGATTCCTCGGCCCGATTCGTTGCCGACGGCCAGCAGGGTCTTGCAGATCAGCGACTCGACCAATGATTCGTCCAGCCCGGCGTCGCGCAGCGAGACCGGCTCGCGAGGACGAAAGACTTCGTCTTCTTGAAGTGATCTCAGAAGCGGCGATAGCAGCGTGTTGGCACTCATCGTGGACTCCTTGCGTTGGCTATGCTTCTTCGCCGGAGTCCGTCGAACCCGGGGATTGTAGGTTCCATTTGCCTGGCCTGTCGGGGCGACCATACAGGTAGCCTTGGGCGAGTTCGAAGCCGAGTTGCCGACAGACGACATCTTCTTCTTCGCACTCGATTCCCTCGGCCAGCGGCACGATTCCCAGGTCGAGTACCATTCGCACGAGCGTTCCCAGCATCTTCTGGCGCTGGGCCGGCGACGTGTGAATGTTCTCCACGAGGCTGCGATCAAACTTCAGATAATCAGGGGTCTCCTCGACCAATTCCACGAGTCTCGCCTGGCCTGCACCAAAGTCATCGTAAGCGAGTTTCATGTCGAGCTGCTTGAGATGAACGCCTAAGTCGCGCATCTGCTCTCGGTTCGTAACGGCCGATTCGTGGATCTCGAGTGTGATCGGTGTCGATGGATGCTGCCGGCGTAGCTCCGAAAGTGAGTGAAACAATCGCGGATCACTCATCTCCGAGGGATGTGTATTGAGAAACAGTTCCGGCAAGCGGCGGATCGTTTGCCCGGCGCGCATACCTTCATCGCGCGAGAGACGACTAAGTTCAACTTCCTGTTGCACAATCGCGGCGGTCTCGAACAGATCTTGTGCCGACTCCAGGCCAACAATTCGACTTCGGGCTAACACTTCGAAGCCCATGATATTTCGGTCGTCGAGCGTTACGATCGGCTGGAAGTGAGGGGTCAACGCCTTCTGGCTCATCAGGCGATCAAACTGCATCAGCGCTGCTGTGCGGTCGACGATCATCTCAGCCTGGGTGCACATCATGTCGACGACCGGCTCTTCGACGGCAACGTGAAACGGCGCGTTGGCGAACTGCACGACATCGGCGGCGCGAAGTTGCGTGTCTGTCGTGATGCGGTGGCCGTTGACAAACGTGCCATTGGTGCTGTTGAGATCCTGAACGACGATGTGATCACCGTCGGCACGTAAGCAGGCGTGACTATTTGATACGCCGCGAAACGATAGTTTCAGATCCGCGTTTTCGATTCGCCCGACGATCATCGGTTCGGCACCGATTGGAATCCTGCGTACGGTCTCTCCCTCACCACAGGCCCCGACGAGTGTGAGCGTTGCGACGGCCAGAGGGCTGGCAGGTTGCGTTGATATTTCCATGGTATGCAAACCCAAAAAAACGGCGATTTCGATGGCTTCGTTCGCAGGAGCCCTCAGTTATATACGTCGCGGATGCGACGGGCGTCGGATTCTTGCATACCGTATGGTGCAGATGATTCGTCTGTGACGAGTATGCCGGAAGAACCTACTTTGATCGGGGTGACGATATGAAAAACGCCATCGGGACACACATTTCTGCACGTTCCGACGGCGTGAGAGTTCTTCTGCCCGGGCAGTTCAGCTTGTTAGCAGCCAAACTTTTCGAGCTTTTCTCGCAGCGTGTCCGCAGTAAAGGGCTTGACCAGATAGTCCGACACGCCGGCCTGAATTGCCTCGACCACGCGCGACTTTTCGGCTTCAGTCGTGACCATGATGATCGGGACCTCGGTATTGGTCTTGCGGATGTCTTTGATCACGTCGAGACCGTTCTTGCCGGGCATGTTCCAGTCGGTCAGCACCATGTCGAACGTGCCTTTGCCGAACAGATCAACCGCTTCGTCACCATCGGCCGCTTCCACGACATTTTCTACGCCGACCGCTGACAGTGATCGGAGAATGATCTTTCGCATCGTGCTTGAATCGTCGGCAACTAAGACTTTCGAGTCGCTCATGGTTCTGTACCTGTGTTGTGGTATTTGTGTTAGTGGTTGCCCGCCTAAAACAGACGCCAAGGGCGAGCAATGCGTACCCAAACGTAGGACAAGCCGGACGCATGTCAAACGGCTGCACATAAGAACGTCACGGACAATCCGTAGACGCATTGCACATGGGGGAGGTTTGTAAGCTTGACAAAAACGAAATGGATTCCTGCCCCAAATATCATCCGGTACGTGGTAAATATCCCACATCGCGACAAATCGTTGTGATTGCGAAACGTCGTATACGGCCGTTTGACGTGCGACGAACCGATTGCGACGACTGGAGCAATGCGGGGGAGGCGCGCGTACGGCAAAAGATAAAGTAGGGCAAATAGCTAAACTATTCCGGCATGTCCCACCCATGACCACCATTACGTCGATGGAGCCTCGCCGGAATTGCGTTGGTCGAGATCCATCGAAAAACCAACATGCCCTTGCTTGGCAGTAAAGAGGGTAAGGGCAGGTTAGTAACAGCGTAAGGCAGGAACGTGAATGGTCGTGGGGCAGCAAAAAATCGTGTATCGCACTCCGCCGTTGGGCGGAATCTTTGGCGGTGCGCGCGCTCTTCTGGCGATCCGATTCTCTCTTCGCCCCACACCCATCTGGTCTCCCCCCAAATTGAATTGACCGGCAGATCGGGTTTTCACTTTGTTGATGCTCTAACTGATAAGGAGCTATTGTCGTGACCACAGTTGCTGAAGCAGTGCCGGCGCAAACACACGACGCCGGGCCGATCGAAGGGATTGGATCGATGCAGTTGGTCAGTTTTCAACTGGCCGATGAAGAGTACGGAATTGAGATTACCAAGGTCCAAGAGATCATCTTGATGGGCGAGATCACGCGGGTTCCGCAGACTCCCGAATTCATCAAGGGTCTGATCAATCTGCGTAGCACGGTCATTCCTATTGTCGATCTGCGTCTGCGTTTCGGCCTGAGCGAAAAGACCGCCAGCGACGACACCCGGATCATGGTGGTCAATGTGGCTGGCAAAACGATCGGGATCATTGTCGACGCGGTCAGCGAAGTGCTGCGGATTACGCAGGAGCAGATCGCGCCGCCACCTCCGACGGTGGCAGGACTTGGGCAGGAGTACCTGACCGGCTTGGTCAAACTCGAGAAACGTTTGCTGATCATGTTGGACATTGACCAAATCCTCAGCGACGACGAGGCCGGCGCGCTCAGCGCGGCCACCGGCGAAAGCTAACCACTGTTTCTGATTTTCCCACGGACGACCATAGCGTCACGCAGGAGCGAATTCAAAATACCCGAGAGGCGTCGCGGATAATCCAATAGCTCGCGATTCTCAAGACCCTGAAGAGTGGAGTGAACCCAATCATGAGTGATACGAATACTGCAAACACCAGCGAGTCGACGGCCGAAATCGCGGCCCTCCGTGAGGAACTGGCCATCAACAAGGCGATGGCTGAAAGTTCGCCAGTCAACATCCTGATGGCGAATACCGACCTCGAGATCACCTACGCCAACCCGGCGAGCGTGACGACGTTAGGCCCGCTTGAGCACCTTCTGCCGTGCAAGCTGAAAGATCTCGTCGGCACGAGCATCGACCTCTTTCATCAAGACCCGGCCTATCAGCGACGAATCCTCGCGAATGAGAAATCGTTTCCTCACCGGGCGATTATTGACTTCGGTGGCGAAAAGCTCGACTTGCTGATCAGCGCGTCGTACGACGACGACGGCACCTATCTCGGTCCGTTGGTTACCTGGGAAATTGTCACCGCCAAGCTGCAGATGGAGCAAGAGGCTGCGGAGAAGACCGCCCTGGTCGAGAACGCTCCGATCAACATCTTGTTGGCCGACAAGGATCTGATTATTCGCTACGTCAATCCGGCGAGCGAAAAGCAGCTCTTGGCGCTCGAGGAACACTTGCCCGTCAAGGTCGCTGATCTGATCGGTGCGAACATCGACGTCTTCCACAAGGATCCGTCGTACCAGCGCGGTGTCCTGGCGGACTACAAGTCGCTGCCTCGTCAGGCCATGATTGAGTTTGCCGGCGAGACGCTCGACCTGTTGGTCAGTGCCACGTACGACAAGGATGGTGACTACGCCGGTCCGATGGTGACCTGGAGCGTTGTGACCGAGAAGCTGAAAAACGAAGCCGCTGCGGCGGAGAAGACGGCGATCATCGAAAACGCCCCGATCAACATCATGTTGGCCAACGTCGAGGGGACGGTCGTCTACATGAATCCGGCATCCGACCGGACTCTGCGTTCGATCGAGAAGATCCTGCCGGTTCCGGTCGACAAGATCGTTGGCGGTTCGTACGACGTCTTCCACAAGGATCCGGCGCACCAACGGACGTTGCTGGCTGACCCGAAGAATCTTCCGTACGACGCGGAGATCTCGGTTGGCGAAGAGACTCTGGCTCTATCGGCCCGCGCGATCTATGACGCCAATGGTGAGTACAGCGGCCCGATGATCGCCTGGGAAGTGGTCACCGAGCGGAAGAATAACGAAAAGCGTGAGGAAGAGCGTCTGGAACGCGACGCCCACGAGCAACAGGAACTGCGCGACAAAGTCGATCAGTTGTTGGGAGTGGTCAACGCAGCCGGCGCGGGTGACCTGACCAAGAAAGTGACGGTCTCGGGTGAGGATCCGATCGGACAGTTGGGTACCGGCTTAGGCAAGATGATGACCGACTTGCAGGAACGCCAGGAACGCGAATCCCACGAGCAGCAGGAACTGCGCGACAAAGTCGATCAGTTGTTGGAAGTGGTCAACGCAGCTGCGGACGGTGACCTGACCAAGGAAGTGACCGTTACGGGTGACGATCCGGTGGGCCAGTTGGGCAGTGGTCTGGATAGGATGATGGCCGACTTGAGGGGCATCATTGGCGAGGTAGTCGAGGGAGCGGCTCAGTTCACCGAAGGCTCGCGAGTGATCTCCGAAAGTGCCCAGTCGTTGGCTCAAGGTGCTCAGACGCAAAGTGCGTCGGTCGAAGAGATGAGTGCCTCGATCGAGGAGCTTGCCCGCAGCATTGATTCGGTCAAGGAGAACGCGGGCGAGGCGAGCGGAGTGGCGACCGAAACGAGCCAGATGGCCGAAGAAGGCGGCCAGGCGGTGAAGAAGTCGGTCGAGGCGATGGATCTGATCAAAACCTCTTCGGAGCAGATCAGCGAGATCATTCAAGTGATTTCCGAAATCGCCAGCCAGACCAACCTGTTGGCCTTGAACGCTGCGATCGAAGCAGCCCGGGCTGGCGAGCATGGTCTTGGGTTTGCGGTCGTCGCGGACGAAGTTCGCAAATTGGCCGAGCGTTCGAGCGAAGCGGCCAAGGAGATTTCGTCCTTGATCAAGGAATCGACACAGCGTGTCGAGGACGGGGCGACGCTCAGCGAGCAGACCGGTGCGGCGCTGGAGAAGATCATCAGCGGGGTCGAATCGACCGCGTTGAAGATCGCCGAAATCGCCGAGGCAACCGTCGAGCAGGCGGCCAACGCCGGCGAAGTCGGCAACGCCATCCAACAGGTCTCGGCAGTGACCGAAGAGTCCGCCGCCGGGTCCGAAGAGATGGCCTCCAGCAGCGAAGAACTTGGAGCCCAGGCCACCGGAATGCGTGATCTGGTTGCCAAGTTCAAGATCGATAACGAATAGTCTTGCGACGACAGGATTTGCCTGTCGCACGAGATACTATTTTGTGTTGAAACGATATACCGGTGTGCGAGTCCGGGGTCCATCCCGGGCTCGCACGGCCGGTTTTCTTGAGAATACCCATGGTCGTGGATCACTCCGCGGCCCAATCGATTACTAGGCAACGTCGGCGAATACCACGAAACGTAAGGTTCGCGGAGCGAACCACGACTGTGAGGACAATTATGGCAACGACCGTTCCCAAGGATCAAGTTACGGACGCGCAGTTGGGGCGTTATGGCAAGTTGGTCTACGATCGGACCGGCATTCGCATATCGCCGCAGAAGACCACGCTGCTTTCGAATCGCATTCGTCGCCGTCTCAAGGCGACAGGCATCGAAAGCTTTGATGCGTACGAGCGGCTCCTGCGGGATCTTGACGCCGATGATCCGGAATGGGATGCGTTCTTGCAGGAGATCACGACCCACGAAACCTACCTGTTCCGCGATGAGAAACAGTGGGAGTGGTTGCAAAAGGAGTATCTTCCGCAACTGGTCAGCGACGCACGCACCGGAAAGCGTGACCGATCGCTACGTATCTGGTCAGCCGCTTGCAGCACGGGAGACGAGTGTTTCACGTTGGCCACCTGTATCGCGGCCACGCCGCCGATGGCGTCGGACTGGAACATCGAGATCCTTGGCACGGATATCGGAATTGGCGCGCTCGAGGAAGCTCGGCGAGCACGATTTTCCGAGCGGGCGATGCGACTGGTTCCCGAATCACTCAATCGACGGTTCTTCACCAAGGTGAAGGACGCCGAGCAGTGGGAGGCCAAACCGGTGTTGCGGGACATGATCACGTTTCGCCAGCACAATTTGATGGATCCCTTTCGGGGGACAGGCTTTGACTTGGTAATTGTCAAGAATGTGCTGATCTATTTTGATGCCGCGTCGAAGAAGGTCGTCATGGACCACATCAGAGCGATGGTCCGGCCCGGAGGACTGCTCCTGGTAGGGGCCGCTGAAGGTGTGTCGGACCGACTCAAGGATCTCGAGCGACACAAGGTGTGGCTCTACGAGACGCCGAAAAACAACTAGGGGCAAAGGGCAGCGCGAATGAGTGACACAAAACAACGTAAAGAGACCGGCATGGGCGACTCTACCGAAGCGGTGGACCAGTTCGCCGGTATCGCCGACGAAACTGGCGTACCTTCAAAATACCTCTCGATTTTTATCGACGAGGCAGAATTGTCGATCGATTCGCTAGCCGAGACTTTGCTGACGCATGAGGGCGAACGAGGTGCCAACGCCACGGAAGATCTGATGATCGTGGCGCATCGCATCAAGGGGTCAGCCGCTTCGGTGGGATTGAATCGCCCGGCGAAGCTCGCTCATTTGATGGAAGACGTGCTGCAGGAACTTAGAGACAACGATCGTTCCTTATCGCCCGAGACAACCGATGCGTTGCTCCACTGTACCGACGCGCTGCGAATCTATATCGAAGGCCTAAAACATGGCGACCCGGTTTCGACAACGTTTTCGCAACTCGCCGAAGAATTGTTGGCCGCTCACGTGAGCAGTCCGGTTGCAGCCGAGGAGCCAACGGCCATCTCCGGTGGCAGCCAAGACGTCAGTGTGCCGACAGGACTAACCTCTAAATTGACGGCTGAGATCGCGGAATCATCACATGAAGAGGGCGGAGCCTACGCTGGTGTTGTCGTATTTCGACCGCAGCTCCCATTGGTCGGCCTCAAGGCATGTCTCGTCTACGAGAAGCTCGCGAATCTCGGCGATGTGTTTTACTGTGACCCACCCGCCGACCAGCTCGACCATGTCGAGGAATTGGCACAGCTTGCGTTCGGAGTGGCAACGGTCCTCGACGAGGAGCGTATCAATGCACAGTTGCGGGTCGCTGGGGTAGATGACGTGCAGTTAAGTGTCCTTGCGCCGGCGCAAAGGGGCGAACAGCAATCCAGCAGCGAGGCATCGCCAACAGCACCACCGCAGACATCCTCGCAACAGAACGAGACAGGTTCTAACACTGAACAGCCCGTTGCCAAGACGCCAATGCGCCGAGCATCGGACCACCAGCGGCCCGCTGAGACGCTACGTGTCGATATCGACCGGCTTGATTATCTGATGAATTTGGCCGGCCAGTTGGTAATCAACAAGGCCCGATTCACTCGCATCGGCGACAGCATGCGGCAGTTGTTGGATCAAAAATGCGTGACGCGCAATTTCGAGAATACGCTCTCGGCGCTTACGAAACTGTCGGACGATACGAACGGATCGCCCCGAGGCGGCGCAGAGAAGCAACTCGAACAGATGCGCGGACATGTACGTCGACTCGCCGTGGAAGTTGAGCAAGTGCTCAGCGCCGCCACTCAATTGTCACACGCTCGCGGGCATGTCGGTGAGCTGCTCGAATCGGTACATCAGTTGGATCTGGTGAGCGACGGAATTCAAAAGAGCGTGATGGACACGCGGATGGTTCCGATCGGGCCGTTGTTCACGCGATTTCGCCGTGTGATTCGTGACATCACGCGGAGCAGCGGCAAAGAGATGAAGCTTGAGATTCGCGGCGAAAAGACGGAACTCGATAAGCGAATGATCGACGAGTTGGGCGACCCGTTAATTCATATGGTACGCAACTCGGCCGATCACGGCATCGAATCGCCGGAAGATCGCGTGGCCGCTGGAAAACCGCGTCAGGGGACGGTAACCCTTGAGGCGTATCACCGAGGTAACAGTATCGTCATTGAGGTCCGAGACGACGGTGCCGGACTGGACCTGGAGCGCATTCGCCAGAAGGCAGTGACCAAAAACCTCGTCAGTGAAGCTGATTCCCACAAGCTCACCGCCAAGCAGCTTTGCGAAATGATCTGGGACCCGGGTTTCAGTACCGCAACGGTCGTCACCGAGATCTCCGGCCGCGGCATGGGAATGGATATTGTCCGTACGAAGATCGAATCGATTAACGGCACCGTAGAGCTCGATACGACTCCGGGCGAAGGCTCGACGTTTTCGATCAAATTGCCGCTGACGCTGGCAATCTTACCGAGCTTGATGTCCGAGATTGACGGTGAAGTGTTCGCCTTGCCGCTGGAAAGTGTGCTCGAGATCGTTGCGGTCGACCGTTCAGACCTTGCCACCGTGCACGGCATGTTGACGGCGACTATTCGAGGCCGAGTCGTTTCAGTGGTCGAACTCGATGACATCTTCCAATGGAGCCGCTCCTCGGAATATGGGTCAACTAAACTAGAATCGAACGAAATCACGCTGGTGGTGATCGGAGACGGTAAGCGGGAAATCGCGCTGGCCGTCCATTCGGTCCTTGGAGAAGAGGATCTGGTGATCAAATCGCTGGCTGAAAACTATCACAACGTCATTGGGGTCGCAGGGGCGAGTATTCTTGGCGACGGCCGCGTCGCATTGATTCTCGATGTCCCCACGCTGACCGAAATGTCTACACAACTTGACAAGGCACCGGCCGCTCAATAGGAGAATTCAATGTCTGACACACCGACCTCGCGTAGCGAGCAATTAGCGCTGCTTCAGGAACTGTTCGCCTCGGCGACGCGCGATGCTTCTGAGGCGATGAATCGCTGGACGAACGGGATGGTCACACTCACGCTGGACGAAGTGCGAGAACTGCCGCTTGAGGAAGTCTGTGGTGAGCTCAATTTGTCCAACGAGTTGATGACGATGATCGTGTTGACACTCGACGGTGAGATGGGCGGAGACATGATCCTCTCGTTTGACGAGAAAAACGGTCGGGCGCTGGCGGCATCATTGCTGGGACGCGAAGTCTGTACCGATCCTGAGTGGAATGAGCTCGAACAGTCCGCGCTCAACGAGACCGGCAATATCCTTGGTTGTGCTTACATGAACGCACTGACTCGGTTGGTCGAGGTTGAATTGGTTCCCTCCCCGCCGCACTTTATTCAAGACTATGGGGCGAGCGTTCTACAGCAGGCGTTGATGGCACAGGCGATGTATTGCGACAAAGCGCTGGTTTGCCAGACGCATTTTCATCGTGCCGGCGAGGAGATGGATTGGAGTGTGTTTTTTGTGCCGAATGAAAAGATGCGCCAAACCATGGAAGAGACTCTCCAAGGCGTCTCGTAACACCGTCGATTCCTTCTGTAGAGAACCCGTCCCACGCACCCTGTGCGTTTGCCACGAACAAGATATTTAACATGACAACCTACGCGATAGAGAAAACAGACAAGAAGGTCGGGATTGGACAGATCGTTGTGGGCGAAGCCGACTCGCTTTTGACGACGGTGCTGGGGTCGTGCGTCGGGGTGGTGATTTATGACGCTAAACGTCAGATCGCCTCGATGGCGCATGTGATGCTGGCGAACTCGCAAGGTCGTGCTGATTCTCCCGGGCGATTTGCTGATACGGCGGTGCCGGCGATGCTCGAGATGCTTCGGGCGGTCGGCGGCGTTT
>Ga0114996_10006162_pt1 | contig 13895 bp, 14 predicted proteins | sample ArcticOcean_MG_C_4_FD_87039 | JGI IMG/M metagenome (GOLD analysis project Ga0114996, IMG submission 87039) | Marine microbial communities from western Arctic Ocean - ArcticOcean_MG_CB4_134 | ecosystem: Environmental > Aquatic > Marine > Oceanic | place: Arctic Ocean: Canada Basin | collected... | reverse complement strand
TAGATTTAAAGCTGCTGTTGCCCGTGCAGGAATATATGATTGGCGAGCTTTTCACGGAAAGTCATATATAAATGGTTGGGAAGTTGTTCATTTTGGTGGATCTGATTTTTCTGATGTTATTGAATTATGGGAAAAATTTTCTCCTATCAATTACGTGAATAATGTTACAACTCCAACTTTAATATTGCATGGTGAATTAGATTTAACTTGTCCTGTTGAAGGAGCATATGCTTTTCATAGATCTTTAAAAGACTTGGATGTGGAGACTAAATTAGTGGTTTATCCAAGAGAAGGTCATGGAACTGAAGAGAAAATTCATAAAGTAGATGAGAAGCAACGACACGACAATTGGATTATTAACCGTCTTATATAATTCAGAGAGAAAAATTATATTTTAAAATTCTTTGAGAGGACTTTATGTTAATAACTTTGTCTATTGTTGTTATTTTGTTTATTTTATTTTTAATTTCATTTCGTAGTAGATCGAATTTAATGAAATTGAAAAACAGAGGATATTCATTTGCATTGACAATTTGCATTGTTATTATAGCTTTAATTATGATTTATACTGTTGCTGAAGATTTGAGCAATAATTTTTTTTCTACATGAAGAATAGAGGTTAAATTTTTTAGTTTTTAATATGAGGTTTTAAATGAGTTTAGTTGTTAATGAATTGGGTAAGACAGGAATAAATGTTACACGCTTAGGTTTTGGAGCTATGGAGTTTCGTAAGGGTACTAAGTACTTTGATTATGTTCCTGAAAAAGAGGCTGATACTCTTCTGAATTTAGTGTTAGATTCAGGAATAAATTTTATTGATACGTCAATTGATTATGGAGAAAGTGAAGATTTGATAGGCAAATCAATTTCTCATAGAAGATCAGAGTTTTTTTTAGCTTCAAAATGTAGTTGTCCTGTTGGAGTTACTATTACTGGAGGTGGCAAAGACCACGTATATACGAAAGATAGAATTGTTGCTGGAATTAATCAAAGTCTTCAAAGGATGAAAACTGATTGTTTGGATTTGGTTCAATTACATGGATCTCCTTCGATTGATGAAATTAATAAATTAGGAGTAATTGAAACATTAAATAATATGAAAAAAGAAGGAAAAATTAGATTCATTGGCGTTTCAACTTCTTTGCCAATGTTATCTAAATTTATTGATTTAGGTGTTTTTGATGCTTTTCAAATTCCTTATTCTGCTTTAAACAGAACACATGAGAATTGGATTGCAAATGCATATAATTCTGGTGTGGGAACAATAATTCGTGGAGGAGTTGCTAAGGGGGAATTTGCTAGTACAGGTTTATTCAAACAAGAAGCTTCATGGCAAGAAATGTATAGGACCCAGTATGATGAATGGAATTATTTTAATCAGGCTGGTTTAGACGATTTATTAGAAGAAAGGGAGTCTAAGACTAGTTTTTTACTTAGATTTACTTTGTCACATCCTGAATTAAATACAACTATCGTAGGTACTGCAAATCTAGAACATTTTAAGGATAATATTTCAACTGCTAATAAGGGAATTTTGTCAGAAGAAATTTATTCAGAAGCCAAAAGAAGATTAGATCTTATAGGTATTTCTCCTAGTAAATAGTTAATAATATAATTGTTATTACAGTTTCAAAATCTAACATATTATTTATATTGGTCGATGATTTAGGATGGGGAGACATTAGTTCTCATGGTTTTTTGGAACTAGAACTCCTAATATAGATCTCCTGATCACTAAAGGCGTTGAGTAAAACCAATGTATACTCCAACTAGAGCATCTTTGCTTTCAGGTAGATATTCAAGTAGGTTTGGACAACATGCAATAATTCCTTTAAATCGACCAATTTTTCCTGAAAGATATCAAACTCTTGCATCTGCTTTAAGAGACTCTGGAAATGATATTTGTGGTTTTCAGAAAAAGGCTTATGTGCCCGTGATGGTGATTGGAAACTTATCTTTAGATTATTCAGCTATTAAAAATGATTTAGACATGTATTTTGATCAACTATATAAGAAATCGAATCATTAAATTCATTGTTTAGATTTGGATTGATTTTATATTTACACACAACAGGCTAGAGATTTTCTAGCCTGTTGTTGTTGTTCTATATTTTTCATTCTAAATCAATTGGTTGTGGAGTTGTACGTAAGTATGGAGTTACTTCTGTAAATCCCTTAGGGAATAGATCTGGAATGTCTTCTGTTTTAATTGTAGGTAAAACAACACAATCTTCACCTTGGATCCAATTTGCTGGTGTAGCAACTTTTTGAGTTGCAGTAAGCTGAAGAGAATCTATTACTCTCAAAACTTCAGCAAAATTTCTACCAGTTGATGGAGGATAAGTTAGTGTTAATTTAACAGTTTTATCCGGAGCAATTACGAATAAAGTTCTTACTGTATGTGTATTGCTTGCATTTGGATGAATCATGTCGTACAAATCAGCAATTTGGTTATTTTGATCTGCAATTAATGGGAAATTTACATTAGCATTTTGCGTGGAGTTAATATCTTGTATCCAGCCTTTGTGTGATTCAAGAGGGTCCACGCTGAGTGCAATGGCTTTCACATTTCTTTTGTCGAATTCTTTTTTCAAGTTGGCTACTTTTCCAAGTTCAGTAGTACAAACGGGAGTGTAATCTGCTGGGTGAGACATTAGCAATGTCCAGCTATCTCCAATCCAAGAATGAAAATCAATTTCTCCTTCAGTTGTTTTTGCAGTAAAATTTGGAGCTATATCTCCTAATTTAATACTCATTTTATTCTCCTTGATAATCTAAAATAAAAAAACCCGTTCAATTTGGATGAACGGGCTACTTGAGTTGGTTGATTATGAATTCGTGTTGCTAGTAGCCCTAGTCAGAGCTTCTACACAAATGAAACAAGTCGTCTTTAAATCTAATCAACATATAGTAAATGATAGAATAATTGATTGTAAGTGTCAATTATTGCATGGGGTTTCAATGCAAAAACCTGGAAATGAATGAAAAATTATTATGCGTAGATATGACGTTGATTCAGTAAGAGTTTTAGGAATATTTTTGTTGATTGTGTATCACTCTGGTATTGGGTTTCAGCCTTGGGGTAAGGAGATAAATTTTATTGTAAATAATGATTATCTTGAATCTTTTTGGGAGATAATGATGGCAATAAATATTTGGAGAATTCCTATCTTATTTGTTGTTTCAGGAATGAGTGTTTATTTTGCGATGCGACGTAGAACGGTTATGCAATTAATTGGAGATCGGGCGTATAGAATTTTTCTGCCTTTTTGGTTTGGCATGTTTTTTATAGCGCCAGTACATGATATTTTATTTCATTGGCACAGTGGAAAAACATTTGAATATACACCAACCCCAGGTCATTTATGGTTTTTGTTTAATATTTTCATTTATATTTTATTTTTGCTTCCTGTTTTTATATATTTTAAAAAATATCCTGGAAATTTTATTTTCAAATTAATTAGACATGTTATAGTAAAACCCTTTGTTATTATTCCAGTTTTTTCACTCCCAATAGTTTTTGAAGTTATATTGTTGCAGCCACAAATGTTTGAAGCTTATGCTTTGGACCCAGGTCATGGATTTGCTTTAGGATTAGTATGTTTTTTGAGTGGGTTTATTTTTGTTTCTTTAGGAGAAGATTTTTGGAATAGTGTTCAGAAATCAAAATTTCTCAGCTTGGTTTTGTCGATCTCTCTTTATCTAATACGAATTATTATTGTGGATGACAAAGAGGACTATATTTATTTGTTAGACTATGTCAATTTATTAATTGCAATTGAATGCTCAACTTGGATATTAACAATCTTTGGTTTTAGTGCTACATATTTTAACAGGCCTTCGAAAGTTTTATCTTATTTGAGTACTGCAGTATATCCTGTATATATTTTCCATATGATTGCACAGTATTCTTTTTCAATATTGATTTTCCCTTTTGGGATATCTGCGTTAATCAAGTACGTAATACTAGTAATTACTAGTATTACAGGAAATTTCGTATTGTACGAAATTTTCAAGAGAATTCGATGGGTTCGTATTTTAGTTGGGATATCAAGATAATCATTTTTACAATTTGCTTAGAAAATTAAAAATTCTATCAGAATGTCCAGGGAAGTTTCCTTCGTGTGTATAATCCGGATACACCACCACCTATTTTTAACTTACTGATCGGATTTGAATGCAAAAATGTAATTGAATAAAGCATATTTATTTTTCTGAATTTGAGTATACCAATGATGATTTTGAAACATTGACTAATAAAAACACTTAGCATATACTTAGTAAAAAAATTAGGATAAGGATATCAAAGCTGTTGGCCTATAGATTTTCTGTACTTTTTGTTCTAATGTGTATTGCTCTGTTGATTTCTTGTTCAGATACTACTAAGCCGACATCAGCGACTAAACCTCTTGTGCTAGTTGAAAAAAAAGTAGCTACTGCACCTGCGAAATCTCAAGATGCTGACGAATTAGTTGTTTATTCTGGACGAAAAGAGTCTTTAGTTGGCCCTATTATTAAACAGTTTATAGGAGCAACAGGAATTGACGTTAAGGTTAAGTATGGAAAGACAGGTGAACTTGCCGCTACTATCTTAGAAGAGGGGCATAAATCTCCAGCTGATCTTTTCTTTGCTCAAGATCCTGGTGGTTTAGGTGCCGTTGTTAACGCAGATATGTTTCAAGTTTTGCCCTATTCTATTATTGGTAAAGTCCCAACTTGGGCAATTTCAGGTAATTCTTTGTGGGTAGGTATATCGGGTAGAGTTAGAGTAGTTGTTTACAATACAAAGAATGTGGATCCTTCTGAAATATCTGCTACTTTAGAAGGTTTTACAGATCCAAAATGGAAAAACCGAATTGGATGGGCTCCTACGAATGGATCTTTTCAGGCAATGGTTACTGCTATGAGAGTTAAATGGGGTAAAGAGAAAACGGAGGAATGGTTAAAGGGAATTCAATCTAATGAACCTATTGTTTATCCTAATAATACCTTGATTGTAGCTGCTGCAGGGGCTGGAGAAATCGATGTAGGATTTGTTAACCATTACTATCTTTATAGATTTTTGGCTTCTGAAGGTGATGAGTTTGGTGCTCGAAACCACTACTTAACAGGAGATGGCCCAGGAAGTTTAGTTTTGCTTGCAGGAGCAGGAATTTTAAAAACTGCTAAGAATAAAGTCAATGCGGAGAAATTTTTGAGTTTCATGTTGTCTAAGTTTGCTCAACAATATTTTGCTGAGCAAATTTTTGAATATCCTGTAGTTGAAGGTATTGAGATAAGTAGATTACTTGTATTGAAGAAGTTGCTAAATTTGAAATTGACTGAAGAAGTTACCAAGTTTGAAATTGACATGTCAGATTTAGCAGAAACGCAAGCGTTATTACGTGACCTTGGGCTTATCAACTGATGTTTTTTAATGGTTATTTTACAATCAAAATATCTTGGTTTGCCGAGTATTAAATATATTTTATGAAATTATTAGGTGGTATACGATATGAATTTATTTTCAGCCAATAAAAATTCATATCGTATGCCGCCTTTTCCTTTTGTTTTTGCAACATTGTTTGTAGCTTTGATTATGCTTATTCCTTTGTTTTATTTGTTATTACGGATGATCCACTTGTCTGTAGAAGATCTATTAGTTTTGATAAGCCCTAGAGCTTTTCAAACTTTATCCAGATCATTGATGCTTATGATTAGTGTGACTACTTTGTCTTCGATAATTGCTATTCCTTTAGCATGGATTACAGCTAGAACGGATCTTCCTTATAGAAAAATTTGGACTATTTTGATTATGTTACCTCTTGTAATACCTAGTTATGTCGGAGCATATTTATTTCTTTCTGTATTCGGTCCTACTGGATTGTTCCAAAAAGTGTTGGAGTCATTATTTGAAATTCAAAGGTTACCAGATATAAGAGGTTTATTTGGTGCGACACTTGTTTTGTCTTTACTTAGTTATCCTTATTTGTTTATCACGGTGAGGGGTGCGATTTCAGGGTTAGATGTTTCTATGGAGGAATCTTCTAGGATTTTGGGGCATAACAGATTTTGGACATTTATGAAAGTTACTTTGCCTCAATTGAGATTTCCGTTTGTATCGGGGGCATTATTAGTTTCATTGTATACATTAAGTGATTTTGGAGCTGTTTCTATATTCAATTATAATACTTTTAGTTGGACAATTTATCAGCAATATAACTCTTTGATAGATCGTTCTATTAGTGCTTTATTTTCAATAATATTTGTTTTATTGGCATTTCTTATTGTATTAATAGAGTTTAAAGCTCGCGGATATCAAAAATATTATAGAACTGGAAGTGGTGTTTCTCGTAAACCTAAATTGATTCCTTTAGGTTTTTGGAAATTTCCTGTTTATGGATTTTTATTTTGCGTGATAGGACTTGCCTTGCTTTTGCCAATATCTATGTTAGGTATTTGGTTATTGAAAGGTATGTATTTTGGGGATTCAGTCACTTTTTCTTGGGTGCCGATTTTCAATTCAATTTTTGTGTCAGTTTTATCTGCGTCATTGATTGTGTTTTTTAGTTTTGCTACAGCTATAATACTTGTTAGGTATTCAGTAACTGGAAATAGGTTGTTTGAGTCTATTAGTTATTTAGGTTTTGTTTTGCCTGGTATAGTTGTTGCAATTTCGGTTGTTTATTTTGCTGCTAATTATGCTGGGATTTTTTATCAAACTACAGCACTATTGATATTGGCATATGTAATTTTGTTTTTCCCAGTTGCTCTAGGAGCTATTCGTTCTGTTTTATTACAAATTAATCCTAGATTCGAAGATGCAGCTCATGGTATGTCACATAATTATTATAGTGTTTTGATGAGAATCAATATTCCTTTGATGAAACCAGGTTTAATTATGGCGTTTGCAATGGTGTTTTTGTTAGTTATGAAGGAATTGCCTGTAACATTAATTTTGGGCCCTTTGGGTTTTAAAACTTTAGCTACAGAGGTTTGGTCTTTTTCTTCTGAAGCATTTTTTGCTAGCGCAGCTATACCTGCTTTAATGATTATATTAATTTGCTCATTACCTATGTTAATGATTATAATTTGGGATAAGAGAATTGGTGATTAGTTAATGAGTTTACTGAAATGTTCATCTATTTCAAAAATATTTGGTACTATTGAAGCTTTAAATAATGTTTCAATGGAAGTTAACTCCGGGGATATATTGGCTGTAGTTGGTGAAAGTGGTTGTGGCAAAACTACTTTATTGCGCGCAATTGCTGGTTTTGAAACAGTTGATTCAGGTGAGATAAAAATCGAGGATCGAATTGTTTCATCTGGCAATGTACATGTTTTACCTGAAGACAGAAATTTAGGAATGGTTTTTCAGGAATATTCTTTGTTTCCACATATGGATGTTGAATCAAATATAATTTTTGGATTGCGATCTCACGACCCTAAGCAAAGAAAAAATAGAGTCAAAGAAGTTTTAGATTTGGTAAGATTGGCAGGGTTTGAAAAGAGATATCCTCACGAATTGTCAGGAGGTCAACAGCAGAGAATTGCATTGGCTAGGAGTATAGCTCCAACCCCCACTTTAATGTTACTCGATGAGCCTTTCAGCAATCTTGATTCTGTCAATAGAACTGATATGTTAAATGATCTGCAATCTATCATTAGGGACAGTAATATGGCTACAATATTGGTGACACATGACAAAGAAGAAGCTTTTTCTGTTGCGGATAATTTAGCTGTAATGGTTGATGGACAAATCAACCAATATGCAAAACCGAATGAAATTTATTTCTATCCAAAAAATTATAGAGTGGCTAAATTAGTTTCCAATGCTGAATTTATATCTGGCAATGTGAATAATGGTGTAGTGAATTGTTTGTTAGGCTCATTTTCTTATTTAGATACAACAGGTAAAATTAATTCTGCATCCGAAGTCATTGTTATGATTAGATTTGGAGATTTCCGAGCGGTATATGATCCTAACGGAAATTTTTTTGTTTCTTCTACTGAATTTAAGGGTTCACATTTTGTTGTCACAGTGAAATCTTTTAAAGGATCTTTACATATCAAATGTTCTGAATCTTTGGATACTAATTTGACTGTCAATTCAAAGGTAAATTTGGTTCAACTTAGCTCTGATCCTTTGCTTGTTTTTCCTAAAATCGCGAAAGAAAATGATTGAATTTTTTAAAAGGATTTAATTTGATTTAAATGTTTGTTAATGTTAATTTAAATTATTAAGGGGTTTAAAATGGGTAATATTAAACAAGTTCGATTATCTATGGCTATGGAAAATTATTTGCTTTCAATTTTCCGCATTCAAGAAGAAGGAGAAACTGTTACTATCACTCGGTTGTCTGAACATTTGAAGACACTACCAGAGGGCGAGGGTCTAGGCACGTCCTTACCTTCTGTTTCAGGGATGTTACGTAGAATGCAAAAGGAAGGATTTATAGATATTGAGCCCAAGAAAAAAATCATCACTTTTACAAGAAGTGGTATTGCAAATGCTGAAATTATAGTTAGGAAGCACAGGTTATGCGAAAGACTCGTGGTAGATTTATTTGGAGTGGAATTATATAGAGCTCATACCGAAGCACACCTCCTCGAGCATGCAATTTCTCCATATCTTGAAAATAAAGTTTTGACAAAACTTGGGAATCCATCAATTTCACCCTATGGGTTTCCAATTCCTGGAAGCAATTATGTAATAGATAAGAAAGCTGTTCGTTTGAGGGAACTTGATTCTGGATTGAGTTTTTTGGTTGACAGGATACCAGAAGATGATGAAAGTTTATTAAAATATTTGGTTGAAAATAACGTAGTGCCCGGACAATCAGGAATTTTAAAAACAATTAATAAGTCTACAAAAACAATCTCTGTTACTTGCTCTTCAAAAGAAGCTTTTTTTGGATTTGAGGTTGGGACATTAATTTGGGTGATTCCAAGCTAATTATTTGAATCAAATCATTCATTTGATTAATTTTTTATTTCAGGATAATTTTTAATGATTAATAGAAAGGAAGTTTCCCACAGGCATTTAGTCTCTCATTTATTCAGGCGTGCAGGATTTGGGATTCTTGATAGGGATATTGAGAAATATCTAAGTCGTAATTACGAAGATATAGTAGATGAATTGATTGGATCAGGAAACTTTATGGAATTTGAAGACGATGATATTCTCGAAAGATATTACGGAGAGAAAAATATCTATACTGTTCCTGCTCGTAATATTTATAGAATGATTAATACGAGTAACCCTTTACAAGAAAAAATTGCACTTTTTTGGCATCATGTATTAGCTACAGGATATTCAAAAGATTCAGTTCCATGGTCTAGTGATTTTCAGATAAATTTATTTAGGCGTTTAGGGTTAACTGATTTTAAAACTATTCTTGTAAAAATTTCTAAAGACCCTGCTATGATTTCTTGGCTAGACAATAATGAAAATCATTCTGGAGAACCTAATGAGAACTATGGACGTGAATTATTAGAATTGTTTTCTATGGGTGTTGGTAATTATAATGAAGAAGACGTAAAAAATTGTGCTTATTCTTTTACAGGTTGGACTTTTACTCAATTAATTCCATTATATCCAACAGGTCATTATTTGCCAGAATTTCAGTTTTTAAGTAACGAACATGAATATTCAATGAAGAAGTTTCTGGGGCATCAGGGGAAGTTTAATGGGGAAGACGTAATTGATATTATTGTTCGACAGCAAGCAACAGCTAGGTTTTTGTGTAGGCACTTGTACAATTTTTTCGTCGCTGATGAGAAGCAAGTTCCCGCTTGGAATACTGAAATACCTGTTGATCCTAGTGCAATCAATCAGTTAGTACATGCCTATTTCGAATCTAATGGTGATATGAAACATATTTTGAAAACATTGTTTAATTCAGAGTTTTTTAAAGAGTCTTTTTATAAAAAAGTGAAAAGTCCCACAGAACTAATTGTAGGTGTTATCAAATTGGTTGAAACATATGAGTTTCCTGAAATGAGTTTAACAGATTTGGTTTATGCTGGGACCTACATGGGGCAACAATTAATTAACCCACCAACCGTAGAAGGTTGGCATACCGGTATGGAATGGATTGATGGTGGAACATTGTCTGAGCGAATCAATTTTGTTACTGAGCAATTTGTTGATACTAAAAAACCTGGAGTTAAATTTATTTTAGAAAAACTTGCTTTGAATGCAGGAGATTCTGATAGTGATGTGTTGCTTGATCACTGTTTAGAAATCGTGGGTTTGGTAGACGTAAATAATGAGACTCGTCAAGGCATTTTGTCTGATTTCAATTCAATGGGTAAATCTTTTTTTGGGTCTGAAAAGTCTGATGAATTTCAGATAAATCGCGGAGCTAGAATGCTTCAATTGATTTTATCTACTAGAGAATATCAGTTATGTTGATAAAGTTAATATATCATTAAGAGGTGGAAATTTATATGAGTAGGCCATACGCATTGTTGAGAGCGGGATTTCCGTATGTAAAAACCATAGGAGTTAGACGAAATCAAAATGTTACTCATCCAACTGATATCGCTTTCGGTAAAAATGGAGAAATTTATATAGTTTGCCAAATGCATATATCGCAAAACACAGGGATTGTAGTTTTGAACATTGATGATAACTGTTTGGACTTTTTCAGCTTGCAAGGAGAAAATTTTGGACAGGCCAGATTTCCTGAATGTATATTGATTGACAAGGATGAAACTATTTATATTTCTGATTCTGCTTTACATAGAATTACTTTACTTACAAATAGGGCTGAATATATTAGTCATTGGGGTGGATTTGGTTCCCAGGAAGGACAATTGAACCGTCCGTCTGGGATGTCATTTGATTCTGAGGGTTATATTTATATTTCTGACACGATGAATCATAGAGTTCAGAAATTTACCAAAGACGGTGAATTTATCAGTGTAATAGGTAAATATGGGGCTAAAGAAGGTGAAATGAATATGCCTTTTGGGATTAAAATTGATGAGTTAGATTATTTATATGTTGCCGATTGGCGCAATGATAGAATTCAAAAATTTGATCCAGATGGAAAATTTGTTTTTAGTATTGGTAAATCGGGAGATAGGGTTGGAGAATTTAATCGTCCATCTGGAGTAGATGTTGACTCAGATGGTGATATTTATGTAGCTGACACAATGAATAATAGAGTGCAATTATTTAACGAAAAAGGCAGATACGTACAAAGATTTTTAGGTGATGCTACTTTATCTAAGTCCGCTGTTGAATTGATGCAAGTGCAAAGTTTACCTCTTCGTTTAAGAGACACTTCTGATTTAGAGGAACAGAAGTGGTTGACTCATCCAAGAACTGTCAAAATTAATTCAGAAGGAATGATGTTTGTTCCTGATTATCATAGATACAGGGTGCAAGTTTATAAAAAAGAGGCTTATCATCTTGAAGAAAGCCAGCTAGCTCCCGAGCAGAGATCTTCAAAATTAAAGACAGTTTAGTTGATCTATTTTGTATACCCGAAGATTTGGTTATTTGTAATTTTATTGTCTTTAATGTAGTCGAAGTTAATGTCTTCTCCAATACCTGGTAGTTCTGGGACATGGACATAACCATCTTTGTCTAATGGTTCAAATGGAGTTTTAAACCATGCAGGTGCAATATTTAGATCTCTAAATGGATGTTCTAGCCCTCTTTCGTAATATGTTCCATCAATACCCATAGCTGCAAGTACTTGTGTGTTTGCACCTTGTCCACCATGTACTTCCATATTCATTCCGAAAGATTCTGCTAGATGAACTAATTTAATTAACGCAGTTATACCGCCTACTTCGCCAGCTCCACCTCTTAGTATGTCACAGGCTCCAAATTTTGCCCACTCAGCCCTTGTTTTGAAACTACCTTCAACATTTTCAGGACCAAGAACGTCTATATCAAGTTGATCGCATAACCAGATATATGAAGACATACTATGTTCATTCATTGGTTCTTCTAGCCATACGAAATCAAGCTTTTCGATTGCTCTACCTAATTCTTTTGCTTCTTGTCTACTGTAATGATGATGAGGGTCTAACATTAAGTCTATTTCTGAACCTACAGCATCCCTTACTGCTTCGCACGCTTCAATGTCTTTTTTCAAGCTTGGTGCCCAAGAAATTGGAGGGCACCAAAGGTGTAATTTGATTGCTTTGTATCCTTGAGATACTAGTTTTTTTGAAAAATTAGCATAATCTTCAGGGGAACTTAGTCCTCCAGGAGTTTCATCACCTGGCATAATACTTGCATAAGCTAGAATTTTTTTTCGATTACCTCCAAGCATTTTATATACGGGTATGTTGAGGAATCTTCCACAAAGATCCCACAAAGCAATATCTGCAGCAGCTATAATCATATCAGTGAGATTATGATTGAGTTTTTGAATCCTTCGAAATCTTTGCCATATTTTTTCTCTATCAAAAGCATCTTCACCTACCATTGCAGGTTCAATTACAGATTTGCATATTTCTTCGGATACGCCACTAAAAGCGTACCCTTCTGCACCGTTATCTGCTTTAACAGTTAATATTGTATTCTGAGATTCATGTTCTTTACCAACGCTAGGATGACCTTCTAGGTCTCTCCATATACTTGTGGTATATCTGAACCGAGTTGTTGTAACGTTAATTATTTTCATTATTAAACCTTCCTTTCATAAGAATTTATTGAAAAAACTAACAACTTTATTGAAATATTCGATCATGTATACGTGTTTTCCAGGTGGCTTGTAGCATTCGAAGTTTTTAGAGCTATCTGCTTTTTTGTATGCAGGTTTTACAATTTTCAACATATCATGAACACCACTTGAAGGCATATCTTCATCCTCAGTCGGTGCAATCATAATAAAAGGTCTTGGAGTAATACAGTTTGAAATAATTTCTCCATGGTCGAAGTATTTTAATATACCAGGAATATACCCAGCAGAGCTGTGTCTCCAAGGCTTCCCTTCATATAAGTTTCTATATAAACTTCCAATTCCTCCACAAACCGGTGCTCCTGCAGCAATAGAGGGATCGCAAGCCATTCCATACCATGTTCCTACTCCTCCTAAGGACATTCCTGTTAAACCGATTCTGTTTGGGTTAACGGTATCAATTGATTCAAGAATTCGTGCTGCAATTAAGGTTTCTTCAACTGTATATCCATACTGAGTCCTGCCTAATGGGGATAATAATTTTGCTTCTTGTTCCCACTGCGATAGTGTTCCTCTTCTTTCAACACTTCCTTTGAGAGAAATCGATATAGTTGCGTACCCTAGTCTAGCTAATTCTCTAGCCCATCCGAAAAGTTGACCTTTTTTTGCGTGAGGTCTATAAAAATTTTCGTCAGTTATGCTTTCTTTGGTGGCAGAAGTTCCTCCCATACAAACAATTCCAGCTAAGCTTTTAGATTGATTTGTAATTGGGGTTATAACTATGGCTTCAATTTTTTCAGACAACGAGTTTTGATATTTTACTTTGTACTCAATTAATCCTTGATTTTCCTTAGGTTTATTTACATCAAAACTAATGTTTTTAGGTAATTTTTCAATTCCTAAGATTTCTAAAAGCTTTTCCCGAACGTTTTCTGGGGCTATGTATTGTTGATATGCTGGTTTTAATCCTTTTGGGATCTTTTGATTTATTTTTGGATATAGCTTCTCTATATCCACAGGGACATTGTTGCCAGACAAATTTTTACCTCAAATATATTTGAAAACATTTTTTGTTACTTTACTATCTTAATAATTTATTGAAAAGGGTATTATAAGTTAAATAGTATTTTTGTTTAGATTAAAGAGACGGTAGAGATATATTAAGTTAAATTTAAAGACTAAACTTGACACTTGCCATTAATCTATCTTACATTTGAATGTAATAGGGGCCCGTAGCTCAGTGGTTAGAGCGGTCGGCTCATAACCGAT
>Ga0114996_10006160_pt1 | contig 13898 bp, 13 predicted proteins | sample ArcticOcean_MG_C_4_FD_87039 | JGI IMG/M metagenome (GOLD analysis project Ga0114996, IMG submission 87039) | Marine microbial communities from western Arctic Ocean - ArcticOcean_MG_CB4_134 | ecosystem: Environmental > Aquatic > Marine > Oceanic | place: Arctic Ocean: Canada Basin | collected... | reverse complement strand
GATGACTGGCCTACCTTGTTCTGGTAAGACCACAATAGTCAGAAAGTTGGCTGAAACCATACCAAACTTGGCTATCCTCGACGGTGATGAGTTAAGGGAATGGTTTTCTCCAAAAGACTTTTCAAAAGAAGCAAGAGACGAGCACAACAGAAGAGTTGGTCACTTGTCAAAGCTTCTCTTAAAACATAACGTACCAATGTGTGTAAGTTTGATTAGTCCATACAAGGAAAACCGTAAAGTTGCAAAAGAGATAATTGGTGATGACACTAAATTTTTTGAAGTTTTTGTAAATGCATCTTTGGCAAAATGTGAAGAACGTGATGTTAAAGGAATGTATGCAAAGGCACGTGCAGGTGAGATTAAGGGATTTACAGGAATAGATGATCCATATGAGGCACCAGACAATGCTGACTTGGTGTTAGACACTGACATAAAGTCGCTTGATGAAAGCGCACAAGAAGCTTTAGACTTTCTAAAATCAAAAAATCTAATATAAAATAAGATAAATTATGACCGAACCAGAAATACCACAAAAAAAACCATATCCAACGCAAGTGGAAGCAGGAAAAGAATATCATGTTTGTATGTGTGGAAAATCTCAAAATCAGCCACTATGTGATGGCTCTCATGCTGGTTCAGGACTAGGACCAAAAGTTTTCAAAGCTACTGAAGCAGGATTCATTGCGTTTTGCGGATGCAAACACAGCAAGGACGAAACAGGAAAGTGTGACGGAACTCACAGTTCACTCTAGAAGATCACCTTTATTGCAACCCTTTTTTTAAAACATGCTGTGAAAATTATTCTGCTTTTCGTACTGGCAGTTGCGATGATTGGGCTGATGGTTCCAAGCGCACTTGCTGATGTTTATGTCCATGAATCATTACCCCCATTTTCCATTCAACATCCATCTGGTTGGATCATACAAGAAGATCCTGATTTTCCTGGAGTACATATTGATTCAGACAAAACTGGCAGAAACGGTTTGTTTGTAACACTTATTTGCTCAGAAGCTCGTGGAGACGACTGTGGTCAGGTAGGCACAGATTATGAAGAACTGAACTTCCTAAAGGAAGATTCAGAGAATGATTGTAGGACATTAAACTTTGAAGAATCTCACGCGACATGTGACAACCACACAATCTTTGATGAATTTTCTCATAATCTTGATGGATACACCGCATTGTCTATTCTAACTTCTGTGGTACTTGAACAAGATGCAAATGATCCAATGTTTTCTGATGCTGGCGGAACAAACCGACTAGTGGCATTAGAGACTTATGTTTTAGACGGCAATGATATTTGGCTCGTATACATTGGAAATGATTTAGATCTGTTTAGCTATGAACAAGCAGAAAAGATGCTCTCAACATTCAAGATTAAAAACATTCATGCACAAGAAGATTTGTTCATACCTGAACCTACCTCATGGTTTGATGATCTAATAAAAGCAATAATGTCGATTTTTGATTTTTAAAAGATATATGACATCTACCTTTCTTAGTCGACAGTGGAATTAAGGTTACTGATTATTTTCCAATCTGAACTGAGATGTAATGTAATTCAGCTATGCCGTCAACTACTTTTACAGTGCCCAAGTAGATTGTAGATTCATCTTCCCACATCATTATTCTAGGACTAACCACCATGTTTTCAACAAAGTCTGTGATCACTCTTTCAGTATCTTCTAGATCAGACTCTGTGTAGAACACAATTTCACCTTCTAGGAATGAAATTGGGATCTGTATGGATGTTGGTTTGATCATAACAAGTCCTTTGTCTTCAAAGATTGCCAAAACCTTCGCAATTCTTTCATCTTTATCTAATTGTACTGTGGCATCACCGTTTCTCGAAGTTGGTACTATTCCAGATAGTTTTTGGAGGTATGCCTCAAATGCTTGTTCCTGTGTCTCTCCAAGACCCACATAATATTCGCCTGTAAATCCTGCGCCAACCGCGGCAATTGTTCCTAATTGAGCTACTACTCCACCTGCACCTGCAGTGTATACAGGAATAAAGTATGTATCGTGTTCTCCTACACGATAAAGAATATTATCTCCAATCCTTGGATTTCTCAAGAGTGTCTTTAATTGAGCAAAATCGGGATCCCTGTCTAATGCCTCACGAACAGATGTTGGTCCTAAAAGTTTTGTCTCAGAATCTAATGGCACTTCATAAAATTGCATCTTTCCAAGATTAGATAAGTCGTTTTCAACTACCATATAGCCTGCCAAGTTTCTTCCCTGTGAGCCTCGTAATTCGAGTGAAAGTAAGCCGATAAATTCTGTTTCTTCAAATCCTGGTGGCTTGGCTTCAACATAGTATGTGTCCAAACCAGTAGGAATCTCATAGAATTCATTTGCCTGAATAAACGTCTCTACGTCAGTGACGTGATAGATATTATACATTTCAGTCTTCCAATTGAAAAGTTCTTCTGGATACCTAATCTGCTCCTCTAACCAATCTGGAGTTTCAATTATGTCATCTGCATACTGACTCATCATCATTTCTGAAAAGAAATCATCACCATATTTGATTAAACTAATGTCACCGTTATACGTGTCAACCAATCCATATCCAGCTAATCTAAGATATGGATTGCCTGCGGTGTATGGAATGTCTCTTGTATCAAATCCAACAATTAATGGTACTAACCAATACGTATTTTTTCCATCAGTAACTGGATAGGAATCCAATTCCTTTCCAAATAGATCGTACAAAAAGTATGGATACAGTGTCTCCATTCGCTCATTTACATCCTTGTATCGCATAATGTGTACTGATTCACTTGGATATGAAAGCAAAAAGTTTGGTTCAAATATCCAGCTTAATGGTGGTGGAACATCAACGCCTCCAATTCCATCATATTTTGCACCTGCCAATTCTGCACTATCTACACGATTAACTGGATAACCAGACCAAGTTTCGTCTAGTAGACCACCTTCACCATAATAGATTGCTCTCTGAGCAAACAATTCAGAACTATCTACAATTTGACCTTCAGTTGCTTCGAGAGTTAGAAATCCATCTGGGACATGAGTATAAACGAGATGTTCGTTATACCATTGGTTTTCAAGACTGACAGATGATGGTAAGATTGGTTTCATTGATGCTGTCCAGTACAATTTATCATTAAATCTTAGAATATCATTATCTTCAAAATCAACGTATGGAATAAGACCAATCTCTGGCTTTAATTTTGCAAAAGCCGCATTCCAATCCCAAACTCTGATTTTACTTAAAACATCATCATTGTCTTTAACATAATTATCAATCATGTTTGGATTTACCGTTGGAATGTTTACTTCGTGAGTATTTTCAATGATCTCATCTAATTCGCCAAGATATCTATTGACGCCTATCTGTTGTGCGGTGTATGGTCCTAGATACTCGATCTTTTTTGCGTCGGCTACACTGTTGTTAACACCCATTGCAATTCCTACAATAACTGCGATTGATATGATAGTGATAACGCGTATGTATACATCACGCTTGAACATATGAGTAAGTACTTTAGCTCGCATTCGATCAAATATTGAAAATGCAATTAATGCAAATCCAACTACAAAGGTTCCACCAATTGCATATCGTGTGTTATAATCAATGGTGTCTGTAAAAAACATGTTAAATGCAGCCCAAAGTATTCCGATGCCAATTATGGCTTCAATAGATGATAGATAGTTAAGATAACGAGGTTTTCCGTTTGTTGTATCGTGAATGTATGAAGTTAGAACTTTAATGATTGTATGAAATCCAACATACAACATCAGCCGTATTCCTATTGCGCCAATAAGTGGTGGTACAATGATTAGTAATGCAGGAATCATTGGTGTAACGTTCTCCATAGCAAATGAAGGATCAGTTGGTGGAGTTACAAATGGTAAGGAAAAGATTGTTTGAATATTTTCTATGCCAAGATTGTTTCCGTCAACTAAATACATTAAACCAAATCCGAACATGAGGTTTGCAAAGAATGCACCAAACAGCAGAATCTTTGTTATCTGCCATATCATAAAGTGTGGAAATGATAACTTGTACTCATTATAATTTTGAATTATCTGGCTAGTTCCTTCCTGAGGATTTCTATTCATAAAATTAATTACAGTTCTAATAAAGAACCAAGAAATTGATTGTCGCTTTATTATGTTAACACGAATTAATGCAATTCCTGCCAGGACGATTCCACCTATTAGTGAAAAACCAAGAGGTTTGGTGAAAGTATCAGCAAATTCTGTAATATTCATTGACAAAATCACAGCCTGGTTTGCCGCTAGTGCAAAAATGACAATAGCAATTAACGCAATTATCCCTAACCTAATAAATTTTCCAGTGTCGGGTGGAGGTGCATCTCCATCTTTTTTCTCTTCGCTATACAAAACTAATTTATCATGTCTTCTATGAACATTAAATACCTTGTTCAGGAAATTGTTGTTTTAGGAACAAATCTAAGCATGGTTTGCCACGCCTTTGCAAATCATATAAACAGCAACAAATTTTGGAACATACACTGTTTCGTTATCATAAGGACCAAATTTTTTACCTTTGAGCAAAAACTGTGCTGGACAATTAGCAACTACTTTAACACTATCTGAGTCTATAAAACAAGCTTGAGTATATGGATCAAATTTGTCAATATCGTTTACAAGAATTTTTGCTAGTCCGCTTTTACTATTAAGTGATCCAGGAAGTCGAAAAATTCTATGGATGTCAACAGTAACATTAGGATCAATCCTAACCCCAATCTGTTCTTTGCTTATATTTAGCTGATTTTGAAATGCAGTATAGCCAGCAGAGATTATTTTTTTGCTGACTTGTGGTCTTTTTGATTTTGAATCATAAAGTAACTTTGATAGTCTTCCAGCCCAACCTGTCTCACCAAAATCTGGTAATGAAGATTTTGATGTATTATTTCTCCTAAATCCAAATGTTTCAGGAATTACTCCACGAAAAGTGATATAATCAACTATCTCAGCTCTCTCTTTTGCACCGATAGTCAGATAGGCTGGATCAGTTACGTAAATGTGAAATCCCTCGTTTCCAGAAAAGAAAACTTGAATGTTGCTTTGACTTATGCCAAAATCACTAGTCAAGATCTCATTAAGCCTCTTTACTTGACTTTTTGCAGCAATAATACAGTCATTACACGAAAGAGTAATTTTTGAAAGTCTGTTTGATTGGCAATTAGGACAAGACTTTTGTAGTTTTGAAATTTGATGGCATTGTATACATTTCATACATGAATGCTCATCGCGTTCGTTCACGTCAAGATCTTTGGCGTCAATATCAAAAATTAATTCTGCATTCTTCCAATCTTTTTCATTCATAGATAAATTTGGAAATGAATAGCATGCGTTTGAACAGTATACATCAGATGGGGTCTTCTGCATCAAAAGAAGATGAAGTTCTTTGTCTGTTTTTAGAGATATATGTCTGGTCATACCAGAATTAAACTTCTGAAATCCAAATTCTCGTTGATTAGGGTTTTCTGGAACGTGAATTATATTAAAATTATTAAAATAGAATTTTTTGAAGGATTCTTCTAACAGATGTATGTCATTTTCGTTCATTGTACTCGTTTTCTTCCAAATTGAATTGGATTAATTATATTATCACATTCAGGAATTGCAAAGCAGAGATCTTGGCCTTTTAGTTTTTCGCATGATGGACATGTGTATTGTGTTGTTCCAATCTTTCCTGAAAGATGGTTTAGTTGGTAGAGAGTTACTTTCTCATTATAATCAGGTGCATTCTTGAATAATGGAGCAATTTGTTCTATATTCTGCCCTTTACGAAGCAAAAATGTAGCAAGCATAAATCGACCAGAATGTGAAAGATTCTCACCTTTTTCAAGAACTTCAATTGCATGTTTGATGCAGGGCGGATATTCTGATGATTCCACAATTTTGACTTGAAACTTTTGAGCAAGGATTTTTAGTTTTTTAACATATTCTTCAAAGCTTGATATCATTACGGGTGTACTTGCAGAATTAATTTTTGAGAAGATATGGTGATCAATCTCTTTTCTGACTAATCTGACGGTCTCATGCGATGTCAATAACACACTGCCACAACTTATTTTTCTGTTAACCAGCTTCCATTCTCGCTCATGAAAGTTTATCGAATGTTTTAGGTAGTTTGAAATTGGAATTATGAAGTTGTCGTCTTGTTTTTGAATTGTTATTGAAAAAAGATCATGCATTATTTGTAACGCTAGTTGTTCCTTTGTTTTGTCATTTTTATTTGAGAGATCTTTTTCCAAAAATCGTTCAGAGCGTCTAGCTTCAGCAAGTGAAAATCTTCGAATTAGAGTTTGCATGCCAGTAAGCTTTAGCAAAATAACAGCTATCAGAAAAGAAAATACTTCCGTTGGTAATGAGGAATCATCTGTAGATAAACTTGGATTGTATATCTTACCCTCAGAGGCAACCTTAATGCGATCAAACGCCATGTCTACAATTATTTTCAGATCAGGATCAATCCCAAATTGTTCTAATGAAAAACCTTTGTCATTGAGATATTTTCCTGCCTCAGTTAAGAATGGATACTTGACAATCTCATCAGTGCCCAAGTTTAGCATAACCCTAATTCACCAACTTAGTTTAAAAATTTCAGTACATAAATGACATCTTTCATAGATTCTCTGGTTTAAATTGTGATAGATTTTTCTTACATCATGCAGATAGGTGCACACGTTTCAATACATGGATCAATTGACAAAGCAATAGATAACGCAGTTGAAAGAGAGTGTAGCGCATTCCAGATTTTCACAAGAAGTCCACGTAGTTGGCATGCAAAAGATTTGGATCCTTTTGAAGTGAAAAAATTCAAAGAAAAATTACAGATGGAAAAAATCGATAGAATGGCTACATGTACACATATGCCATATCTACCAAATCTGTCGTCTCCAGATGATGATGGCTATCAAAAATCAATAAAGTCAATGATACAAGAAGTGGAAAGATGCAATAAACTAGGAATTCCATATCTTGTAACTCATTTGGGTAGTCACAAGGATTCAGGAGAAGAAAATGGAATAAGGAGGTTAACAGATGCTCTAAATGAAGTTGCAAGGACAAAAGCGGATGTAATGATTTTATTAGAAAATACCGCAGGACAGAAAAATTCTGTAGGATCTGATTTCACACAGCTCGGAGAAATTTTTTCAAAATGCAAACCTTCAAAAAAATTTGGTATATGTCTTGATACATGCCATGCTTTTGTAGCAGGCTATGATTTAAGAACGAAAGAAAACGTAAAGAAAACAATCAAAAAATTTAATGACGCAATTGGGCTGGAAAATTTAAAGATTTTACATCTGAATGACTCGAAAGGAGAATTAAACTCAAATCGGGACAGGCATGATCACATAGGTTTGGGAGAAATTGGAAGTGAGGGATTAGGTGAAGTGATCAAGATTATGAATAAGAATAAGATTCCAATTGTTCTAGAAACACCAATTGATGACACAAGAGACGATTTTGAGAACATCAGAAAAGCAAAAGCACTTGCATGATTAATTACGCATTTATGCTATGAATATTTGGTACAAGTAGATGAATTACGAAAGCGTTATGAAACTTGCACTTGAAAGAGCATTCTACTTCCCAAGTTGTGAGGTATATGGGGATGCACAGGCTGGATTTTGGGAATATGGTCCAACTGGAGTTAGTATAAAAAATAAATTCGTGGAGTTGTGGAGACGCGAGTTGGTTAGACGTGATAGAATGATTGAAATTGATGGATCACAGATAATGTCAAAATCTGTCTTTGAAGCATCTGGTCATTTAGGAAATTTTGCAGATCCTATAATCAAGTGTAAAAAATGCGGATTAACATTTAGGGCAGATAAATTAATTTCAGAAATTGCAAATATAGAGATTCCAGAAAGTGCAGACCTATCAGATTTTGATAGAATGATTCGAGAAAAAGAAATAGTCTGTACAAAATGCAAAGGCGAATTTGATTCTGCAAAAAAATTTAACATGATGTTTCGAGTTGGTATTGGACCTGAAGATGAAGAGGCGTATCTACGCCCAGAGACATGTCAATCAATTTTTGTAGATTTTCCAAGGTTATTCAAAACAATGAGAGGAAAACTACCATTAGGAATTGCTCAGGTGGGAAAAAGCTTCAGAAATGAGATTGCCCCTAGACAGAGTATTCTGAGATTAAGAGAGTTTTATCAGGCAGAAATAGAGGTTTTTTGTAATCCACGAAAATTAGATGAGCTAGATAAATTTGCCGAAATTGAAAACACTTTACTTCATATTCAATTAACAGATAAAACACAAGTACTAACCTGTAAAGACGCAGTTGAGAATGGTGTTATACCAAACAAGTTTGTTGCATATTATCTTGGCTTGCTTACAGAATTTTATGAAAAGACTGGAATTGATATGGAAAAGAGTAGATTCAGAAAGCTTGGGGAAAAAGAAAAAGCATTCTATGCAGATATTGCCTTTGATTTTGAAGTTGAGACAACCATAGGTTGGTTAGAGTTGGTTGCATGTAATTATAGATCAGATTATGATTTGTCAAGTCATGCAAAGATGAGTAACGAAAAATTTGAAGTGATGGATAATGACGATAAAGTCTTACCACATGTGTTTGAAATTTCGATGGGCATAGATAGGAGTCTATATACAATTCTGGAACACTCTCTAAGAGAGGATCAGGAAAATGAAAGAATGGTTTTATCAATAAAACCATACCTCGCACCAACACATGTTGGGGTTTTGTCATTGGTAAAAAAAGATGGACTTGCTGAAAAAACGGATGAAATTTATCGTCAGATTAAAACAAAATTTGATTCGTTTCTGGATCACTCTGGTGCAATAGGACGAAGATATCGTAGATTGGATGAGATTGGAGCTCCATTTGCAATAACTGTGGATCACCAAACAAAAGAAGATGACACTGTGACTATTAGGCGTAGAGACGATATGAGTCAGAGCCGTGTGAATATTTCTGAATTAGAATCAATCTTATCAAAGGAAACTGCATTTCCTTGAATAACAAAACATTTCTTTAAAGAATCTGTTGAAACTTCATGGATGTTGCTGTTGTTATTCCAACATATAACGAAAAAGAAACTCTACCTAGTCTCATTGAAAAACTATTTGCAAAAGTCAAAGTTCTGGTTGATGAACTACATATTGTGATAGTTGATGACTCATCGCCTGACGGTACAGCAGATATAGCCAGAAAACTGGGTGAAAAGTTTCAGGAAATTTCAGTGATTCAAAGACCGACAAAGATGGGTCTTGGTGGAGCATATAAGGATGGATTTAATTTTGTACTAGAGAAATTAAATTCGGAGTTAATAGTTGAGATGGATGCAGATCACTCTCATGATCCTGGAGAGATTCCTACAATGATTGAGAAGATCAATGATTATGATTTTTTGATTGCGAGTAGACATGTTGTTGGTTCTACGATAGTTGGTTGGGGGTTAGGAAGAAAAATTATACACTCTACTGCTGGTGCAATTGCAAAAATTTGTGCAAAAATAGACATAGCAGATTCTACTAGTGGGTTTAGAATGTTCAAAAGAGAAACATTGCAAGAGGTTGAATTTGAAAAAATCAAATCAGATGGATTTGCATTTCAGATTGAAGTGTTGTATCAATTAAAGCAAAAAGGTTTTGAGGGTCTAGAGGTTCCAACTAGATTTGTAAATAGAGAGTTAGGTAAATCGAAGATGGGCATCTCTGAAATGATACAATTTATCAACATGTGCATAAGCTATATTCGAAGAAAATAATGAAAAATGGGGAAGAACTACGCCTCTATTCAAATGTAGAAGTTGATGTTGTAGAAGTTGATGTTTGTGGGGGTAGATCATCTAGTGATGGCACTGATGGGAATTTGTCTCCAATCTGTTGTTCAGCAACAGCAGATGCTTCTTGTAGGATCTTTTCTGACTCCTCGTTTGAAACATCAGACTCCATATTGAATGAGTCTCCAGAAAGAGAATCAACCATTAGTCCGTTTAGTGTTTGAGTCATTGTATTCAATTCTGAATCAGCTTCTGGCATGAACTTACCCAATGATGACTGTAAGCCTTTCATTGTATTCATTGCTGGTCCTATCGCAACCATTGCATCACCTAGATCATGAATAGTTGACAATCTTAATTGAACTTGCTCAAGTGACATTCGTGCACCGCCAAGCATCTTTTTGACTTTACGAATTTCTGCTAGTTCGTTTGATAGAATATTACTTGCAGAAGTATCATGTTGTTGTACAGCAGTTACTACACGCTTAAACAATTGTTGATCACGTTGTTCCAATTTGCCCAACATGGAATCCATTTTTGTAGTCTGAACTTGTAATTTGTTCACGGCGTTTTGTATTCGTGGCTTCAATGCACCCTGTGGTTTCACTGTTTCACGAAGCTTATCAGTTATACTAGCTGTGTCTTGACGTGCCCATACCTTATGAAATGATGGCATAAGCATACGTCAAAAAAAAGGTTCTTAATGAAAGGTGTGTATTAAGATCAACATTAGGCTAAATTAAGCTAACAAAACATAGATAACATGAGTATTGTTGTTTTTGATTCAGGACTTGGCTCATTATCAATTATAAGGGAAATACAAAAAAAAATCAAAGGAGAGTTAATTTATTTCGCTGATCAGAAGAATTTTCCTTATGGAGTAAAATCAAAAACAGAGTTAGAACAAATCATTGAAAAAACAATAATTCTATTAGAAAAAGAATTTTCCCCGCAGTTAATTGTGATGGCATCAAATACGCCCACACTTTTACTTGATTATAATAGGATCAGTTCAAAGTTAGTCGGAGTATATCCTCCTCTTAATGATGCTGTAAAAATATCTAGAACAAGAAATATTGCAATTCTTGGAACTAAATCTGTTATTCAAAGCGAGGCTATTACAGAATTTATAGAAAAATGTGACGTGCCAGACGATATAGTGATTCACAAAATTGATTGTTCATCACTTGTTGAACTTGTAGAATCTGGAAAATTTCTAACAGATAAAGAATGTTGTAAAAATATCATTAAAGAAGTTTTAGAAGATGTGTTTTTAGATAATTTAATTGACGTTGCAACTCTATCAAGTACACATTTACCATTTTTAGAATTATTACTAAAATCAATTTTCAACAATGTAAAGTTTTTAGATCCTGCAAAAGACATTGCAAATGGTATAAAGGATTTTAAATTGGAAAACAATGAATCGCAACAAAACATATTGAGAATATTTACTTCTGGTAATGTTAAGCTTTTTGAAAAAAATCTTCAGATGATGGGAATTAAAAATAAGGTTAATTCTCTGTCTTTGTAGATTTAGCTTTTCTAAAACCATGACTGAAGGTTTTATCATATAGTTTTGAGTACTCGTATGATTTTGGTTTTATCACGTCACCAATTATAACAATAGCTGTCATTGTGATTCTTTCGGCCTTTACTTTACTTACAATGTCGTCAAGTGTTCCAAGAATTATTTTTTGATCCTTTCTGCTTGCTTTGTAAACTACTGCAACCGGAGTAGTCTTTTTGTATCCACCGATAATAGCCTCTTTTGTAATCTTGGTTAATAGATGAACGCTTAGATAAAAGATCAGTGTTGATTGATGTTTTGCAAGTTCAGAAATTTTTTCCCTTTTTGGAACTTTTGTTCTTGACTCTGCTCTTGTAATGATCATTGTTTGCGTTACGCCAGGGAGCGTTAATTGTGTACCAAGTGCCGCGGCAGAAGCCAAAAATGATGTGACTCCAGGCACAACAACTGATTCAACATGTTCTTTTTCTAGATTATCTATCTGTTCTCTAATTGCACCATAAATTGCAGGATCACCATCATGTAATCTAACAACTGTTTTTCCTTTTTTCGAGTTTTTTAAAAGTAAATTAAATATTTCTTCGCGGACAAGTTTTGCGGCATCATGTTTTTTTCCTTTCTTATTATATTTGATAATCTCAGGAGGAATTAATGATCCGGAATAAACTAAAACATCTGCTTTTTGAACTAGTTTTTTTGCCTTTATAGTAATTAATTCAGGATCACCTGGACCACACCCAACAAAGTATACCTTAGACACGTTTTACCACCAGAATTGAAAAGTATTTTGTAGTTAGAGTATCATCACTAACTTCACCTAGAGTTAACTTCCTAATTATTTCATTTTCTGTTCCCAAATCTTGCCCAATTGCAAATATAGAATTATCAGGGAATCCAGATTCTTTTAGAAGTTCAATTACTTGATCAAAGTAACGTCCATCTTTGAGAAAGACTAACACTTCAGAATTTTTTGCAATTTCTTTGACAGAACTCAGGTCATAACATGATGGAATGATTGAAACTTTTTCTGCACCTTCAGCAATGCTAATTCCAACTTTGGCTGCAAATGTAAATATTGAAACAATTCCTGGTATTACAGTAATTTTCATATCGGGATGATTCTGCCTGATTTCTCTGTGCATGTATATCCATGTACTGTATAGGTAAGGATCACCAACTGTTAAATAGACAACATTTTGTCCTGACAAAACTTTTTCTGCCATAATTTTTGAATTTTCTTTCCAATGCGCATCAAGAATGTCTTTGTCTTTGGTCATTGGAAAGATTAGTTTTACAATTTCTTGGTTTTTTGATTTATCAATAATTGAATTAACAACTGATAATGCTATACTCGGCCTATCTTCTTTTGAGGCTGGACACATTATAACATCAGCACTTTGAATTGCTTTTACAGCCTTAACTGTAAGCAAATCTGGATCGCCAGGACCAACTCCAATTCCAACTAATTCAGGCATGAAAAATGTGTCCTAGTCCCAATTAAAAATCTAGATTAAGATTTTGTTGCAGAAATGACGGTAACTGGATTTCTTGCAAGCATCATAGTGCCAGTAGAAGTCTTACGGCTTTTTCCAATAGTAATTTGTGTAATATCAATAGCATCAAACTTTAATTTTTCAATGGTTTGCAATACAGCATATAACGTCTCAATTAGGATGACGCCGATAACAATTCTACCTCCAGACTTTAATTTATCCTCACAAAGTTGTACAATTTCCTGTGTATCACCACCAGTTCCACCTATGAAAATTGCATTTGCCTCAGGTAATTCAGACATTTTCTCCTTGGCATTCCCAAGAATCAGTGTTGCATTAGTTACACCAAATTTTTTAAGATTTCTATTTGTCAGTTCTATTGCATTAGGATCAAGATCAATACCTATTACTTTTCCATCTGATTCAACCTGTAATCCTGCTTCGACAGTGATTGAGCCACTACCACATCCTATGTCTAGTACAGTTTGACCTGGAGACAATCTGGCTTTACTAATCTGGATAGCTCTTGTCTCCTCTTTGGTGATTGGAACTGATTCTGTTCTATCAAATTCTTCGTCTGGGATTCCAGGAGTCTTAAATTTCCACATTTAATCACATCTAGGTTTATGGAAATGGAATTACACTAGGATCTGTTTCAAGGCTTGTTATAGTATATGATACTATCCAAGAAAATAGATAAAGAAAAATAAAACTGCCGATTCCAGTTGTAACATATTTTTTCTTACTTGGAATTCTAATTCCCCATGTTTTTGCAATAATTATAGTTGATATGAAGATCATTATCATAAAGCCAATTGACGTCCATCTTTTTTGTTCAGAGTCTGCAATATCCTCAAGTACAAAAGTGGCTATAATACCGCCTAAAACGGCAAATATAATACGCATCCAAAATAGTCTATCGGTTAGTTTTTTTGTGGCGGATTTAATCTCTGGACTCTCTTCTGTCTTTTTGGTTTTAGATTCTTTCTTTGGAGGTTCTTCCTCTATTTTTTCACCAATATCGACTTCAACTATTTTTTCAGGTTCTGATTCTGTTGGTGGTGTATCAGACTCGGTTGGTGGTGTATCAGACTCGGT
>Ga0114996_10006158_pt1 | contig 13905 bp, 13 predicted proteins | sample ArcticOcean_MG_C_4_FD_87039 | JGI IMG/M metagenome (GOLD analysis project Ga0114996, IMG submission 87039) | Marine microbial communities from western Arctic Ocean - ArcticOcean_MG_CB4_134 | ecosystem: Environmental > Aquatic > Marine > Oceanic | place: Arctic Ocean: Canada Basin | collected... | reverse complement strand
GGAGATAAAGGTTGAAGAAGATTCGGAGATAAAGGTTGAAGAAGATTCGGAGATAAAGGTTGAAGAAGATTCGGAGATAAAGGTTGAAGAAGATTCGGAGATATAAGTATGGTAGGCCTTAACAAGATCATGATTATCGGTAATTTAGGTACGGACCCTGAGATGCGGTACACTCCAAATGGCAATGCTGTTACTTCGTTTAGGATGGCTTCGACTAGGTCCTACTCAGCTGCTGATGGTGAGAGGAAGCAAGACACTGAATGGTTTACTGTTGTTGCCTGGAATCAACTAGCGGAGCATGTGAATCAATATCTTTCTAAGGGTCGGAGAGCGTACGTCGAGGGTCGACTACATAGCAACAGCTGGGATGGGCAGGATGGGCAGACAAGATTTAATAATGAAATAATCGCAAATACGGTTTTATTCCTCGATCGGACGGCAGATTCATCTATGAGTCAAGATCCACCGGGGCAAGCATCTGAGAGTGACGGCAATGATGGTCAAATTGATGCTAATGATTTGCCATTTTAACTAAATAAAGGAACAGGAGTTATCGAAGTATGACCCAGAGGGCAAGAGGTCGAAGAAGAGACGGACCAAGATATTACCCGAGGCGTAAAGTGTGCGCATTTTGCGTCGATAAGGTGGTGTCGATTGATTATAAGGACATAAACAGGATTCGTCGTTACATTTCTGACAGGGCGAGAATAGAACCAAGGAAAAAAACTGGTACTTGTGCTAAGCACCAACGGGCTTTGGCCTTGGCTTTAAAGAGGGCTAGACACTTGGCGATGTTACCATTCACTAGTGAGCATATATATGTAATGGGCGGTGTTCCACACTAGTCTCCATTAATTTGGACACCCTTACAATTTATTGAATATAATTAGGTTGGTTTCCCAATGACTACCGGTCGTGCGAATCGTCAGCCAAGAATTCCCACACAAAGAAGAGAGGCTACAAGGAGACTCCAAGAACGGCGTCGCCAGAATTGGGTTTTGGTGCTAGCTGCTTTTGTAGTGCTGGTGATTATTGCTATCCCGTCGATAGGCTTTTATCTGAGATTTGTAGTTCCTCCGAAACAAGTGGTCGTAAGTGTGAATGATGTGGAAAGGACAATGGGGCAATTGGTGGATCGGGCTAGAGCCCGAGTTGCTACTCAAGTGGAGTCAGGCGGCCAACCCCAAATAGCCAATGTTCCTTTTGATGTTTTGACTACTCTGATAGATGAAGAGGTCTTATTCCAGGGTGCGCCGAATTTAGGTGTTGCCGCGACTAGGGATGACGTAGACGAAAATATAAGATCAACGTTCTATCCGTCTGAGGATGCTGGGACTGATCAGGATCAGAATGCCTTAGAACGAGAATTTCAAGAACGATATCTGGATTTCCTTACAATATCTCAGCTTTCAGATGAGATTTATAGGCAAATAGCGCGATCAAATATACTACGGGGGAAGGCTAGGGATATTGTAGGCAAGACCGTGCCTTCTGTCGAAGAATCTGTTTTTGTTCACTGGATAAGAGTTGCGGACGAATCTGTAGCAGCAAATGTCATGGAGCGTTTGGACACTGGTGAAAAATTTGATGCTGTTGCACGGGAAGTCAACGGAGATAGAACTTGGGCCAATCACGATGGACAGGTTGGTTGGGTCCCTAGAGGTGCGTTCTTTGAATTGGAAGAGATTCTTTTCAGTATTGAACAAAACGTGATTTCTGATCCACTAAGGACTCAGTCGGGGGTTCATATTTTGAAAGTTACCGAAGGCCCCGAGTTCGTTGAAGTTAATGACAAGATGAAAGAGGTTCTAAAAACAAGAGCTCTCGAAAATTGGCTTGAAGAGCAGCGCGAACTTAACAACGTTGTAGTTGATTTTGATTCTCAAGACTACGATTGGGTAATAAGCAAAATTATCGAATTGACATCTATATCTCGTTCTTTAGATAGTCAGTAGATATTACCCACACTGATTATAGCCTTCGCGTTTATCTGAACTTGAATCGGTATCCCATGGGTGATTATGAAATCGAAACGAAAAATAGGGATCGGCTTGCTCGGATTAGGAGTTGTGGGTTCTGAGGTAGCTAGTGGTATCGCTCGTGAATTAGAACGATGGGAACAACGTGTGGGAATTCCGCTGGAATTAATACGGGTTTTAGTTAGGGACTTGACGAAACTTAGACCAGTCTCGATCGACCAGTCTCTACTTACTACGGAGGCTAGTTCCATAATCGATGATCCTAATATAGATGTCTTGGTTGAAGTGTTAGGTTCTATTGAACCAGCCAACACTTACATTAGGCAGGCCATAGGCAAAGGGAAGCATGTTGTGACGGCCAATAAGGAAGTCATGGCTGTTTATGGCCCAGAGCTTATTGAACTTGCGGAGTCTGCGGGAGTTAATTTGCTGTATGAGGCTAGTGTGGGTGGCGGCATGCCGATTATAGGGCCTTTACGGAAGGACCTTCTAGCAAATGAATTTAACTCACTTCATGCGATTATCAATGGAACCACCAACTATATCTTGGGTAGAATGTCTAAAGAAGGCGTAAGTTTCGAGTCAGCCCTTTTGGATGCTAAGGAACTAGGATACGCTGAGCCAGATCCGTCAATGGATATAGATGGAACAGACGCTGCTCACAAGTTGGCGATTTTGGCATCGTTGGTCTTTCACACTAAAGTTTCCCTCAAGGACGTTTATAAAGAGGGGATTTCAAGCTTAGATGCTACAGACTTTCAATATGCGAAGGGATTTGGTTTCGAAATAAAGTTGCTTGGTATCGCAAATCGCTACGACAATAATCTCATAATTCGTGTCCACCCAGTGCTAATTCCAGAAGAGCAGCTTTTGGCGAAAGTTGACGGGGTTTTTAATGCTATTGAGCTTAATGGGGATTTGGTGGGTCGTATTGTGATCCATGGCCTAGGAGCGGGCCCTTACCCTACTAGCAGTGCGGTAATAGGTGATATTTTAGAAGCGGCAAGATCAATATATATGAATGTTAAGCCACTTCAAGGGGTTTCAATCAATGAGGGACTAAATGTTGTTCCAATGGATAGCCTTGTTACTGAATATTATGTACGGATGTCTTTAGCTGATCGGGCTGGGGTGCTACCGAAAATCACATCCGTATTTGGTGATTTGGACATTAGTATTGCTTCGGTGATACAGAAAAGTGTTAACAGTGACGGTGGAATCGCCGATTTTGTTATAATGACGCACCCCTCCCTTGAGTCACATATGAGACAGGCAATTCCGCGGCTGACCAGTTTGGAAGAAGTGAAAGATGTAAACAATGTGATCAGGGTTGAGCGATGATCTTGCTATCTGATTATTATTACAGTAGGGAGAGATGAACGAAATCGAGATTGAGATGTTACCCTACAATGGGGTGCTTCAAAGGTACCGAGATTACTTACCCGTAGGAGAAAAAACCCCCCTTATAACCCTTGGAGAAGGGCAAACGCCATTGGTGAAGTCGAGTAATCTAGGGGCAGAGTTAGGATGCGACGAACTCTACTTCAAATTAGAAGGGTGTAACCCGACCGGATCGTTCAAAGATAGAGGGATGGTATTAGCGGTTGCTAAAGCCATGGAGTCGGGCAGTAAAAGCATAGTTTGTGCTTCGACTGGTAATACTAGCGCATCTGCTGCTGCTTATGGTGCGCGGTGTGGGTTGAAGACCGTCGTATTAATTCCTAAGGGAAACGTAGCTTCTGGAAAACTGAGTCAAGCTTTGGCTTATGGAGCTCAAGTAATTGTAATAGATGGTAACTTTGATGATGCCCTTAAATTGGTTAAGGAGATATCTCAGTCTTATCCCATATCGCTGGTCAATTCACTGAACCCACACCGACTAGAAGGACAAAAAACTGCTGCATTTGAAGTTATAGATCATTTGGGAGAAGCTCCCGACTACTTGTTTATCCCGGTCGGAAACGCGGGGAACATAAGCGCTTACTGGATGGGATTTAAAGAGTATAGAAATCTGGGGAAATCCTCAAAGCTTCCTCAATTGATGGGATTTCAAGCAGAAGACTCTGCTCCGATAGTAAGAGGAGATGTAGTCTCCAATCCGGAGACGATAGCTACGGCGATAAGAATAGGAAATCCGGCTAGCTGGGCACTTGCTGTTGCCGCTCGCGACGAATCTAATGGCAGTATTGATATGGTGTCTGATAACGAAATATTGGAATCCTATAAATTAATGGCCAGTATGGAAGGAATTTTTTGTGAGCCTGCTTCAGCGGCTTCGGTTGCCGGCTTGCGAAAGGCGGTCGCGTCTGGGTTAAACTTGAAAGGACGCCGAGTCGTTTGTGTAATTACGGGTACTGGTTTGAAGGAACCTGAGCTAGCTGCAAAAGAGACTGCGCGACTTCCAAAGGAGATATCTCCTACGATTATTGCTGTCAGAGAAGCCTTAGGTTTGTAATATGACTACAGTGGGCAAAGTTAAATTTATGGAGTTTCTATGAATCTACATCTACGAGAGGAAAAGCTTGAGGATCTCAGAGAAGAATGGGACGATCTGCTGCTACGATCTCCATACCCGACAGTTTTTGAAACACCTGCATGGCATAGCATATGGTGGGAAGAATTTTCAGGTGAAGCTCGCCTCCACATAATTGCTGGGCGGGAGAACAATCGTCTTATAGGCATCGCCCCTTTCATGTTCAATGGGAATGACAGGCTTATGTTTGTAGGTGACACCGATCTTTGGGACTATCACAAAGTAATTGTTGAAAACTCTAAAATGGAAGAGTTTTTTTCTTCGCTTTTAGCCTACATTAACCAATTGAAATGGGCAGTCATGGACTTTAGTTCGTTGCAGGAAACATCCGAGACCTATCAGGGGATACTAGCGATGGTAGAAAAAGCAGAACTTGAGTTTGATGTCAATCGTGAGGGTGTGTCCCCAGGAATTAAATTGCCAGGCACCTGGGACGAATATCTGGCAAATCTTAATAAGAAAAATCGCCACGAGTTACGAAGAAAAATCCGAAAACTAGAGAGTGAAGCATCCTTTAAGTGGTTTTCGGTGGACGTAAATCCTTCTTCCACTGAGGCTCTGAGCGATTTTTTTAGTTTAATGAGGGAGAGTCGTCACGATAAAGCGATGTTTCTAACCCCGGAAAGGGAGCGTTTTTTTAGGCGAATTGCCCGGGCGATGGGTGAGGCGGGTTACCTTAAACTATTTTTTATGGAGATAGATGGACAACGGGTTGCCGCCGTGTGGTGCTTTGACATGGGCAATGTCCGGTATCTTTATAATAGTGGATTTAATCCTGCATTTGGTCATCTTAGTGTCGGATTACTTCTAAAGGCTTTTTGTCTGAAAGACGCTATAGAGACAGGGATGGACTATTTCGATTTTTTGCGTGGCGATGAACGCTATAAATACGATTTGGGCGCTCAGGATGTGGTGCTTTATAATATGGTTGTGAGCCGATAGACCAGAAAGTCTCTACCATATATTGAAGATACTTGATTAATAATAGGTTCCCTATGCGCATTGCTTTTATAAGTGTTCATGGCTGCCCTGACTTCCAGCCTGGTACGAAGGATGCAGGGGGAATGAACTTGTACGTGAGTAAATTGACTTCAGAGCTGGCAAAAAGTGGTCATCAAATAGACATATTTACGAGATCCCATCAATATGAAGAACCAGCAGTATCCAATATCGATAATAACGTACGGTTAGTACATATTGAGGCTGGGCCGTTTGATGCTTTGAAAGAGGAACTCTACGAATACGAATACGAGTTCGTGGCTGGAGTAGACAATTTCCAAAGAGAAGATGAAATTACGTACAAACTGATTCATAGCCATTATTGGCTATCTGGTTCAGTGGGAAAATTGCTTGCTAGTAGATGGCAAGTACCTCACGTAACTACCTTTCACACAATGGCTGATATCAAGGACCGAGCTTTGGGTATCCAGGATGAACCATTGAGCCGTGACACGACTGAACGCATAATAGCTTCGTCAGTTGATCGTATAATAGCTTCGACTTCAGATGAACGAAGATTGCTTATATCTCTTTATCGTGTTGACCCTGTCAAGATAAGCGTAATACCTTTGGGTGTCGATTTAGACATGTTCAAACCTGGAGATAAGAAAGAGGCACGATTAAAGTTGAGTCTGGATGATACATGCACGGCTCTGTTTGTCGGAAGGCCAGATGCTATAAAGGGCTTGGAGATCGTCTTGGGAGCATTTACTTATATAAGCCCGCCGACTGTTCTCAAGTTACTGGTTATAGGCGATAATTTAGGCTATCAGGGTCTCATCGATGAATTAGATCTGTCTGACAGGGTTGCATTGTTGGGTACACGCGAACACCAATTGATGCCACTTTACTATCAGGCTTCCGATGTGTGTCTTGTGCCGTCGTATTACGAGAGTTTCAGTATGGTAGCGCTCGAGGCCATGGCATGTGGCGTTCCTGTGATAGCATCCAAAGTCGGAGGATTACAGACAGTCGTCCAGGATGGTCGCACTGGATTTCTTGTTCCAGACCAATCGTCCAGAGAGTTCGCGAGTAAGGTCGGCACACTTTTGAATGACCAATCTTTACTTACTTCATTCGGTTATCAAGCCAGGGTGCTAGCCGAAGGATTTGGATGGAAAGACATGGCGTTGGCAGTTTTGAAAACTTATCGTGAGTTAATCCATTAGTTAGCGGGCATATGCGTAAGTACTTTTATTTTCAGTCACCAGTGTGATACGCTACCGTCCATCATTTTTTTCAAGGAAAACGATTTATGTTAGAAAGGCCCAGTAGAGCTATGGTTATTACCGCCCACCCAGATGATGAGGTTGGTTGTGCGGGGACCGTTGCACTTTGGGCTAATAAAGGGACGGAATTTTGTTTTGTAGTGTGCACAAACGGAAACAAAGGTACTGAAGATCCTGATATGTTGCTTGATCGCCTGGCAGAAATTAGGGAAAAAGAGCAACGGGACGCTTGTGAAAAATTGGGAGTTCGTGATGTCGTTTTCTTAAGATATCCTGATGGAGAGCTGGAAGATACCAGGCAACTTCGGATGGAGATAGTTAGAGAGATTCGCAGATTCCGTCCAGATATAATTTTGACACATGCCCCCACAAATGATAACAGGCATATTCATCGGGACCACAGAGTGTGTGGTATCTCTACTCTTGATGCCATTTATCCGTACGCTCGTGACCCTCTCCACTTCCCAGAATTGACCGAAAAGGGATTTGAGCCACACAAGGTCGGTACGGTTTTGTTGTGGAGCTCATCTGATGCAACTGAATACGTGGATATCACCGAAACTGTGAAGCAAAAACGTGAGGCTATGTTGTGTCATAGAAGCCAGTTTGTCGACAGGCCAAGCCGCGACACCAAGACGGAGCCTGCTTGGTTTGTATATGAAGGAGCTAAGAGAATTGGGGAACAAGTTGGTCTTGAGTATGCTGAAGCCTTTCACAAGATGACATTTCGTGTCTAAGCTAAGAATATAGACCTTGCTGAACGCAATAGAGTTAAAGGCACCAGCTGAAAACGCGTGAGCAGTCTCTTCGAAAGTAAGGCAGCGCCGAGGGCTATTGCTGCGCCTCCTAGTACATCAAACGGATAACATACCCCAACGTATACTCTAGCTATTCCAAGAAGTAATGCAATTGCTATTAATAATCGCCCGGGTTTCTTGTTCCAAAGCCAGACACTCAAAGCCATTGCTAAACCAGACGCAGTAGGATTCGAAGGGAATGATGAGTCTGTGGGCTTATAAAATAAGACGTTTGAATCTAAGACATCGTAAGGCCGAGCACGAAAAAATACTTCATTTGAAGCTTCAACTACCAAGTTTGCAATTACTACTGCCAAAATGGCGCTGATGACAGCAAATTGATTAACGGTTCTTGAAGCACTTTTGTCTCCTGAGAACCACAATCCAAGTAGTACCAGAGAGATGGCCACTGGTATAAAATAGTCACTCGCAGCCAGTTCTGCAAATTGGTCCAGTAATGAGACTGTTCCTATCCAGTGGTTTATCCAGAGGAATACTGTTTCATCTATGCTTTTAAAGAAACTCATTTTTTCCCCAGCAAGCTTAACAAAAGATAAATGTAGTTGCTATTCCGCAGGCGGGACAAGCCTGTCAACTTGGATTCAACCTTCATAGACCAGTTACGTATTGAAGATACAACTAAGAGCGAAAAAGTTGCAGCGACTGCAGCTGCTATAAATAGAAAGGCCTGTTCGTTTCCGTCTAACCCGCCGGCAGTATCTGAAATGTTCCTGTATTTAGAAGCGAAAAACCAGTATGATTCAACCAAGATGAGTAGAGCGCCGAGCATAATGGAGATGCTCCTACCAAGAAGCATGAGCCCGCTCAGTCTGTAGTAAGAGGTAACAATGATTAGTGTGCCTAGAGCGGAAACGTAGACAGAAGAAAAGTAATCTACTGCGAATTCAGACATGTGTAGTTAGTAAGTCAGAATCTAAATCTCTGCTAGTTTGGGCGTAACCGGAGTGCACCAACTCATATATTTTGGATTGTTACCTCTGACTACTTTAAAGTACATATCCTGTAGTCGCCGGGTTATCGAACCCATGTTCCCATCACCGATGTTGATGTTGTCTAGAGATCCTACCGCCGTTAAATGAGCTGCAGTACCAGTAAGAAATATTTCGTCGGCAAGATACAGTTCACTCCGTGTTAAGGTCTGTTCAATCACTTCTAGCCCCATTTCATTACGCGCCAATTCAATTACAGTGTTCCGGGTGATCCCTGGCAATACGCTGTCTGCGGCTGTAGGTGTTAATAGTACCTTGTCTCTTATAAGGAAGATGTTTTCACCTGTCCCTTCACTCACATGGCCTCTGTCGTTCAACAGAATCGCCTCATCAAACCCTGCGTTTACAGCCTCTGTTTTGGCTAGAACACTGTTAACGTATAGTCCGCCAATTTTCAAGCTAGGTGGTATAGTTGTATCCTGTGTACGGCGCCAGGATGAGGTGCAGCATTTTTGGGCGGACTCTAGGTCTAGGTAAGCACCGAATGGTATTGCGAATACAGTGAAGTCGTTCTCTAGTGGGCCTAAATTTAGGGTTGCCACTCTTTCCTCGGACTTATAGGCCAGCGGCCTAACGTAGATGTCTTGTTGATAGCCGGTTCGCTCAACCATTTCTGACGTGATTTTTGACAGCTGCTCGGCGGTGTACGGTAGATTTATGCGCATAACCTTGCATCCGTTCAGCATTCTCTCGTAGTGTTCTTGGAGACGAAACAGGTATATCGTTTTGGTTTTGTCATTCCAGTTTCCACGAATACCTTCAAAAATAGATGTACCGTAATGAAGGGCATGAGTCATTATGCCCACTTTCGCCTGTTCCAGAGGCATGAACTCGCCTTTGTGAAAAGCCACTCCTGGCATAGTTTCTCCTTTTTACGGGTCACATAATAATAGAGGCAATTATATTTCCTCTATCTTCAGCGTCAAGTCAGTACGTGAAACGGGGGCAGGCATGCAATTTGAAAATCCCGTTTGTGGTGACCGAGTACATTCTAGCAGGATTCCGTATTTTAATAACCTGGCAAAGGGATTCTACTGAATGTAGTGCATTAAGATGGGTATATCGACCTATAGGTTTAGGCTGTTATAATTCCCTTAATTTCGAAGGAGTTGAGATGAGAATCGATGGTCGCAGTTTGGACGAAATCAGAAAGGTTAATCTAGAAGTAGGCCTTCAGGAATTTGCAGAGGGCTCATGTTTGATTCAGGTTGGGAAGACTAAGGTGATTTGCTCGGCGTCAGTTAATGAAGGCGTTCCTCCATTTTTGAAATTAAGTGGTCAAGGTTGGGTGACTGCGGAATACGCGATGCTTCCGAGATCGACTTTGACTCGCACTCCTAGGCGTAATCTCGGTGCTGGTGGTAGAGAATCTGAGATACAACGTTTGATTGGACGGTCACTGAGGGCCGTAATGGATCTTAAATCACTTGGAGAACGTACTGTTGTTTTGGATTGTGACGTCATTCAGGCCGATGGAGGAACTCGTACAGCTTCTATTACTGGTGCGTACATTGCCATGTACCAGGCCTTGTCTCGGTTGGTTCAACAAGGAAAGTTGACGCATGTTCCCGTGACTGCGGCGGTGGCAGCGACTAGCGTTGGAGTGATTGAGGGAGTTCCTCATTTGGATCTTTGCTATGAGGAAGATGCGAGTGCGGAAGTAGATTTCAATGTCGTTATGACCGATGCGGGTGATTTTGTAGAACTTCAGGCTACAGCTGAAGGGATTCCTTTCTCACAAGAGAGCATCGATAATATGCTTGCCCTTGCAAGGAAAGGCATCGGTTGTCTTTTTGAAGAACAAATGAAGATCATTGGGTCGCTCTAGCGTGCTCAAAGCTCGCGCACCAGTGTAGAATGAAGCACTATAGCTCCACATTGGTGGAGCAAATGTGAAGTAATTACAGTCCGATGCTACAGATAAAGGTTATTTTTACGGTTATTTTTGCGCTGGTTGTTGCTGCCTGCACGCCTTCAATCGTCGAATATCAACCTCCAAGTCCGACAATCGAAATACCAGAGCCGAAAACGTCAGAATTTTTGCCTGCGCTCGTAAATACGGATATCACCCAACAAAGTGACTCGATTATTGCTGATCTTGTAGATAGTGTGGGTCCAGCCGTAGTCTCTATAATAACCCAGGCAGACCAAAGAGGTTTTTTCGGCACGGAGCGTATTACAGGATCTGGTTCGGGTGTCATATTCAATGAAAATGGTTACATTTTGACTAATAATCATGTTGTTGAGGATGCTGTGACCATAAGAGTTACGCTTTTCGATGGCCGAGAGCTAGACGCCAAATTGATTGGTCGAGATTCGCGTACTGACCTGGCGGTTATAAGGGTAGATGAACAGAATTTGTCAGTGGCCAAACTTGGAGATGCAGCCCAGACGCGGGTTGGGGAATGGGTAGTTGCGATAGGTAATGCATTGGGTATCAAGGGAGCCCCTACTATTACGGTTGGTGTGGTAAGTGCGAAGGGGCGATTCCTTAATACGAGTGATGGTACGTTGAGTGGTCTTATTCAAACGGACGCTTCTATAAATCCCGGGAATAGCGGAGGTCCATTAATTAGCTTGAAAGGAGAAGTGATTGGCATTAACACCGCTGTGTGGCGAGGTGACAACGCGGAAAACATAGGTTTTGCTGTGAGTACCGAAACAGCGAAACCTGTTGCTGATCAGCTTATAAAGAACGGTCGGGTAATACGTGCATTTCTTGGAGTGAGCCTTACTGAATTGGATAGGCCCACCGCAATCGAGATGGGGTTAAAGATTAGGGAAGGGGTAGTAGTCAGATCCGTGACGGCTGAAACGCCAGCAGATATCGCCGGAATCCAGGGCGAGGATGTCATAGTTGGCTTGGGGTCTTATCAGGTTCCTGACTTGGTTACGCTCGAAAGATTGTTAATAGCGAACTTTTCGCCTGACCAGACTATTGATGTCACTTTAGTGCGTGGGTCCGATGAACTTAAAGTTAAGGTTACCCTGGGCGAACACCCGGTTTAGTTGAATGGCTTTACCCCAAGGGTTATATCTGCACCAGATATGGTGTGCTTTTCAATATGAGAGCCATCTTCAGGACTGCCTAGTATAAGGTCTTTTGAAAGGGTTTCCTCACGAATGTATTCATTATGGGCATTTATGACTTTCTGGATCTTTTCGTCTCCCTGATACCAGAGAATGATTCTATCCGAGATTTCAAAGCCGGCTGAACGCCTCATGTTTTGAACTATGTGTACCAACTCACGTGTAATTCCCTCATTGGCAAGATCCGAACTGATAGTAGTGTCGACGGTTACAATATAGTTCGCTTCCATTACGGAAGCATAGCCTTCCAAATCTGCGATTTCCACTATCAGGTCACTAGGGTCAAGCTCAAACTCACCGAGTGCAACTTTTTGGTTATTTAGCACTTTCTTGGAAATTCCATAAGCATCGGAGTTTGTTATTAACTGGTTTATTATGGGCAGCTGTGCTCCGAACTTCGGGCCCAGCAGTTGCAAATTTGGCTTTATTTGAAAATTTACTACGTGCCCTTCATTTTCCATGACACGTATTTCTTTAACGTTTAGTTCATCCATTATGTGTGGCGACACCACATCGAGAAGTTCAGCTTCCTCTGATGAGCGGACTCGCACAAGTAGTCTAGCTAAGGGTTGCCTTATTCTAACTTTTGCTTTGGTTCTAGCGGCTCTACCCATGCTGGACACACGTATTGCTAGATGCATGCCATCAGACAGCCTATTGTCGATTAGGGACTCATTTGCAACCGGAAAATCTGAAAGGTGTACGCTGTCTGGCGCATCAGGATCAACTGAAGCTACAAGGTTGCTATATAACTCCTCAGAAACAAATGGTGTGAAAGGAGCCAGTAAACGTGATAGGCGTACTAGGCATTCATGTAAGGTAGAGTAAGCGGAGGCCTTGTCATGATCATTTTCGCTCTTCCAAAATCGTCTCCTGCTCCGGCGTACATACCAGTTTGATAATATCTCAATGAAATCCTGGATGCGACGAGCGGCATCCGTTGGATTGTATTCATCCATCAGGCGTGTCACTTCGGCTGTCAGTTGCTCTAGTTCAGATCTTATCCATCTGTCGAAATCTCCGGTAGGATTTTTTATCGAATCTTTTCCTGGTTTGTACCCATCAAGATTGGCATAAGTAACGAAAAACGAATAAACGTTCCATAGCTTCAACATGAAACGCCGGACAGATTCACTAACGAGTTCTGCGGAAAATCTTCGTGAATTGCCGGGCGGAGCAGATGTGTACATGTACCAACGTATCGCGTCGGCACCGTGGGTGTTGATTACATCCCACGGCTGCACAACGTTACCTTTAGATTTGCTCATCTTCTCACCCTTATTGTCTAGTATGTGGCCAAGGCAGATAACATTCCTGTAACTTGGTTCGCCAGCAACCAGGGTGCCTAGGGCATGTAACGTGTAAAACCACCCGCGGGTTTGATCTATCGCTTCACATATATAGTCTGCAGGAAACAGATGGGCATCTTTAAGATTTTGCAAGTCGTCTTTAGAGCCTATGTGATGTTGAGCGTATGGCATCGCCCCTGAATCAAACCAGGCATCCAAGACGTCTGGTACTCTATTCATTATTCCTTCACATTTCTTGCATGAAACCTTTACGGAGTCGATGTAAGGCCTGTGAAGGTCGAAAGTTTCTATAGCTAACGATTCCTTTGCTTCGCCTACCGCCGCGGCCTTAAGATCCTTCACGCTAGCGAAGCACTCGAAACTATTACAGTCCTCGCATTGCCAGACAGGCAATGGAGTTCCCCAGTACCGTTCCCTTGAAAGTGCCCAGTCGATGTTATTACGAAGCCACTCCCCGAATCTTCCAGATTTTATATGATCAGGGTACCAATTGATTTCCTTGTTTCCTGAAATGAGGTCCTGCTGTTTCGCAGTAGTACGTATGTACCAAGAAGATTTAGCGTAATAAAGAAGTGGGCTGTCACATCTCCAGCAAAATGGATAAGTGTGTTTATAGATCGCCCTTTTATATAGAAGCCCTCGCTGATCTAGGTCTTGCATAATGTCTTCGTCTGCATCCTTGACGAACTTTCCTGAAAATGGATAATTCCCTGTAACTTTCCCCTGCAAATTTACGGTTTGTACAAATGCGAGATCATTTGAACGTCCGGCGTTCAAGTCGTCGTCGCCAAATGCAGGGGCGATGTGCACGATGCCAGTTCCATCGTCTAACGATACAAAGTCGGCTGTAAATACCTTTTGGTCAACATTGTCTGATGGCTGGAGCAAACTCATGTCACCACTTGCACTATCGCGTGAAAAGCGCCTAACTTCAGATCCGTATTGCATCGGGTCGTAT
>Ga0114996_10006157_pt1 | contig 13906 bp, 7 predicted proteins | sample ArcticOcean_MG_C_4_FD_87039 | JGI IMG/M metagenome (GOLD analysis project Ga0114996, IMG submission 87039) | Marine microbial communities from western Arctic Ocean - ArcticOcean_MG_CB4_134 | ecosystem: Environmental > Aquatic > Marine > Oceanic | place: Arctic Ocean: Canada Basin | collected... | reverse complement strand
GAAGTCGGTGATGTGCATGTCGAACCTCAAACAGCAGTTTGCGGGGATAACGCTGTACGCCAACGATTCCGATGGTTTGATCCCGCCGATCGGCCAGAATTTCTACAGCAGTGGCATGCCGGGGTCGGTTACTTGCGATCTACCCGGACCAGCTTGTCGACGCTGTCGACCTTGATGCTCTGAGTCGCCTTGTCCGGCCAGAAGATATCCAGCGTCAGCGGGCCGCTGTAGCTGCCCAGGCCGAAATGCATCGTCAGGTCGTTCTGGTTGCCCTGGCCGGTAGCCGTTTCGACGTGGCGCGTCAAAGTGCCGAGCTCGGGTACGGCGATGCGTACCTGGGCCCCCACGGCGGAGGCGTTGATCTTGCCGTCGGAAGCAGTCAGCTTGACCTTCAGCCAGTGGTTCTCGCCGCCGGGGTTCTTGTACAGCTGGCCGTGCGCGGAGAGGTCGAGGTAACCATCGTTGTTGTAATCACCCCAAGCCGCTGCGTAACTTGGGCCGATGCCCGTGAGGCCATACTCGCCACTGACATCGGTGAAGCTGAAATTGCCGTTGTTTCGCATCAGCCGGCCGCGCGGCGTGTAGAGAGCCGTGAGGAACATGTCGAGATCGCCGTCGTTGTCGTAGTCGCCGGCGGCCGCGCAACCCTGCGACTCCACCCAGCCAATGCCACCGGTGCCCTTGTTCTCGAAGTTCTTGCCTTCGTTGTTGCGGGCAAAGGCCGGCGGTGGATTGCCGGGATGCGAAAAGTTCGAGACGTACAGGTCGATCCAGCCGTCGTTGTCGAAGTCGCCCCAGCAGGAACCGACGCCGTGACCAGTGCGCTGCGGGACGCCGAGGGCGCCGCCGGCGTCGTCGAACTTGCCGGTGCCGTCGTTGCGCCACAGGTAATCGACCGTCATCCAGTAGCCGCTGGTGATGACATCGATGTCGCCGTCGCGGTCGAAGTCACACGGCGATGCGCCGCGGGTGTTGGCGGCGCCGGGAGAGGTCCAGCCGATGTTGAACGTGACTGTTCCGTCTTCGGCTTTTTCAGCGAAATAGATGTAGTCGTGGGTGCCGCCGTCCGGCCAGGCGTTGGAGTTGGTCATGCCGGTGATGTAGTAGTCGAGCAACCCGTCGCCGTTGAAGTCGGCCCAGAAGCTCGAGTACGGACGGTAGGTGGGCACCTTCGCGAACTTTTGGGAATGGTCGTCAAAGGTGTCGGTCTCGCCGTTGTAGCTCGCCAGGGTTACCGTTGGTATCGCCTCTCCGACCCCGGCAGCATCGAGGAAGCCGTCGCCGTTGTAGTCCGCCACCGAAGTGTGCGGTGGGCCGCCCTGTACTTTCCTGAAGCTCTCGCCGCCTTCGTTGCGGAAAATGCCAGCGGCAAACAGGTCAACAAAACCGTCGTTGTCGAAGTCGCCCCATGCCACAGCGCCGTTGCTGGTAATCTCCAGCCCCATGGGGCCGGTAACATTCTCGAAGGGGGCTGCGGTAACGGTGCCAAGAGCGCCGCAAAACAAGAGGAGCATTGCAGACTTCATCATTGTTGATTTCCGTTAGGTGTGGGTTTGTGTTGAGGCGAGAGCCAAAGGTAACTCCGACTCGGCCGAGTGCAATTGTACCGGGGAGAATACTGCATCATGCGCAAACGCCGGAATCCGCAATGTCGGCAGGGGTCAGCTTTCGATCAGTACGGCAGCTTCTCCCGGCCCCAGTCCGATCTCATCCGGTGCGGGTTCGGGCTCCGGCGCCTCCGGGCGAACCAGTAGCAGCTGCTGCGTACTGTCGTCCAAGGTCACGGTTACTTTGACTGCCTGTGCGGTGTCGAAGTTCCCGACCACGACTGCCTGCTTTCCATTATCCGTGTCGCGGAAGACTGTGTAGTGCGGGTGCGGCGTACCTGCTGCTGTGGTCACTTGGGCGCCCTGTGTGTCACGGTACTCGCCATCCCAGAGGAATGTCCGGTAGCGCCGGCGCAGGGCGTCGATTGTTTTGCCGTACTCGAGCGTGCGCGGGAACTCGCCGAGACGCCCTTTGTAATTGCCGGGTTCGTAACTGATGATGTAGCGGTGCATGAGGCACTGGTTGAGGGTGTTCCGGTCGTTGAATGCCGTCACTGCCACCATCAACCCGGCGAACGGATCGATATAACGTTCCACTGCGACGTGGTCCGGGTTGGTGATGCGTAAGTAGGCGATGCTGTAGTGCAGAAACTGCACATCGCGGCACACCTCGCCGACCAACAGGTACTCGGGATCTTCGCTCGCAGCGATCTCTCGAAACGCCTCGCCCAATGGCGTGTCGCCCGCGAAGATGTGCGCCGGCACCGGATGGTCGTGTGCCGGGTCAAAGCAGTAGGTGGCGCCGCCATGATGCTGGCATTCGTCATAGAGCGCGCCGGCGGCACCCAGGGCCAGGCTTTTTCGGAACTCGTCGCAGGCAATCTCGCGCCACGCCGGACTGAGCGGACACATCGGCGCGAAGGGGCGCGAGTTGATCCCGATCAGTTGTGTCGGCGTGTGGTATTGGTACCCCGGATGGAAGTGCGGTTCACCGTACGGGTTCTTGGTTGTGTGGCGGATGCCTTCCTCGCGGTACCAGTCGGTCGTGCGATCCACCCAGGTGTATTTGTTGAACAACACGACTTTCACACCAAGCTCATGGATGCGGGTGATCGCGTCGCGCAGCTCGGCTGCCGCACCCAGTCGCGGATCGGTGTCGTGCGACGGGTTGCCGCGGTCCTGGCCGCCCACCGTCCAGCCTGTCAGCTGCAGTGCCTGGACGCCGTGTTCGGCGCATTCTTTGCCGATGTCCTCCAGCTCGCTGTAGCGCCAGCGCAGTTCGTCTTCAGGTGAGTTCAGGTGGAGCTGCTGCCAGGAATGAACGTCCTGTGCCCACGCCGGTGTCGGCGGTCGCTTGAACCACGTTTCCCGCCATGCCTTGTACACATCCACACCCTTGTGCCAAGTGCCGGTGAAGGGCGCCAGGACGATGGGCGACAAGTCTGTTGATGTCCCCGGCAGGACATATGGGAAATGCCAGGTTGCAACCTCGAGATGGTTTGCCTGCCCGTCTAACTCCGGCTCGGCCGATGCCATCCCGTCATCCTCGCTGAAGCCGATTTCGAATCCCGGTTTGAGCTCGCAGACGAAGCGGATCGCTTCCTTGGCGCTGGTGTCGTGGCAGCCCGTGTACAGGCCTTGCCGGTCACTGGCGATGAGCAGGAACGGTGTAATCGGGTCCTCGGGTGTCTGCAGTGGTTGCTCGAGGCCCCAGTACCCGAAGCGCCCGGTGAACCGCGGCAGCAGCGACGCCGTAGCCATGCCCGAGGAGGTGCGCATCATGGTGCGCAGGTGTTCATCGGCAGATGGCATCGGCAGGTCGCCGATACACGGATAACTGACGTGCTCGACGGTGTGCGGTGAGCGATTGTCAAGATGGGCCTCGAAGCGCAGCGTCGCCCCTTCGAGCGTGATCGTGGCAACAAAGGTAATGTCCAGCGCCTCGCCATGCTGCGGCTGCAGGTGGTTCCAGGTCAACGTCAGCCTGTTGCCGTCCGGCGATTGCTCGATGCCGGCGAGTTTTTGCGGGCCGGTGACCTGGTTGTTGCGCCGGTCGGGCAAGGGCACCAGCATGCGGAAGCCGAGCCCGAGCTCCGGGCGGTCCTGGAGTCGCCAGCCGGTCGCGCGGCTCTCCAGCGTCGATAACGCTCCCGTAGCGTCATCGAAGGTTGCGTGCAAATGCTGATTGGACAGGGTCACTGGTGTTTCGTTCTTTTTTCGCATAGTTTCAAATCAATCAGAGATTTTTTCATAGAGGAACGGACGACGGAACAAGGCAGCCGAAGTGGTGTGTATTGATACAGCGCAGGGCGATCGTGTTTTTTCCTATTTTGCAGTCCGCCCCCAGTATCGACGTCCCACTCGAAGCGGTAGTCGTTGAGCCACCAAAGCCGGTTGTAGTTAATGCGGTGGGACATTCCCCGCTAATCTCCACTCCGTCACCCCATGGAACGGCTTTGAGGCAGAGATCAGAAATATCCCCGGAGTAGACGCAGCAGCCAGTCGATACCGAGCAGACCGAAGAGCAGCAGCGGCAGCGCGAAGTTGTACCATAGGTCGTGAATCACGGCACGCCGCACGGTCCGCTCAGCGGTCTCCGGCTGCTCGGTCGGCCAGGTCTCTTGATCCACTGCATCGATGACCGTACCGCCGGTTGCTTGGGCAAGCGCCGCCATCAATCCAGCGTTGACTGCGATATTGTCCGACTCCCCAAGCGCCGCCTGGACGTCGACAGTTGTCACGCTCTCGGCAATGAACTCGCCGTTGCGGGTAGCGGTGGTGGTGATCCGACAGCGGCCCGGCGCGAACACACGAAACTCCGCGATCCGTTTGCTGGGTGTGCGCGGATCGGGTGTGACCGGCACGACCAGCCGCTGGCCGTCCGGCATGACAACAGTCGCAGCGATCTTGACCGCTACCGATGCCTCGAGCGGATACAGCTCGGCGGTGAGCGCTACCCGCTCACCGGCAGTATAGCGGGAGCGATCGGTCCGCACCGACAGGTTGCCGCCATCAGAGCCTGCCAGCGGTGGCGCCATTGCGCGCAGCGTTTGTTGCCAGAACCGCCGGTGCAAGGTCCCTCTGGCCTTGTCCCGCGCACCGTACGTGTGCCATTTCCACAAGGTGTCCGTACCGATATAAAGGACCCGTCCGCGCCCTACGGTGTGCTCGGCCATGACGATAAGATTCCCATAGGCGTTGGCGTGTTGCTGCGCTTCGAGGAGTACAGTTGCAGCTGGCCGTTTGCGAATAGGTGCATAGATGCGATCGACGGGAGGCAATGCCTGCGACGGTAGCATCTGGTGTGTCTCGGGCCTGACAGAGAAGTACGGCATCGCGCCGGCCTCGGCGTTGATGCGCAGAGAGACCGGCCCCTCAATAGGGACACCGGTGCGGGCGCCGATCTCAACCGGGAAAAGCGGTACCAGTTCCGGGATCCGGGCAAGCCGCCCGATGTCGGGTCCGGCAATGATGATCAGCGACTTGCCGCGCTCCACAACGCTGTCGGCAATTGCCGACGCCAGTCGCCGCGACCAGCGGTCCGGATCGACATTGCCCAGAACTATGATGTCGAACCAGTCAATCTCAGCGGGGCCTTCGGGGAATCCGGCAAGCGAGACTCCGCGTTCGGGTTCACTGAATTGTACGTACGAAGCCCTGCCACGCGTCAGGAATGCCGTCAGATTGAAGCTGGGATCATCCTCCAATACACGACGGAGATACTTGAACTCCCAGCGCCAGGTATCTTCCAGAATGAGAACCTCGTGTTTCGCATCGATGACCTGGACATTGACTTCATAAGCCGGTATCGCTTCTTCGGCAGCGGGTGTCAGGGAGAAGGCATATCGGGAAAATCCGGGGGCCTTCGGTCGATGCGTAACGATGACATGCGTCTCGACATCTCCGGATGCGGCATCGATTGAATGTTCGAAGAACGGCTTGCCGTTGTACGTGGCTGTCAGCATTTGCTCACCATCTGCGCGACCGGCGAGCGTGACGCGGAATCGCGTCTCTGAATTAACCAGTACACGATTGCTGCTCTGCACATCTGCAATATGCAGCGCCGGAAGATCCGCCTCGTCATGCCCTGGTGCGGGTGTCAATGTGTCCACTCTCAGACCCAGACGCTGCGCCGCGCCCAAGGCATCGTCACCGGCCAGGTTGGCACCGTCGCTGATCAGCAGCACCCGCGCAGCTTCCTTGGACGCTGTGGCGCCACTGCTCGATCGATACTGGTTCCATGCCGACTCCAGGCTTTGACCGATACGGGTCGACTCGCTCTTCGGTTCCATGGCTGCGAGCCTGTCGGGTGTCATCGGCCGTGTACTGTCATCAAATGCATAGCAGTGCAGGTCATACGCCTGCTCGAGACGGGCAATGCCCTGCGGGGCAAGCAGCACGCCGACCGTCTCGTCGAAGCGCGTGCCCTTGCCGGATCCTCCCGCCTCGCTCATGCTGCGCGAGACATCGGCCAGGACGAGCAGCGTCGGTTGCAGTTTTTCCTCCCGCCACTTCGATAATGCCGGGCGCAACAGGCACAGAACGAAGACAATGATGATAAGCACGCGCAAGCTGAACAGAATCATCATCCAACGCTGCGGCACGTTGCGCTCGATCAGCTGACGGGATCCGTAAACAAGCAATATCAGCAGTGCCGTTGCAACGACCGCAATGAACCAGGTCGATATGATCGGCAACAAGTTGATGGTGGATATTGGCAACATGCGAATTCAGGTGTCGGGTGTCAGGTGTCGGTCAGGAAAAAGTCGTGATCTCACTGTTGATCGATTGTCCAATGTCGCTGTGGCTCGGTCAAGAGGAGTTATTAACAGTGTGCCGAAGCATTTCGGAAGACTGGTTGGACTCGTGGTTTACCAGCATCGTGGTTACGGCCGGATTGAGACGCGGACACAATCGATGCACCAGATACATCTCCGCTATAAACAACAGGCAAGCCAGGCACATCAACCATGGCGACAACGTCAGGTGTGTCGCTTTCGACAACTGCTCGAGCTCGCTGTCGGCATTGACGACAGCGAAATCAGCGGGTGCCCACCAACTGCCAAGCAGCTCCGTGTCGATCGGTGTCGGTATACTGTCGCTAAGCCCGGGACGTATGATGAGCGGTACTGCCCTGCTCGTGTCGCCACCGGGGATTATGTGGAAAACACCGGCTTGCGAGATGTTGTCCAATCGTACAAATGTCCGACCGTTGACGGTATTGGTTGTCGACTGTACCGTCGTACCGTCCGGCCCCTCGACGACGATTTTTTCACCCTCGTTTACACTTGGCAATACAACCGCCACAGTCTCGTCGGCGGTGAATTGACGTGCTCTGGCACTGCCCAGGAAGGCCAGCATGCGGTCGATGAGCGGAATGAAACTGTTGCGCCGCGGCAGGTCCGACCAGGTGTCGTTGGCGGTCATGTTAAAGATCAGTACTCGGCCGAGGCCCAGAGCATGCTCGATTACCGCCGGCACGTCGTCCTCGATCCACGCCAGGACTTGCGAGGCGTTGATCGCAGTGGCGTCGAACGTGTAAAACCGCTGCACGCGTGCCTCTGAGATGTCGCCAAGCTTTGGATCCAGCAGGTCGGCAAACAACGCGTGCGTCCAATCGATGTTCTTCAACGACACGGGGCGACCACCGGCGGGTTCGCCGACCGGCGCCAAAGGCAAAGGGAAGAGACTGTCCTGAGGATGAAGGGGATCGTGCATCCCGGTGTTGTAGAAGTCCCGGTTCACCGATGGTCCGAGGAAAACGGCCAGGCCGGCACCCGCCTTGACCCGAGCCTCGAGCGCCGACAGCGTTGCGTCCGTCAGGCTGGCGACATCGGCAAGGATGATCACCTCCGCATCGAGGATGTCTGCGGGAATCAGGTTGCCCGGAGATTTCATTGTGACACTGATATTGCCGGTGCGGCGGGACAGGGCCTTCATGGCAACATTCACGTGAAAACCCGGCCGCAGCGAAGGGACACGGGACGTTGCCTGCTCTACCAGCAGCACACGCAAACCGCCGCCCGATGACAGATCAACATACATAACGTCGTCTTCCGGCAGGCTGTCGGGCGGTTCAAGCCGGATCTCTATGATCTCGTTCTTTGGATCGTCGATGGACGGAATCGAGAACGTCACGCGCCGGCTGCCGCCGGGTTTCAGATCGACCGGCTCTGACGAGTCGCCAATGTGGAGCTGCCGCCGCTGGTCGCTTTCACCGCTGCACGCAATGTCTACCACTACGGTGGTTTGTCCTTCTGCTCCGCCGGGTCTCACCTGCGCGTCGGCAATCCAGGCATTCCTCGGAGACATCACGCCCACTTGTATGATCTGGACCTGCACGGGGCGCTTGGCGTCTGTAACGAACGCCTGCACCTCGGCAGGCGACCACGACTGCTGATGGTTGTCGGTAACGAAGTACAACTTGATCCTGGCGTCCTCTCGGCACTGCGGCAGCATCGACTGCACGGTTGCCAATGCAGTGTTCAGATCCGTACCGGCAATGCCCGTTGCAGCCCGCTCGACGGCCGGCAACGCGGACTCCAGGTCATCGGTCAACGATGTGAGAATCTGCGTGCGCGAATTCGTCAGAAGCACAGCTGTCCGGTCACCGGCGCGGCTGCGCATGATCAGTTCGCTGACGACTTCCCGACCAGTCTCCAACGGCGTCTTTTGATCCGCGGTGCGGTATGCCATACTGCGACTGGTGTCCAGCACGATGAAGCGCTCGACGACTTCCGCTTTGCCGCCGCCGTAGTATTGCGGCCGGGCTAGCGCCAGCACGATCACCGTGACGAAAGCGGCGCGAATCAGCAACAACAGGATCTGGTGCCACTTGATCCGCCGTGCCAACCGCTGTTCGGTCTGGAAGAGCCAGCGCAGGGAGCTGAACGGCGTATGTCTCACCTTGCGTGGTTGAAAAAGGTGGATTGCCAGCGGAATGGCGAGCAATGCCAGACCGAACAGAGCAGCAGGCGCCAGGAAGTTGATCATCGCCGGTGCACCTTGCTTCGCCCGTCGAGATAGATCGACAACGCCTCATGATAAGGCTGGCGGGTATTGATCAGGTGGTGATCGATCTCCACCTCGGCCAGGCCGGCGCGGTAGAATTCGCTGACTTCCTGCATGCGCGCGAGGTAAGCGGTGCGCACCGTCGACGGATCGATCTCGAGTTCTTCGTCGGTTTCCATGTCCCGAAACAGCGTCGCGCCCTGAAACGAAAACTCGAGCTCGGCGGGATCCTGAATCTGAAAGACAATCACATCATGGCGATTGCTGGCCAGGAGACGAAGCGCCTTGAGGGTCTCCTCAGGGTCATCGATCAGGTCACTGATGACCACGACCTGGCCGCGCCGTTTGAGCTTGTGAATGGCGGACTCGAGGCTGGCGGCAATATTGGTGCCGCCGGTCGGCGCGTGATCCATCATGACCTTCATCAACTGCTGCAGGTGTGTCCGTTGCGCCCGCGGGCGCACGAGTGCGCCGGCAGTATCGCCGAACAGTGACAGCCCGACGGCATCCTGCTGCTTCAGCATCAGATATGCCAGACAACTGGCGAGGAAGCAACTGTAATCCCACTTCGTCAGGGCGCCGGTGCCGAACGCCATCGACGCGGAGTTGTCGAGCAGAATCGTGCAGCGCAGGTTGGTCTCGTCTTCGAATCGCTTGATGTAATAGTGGTCGGTGCGGGCGAACAGCGGCCAGTCGATGTTCTTGAGGTCGTCGCCGGGGACGTATTCGCGGTAATCGACAAACTCGACGGAGAAGCCGTGAAACGGACTCTTGTGCAGCCCGCTGATAAACCCTTCGACGACCAGCCGGGCAAGCAAGGGCGAGAACCCGACCCGGGCCAGGATGTCGGGATCGAAGTAGTGCTGCGGATCAGACCCGGTCATTACAGTTGGGCTGTCGGCGGCCTGGCGCTTTGCGGTCCAGGCGCGGTGCAGTTTTTGCAGCAGCCCGCTTGCCGACGGTCCGAGGCGATGCCACCAGAGGCTTGGGGGAGACATCCTCACTGGGTGGCGCGTTCGGGAATTTCCTCGATCAACCGGCTGACGATGTCATCCGTGGTGATGCCTTCGGCTTCGGCGCGGAAGCTGCAAAGGATACGGTGCCGCATCACCGGCAGCGCCACACGCCGCACATCGTCGGTGGACACGTTCATGCGCCCATCCAGAGCGACCTGGCATTTGGCGCAGAGGATCAGGGCCTGACTGGCGCGCGGCCCGGCACCCCAGCTTACCTGCTCCTTGACAAATTCCAGCGCGTCCGATTCCGTTGGCCGGGTGGCGCGCACCAGGTCAACAGCGTAGCCGGTTACATGCTTCGAGACCGGGATGTCGCGAATCAGTCGCTGGAACCTGATCAGAGCGCGCCCGTCACAGATCGAGTCGATGTCGACTGACTCGTTGGTGGTTGTATGCTCGACAATCCCCTCTTCCTCGTCGCGGTCAGGATAGCCGATCAGGATGTTCATCAGGAATCGGTCCTTCTGCGCCTCCGGTAGCGGGTAGGTGCCCTCCTGGTCGATTGGGTTCTGGGTCGCCAGCACGAAGAACGGTGCATCGAGTTTATACGTCTTACCGCCGGCGCTGACCTCATGTTCCTGCATCGCCTGCAGCAGTGCCGCCTGGGTCTTTGGCGGTGTGCGGTTGATTTCGTCAGCCAGCACGATGTTTGTAAAAACCGGGCCGGCCACAAAAACCGTCACGCGCTTGCCCGTCGTGTGATCCTCTTCGATGACATTTGTCCCGGTAATATCCGAGGGCATCAGATCCGGCGTGAACTGGATACGCTTGAAGTCGAGTGACAGCATCCGTGACAGGGTGCTGATGATCAGCGTCTTGGCCAGACCCGGTACGCCTTCGAGCAGCGCGTGGCCGCCGGCGAACACGGTGATCAGCAACTCATTGAGCACCGCTTTCTGGCCGACAATCACCTTGGCGAACTCGGTTCGCAACTGTCCGCTGACCGCCTGCAGTTGCTCAATCTGGGTTTCGATATCGAGCGCCTCTTCTTCATCAGTCTCGAAGCGTACGTCGACCTGGCCGACAACGAAGCGCTCGCCGTCGCTGATCGTCGCCGTGGTGATACGTTCCCCGTCATAGAATGTATGATTGGTGCTGCCGAGGTCGCGGATGAGCAACTGGTCACCGTCGAGCTCGACCTCGGCGTGCTTGGTCGACACCATGTCATCCGAAATGACAATGTCGGCCGTTTCTTCGCGGCCGATGACCAGCTTCTTGTCGGCTTCAATTGGTACGGTCTGGGTGGGTGATCCGTCGAGTAGAACTATAAGTCGTGCGCTCATATCCGCTTCAGCTTCAGGTTTGACGTTTTCGTTGGTCGCTTCGCCATTGGGCGGGCGTTCGGTCAGCGCAGGTTTCAGTGGTTATTCGGATTGATTTTCTGATACCTGAAACCTGACACCCGGCTCTCAGTCAATTACTCAAGGCATAGGTGATGAGGTTGATGACGATGCGTGTGGCATCATCGTTGCTCACGCCCTTGGCGTAGGCATTGGATTCCCGGTTAACGCCGCTCATAAGATCATACGGGGTGTAAATAATTGCCAATCGGTTGTCGATGAAGGCACCATAGAATTCCGGAAACTCGAGGTCCGGTTGATCCCGTAAAGCTGCCGGTGTATATGTTATCGCGTTGATTGGATTCCAGCCACCGGTAAAGACCGGATGTGTTGGCGGCAATTTAATCAGCGGATTCTTCGGCAATGCTTTGTCCAGCTCACGACGGAAGGCGGCATCGAACGGTTTCAATCCCGCCGCGGCACTGGCGACCAGCGTACCGCCGCGCCGCAGGTACCTGGTGAGATTCTCGATCTCCGCCTTGTTGAGCAGGAAATTATAATGCCCGGTCATGAACACCAATGGATACTCGGCGATTCTCGGATCATCGAGTGACACGACCTGCGGCTGATAATCGACGTCTATATCCGTGTTATCTGAAAGCGCCTGCAAGACACTGTTTTGAATCGCCGGGTTGATGCTCCAGCTGCCGTGATACCGTGCCAGCGCGAAACGGACAGCATCCCCCTCGCCGGTGCTGCCGTCGTACAACGGAAAATCCTGGGCCAGAAAACGCCCGTATTCGGTGCTGGCAAGGACATAGGCGACGATATTGACGCCGAGTCGCACGGCCGATTCGCCCATGACGTGTTTACCGCCCACATGATATGATGAGTTGCTCCAGGCCGCGCCCATGCCGTCGGGGGCCAGGATCGCCGCGCTGCGTGTGCCGATGTCCATGGCATAAACGACGGGCGGCCGCATGAATCGCACGCCGTTGACCATGGTCATGACCTTGCGCAACCGAAACCGCGCATTGAAGACCGGATGGTCCAGCGACAGCCGCATCATTGCTTTATTCGGGAAGACCTTGCGCATCTCTCGAACAACCGCACGGGAAAACTCGTCGCGGCCACGGGCGGCGTTGAACAGGATTGTGCCGCCGCCGTCCAGGAAGGTCCGCAGATTACTGACCTCTGCGGGCTGCAGCACGAAATCATAGTCGCCGGCCATAAACAGCAACGGGATGTCGGTCGGGTCAAAGCCCGGGCTGGACAGCGGTTTGGTGGCATATTGATAATTGTTGCCGTCCTTCAGCTTGGCATTGACAGAGGCCATGATATTGGACCCGTCGTTCGCGTAGCTGCGCCATTGATCGAATATCTCGACCCGGCCGTCCGGGTGTACATATTCCAGTGAGGTACCGTATTCGATCTTGTACATGACCGTTAGGTTTGTCGGCGGCGGCGGTGAACGCTCCTGCGTTTTGCGCATGGCAGGTCCCCAGCCGGGAATGAATCCCGTGTCTTCGCCGCTCGACTGGGTCTTCGGTGGCGCCTTCATCGCCGGCGGCGGCTTACTGTTTGCCGGCGGGAAGTTGACGCGCCGGCTCTGTCCCGTTACCGATGGCACGAATGCCATGGCGACCGCTACAGAGAGTATCAGGGGTATCTTCATCTCATTTTCGAACCTGGTTCAGGACAATGCAACAGTTGTCACGTGCCACTTTTGGGAGGTTTTTCACTTCGTGCCGTCTTCACTCCGGCCCTCGATAAAGTTAAACAGGGCATCGTATTGCTGGTCGCTGACCCGCCGGATAGAAAGACCGTCGAGCTCCATCAGACCCGTAAAGTGGTGGATCTTGGCAGTGAAACGGCCATCCTGGGTCATTGGTGTTTTGTGCAGGTACCCATACTTGTGCCACAGCCCGAAATTACCGAGGAAATCGAACCTGTTCTCGCTGTTGGAAGGCGTGTGCACGGTACCGGCACTGTCAAGTATATTCGTCACAATATGCGGCGGTGATGACGGATGCACGTGATCCAGAGTTGCCTTGTACCACATCTCCACCCAGTACCAGGCATCACTGCTGAGGTTCGGCAGATTCAAGCTGTAGTCCAGAGAACCCCGGTGAGCAGGGAGGCTGTCTATCAGCAGGACGTGAGATCCGTCGAGCCCAAGGCCCCGGGCCACACCGTATTGCTTGGTTTCCCCGACAATGTCCGGCGGTTCGAAACTGGTGAATCCGTCGGTAAAATCTGCCGCGCCGCGCCGCACGCGCTCCTGTGTTTCACGGACCACGTTTGCAAAGACGCCGCAATTCTCGGCTTCGTAGAACTTGGGGTAAAGCTCTTTGATCTTTCGCAGCCAGGCTCTGGACCGTTGATAATCACGCAACCGATAATAACAGTCTGCTACCCCGAACATGGCGTTGTCGTGAAAATCGGCCCACTGCGTAAGCCGCAGAAGCACTTCGTAACTGCGCAGCGAGGCTTCGTAACGGCCGGCAATCCGATCCGTCTCGGCGCGCAGGAACCGATACAACCCGCCCAGCTTCTGCTGGGGATAGTGCAGCTCGATTTTGTCCAGTAGTGAACGGGTCTCACGGATGTCGCCGCTGCGCAGTTTCTGCTCGGCGATCCGCAGCAGTGCACCGCGGGTGATTGCTTTCGCCTGCGACGTCACCTCGAACTCGCCGCCGCCTACTTCACCGGCGATGCGGTAGCGTGCTTCGGCCTCCGGAAGGTCACCGGCCTCGGCAGCCAGGTCGCCCCAGCGAATTGCCGCCAATCGCAGCGACGGGTGCTCGAGACCGCGATAGTCCTCGAGAATCTTTTCATAGCATTCGTCAGCCTTCTTTCCCTCTTTGAGTTGTCGGTGATAAACCCATGCCGCTGCCAGCTGCAGTGAAACTTGCGCGTTCCGCAGTCGCTCGAACTCCGGCATGGCCCGCTCGATCAGAGCCAGGGCGTCGGCCTCGCGGCCGAGTTGGGCCAGCGCCTCGATATGCACCGTGTACAAGAGCGAACGATATTGGAGGTCCGGGTCGTGCTG
>Ga0114996_10006154_pt1 | contig 13910 bp, 13 predicted proteins | sample ArcticOcean_MG_C_4_FD_87039 | JGI IMG/M metagenome (GOLD analysis project Ga0114996, IMG submission 87039) | Marine microbial communities from western Arctic Ocean - ArcticOcean_MG_CB4_134 | ecosystem: Environmental > Aquatic > Marine > Oceanic | place: Arctic Ocean: Canada Basin | collected... | reverse complement strand
TTCCGGCACTCCGTCTGCATTAAGTTGTTCAATCTTGTCAAGCAATTCCCCATAAGGAATGCTGATTTCGCGACCTCGAACTTTCGGGACAATGCAGTAAGAACAAATTTGATCACATCCTTCTTGAATCTTTAACGTAGCTCGAGTCCGGTTCAGCGCACCAGATCCGACTGATAACTGTGGATGGCCGGTTAGGTCAATTGGAGTAGAAGAAAGCGAGCTAAGAACGTTGGCTGCAAAGCTATCTTTATCGCTATTTCCAAGTACTATCGGTGGGCCGGCATTAGTGTGGAGTTTGAGCAATTCTCCAGGCTGCCGCTCAACATAGCAGCCCGTGGCTGATAACAAAACATCTGGATTTGCCCTTGCGGCAGCACGCAGTGCCTTCTTTGCCTTCAGATCGGCCTGGTGGGTGACTGTACAGGTATTCAACACATAAATATCCGCTTCTCGTACATCGTCTACTACCACGCATCCCAACTTAATAAATTGAGAGGCAATTACCTGACTGTCAGCAGAGTTGAGTTTGCATCCATGGGTTTCTATAGCCACGGCAAAAGTGCGACCCAACTGCTCAACTGGAAACGATGACTGCATAAAATGGGCCTCCACTAGAAGTCACGTCGCTGTCAATCAAGCGATCTGATCGTATGGTACCATTATCCGCTACTGCCATAAACCCGAATAGGAAGTCTGGCCCTATTATGAATATTATCGATATAACAATGGAGCTAATTGATCCGAGAGGTACCTTCACAGGCGATCCTCAGGCATCAGTGGTACACGATAAAAGGATTTATAAAGGTGATAGGTTCAATACATCCCTAATAACGTGCTCTTCGCATACAGGCACTCACATAGATGTTCCCTTCCATTTCAAAGATAATGGCGCGATGCTATCGTCAATTGGCTTACAAGCCCTTTGCGGCTATACATATGTCGCAGAAATACCAGATACCCAGGTAATCACTGCAGCGCATCTCAACGAAGCTAGCATTGAAAAGAAGGCGACTAGGCTTTTGCTCAAGTCGTCTTCCACGGGCGATCCTTCTGGCTCTGGGGGTAATTCTCAGCTTCTGAGCTTAGATCGAACTGGGGCGAATTGGATAATCAAGAATGGCATTAGCATCGTCGGGGTCGAATCAATGACAGTTGAGCCTCCTGATGATTCCGGGTTCCTTGTTCATCAACAATTATTGAACCAGAATATTATCATCCTTGAGGGGCTTGAACTCCAAAGGGTCGCAACGGGGTGGTATACGCTTTATTGCCTGCCTTTGAAAATTGGTGACGTTGATGGGGCACCTGTTAGGGCGATTTTGGTTAGCGATTAACTAGTCTATCCTATACACTGCTATAGGTACTATATTCGGACTTTAATCAATGAGGTAGTTTATGGACAAACAACAGTCTGAAACATGGATTCTACAAACCCAAGAACTCCTTTCAAAAGCCTACGAAGCTCGGGATTTTGTTGAACGAGCGGCAGAGAGTTTTCCAACAGCTTTGCCTACCCATGCTATAGCAATTGCTAGGCTGTGGCAGCGTGCAGAAACACTGGATACTGTCATAGCCACGCACTTAGAAACTATGAACGACGAATTGTTCGAGGGTAAGGGAGAAGTAGATGCTACTCGGGGAGCGTCGCTTCGGGCCCTCATGGTTGGGCAAGAGTTGTTAATGTACGATTGCACGTGGACACTTTCATGGAATCGCAACACGCGGGGGATCATCGTTAAATTCTCGATTGAGCCTGAGATGGAAAGTTTGCATCTCAGGGTTGAAAATCTAACGGTTGCCGGGGGTCAGGACATCCGCTATCCGTTGTATGAAGATCAGCTGTCTGACGCCCTTGCTAAGGCCTATGTACTTGAAATTCTGGACTAGATCTGACCCATATCCAACAATGGACAAGCACGATAGGGTACATAAGATTAAGGTTATGCACATCTACAGTCTGATCGTCGCCTCCTCATGAACTGTCTAAATTTGTTCTGCTTTGGGTAGGACTCAAGCGTTCCAAGTCGTCTATAATCATCCACGGAACGGCCACATATATTTGAAGCATGAATTCATTCTGTATGGAGAGAGATCAAATGAGCACAAGGGTAGTGGTTACCGGGATTGGAATGATAACAGCAATAGGATTGAACGCCCGTACCACATGGACAAATCTTCTGAAGGGGACATCAGGAGTGCGTCAGATTGAAGGCATTGAGACGGACGGGTTAAGGACTACAATCGGGGCGCAAATAGTCGACTTTGAGCCTGATAAAAGCCTAGGACGCAAAGAAGCTCGGCGAATGGATCGCTTTGCTCAGTTTGCTGTTGTTGCAGCCAACGAAGCAATCGAGAACTCTGGTCTCAAGATCAACGAAACCAACAGTGATCAGGTAGCAGTAGTCGTTGGTAGTGGCATAGGGGGGATCACTACTCTAGTTGAACAGTATGACATTATGAGAGAAAAAGGGCCGAGTCGAGTTAGCCCTTTTTTAATGCCTATGATGCTCAGCAATCTCGCAGCTGGTCAGGTATCCATCCAAACTGGAGCACGAGGGCCGATCAGCTGTCCTGTCACCGCTTGCAGCACAGGGGCTGACGCAATTGGAGAAGCCTATGGAATGATCAGTGATGGCATCGTTACATCTGCTATAGCAGGAGGGACTGAGGCTTCCATTACACCAATTGTGATAGCAGGTTTTAACTCTTGCAACGCCCTATCTGAGAGAAACGATGAGCCTAAGAGGGCGTCCAGACCTTTCGATGCTCATCGTGACGGATTTGTCTTAGGAGAAGGCGCAGGGATTCTGGTGCTTGAAAGCTTGGATTCAGCGTTGGCTCGTGGTGCCAAACCAATTGCGGAAATGGTCTCTTACGCGGCCACCGGGGATGCCTTTCATGTCACCCTCCCTCCACCTGACGGAAATGGCACTATAAGATCCATGCAGCTGGCTCTTCGGCGGGCGGGAATTGACGCCCATGAAGTTGATTACCTCAATGCACATGGCACGTCAACTCCAATAAATGATGCTTCTGAAACGAACGCGATTAAGAAAGTTTTCGGTGATTATGCCTACCGATTGCCCATCAGTTCTACCAAGTCCATGGTTGGCCACTTGTTGGGTGCAGCAGGCAGCATAGAGGCAGCAGTCACAGTGCTAGCAATTCGAGATAGCGTTGTGCCTCCCACTATCAATCTAGAGAACATTGATCCAGATTGCGATCTTGACTACACCCCAGTTCATAAACGCCTTGGACACGTACGTGTTGGTATGAGCAACTCTATGGGCTTTGGTGGTCACAACAGCACCTTGTTATTTAAGCAGTATTGATTCGGATCGAGTACTTTTGACAACTAGGCTTGTTCCCCCTAAATCAGGACCTACGTCTCAATTCGCCCTTGTAAGCCAACAATGGGACCGTCACAATCAATACTAAAAGGCAGATAACCTGCGATTCCTGAAGCCCCAGAAACCAAACCCTATCGTCTCTCAGAAAGCTAATGAAAAATCTGCCAATAGCGTAAAATCCTAAAAGGGCAACAAAGCTCATCCCTGCTGGGGCTATTCTGTTTCTAAAGAGCAAGAGAATACCGAGAATCGCAATGTCCCAAATCATTTCGTACACTATTGCCGGATGCATTGGGAGGGATGGACTAGACATATGACAATAGATAGCTGGGCTATTAACATGTGTATACACAAATGCCCATGCAGCTTGGCTCACTAAGGCACAATGCTCTCCGTTTATGATGTCGCCAATCCTTCCAATCGCCATTCCTAAAATCAAGCCAGGGGCAGCAATATCGGCAAGCCTCCAAGTAGGATATTTCACCACCTTGGTGTAGAGAACCCCCCCTGCAAATCCTCCAAGTACTGCTCCCCAAATTGCTATACCCCCTTGGTAGATAGCAAAAATCTGAAGTGGGTCAGCTAGGTATATGTCGAACCGATCCACAACATGGACCAACCTGGCACCAATGATGGCAGCGAGCACCGCCCATATAGCTGTATTGTATACGTAGTCCGGATCTATTCCGGCTGCTTTTGCCAACTGAGCTGACAATGCGACACCTGCAATGACGCCTATGAGCGTAAAGAAGCCATGCCAAGACAGTAGTACCGGGCCCAGTTGAAACATAATAGGGTCGAAAGGGATTTCAATCATAATTTGCACTCCTCGTAAATCAGCACCGAATAACCGATGCGCTCTTATTCTATTCAGACGACTTAATGAGTGTCAACGAAAACGCACCTGAATCTCAAGCATTCTATGTGATAGAATGAGGACATGGGGATCAACGCAGACTCACAATTGACGTTTCGCGAGGCGGTGAGCCTATATTTGGATTATCTAATTGGCGTTCGCCGAGCCTCCCCTCATACAGTAAAAGCATATAAAACTGATCTCTTGCAGTTTGCCGCTTGGGCCGGGCGTAAAGACAGCCCTGATGGGGCATTTGTAATGACTACCACTGTGGTTAGTAGCTATGTTTTGCAGCTTAAACAACAGGGCTACTCTTCAGCAACTCAGGCACGGAAGATCGCTTCCATAAAAGCGTTATTCAAATTTTGTCGCTCCATGGAGTATGCCCCTTTTGACTTCTCAGATCACCTAGCACGGCCACGTGTAACGAGCACTTTACCTAAGGCGGTATCGGTTCAGCTAGTACAGCGAATAATTGAAGCGACTGCCGAAACCCGTGAGCCCTATGGATCAAGAGACAGGGCAATGCTAGAGACACTGTATGCAACTGGCTTAAGAGTTTCTGAATTACTAGGCATCAATATCAGAGATATCGATTTCGAGGATAGAATACTCCGATGTTATGGAAAAGGGAACAGGGAACGAATTGTGCCCATACATGATGAGGCAATCTTTCACTTACGTGAGTATCTGACTTCAACACGAACACGACTGCAAAAATCTAATTCCTCAGACGCTCTCTTTCTTAACCGTTTTGGTAAGCGATTGAGTAGACAAGGGTTTTGGTTAACGATTAAGCGGTACAGCTCCGCGATTGGCACTACTAAGACGATCACTCCCCATACTTTCAGACATAGTTTCGCGACGCACATGATAGAAGGAGGAGCTCCAATCTCCTATGTCCAGGCGATGCTTGGACATAGAAGTGTCAGCACAACGGAAGTGTATAATCATGTTGCGAATCAATACATAAGAGAAGAATTCGAAGCCGCCCAACCAAGGATGGCTAGCCGGGTGTGAATCTGATAGAAGACCGCCCTCGATCATATATATTATTTACTGGAGGAGGTAGTCATGCCAAATAGGGCAAAACGAGCTGCTGCTCGGCAAACGCAACTTGGTCAACGCCGGCGCAAAGACAGAAAAGAGCGTACATCGGTACCTCACTTAAACGACTTAGGGACAACTGCCAGCCAAGCGACATTAGGAAAAAGAACAGCAGAGGGCATTCAGACCCTAGGACAAGCCACCGCGATAGCTGAATCAGTCCCAGTCAAATCCACTACTGGAGGAGTACCGGCCCAACCCTATCTAAAGGCCGATCTAACCAGAGTCGGAATAGTAACTCTTCTTAGTACAGGTATCGTCGTTGGCGGTGCTTTATTATTGTAATTATGAACATAGATTACTAGGCACAGTGGAGAAGGTTATTCAATGGCAGTGATGGACACGTCTATCAACGCTTCAGTTCTGGAACGTATTCGTTACGCACCCCAAAGTCCAGGCGTATACACCTTCAAGAACAGTTCTGGAGAGCCTCTCTATATCGGCAAGGCGTCAAGCCTTAAATTTCGATTAAGAAGTTACACCGGCAACCCAGACTCCCTCAGTCCAAAAATTCGTATCATGGTTGGACTGGCTCGAGATATCGAGTATTTAGTAACAGACTCAGCAGAAGAAGCCCTTATTCTTGAAAATACGCTGATCAAAGAACACAGTCCCCACTATAACTCTCGCTTGAAAGATGACAAAACATATCCTTATATCAAGATTAATCTCAAAGAGGATTTTCCGAAAGTTGAGCTTACTCGCAGGGTCATCAAGGATTCATCCAAATATTTTGGACCCTTTACCTCTGCACATTCTGTTCGGCAAAGCCTGGATACATTGAATCGTTTGTTTCCCTATAGGTCTTGTACGAAGGAAATAACGGGCACAGACACTAGAGCCTGTTTGGAATATGACATGCACAGATGCTTAGCGCCCTGTATAGGGATAGCTAACAAGGAAGATTACAGGCATGTAATTGATCAGGTTATCCAATTTCTACAAGGAAATTCTAAGCCAGTAATTTCGGGTCTGACAAGGGAAATGCGCGAAGCTTCAAAAGCACTTGCATACGAAAGGGCTGCGGTCTATCGAGACCGGATCCTTCAGATCCAACAATTCTCAGCGGAACAGAAAATGGCAAGTGCTAATTCCAGAGATGCTGATGCACTTGCAACCTCTAGCCAAAAAGAAGATGAGAATTTTTGGGTCGAGGTTTTCATAGTGAGAAATGGTACAGTAACAGGCCATAAGGCCATGGAAATGGATGGGTCCAAAGGCGAATCCCCAGGTAATGTACTAGAAGATTTCATTAAACAATATTATGGCAATTCCAAAGAGATTCCGAACAAAATTCTGATTAAGGACCGAATCGACGATTTAGGTCAAATTCAGCAATGGCTCTCTTCTCAGAAGGGTAGGCTAGTACCAATAGTCACACCTTCCCGTGGTAAGGATCGAAAACTACTGGATCTTGTTCAGGCCAATGCGGATGAAGCACGCAAAATTGCCGTAAGAAACAGGAGATCGGATAACTCAAGCGATCCAATGATTAGCCTAGTAAAATTACAGGACTATCTTAGCCTTCCTGAAATCCCAAACCGCATAGAATGCTACGATGTGTCGAACACTCAAGGGTCGAATCCTGTGGCCAGTATGGTTGTATTTGAAAACGGTAGGCCGGCTAAAGCCGAATATAGACGATTCAAAATTCGCAATGTTGATGGTATCGACGACTATTCGATGATGAAAGAGGCATTGAAACGCCGATTTACTCGTTATTTGGACAGTCATGTAACAAACCAGCCAGAACCCGTTTCCAACGATTCCTGGGGGCGCCGCCCGGATCTCGTGATCATTGATGGCGGTCGGGGCCATCTTTCTGCCGTTCTCGAAGTCCTGTTGGAATTAGGGTTAACCAGTATTCAGCTCACAAGCTTAGCGAAACAGGAAGAGCTTCTATTTCAGCCCAATACGGCCGAACCAATCAGAATACCCCACGATGACCCTGCGCTCTTTCTAGTGCAGCGACTGAGAGACGAGGCTCACCGGTTCGCTATCACACACCACAGGGCTTTGCGTTCAAAAGCTGCTACAAAGTCTCGACTCTCCACGGTACCCGGCATCGGGCCAAAACGTGAACGGGCCTTGCTTCGAAGGTTTGGTGGTCTCAGAAATCTCCAGTCCGCCTCAGACGACGATATCCTAGCAGTTTCAGGTGTGACCCCCAATATCATGCATAGCATACGAATGCTATAAGACTGTGGCGGGCTCTTGTCTATTCACTGAGGGGAAAGAGAGGTCAAAAACACCTGGGCCATGTGCACTCCATGACTGGTGAAGGGGACACTAAATGTGGCACCTTGCACCTCTATCCTGATCCTTGCATTTTCTGCCAAGGGATGTATTGATTCTTTTATCGGGTTAGGAGCGCTTGAAAACGGCCTGCTTTCATAGTCTCCATCGTTGGGATTTCGGAATTGTACCGATCCGGGCGCATAACCATCAGTTCGTGGTATTACATCCCCTATATGATCAGGAGTACCTACCAAGATACCCTCCTCGGTAGTTGTCCGGACTGCTTCTAAGTGTTGTTTTCCCACTGTAATATCATCCAAATGTTTTCGTAGCGACGGAATTGCGCGACCTACCTCAGCTCTTCCCATACCTGTGATAGCCTGCAAAAGTTCGATGAGGGCCCCTGTTTCTATTCCCTTAGCAGTCAAGCGGTCATACAGCTGGTGGAAGATAGGTACCCTAAGCATCGACTGGGATTTCCAACGCATTCTTTGGTCAGGATTAGTAGTTGAGGCGAGTTTGATACCAAGATCTGTTAATTTAATCGTACCGTGACCTTCCATTAATCCAAACTGGCGCAACGCAGATAGCTTGCTACTGTATCTACCACTATTACTACTGTGTCCTAGGTGGCTGGCCAAGGCCTGGCGAGTGGTCTCCCTTTGAAACACCGAATAAATGATTCTAGTGAGTTCTTCACACTCGTCAAAACTCACATCGGGATAATACATGCTGCCAATAATTGCCATATCACTACTCCCAATGATTACTGCATTCCTACTGCTAAATTACCATTATAGGTCAAAGGAGCAAGGATTAGAGCCTATTTCAGGAAATATGTAGTAACCGTCCAGTGTGGTTGTCTGATTTGATCAAGCACTGTGAGGACCCACGGACTGAAACATTCTGTGGGTTAAGACAAGAAATCGAGAACGTGTCGGACTAGAGTCTCCGGCTTATAAAAGCTAATGTCATGTGGGGCATCTGTTACCCAAACTGATTCACTATGCGGGATGCGCTTCAGGGCATCATTAACTGACTGCAGTTTCATTGGCAAGTAGGACCTTGATAGCTCAGTGTTTCCTTCAGCTGAGACTATGAGGGTACGGGATTGGATATGCTCATAGAGCGCGGTCAGTGGATCGCTGAACATGCTCCAGATAACCTGTTGATGGCTATCCGGCGATAAATACTCTCTGATTTCATTGTCGCCAAACAATTCAGGCATGGAAAGCAGCATGTGCTCTAGCTCGCTATCCCAAACTGCACTGTGCTCCTTTTTAAGCACGCTAATATACTTTTCTATGTGTCCGTAAATATCTCGTTGACGCAGTCGTAACCGATAATCTTCCCACTTTGTTTCAGGGTCGCGTTGGCGCTGAACACCACCGTCAATGAGAATCAGTGCTTCAACCCTTTCTGGGTGCTGAACAGCAAAGTGTCCTGCCACGCTTGCGCCCCAGGAGTGCCCTAGGAGAGCTACCTTTTCAATCCGGAGCTCATCCAAAAGAAAGAGAAGATCGGCCGACAGTGTTTCCCAGTCATAACCCGTATTTGGCTGATTGGTTAGACCGTGCGCCCTTTGATCAGGTGCAATGCAGTGAAAATAGGGGGTTAGATATGGCATGCACTTGTCATACCAGTGAGCGGACGAGGAGAGCCCGTGCAAAGCAAGCAGTGGTGGCTTATCCCCACCCCAATCCATATAATGCATAGTTAATGTAGACGATCGTATTTGAGCGTGGCGAGCCTCTTGACATCCAAATGATTCTTCCATATTCCCCCCCTCCCAAGCACAGCACCAAAGCGCCAGTTCCATGTAGCCATGATAGCTTGACACTGCTGTATCATATACCCAGACAAGAAACATACACCATAGAAATAAAGTAGGATAAAGACAATGAGTGAAAATAGGATTGCGCATGTAAATGCTGCATCCGGCCTCTCATTGGGTAGGCTATTGTCTCAAGCAGAAAAAGATGCATCATATCGTGCCAACTTGAATGCAGAGATCAGAAACCTGACTGGTCGCTCTCATGTGATCGGCATAACCGGATCAGCTGGTGTCGGTAAGAGCAGTATAATCAACCAATTGACACAACATTTTCGGTCTGATAACCAGCAGGTAGGTATCTTAAGTGTTGACCCAAGCAGTGCCATAACAGGCGGGGCCTTTTTAGGTGACCGGATCCGGATGTCGAAACATTATCTGGATGAAGGGGTATTTATTAGGAGTTTGGCCACCAGAGGGCAACTGGGCGGGCTCTCGTCATCCGTCCAGACGGCACTGTCTGTGTTGGATGTCGCTGGATATGATGTGATCCTCCTAGAGACAGTTGGGACGGGCCAGACAGACGTGGACTTAGGGTATATCGCCGATACAGTAGTACTCGTTCTGTTGCCAGATTCCGGGGACACAATGCAATTCCTTAAGGCAGGATCTCTGGAAGCGGCTGATATATATGTAGTCAATAAGTCTGATAGGGGCAATGGTAAGCGAATCTTGGCTGAGCTTAAATCCACCCTGAGCCTAAACGACAGCTCAGATTCCGACCAATTGATAGTGATTGAAACTTCTGCTGTCACCAAAAATGATATTGGCATCACCAAATTAGCAGAACACCTTAGAGGGGTGCACGAGCAGCGGCTCAGTAGTGGCGACATCAATACTCATCGAAAAACAAAGCTAAAAGGCGCAGTTATGGCTGGAATCCGGAACGCCATAATAGCTAAATTTCTCTACTCGGAAGAAGCCCATGCGCTTACGATCGATCTGGTCAAGTCCATTCAAGTGGGAGATATTGATATCGAGACCGCCATTGATAACGCAGCAAAAAACCTCTGGGACAATCATCGCAAAACAAGTTAGGACTGGAAGAATATGGGAAGTGCAACTATAGCAGTTATTCCTGCAGCTGGTTTTGGCACTAGGTTCTTGCCTGCTACAAAGGCAGTGCCTAAGGAGTTGCTGCCGATTCTCGAGCGTCCAGCTATTGAGTTTATTATTGACGATATCGTTGGGGCAGGGATACCACAGGTGGTGCTAGTGACGGCGAAGAACAAATCGGCCTTAGAGGCTCACTTCTCGCCAGCTCCTGAGCTTGAAGCTCATCTACAATCGAATAGATCACGGCATTTGCTAGAACAGCACCAGACGCTTTTAGACAAGATTGATATGAAATATGTAATCCAAGACCGTCAACTGGGCTTAGGTCACGCAGTACTTCAGTCAGAGCCTTTGGTCCGGAATCATCCGTTTGCTGTGCTTTTACCAGACGACATCATTTTTCAAGGCGGCAATTTTCTTACTAAAATGATGGCCGCATATTCTCATTACGGGGGGTCTGTCTTAGCATTGAAACGAGTGTCCTCAGAGCTAATAAGCCGATACGGAGTGGTGTCTGCCACGGAGATCTCACCGGGTCACTACAAAATCCACGGGATTGTTGAGAAGCCTTCCGCAGAAGATGCTCCTAGCAACTTGGCGGTTATCGGTCGATACGTTCTCTCTCCTTCAATTTTTAGCGCATTGCTCTCGACACAACCAGGCGCCATCGGTGAAATTCAACTTACCGATGCAATAGGACAACTCATCGATTCGGAGCCTGTTTACGGCCTTATCGTTGAAGGTGACCACTACGACGTGGGCACCCCTGACGGACTATTGAGGTGTGCTTTAAGCTTTGCCCTGACACAACCAAAAATGAGGCAGGAACTAGAAGGACTATTCAACTATTGGAAGAACTGATGATATCTAGATGCTTTGGTTGCCTCCCAATGTTGTTAAATCGGAGAGGCCCTGGTGGATGATATGACCATCAACAGCAAGGTTGACGCCTACTACCTAGGAGAGACAGCCTTTGCAAAGGCTGTCACGCTTCAGCGCAGCCTAGCCCGGACCGTAGAGGATGATAATCATCCAGGCGCTTTCCTTTTCCTCAAGCATCCTCCCGTCATCACGTTAGGAAAGCATGCTGACAAATCTCACGTCCTTGTATCACCCAGAGTTCTGAAGTCAAACGGCATCGGTTTGGAGCACACCGACCGGGGTGGTGGTGTAACTTTCCATGATCCCGGACAGATTATATTCTATCCAATTTTCCGCGTGCGTGGTCTCTATCGAGTTCCGGAGTACGTTGAGATGTTACAAGAGGTGGCCATTAACACACTCGCAGCTTTTGGAATAGAATCCGTCACAAGATCCAAGAATCCCGGAGTTTGGATAAAGGACAAAAAGATATCCAGCATCGGTATTCGGATCCATAACGGTGTCGTAACTCACGGGCTTTCGCTTAATGTTTCAGGGGAGTTGAAGGGCTTTAAGTACATTACAGCTTGCAACGATCCTGAAATGCTCCATACTACTTTGCACCAGGAAGCCCGTACTCTCATGGACTGGGAGGAAATACTTGGTGTCTTCACAAAACAGGTGGAGGGTGTTTTTCGCACGCACCTATCTTGGAGAGACACAAGAGATTACAAAGATTCGAGGATACCGAGATGAATATAGGATTGATCGGTTTAGGCAAAATGGGGGGAGCTATCTACCTCAGGCTTATTTCAAAAGGATTTGCCCCAAAAGCATATGATTTTGATGCAAACGCATACGCTAAATATAGTATTCCTAGTCATCAATCTGCTCTTTCCCTCGAAGAGTTCGTGAAAGCAATCCCGGAACCTCGATGTATCTGGGTAATGGTCCCAGCTGGGCGTGTAACCGAAGAAGTTGTTGTTGATACCATGCAGCTGTTATCTAGCGGTGACATCATTATAGATGGCGGTAATTCCTATTACAAAGATACAATACGAATCGCAAATTCTGTCGTCGATTCTTCCATTGAATTCGCTGATGTGGGAACAAGCGGTGGGCTGAGGGGTGAGACGCTCGGGTTTAGTATGACAGTAGGGTCTACTGAAAGTACTTACAATCGGATTTCTCCAATCCTGGATGCACTATCCGATGGGTCTGGCAATGGTCATTTACTTGTAGGGCCTCATGGCGCAGGTCATTTCGTCAAGATGGTTCACAATGGGATTGAATATGGCCTTATGCAAGCATATGCCGAGGGGTTTGCTCTTTTGAATCGAACAAGCAGTTTCAAGCTGGACTTAGAAAGTATAGCTAGAACATGGAATCAAGGCAGTGTCGTCAGATCATGGTTGCTTGAGCTCGTCGCAGAAGCCTTGGAACAAGACGTGTCATTGGAAAGAGTCAGCCCAATTGTGAGTGATTCTGGAGAAGGAAGGTGGACTATTGAGGAGGCCATCGCTTCACGCACTCCTATACCAGTGATAGCAGCCAGTTTGTGGGCGAGGTTTGCATCCCAAAGTTCATCTTACAGTGACCGATTGCTAGCCAAGCTTCGGAATGTATTTGGAGGACATCCGCTACAGGGGGATAGCAATAGTTAGCCAGCATTGATCTCAAGGAGGTCATGGTGATGCCCCCAGGCACGAAGGAACTTTTTGAAATTAGCTGCGCTTAGTGTTTCTCTATCTTCATCACCTAGGCGTTCCCATTCTCTATGGGCGTGTCGAATCATTGGCAAATTTCCCTGAGCTATAACGGCATAGTGATGATATTTAAAGCGGAAACTGTATTCTAGGTCCGAGTGTCGATAGAATCGAAATGACTCGTCTAAGAAGCCAACAACCCCCAATGTGTCACGCCGAAAAGCAAAGCAGTATGCCTGCATGGCATCAACCTTGCCACTTGTCTTCTCTTCAAAGCTCTTCAAGTCCATGGACTTTAGCCCCCATGGACCGACTATCCCAATGGAATCATCCTCAAGGGCCTCCAAGATTGGACCAAGAATATCACCAGTTACTTCAACGCACGAATCGATAAGAATAAGGTTGGTACCCCGGGAGATACGCAAGCCAGCGTTTTTGGCAGCAGAATCGCCTATTGGGCCTTCAATATGCAGTATGGTTACATTTCCCCAGTCGTGATAGAGTTCTTCAAGCTGCTGATCAACTTCCTCTCGAATACCATTTTGGACGATGATTATCTCCAGAGAGTACCCATTAGCGTTCGCAACAATGCCAGCCACACAACGAACAATATCCTGTAAATAGTCTGTGTTTACGAGCACCACAGAAACATCAAATACAGTAGTGCTTTCAGAGGGGAAGTCTAGTTCGTTAGGGCCTGCTATACAGTTCCAATTGCGAGGTATCAATTCTCTGCCATGAAGCAAACGAAGTTTATAACCACTGGTTGTATCTTCCACAAGAACGCCTTCAGCCCGTAACTGGGTACGTAATTCATCAGCTCCAGTCCAGTTTCTGTCACGACGCGCTATAACTCTGCGGCTAGTCAATTCGAGAACTACTTGAGAGAATTCTTCTTCGTCATA
>Ga0114996_10006153_pt1 | contig 13912 bp, 10 predicted proteins | sample ArcticOcean_MG_C_4_FD_87039 | JGI IMG/M metagenome (GOLD analysis project Ga0114996, IMG submission 87039) | Marine microbial communities from western Arctic Ocean - ArcticOcean_MG_CB4_134 | ecosystem: Environmental > Aquatic > Marine > Oceanic | place: Arctic Ocean: Canada Basin | collected... | reverse complement strand
AGGGCTGCGTAGCAGATGTCATGGACGAATACGGAGTGGAGGCCGGTAACGTTGTCCTGGGTGGCTTTTCGCAGGGGGGTATGATGACATTTCGGCACGGGTTGCCACGACCGGATACCTTCCGAGGACTCGTGGCGCTGAGCGCGCAGATCCCGGGACGAGGCGATATGCGAGAACGGCTGCCAGAGGCACGTGACCAGCCTATCTTCATATCCCATGGCACGTCCGACTCGATGATTCCGGTTAAGGCCGCCCAACTAGCCCGCCAGTTTCTGGAGACCAATGGATACGACCCTGAGTACCACGAGTACGACATGGATCACGAGATCACACCAGACGTCATGGCTGACCTGCGCAGATGGCTAGGGGAGACGCTACCGCCCAAAAAGTCGTGATGATCCAGGCCGGAAAGACTATGGAGCGAGTTTGGCCGCAACGCCGGATTTTGTGAGGAAGTCGAAATCGCAACCTTTGTCGGCCTGCATGATGTGCTGCTCGAATAGCCAGCCATAGCCGCGAGACCGACGGACCTCTGTTGGAGGTGCTGCGGCCAGTCTATTCTTGATTTCGATCTCGTCCACCAGCAGGTCGAGTCGCCGGTTTTCGACGTCCATCTCTATGATGTCGCCATTACGTACCGCGCCTAGTGGACCGCCCGCCGCCGACTCAGGGGCAACATGGACGATTACGGTGCCGAACGCTGTGCCACTCATTCTGGCGTCGCTGAGCCGCACCATGTCGCGAACCCCACGGCGCAGCAGCTTTTTTGGCAGCGGTAGGAACCCCCACTCGGGCATGCCAGGAGCGCCTAGAGGCCCTGCGCCGCGCATCACTAGAACATCCTCGGGCTCAACATCTAAGTCATAGGAGTCTATGCGGCTTAGCAAGTCGTCGTGGTTCTCGAATACGATGGCGCGGCCACGGTGGGTGAGCAACTCGGGTGACGCCGCCGACGTCTTGATCACTGCCCCGTTTGGCGCGAGAGACCCCGTTAGAACTGCCAGGCCGCCTTCGGGTGATATTGGATTCCCAAAAGCGCGGATCACATCGGTGTTGTGAACCATCGCCCCTTCGATGTTCGCACCTAGGGTTGCCCCGGAGACCGTGGGCGCGTCGAGATTTAGCTTGGGTGCCAGTTCGGCCAGTAGAGCTGGTAGCCCGCCTGCGGATGCAAAATCCTCCATCAGGAAGCGGCCCGATGGCTTCAGGTCGAGCAATAGGGGTGTGTCACGTGATAGTTCGTCGAAGCGTGATAGAGGCAGTGAGATACCCAACCGGCCCGCGATTGCCGTTAGATGGACGATGGCGTTGGTAGAGCCGCCAGCGGCGTGCACGACACGGATGGCATTATCGAAAGCAGACGGAGTCATGATGGCCGAAGGGCGCACATTCTCCTGAGCCAGCGCGACCGCCCGTCGGCCCGCGCTTTCGGCAAGGAGTGCTCGGCGGGAGTCAGCCGCTGGGATGGCGGCATTGCCCGGCAGCGCGATGCCCATCGTCTCGGCGACCGCCGCCATTGTTGAGGCGGTGCCCATAACCCCGCAGTGACCCGGGCTCCTGATGATGCTGCCCTGCAGCTCAAGCCACTCGTCTTGTGTAATACGGCCCGCTCGCAACTCCTGCTCGTAGCGGCGGCAATCGGTGCAGGTGCCTAGTTCCTCGCCGCGCCACTCTCCCTTAAGCTGCGGTCCGCCTGTCACGACGATAGCCGGGACGTCCGCGCTGGCCGCGCCCATCATCATGGCCGGGGTGGTCTTGTCACAGCCCGACAAAAGCACGACGGCGTCCAGGGGATTGGCGGTGATCGACTCTTCGACGTCCATGCTCATTAGATTCCGGTAGAGCATGGTGGTCGGGCGCATGTTGTACTCGCCCAGGGACATGACGGGGAATTCGAGCGGTAGCCCGCCTGCTTGCCAGACGCCGCGTTTGACGTCCTCCGAAAGCTGCCTCAGATGGGCGTTGCAGTGGGTCAACTCAGACCAGGAATTGCAGATGCCGATGATTGGACGGTCGTCGAGAAGCTGTTCGCCGAAGCCCTGGGATCGCAAGGCTGCGCGTCTCAGCCACCCGTAGAGTTCAGGGGTGTCGAGCCACTCGCGAGAACGGAGCCTCGGCTCTTTTTTCGGCATGCTATGCCGTCACTCGCCGGTCGGCTCAGGATCGCTAGGTGTGGTTGGCTGAGGCATGGGCGGGGGGCCCGAGAGCCAGCGTTTTAGGGCGTCCAACGATGGAGGAGCCACGTAGAATACGCGAACATCGGAGGGGAATTGGATCCTGTGACCCTCGCCAATGAACAGGACACTCGATTCGCCCACCTTGAGGGTGTCGTCGATCTTCTTTGCGATATGATCGAAGCGACCCTGGGTCGCCTCCTGGAATCCTTCCATGGCTGTTTTAGCGACCTTCTCGCTGGCGAGTCCGATCGTGAGGCACCTCTGCCAATCCATACTCTCTTCCACGAGAGCCTTGTCCTCGGCCGCCTCCAGTTTCGCGTCAGATTGGCATAGCACCTGTATGAACGCCGAACCCTTGGGGTTGACCTCCTGGAGCATGCTCAGGCCCTCGTCGCTGTCGGAGTAGACGATCTCGTGGTATACGTGGGTTACCTTGCCAAGCGACCTTTCGAGGTTCTCGATGTGGCTGCGAACCTCAGACCAGTAGCCTTCAAGGAGGTCTTGGCCCTCCTTGGGAGCATTTGGCGGAATCATGAAGTTGGGCACGAGGAACAGCTTGCGGTCCTCGCTATACTGCCCTGCGTCCGGCTTCGGCAACTGCGTTATGCGTTGCGTCATTCGTGATCTCTCCTTGCTTCAATGGGTGCAGGAAGATGGTAATGGCGACGCGTGAGTATGGCAAGGTAGGCTAGCGGAGAACGCCCATCTGACGCATTAACTTGCTGGCCCGATCCATGTGCATATGGAAGACATCGGACATCGTGCATTCACGGATGACAATGTCAGGCACGTCCCGATCTTTTACAAGTTGGCACGGCAGCTGTTGAGGCCCAGAGCTACTCTGTCGAAATCTTCTCGATGCGTACAGCGCAGACCTTGTACTCCGGGATTTTGGATTCGGGGTCGAAGACGGCGTTTGTCAGGAAATTGGCCGCGTGCTTTTGTAGCTTTACGAACGGCACAAAAATCTCGCCCGCGCGGTTCTTCTCCGTGTAGAGCACTCGACCCTCTAGGTCACCACGACGCGACCTCACCCGTATCCACTCGCCGTCGGAAACATCGTAGCGCTCACCGTCATCCGGGTTCATGGCGATCTCAAGTTCAGGTGAGCGGGCCAGCAACCCTTCGGCCCTCCGGGTGATGGTCCCTCCATGCCAGTGGTAGAGAACGCGGCCCGTGTTCATGATCAGCGGGAATCGTTTCGTCGGCAGCTCCTCGGCTGCAGGGCCCTGGTCGAACGCCACGAACTTCGCCCGAGGGCCTCTCGGGAAGTCATTTTCGTACAGATAGCGGGTCCCGGGGTGGTCCGGCGTGGGGCACGGCCACTGGATGCCGCCCTCATTGTCCAGCCGTTCGTAGGATATCCCGGCCATATTGGGTGTCAACGCGGCCATCTCTGCCCAGATCTCCGATGTGTTGGCGTAGCTGAATTCAGACTCGGCTCCCAGGTCCAGCTTCGCGCTGAGTCTGCGTCCCATCTCGCAGATGATCTCCCAGTCCGGCCTGCTCTCTCCTATTGGCTCGATCACCTTGCGAACTCGCTGTACGCGTCGCTCGCTGTTGGTAAACGTGCCGTCCTTCTCTGCGAACGTGGTTGCCGGAAGCACTACGTCCGCAATCTGGGCCGTCTCGTGGAGAAAGATGTCCTGTACCACCAAGAACTCCAGATTGTTGAAAGCCTTTTTGGCTTGGTGGAGATCAGGCTCACTAAGCAGCGGGTTTTCGCCGACGATGTACATCGCCTTAATCCGGCCCGCCAGGGCCGCCTCAACGACATCGGTGATAACCATCCCTTTTTCTTGAGGCAGGTCTGCGCCCCAGGCCTGTTGGAACTTTTCGAGGCTAGACTCCGAGATTTCCTGATAGCCGGGGAATGAGTCGGGCAAACAACCGGCATCCCCGCATCCCTGGACGTTGTTTTGGCCCCTCAGTGGAGAGATGCCGTTGCCAGGCTTCCCAAGTTGGCCCGTAACAAAGGCCAGATTCAGCAGGCCGTGGGCGTTGGCGGTGCCCATAGTGTGTTGTGTGATGCCCATGCCCCAGATTAGGCACGAGCCGCTGAACGGCGGGCTGGCGTACATCCGAGCCGCGCTAGCTATGTCGTCTGCGGGGACTCCGGTGATACCCTCGGCGTACTCGACGGTGTACTTGTCGATGAGTTGCCTCCACTCGTCATACCCTTCGGTGCGATCCCGAACGAACGCCTCGTCGGCCAGACCCTCTTCCAGGACGACCCTCGCCATGGCGTTGAGCAGGGCCACGTCGGTCCCAGGCCGCGGCCTCAACCACAGGTCGGCGAAATCGCACATCTCGATGCGCCTCGGGTTTATCACAACCAGCTTCGCTCCACGCTCGACGACGGCGCGGCGCATGCGGGCTGCGGCCACCGGGTGGTTGGAGTTGGCGTCAGACCCGATAATGACCAGACACCCAGCCTCCTCGTAGTCGATGTACGAGTTGCTCGTTGCCCCAGAGCCCAGGGAGGTCAGCATTGCCTCGACTGACGGGGAGTGGCACAGACGTGTGCAGTGGTCGATGTGGTTGGACTGCATGATGACGCGAGAGAACTTCTGCTGGATGTAGCCGTCCTCGTTGGTGGCCTTGGCCGAGCACAGGGTCGCAAATGCGTCCCCGCGATACCGAGCAAGCTGCTCGGTCACGTAGTCCAGCGCCTCGTCCCATGAGACCGGAACCAGGACACCATCGCGTCGAACTAGCGGTGAGGTGATGCGGTCCTCGTGGTGGACGAAGGTGTACCCGAACCGCCCTTTCACGCAGAGCATGCCCAGGCTGGACTGGTTTTCGGGGTCATCTAGCATCTCCATGATGCGTTCGCTCTCGTCCACCTTCGCGCTGATCCCGCATCCGACGCCGCAGTATGGGCAGGTGGTCTTCACCGTCCTGATGGCGGGCGTTGGTGTCTTCTTGACCTGGATAGCGCCGGTGGGGCAAACGGACAGGCATTGGCCGCAAGTTGTGCACACCGACTCCAGCAGCGGGAGGTCCATGAACGTGCCTATGCGGCTCTCCTGGCCAGCCCCCAACATGTCGATGGCGCCTATGAACTGATGGCCGTCCTGGCAAGCCTGGGCGCACCGACCACACAGTATGCAGTCCTGCATCGCTATGTTGAAGACAGGGTTGCTGGTGTCGATGGGCTCGCGCTCTCGGCTGGCCCACCTCGGACTATCCATGCCATTGTTTGTGGCTGCGATATCCAGCTCGCGGTGATTACCGTCGCCGTTTGCTCCGACCATCGCCTGCGTAAGCTCCAGGACGCCACGGCGTACCCTGGTCACGTCTTCGGAGTCCGTCCACACCTGCATACCGTCGGTCGCCGGTACCGAGCATGATGCCGGGAAACCTCGGGTGCCGTCGATCTGCACGATGCAGGTGCGGCACGCGCCAATGGGCTTCATGTCCGGATCTTTGCAGAGCTGCGAGATGGTGGTACCAGACGAGTTGACCGCGTCCAGTACCGAAGAGCCCTCAGGGACCTCGACATCGCTACCGTTGATTTGCAGTGTGGTTGTCATTGTGTGTTACCTATGGCCGTACTCGTTGACCTGCGCGTCTGGACGCTATCGATTCCGAGAGGTCATGACGGAGCCAATCGCCGCGCCAAATACAACGCCCAGCGCGATTCCAATGCCGACCTCGCCCGTGACAGCGCCGATTGAAACTCCCACCCCGATCCCGATTCCGATCCAGGAGCCGAGGTTCCAGTTCTCAATCTTGCGTCTTCGTCGTTGTTTTGGCTCTTTCATGTCAGCCCTTAGCCAGCGCCGCTAGTTCGTCACCGAAAAAGTGCAGCGCGCTGTTGATCGGTCCGCCCGCGGCCTGGCCGAGACCGCAGAGCGACGCCGCTCCCACAACCTCCGCGAGTCCTCGCAGCTCGTCCAGGTCTCCAGGGGAACCTGCACCTGAGAGCAGTCGGTCGAGGGCGTCCACCATACGAGGCGTGCCTTCACGACACGGTGTGCACTTGCCGCAGGACTCGTCGGCGTTGTACTTGGCCAGGGAACGCACAGCCTCTAGCACGTCTACGTTCTCGTCCAGCGCTATGACCCCACCTGCTCCTAGCATCACCCCAGACTCATGGAGCATTCCCGGAGCAATAGCGGTCTCGAGCATCGAATCTGGTAGGATGCCGCTCGACGGACCCCCAACGGCGACCCCTGCAATCGCCTTGCCTCCGATGATGCCCCCGCCTAACCCGAACACGATCTCCCTCAACGTGGTGCCCATTGGAACTTCGACGACGCCCGGTCGTTCTAGCGCGCCGCTCAGGCTGATCACCTTCGTCCCCGTTGCCTTTTCAGAGCCAGTTTCGGCGAACGGGGCTGCGCCGTGAGCCATGATTACTGGCACGCTTGCCAGGGTTTCGGCGTTGTTGATTACGGTCGGTCTGCCGAACAGGCCTGCTTCAGTCGGGAACGGTGGTCGGAGGCGCGGCTCCCGGCGATCACCCTCCATCGTATTGAGCAGCGTCGTCTCCTCGCCGCACACGTATCCCCCAGCGCCGCGCCGCAGAGTGACGCTCACGTTGTAGCCGGACCCAAGGACGTCTTCGCCGATGATTCCAGCCCGCGCAGCCTGATCCACGGCCTGTTTCATTCTTTCTGTCGACAGATCGGCCTCAGCATTGATGTAGATATATATGGAGTGAACACCCGCTGCGTAGGCCGCTATGAGCGCGCCCTCAATGATGCGGTGCGGCATGCCCTCCATCAGATGGCGGTCCTTGAATATGCCGGGCTCGCCCTCCTCGCAGTTCACCACGAGGTAGCGATCAGGGGATGGGAACTTGCGCGCCGACTCCCATTTCATGCCGGCAGGGAAGTACGCACCGCCACGGCCGCGCAGTCCCGACGCCTTCACCTCATCTATGACCTTTTCCTGTGGCTTTGCAAGGGCGCTTGCCAGTCCAGAGTAGCCATCTGCCAGCAGGTACTCGTCTAGGGAAGTGGGGTCTATCTCGCCGCAGCCGTCCAACACTATTCGATGCTGCCCGACATACGGGTCCGCCGACTCGTATTGTGTGGGTAGGCCACTGGACCCTAAAATTCGGCCCACGTGTTCGGTCTTTACGCCGCCGAAGGTGCTGCGTGCGCCGTCGGGCGAGGTAACCACGACCCTGGGAGCGTAGTAGCAAGCACCGTCGCAACCTGTTGTGACAATGTAGGAGGAGTCGGGAACCTGACTTGCGAGCGCCTTGGCCACCTGATCTGCCCCAACAGCTGCGGAGCAGTGGCCGACCTGTACGACGATGCGGGTCATATCGCTGTGTGCCGCCGCGCGCTGCGTCGCTGATGCCTTGAGGGCGTCTAGTGCACGCTGTGCATGAGAGGTCATATCGAAGTCGCCTCTCTGGCAATGGCCTTCAGGTCATCTATGGTGGCGCGTCCTATCCAGTCATGGTCCCACTTCGCCACAGGAGCCACCGCGCACATGTAGCCGCACGGCACCTCCTCTACGGCTACGTTGCCATCGTCTGCCGAGTCAAGTTCCTGCTTTGTGCGTTCGAGAAGTTCGAGGCTGCCGTTGGCCCGGCACCCAAGCCCCGTGCATATCTTGATCACATGGCTGGCTGGCTCCGAGGTGCTCAGCTCGGTGTAGCTGGTGGCGGCCCCGTAGACCTCGCTGGATGGTATGCCCAGGTGCCAGCCCGCCACCTCCATCGCCCAGCCGGGCAGGTAGCCGTGTTCGTCTTGAATGTATTGGAGGGCAGGGAGCAGTTGGCTGCGCTCCCTGGGGAATCGCTCGCGTAGGGTGGCGCGCAGCTCATTGCGTTGAGTCCGATCAGCCAATCTAGACCTCCGCCGACGCCGTATGTGTGATGAGAACATCGAGCCCGAGCTCCGCAAGCTTCGCATCGGGGATGTTCCCGTCAGCCGTCCAGCCGCGAGCCTCGTAGTAGGCCGATACCATCATGTCCAGGTCGTTTGCCGATATGCTCGCACCGGCGGCCACTCCATCAGGCAACGCCTCTTCGAGGACCCGCTGGGGGAGCGTATCATCGGCTCGGGTCCATCCCTCGCGCGCATTGAACAGCTTCTTCATGTTGTTGATCCGTTCACCGGCCTGTTGAAGCTGCTCGGAGGACATGGACCAGCCCGTTAGGTCTTCATAGATGTCAGCGGATTCCCCGTAGAAGTCATGGAACGCCTTGCGGAGGAACTTACACCATATCAGCGAGTCGAGCACCGCTGAGAAGTCTTCGCCTTCTGCTGTGATTTTTCCGCGTTCTCGGCTGGCCTGTAGTCGGTCGACCCTGTCGGAGAGGTCTGCTTCGTATGCCGACGCCCGGTTATGGCATGCGCCACGGGTGCTGACCGCCAGCGCGAGGGCGAGAGTCTGTAGAGAGCGTGGTTCGTAGCCGGGCATCTCAAGGCCCTTGACGTGCATGGCCCAAGCTTCTGAGCCCTGTCCGACCTTGTGTGCGGCTATACGACTGCCATCGGCCAGCAGGTCGCCCAGGCCCTCGCGGTCGCCGATCAGGCGCAGGCAAGCGATCACGGCTTCGTCGTTTCCGAACTCCAGCGCGATGCCGCCCGTGTCCGCGTGTGTGAGAATACCCTTTTCGTAGCACTCCATGGCCCACGCGATTGTGGCGCCAGCACTGATGGTGTCCATGCCAAGTTCGTCGCACAAAGTCGATGCGCGGATCACCGTGTTGGCGTCTTTTATGCCTACCAGGGGGCCAAGGGCGAAACCTGACTCATACTCGACCCGGCCGGTCGCGGTGGGCCCCTTGTCGGTCGTAGTCATGACGTGCTCGCACCCGATAGTGCAGTTGGCACAGTGTGCGTTCTTTGTGAAGTGGGCCTCGTGAAACACCTCACCGCTGACCGCTTCGGCCTCTTCGAACGTCGACTGCTGGAAGTTCCGGGTGGGCAGGGTGCCGAGGCGGTTGAAAACCGAGACGTTGGCCATGGTGCCGAGCGTCCGGTACTTTTCCGTGGCGGGACCCAGGCTACGGATTGCCAGGTCGCGGCCGACCTCGGCCAGCGCCGCTGGGTCGTGGACCGGCACGGTATTCGTTCCTCTAAATGCTATTGCCTTGAGATTCTTCGACCCCATGACGGCTCCGGGACCTGTGCGCGCCGCCTGCCGTCCGCCGTCGTTGCTGATGCTGGCAAATCGCACCAGCCGTTCACCGGCAGGCCCTATGCACGCGACCCTGGTTCGGGAACCGAGGCGCTGCTTTACGTGGCTCTCCGTCTCGAAGGTGGACAGCCCGGCCATGTCGGCAGCATTGAGGTATTGCACCTCGCCATCCTCGATCGATAGCAGCGTCAGGCTTTCACTCTTGCCGGTGATTACCAGTGCGTCGCACCCCGTCTTCTTTAGCTCTGTGGCGAGGTAGGATGACGAGAGCGAATCGCCTATGAACCCCGTCAGGGGCGACTTCGTTACCACGGCGAACTTGCTGGAGGTTGTGAGGCGGCTGCCGACCAGAGGGCTGGCTACGAATATCAGTGGATTCTCAGGCGATAGGGCAGGGGTACCTGGTGGGCAGTGGCGGTACAGCAGGTAGGCTCCCAGGCCTGTTCCGCCGATGAACGCCTGCAACACAGTGCGATCCAGGGTCTCCCACCGGGTCTGACGGGTGGTGAGATCTACGATAAGGGCCTTGCCATGGTAGCCGTACACAGGTTTAGCCCCCCGCCTGGCTAGAGAACAACAGCACAGAATCCCCATGTTCCAGGTACAGGTGTTCACCCGACACGAATCGGCTTCCGTTGATGTTCAGGGTGTAACTGGCCAGGAAACCATCGCCATCTTCTCGAACTGCGACGCCCGCCAACTCAGGGCATTCTCGTACCAGAGCATTGGCGAGCCCAGACACACTGACGGGAGCTTCCACGATCAGCTCGACCGAGTGTTTGCCTGACGCTATGCGGGCCATCCCAAATAGCTCCACGACGACGTTGTCGCGGCCCAGAACGTCTTTGGGTGCCAGGGCCATCTAGTGCCCCTCAGCCACGAGCGACTTCGCCCGGTCCAGGTCATCCTGGGTGTTTACGTTGAAGAAGCTCAGGCGACCCGGATCGAGCAGATCGACCTCGTCCTCTGTGATGTACCGGACACGCACGTCCTCGTAGAACCCGGTGATCTTCAACTTACCTTGCTGGAGCCTCTCCTCCATGTGAGGAAGGCATGCTTTTGAGTACAGGGCGTGGGTCGGTTCAGGTCTGCCGTCCAGGACTGGCGCCACGACATCATAGCCGTCCGACAACTCTAGCATTCGTGAGAGGAGTGAGGGGTTCAGGAATGGCATGTCGCAGGCGACCACAAGGGCCCAATCGGCGCTCGCGGCTCGCAGTCCGGTGAATATTCCGCCGAGGGAGCCGCTGTTGGGGTAGGCGTCCACGGCCACGGTCACGTCTTCGGGCAGAGGGAGTTCGGCGCCGCGGTCCTCGTCGTTGACGACGACCACAGACGTGTCTGTGACGTCGGACAGCATGGAAAGGACCCTACCGATGAGGGGCTGGCCCGCAAGGGGCTCGACGGCCTTGTCCCTGCCGAGCCTGGTGCTCATGCCGCCAGCAAGGATGACTCCGGTGACCCGCAGCTTCATTTCCAAACTCCCAGCTAGTCGCATCAGCGTATCATACCCAGATTATTACCACAGAGATCGTGGAGAGCGCAGAGGGAAGGGCTTCTAGATTCTTTGTTCCTCGAATTTCGTGTTCTCTGTGTTGTCCGTGGTCAATCTTCCCCCAGCCTGGCCACTACCTCTCCCATACGAGAAGTGTCATAGCCGCCGAGGGCGTCGACCTGTTGCCTGAAGGCCTCGTCTCTGATCAGCGCCAGCAACGGTGAAAGGACCTCGCCGTCGTATAGCTCAGTGGGGATTGCCAGGTCGTACTGCTCGTTGGCGAGGGGGACGAAGTCGGTCCCGATGGCCCTGGCTGCGGAGAGTATCCCCAGCCCAACGTCGGCGCTGCCGCCGGCAACGGTCGCGGCGACCGCCAGGTGTGTGTACTCCTCTCGCTCATAGCCGAGGATGCCACTGGTCGGTATGTCGGCGCTGCGCAACAAGTGGTCGAGCAGCAAACGGGTTCCGGAGCCGCGCTGCCTGTTCACGAACGTAACTCCATCGCGTGCTAGGTCCGCCAGGCCGGTGATGCCCATTGGGTTGCCATCGGGCACCAGCAGCCCCTGAACACGACCTACGAGGGCTACAAGAACTATCGGTGTGTCCTTCAGGTGGCGGCGTATGTACGACAAGTTGTATTCGCCCGTCGCCTCGTCCAGCAGGTGTGTGCCCGCGAGGTGGGCCTCCCCCCTCGACAGAGCCAGCAGTCCACCCAGACTGCCGACGTTCGACGATGCGAGGCTGCGACCGGGGTTCTCCCTGCTTAACTCGCTTGCAAGGAGGTCGAGAACCACGTCGTGACTACCGGTCACTACGATAGCGTCGGAAATATCTTCTTTGGTGGCGAGAAGTTCCACATCGACGGTTGTACCGGCGTCTACCCCTTCTGAAAATCGGGGAATCGTCACGATGCCGTCCGCCCTCACCAACGACATTATGACACCGGCGCCACGCTGAATAGGGGTCGCGACCCTCTTGTTCCCCACGACTCCGAGCCTCACACGCACGTACTCGTCCTCACCCATGGAGGAAAGTAGCTTGCGCGTCAACACCGCAGTGGCTTTCTCCCGTGCACGCGGCTTCAGCCCTAGCTTGACCTCCACCAGTGGTTTCAGGAACAGCTCCAGGGTGAGGGCTGCTGACACAGGATAGCCAGGAATGCCGAGGATAGGCTTTCCGTTCACTATTCCCAGGACCACCGGGTGTCCGGGCCTGATGGCGACGCCGTGGACCAGCAACTCGCCCATCTCTTCGACCAACGCGGCCGTATAGTCCTCCGAACCGGCAGAGGAGCCTGCATTTACGACTACCACGTCGTATTCACCAAGGGCGTCGAGCAGCGCCGTCTTTAGCAGGTGCGGGACATCCGGAACAGGGTTCATCACGACGGAATCAGCGCCCCACTCATTCGCCATTGCAGCCAGCATCAGTCCATTCGACTCTATGATGGCCCCAGGACGCGGCGTCGACCCGGGCGGCACAAGCTCAGAGCCTGTGGGGATGATTCCGACGGTAGGACGGTGCCGAACCGAAATATCAGACAGACCGGCGGCAGCGCATGCCGCCAGATCGTAGGGACGAAGCCGCCGGCCCTCGGGTAGTACTAGCTCGGTAGCTACGATGTCCTCGCCGAGGGGCCGCACGTTGTGGTAGGGAGGCACCGCGGATCGCAGCTCGACCTTGTCGTCGCCGACACGCCGAACCACCTCTATCATGGCGACCGCGTCGAACCCCGCTGGCATGAGGTCACCCGTGTCGACCCACTTAGCTTGCTCGCCAACCGCGAGGCTGACGGGCGTGGTCTCGGTAGCTCCAACCGTTTCGCCTGATCTTACGGCAGCGCCGTCCATGGCCGCGGCATCGTAGTGCGGTGAGGATCGCCGTGCCCAAACGGGGCTTGCAGTGACCCTTCCGGCAGTCCCAGCGAGAGGGATCGTCTCCGAGTCGGAGCGCTCCGCTGCGCCCACAGCCTTGAGCGCGTCCATGAACTTGGCGAGGGCATCCGGTAGAGGGATGTCGTCCAGGTAGTATCGTCTGTCGTGTTTCTCGGAACCCAAACATAGCCTCCGGGTGATCGATCAGTATGCCAGTTTGCTAGTAGAGCCTGACTTGGACCTGTTCGCCGGCGTACATTCCACCCCTGTCCAGTGGAACCGTGATGGTGCCGTCCGCCTGCACCAGGGTGAATATCAGGCCGGAGCCTCCGAATACGGGCTCGGCCGTCAGGTTATCGCCCTCTCGCGCCAGCCGTACCTGCAAGACGTCCTGCCTCCCGGATAGTGACGGCACGTCACTTGCAAGGGTTGCGGTGACGCTTGGGAGCGAAGGAGGATCAGCACAACCTGCAATCCAATATATGGCTGGACGGATTAGCATGTCGAAGACTACCGCCGCCGACACCGGGTTGCCTGGCAGGCCGAATACCGGCTTGCCGTCGACCAGGGCCACGATGGTGGGCTTGCCGGGCTTGAATGAAATCCCGTGGGTCAGGATGCCCGGTGACCCGAGATTGCCTATCACCTCGGCGGTCAGATCGCGACTGCTAACGGAACTCCCTGCAGAAAAAATGAGCATGTCGCACTCGTCCAAGCCTCGCTGAGCGGCGTCCATCTGTGGGGCAAGATCGTCTCGTATCAGGCCGAATCGTCGCGGCAACCCTCCAGATTGCTCAACAAGGGCCGAGATCGTGTAGCTGTTGATATCACGAATACGGCCGGGCCCTGGCGTTTCGTCTGGTTGCACCAACTCGTCGCCGGTCGAGACTATCGCGACACTAGGCCTTCGGGCCACGCGAATCTCGGTCATGCCAAGAGCGAGCAGTCCACCTATGTCCTGCGGCCTGATGACGTGTCCGGAGGGCAGTATTGCATCCCCCGTAATTACATCCTCTCCTGGCTGTGCGACGTTTTCGCCGGGTGCTATGGGTCGCAGGATCTCGATCGACGAGTCCCCGATCACCTGGGTGTTTTCTACCATTACGACCGCGTCCGCGTTCCCTGCAAGCATGCCACCTGTAAACGCGGTGGCCGCTTCACCTGGAGATAGTGAAATGGTAGAGGCCGTGCCCATCGGAACAGCGCCGACTACCTCCATGAATGCGGGCATGCCCTCGGTGGCGCCGAAGGTGTCT